>Ga0209050_1000858_pt1 | contig 41211 bp, 33 predicted proteins | sample Araplavi_mTSA_r2_FD_184276 | JGI IMG/M metagenome (GOLD analysis project Ga0209050, IMG submission 184276) | Arabidopsis root microbial communities from North Carolina, USA - plate scrape MF_Cvi_mTSA_r2 (SPAdes) (version 2) | ecosystem: Host-associated > Plants > Roots > Endosphere | place: USA... | reverse complement strand
CCACCGCAACGAGCCGTCGGGCGCGCTGCACGGGATCATGCGGGTGCGCGGCTTCACGCAGGACGACGGCCACATCTTCTGCACCGAAGACCAGATCCTCGAGGAGTGCGTCGCCTACACGGCGCTGCTGCAGCAGGTCTACAAGGATTTCGGCTTCACCGACATCATCTACAAGGTCGCGACCCGGCCGGAACACCGCGTCGGCTCCGATGCGTTCTGGGACAAGGCCGAGTTCGCGGTGATGGAGAGCCTGCGCCGTTCCGGCTGCGAGTTCATCATCTCCCCGGGCGACGGCGCGTTCTACGGACCGAAGATCGAGTACACGCTGAAGGACGCGCTCGGCCGGCAATGGCAGTGCGGCACGATGCAGGTCGACTACAACACCGCCGAGCGCCTGGGCGGCGAGTACGTCACCGACACCAGCGGGCGCGCCCACCCGGTGATGCTGCACCGCGCGATCATCGGCAGCTTCGAGCGTTTCATCGGCATGCTGATCGAACACCACGCCGGCGCGCTGCCGGTCTGGCTGGCGCCGGTGCAGGTCGTGGTGGCCAGCATCACCGAAGCGCATGCCGACTACGCCCGGGAAGTCGCGAAAACACTTCAAAAACAAGGAGTTAGGGCGGAGAGTGATTTGCGCAATGAAAAGATCACGTATAAAATCCGCGAGCATTCCTTGCAAAAGGTCCCGTTCATCCTTGTCGTTGGCGAGAAGGAGAAGGCAATCGGGGCCGTTGCGGTGCGTGCCCGCGGCAACCAGGATCTCGGCGTGATGCCCTTGGACGACTTCTCGAAGAAGCTCGCCAGCGACATTGCCCACCGAGCCTGAAGTACGGCAAGTCCTGTCCGCCGGCGTTCATCGACATCCAAAGTTTGGGCTCCGCTGCCTCGGGGTCCGGTGAAAGGTAAGAACCATCGCTACTTTTGCTGACCGTCGCACTCCCAATGTGGAGCGCAAGCACCGCCTCAATCGCGAAATCATGGCGCCAGAGGTGCGGCTCAACGGTGTGGAGAACGAACCGCTCGGGATCGTCAACATCCAGGAGGCCCTGCGCATGGCGGGCGAACTGGACGTCGATCTGGTCGAAATCGCTGCCCAGGCCGATCCGCCGGTCTGCCGGCTGATGGACTACGGCAAGTTCAAGTACCAAGAGCAGAAACGGGCAGCGGAAGCGAAGTCCAAACAAAAGGTCATCGAGATCAAGGAAGTCAAGTTCCGTCCGGGCACGGACGAGGGCGACTACCAGATCAAGATGCGCAACCTGCGCCGCTTCATCGAGGAAGACGGCGACAAGGGCAAGGTCACGCTGCGCTACCGCGGCCGCGAGATCACCCACCAGGACATCGGCATGCGCCTGCTGGAGCGCATTCGCGACGAACTGGCCGATGTGGCCGTCGTCGAGAACATGCCGAAGCTCGAAGGGCGCCAGATGATCATGGTGCTCGGTCCGAAGAAGCGTTGAAGAGTTCGGCGCGCCGGTCTGGTCACCGGCGCGTTGCAAGAAGCCCCTCCAGGCCAACAAGACCGCAAGTTCTTTGCGGGCGCCTGGTGGAGCAACGAAAAAGGAGCAGTCATGCCCAAAATGAAGACCAAGAAGAGCGCTGCGAAGCGTTTCCGCGTTCGTCCGGGTGGCACCGTCAAGCGGGGCCAGGCGTTCAAGCGCCACATCCTCACGAAGAAGTCCACGAAGAACAAGCGCCACCTGCGTGGCTCTGTCGGCGTGCACGAGACCAACATGGGTCACATGGCTCAGATGCTGCCCTTCGCCGGGCTGTGATCTGCAGCGATTGATTCCACGGTCTCAGAAATACTTCTAGAAGGAGAAATCCATGCCTCGCGTCAAACGTGGTGTAACAGCCCGCGCTCGTCACAAGAAAATTCTCGCACTCGCCAAGGGTTACCGCGGCCGTCGCAAGAATGTGTTCCGCATCGCCAAGGAAGCGGTCATGCGCGCTGGGCAATATGCCTATCGCGATCGCCGCACCAAGAAGCGTGTGTTCCGCCAGCTCTGGATCGCGCGTATCAACGCCGCGGCCCGTGGCCTGGGCATCACCTACAGCAAGTTCATGAACGGCATGAAGAAGGCGTCGATCGAGATCGACCGCAAGGTTCTTGCCGACATGGCGGTCAACGATCCTGCCGCTTTCGGCAGCATCGTGGAGAAGGTGAAGGCCCAGCTCGCTTGATGTCGTGATCGCGCCGCTTTGCGCACTCGTTGTGCAATCGGTGCCACGCAAGTCCCCGAAGGCTGTTCGCAGCCGTCGGGGCAAGCTCTCCAAGGCCGACCTCGTGTGCGGCCTTTTTTGTTTCTTGAACCGACCATCCACCCTCTACCGATGAACGACCTCGATCAACTGGTGCAGGCCGCGCACGCCGATTTCGCGCAGGCGACTGCACCCGCCGATCTCGAGAACGCGAAGGCGCGCTACCTCGGCAAGGCCGGGCGCGTGACCGAGCTGCTGAAGTCGCTGGCCGGGCTCGCGGGCGACGAGAAGAAGTCGCGCGGCGCCGAGATCAACGCGGCGAAGCAGGCCATCGAGGCGGCGCTGAATGCGCGCCGCCAGGCCCTGGCCGATGCCGAACTGCAGGCGCAGCTGAAGGCCGAATCGCTGGACGTGAGCCTGCCCGGGCGCAAGCGCGGTGTCGGCAGCGTGCACCCGATCGCGCGCACGATGGAGCGCATCGAGGCGATCTTCGGTTCGATGGGTTTCGACGTGGCCGACGGCCCCGAGATCGAGACCGACTGGTACAGCTTCACCGCGCTGAACAACCCGGAGAACCATCCGGCGCGTTCGATGCAGGACACCTTCTACGTCGACATGAAGGACGACGAAGGCCACTGGCTGAACCTGCGCCCGCACACCTCGCCGATGCAGGTGCGCCACGCACGCGCACATGCCGCGAAGTACGCCGGCCAGCCGCACATGCCCGACATCCGCGTGATCGCGCCGGGCCGCACCTTCCGCGTCGACAGCGACGCGACGCACTCGCCGATGTTCCACCAGGTCGAAGGCTTGTGGATCGGCGAGAACGTCAGCTTCAAGGACCTGAAGGCGATGTACCTGGATTTCATCCAGGCCTTCTTCGAGACCAGCGAGCTCGCGCTGCGCTTCCGCCCGAGCTACTTCCCGTTCACCGAGCCGAGCGCCGAGATCGACATCATGTTCGAGAGCGGGCCGCTGAAGGGCCGCTGGCTCGAGGTCTCCGGCTCCGGCCAGGTGCACCCGCAGGTGGTGCGCAACATGGGGCTCGACCCGGAGCGCTACATCGGCTTCGCGTTCGGCTCGGGCATCGACCGCCTCGCGATGCTGCGCTACGGCGTCAACGACCTGCGCCTGTTCTTCGATGGCGACCTGCGTTTCCTCAGCCAGTTCAAGTAACCAGCGGAAGACCCATCAATGCAATTCCCCGAGTCGTGGTTGCGTGAGTTCTGCAATCCGCCCCTTGAGACGAAGGCCCTGGCCGAGCTGCTGACGATGTCCGGCATGGAGGTCGAAGAGCTGCGTCCGGTGGCGCCGCCCTTCAGCCGCGTGGTCGTCGGCCGCGTCGTGTCCCTGGAGCGCCATCCGAATGCCGACCGGCTGAACGTCTGCCAGGTCGATGTCGGCAGCGGCACGCTGCTGAACGTCGTCTGCGGCGCGCCCAACGTGGCCGCCGGGCTGAAGGTGCCGTGCGCGCTGGTGGGCGCGGTGCTGCCTCCGGGCGAAGACGGCAAGCCCTTCGAGATCAAGCTCGGCAAGCTGCGCGGCGTCGAGAGCCAGGGCATGCTGTGCTCGGCGCGCGAACTGAAGCTGTCCGAGGACCACGGCGGCCTGCTGATCCTGGCCGACGACGCGCCGGTCGGCGAAGACATCCGCAAGCACCTGTCGCTCGACGACACCTTGTTCACGCTGAAGCTGACGCCGAACCTCGGGCACTGCCTGAGCGTGCTCGGCGTCGCGCGCGAGGTCGCCGCGCTGACCGGCACGCCGTTGAAGTCGCCGGCCTTCAAGCCGGTGCCGGTGAAGCACGCCGCCGTGCTCCCGGTGAAGATCGAAGCGCCTGACCTGTGCGGCCGCTTCTCGGGCCGCATCGTGCGCAACGTCGACACCACCGCGAAGACGCCGGCCTGGATGGTCGACCGCCTGGCGCGTTGCGGCCAACGCTCGGTGACCGCGCTGGTCGACATCTCGAACTACGTGATGTTCGAGCTCGGCCGGCCTTCGCACATCTTCGACCTCGACAAGATCCACCACGGGCTCACCGTTCGCTGGGGCAAGCCGGGCGAGCAGCTGAAGCTGCTGAACGGCAACACGATCGAGGTCGATGCGGCGGTCGGCGTGATCGCCGATGCCGAGGCGGTCGAATCGCTGGCCGGCATCATGGGCGGCGATGCGACCTCGGTGTCCGACGCCACGCGCAACGTCTACGTCGAGGCCGCGTTCTGGTGGCCCGAGGCGGTGGCCGGCCGTTCGCGCCGCTTCAACTTCACGACCGATGCGGGGCACCGCTTCGAGCGCGGCGTCGATCCGGCGCAGACCGTCGAGCACATCGAGCGCATCACGCAGCTGATCCTCGACATCTGCGGCGGCGAGGCCGGTCCGATGGATGACCAGACCACCCGCCTGCCGGCGCGCACGCCGGTCACGCTGCGCGTCGCGCGTGCCGCGAAGGTGATCGGCATGCCGATCACGCAGGCGCAATGCGTCGGCGTGATGGAGCGCCTGGGCCTGCCGTTCACGCAGGGCGAGGGCACGATCACGGTGACGCCGCCGAGCTGGCGTTTCGACCTGCTGATCGAGGAAGACCTGATCGAGGAAGTGATCCGCGTGCTCGGCTACCCGACGCTGCCGTCGACGCCGCCGCGCGCGGCGATCACCGCCAGCGTGCGCAGCGAATCGAAGCGCGAGCCGCATGCGGTGCGCCACCTGCTGGCCGGCCTGGACTACCAGGAGACCATCAACTTCAGCTTCGTCGAAGAACGCTGGGAGCATGAGCTCGCCGGCAATGCCGATCCGATCCGCGTGCTGAACCCGATCGCGAGCCCGCTGTCGGTGATGCGCTCCAGCCTGATCGGCGGCCTGGTCAACGTGCTGCGCTTCAACCTGGCGCGCAAGACCTCGCGCGTGCGGGTGTTCGAATTCGGCCGCGTGTTCCGCCGCGATGCGACGGTCGCCAACGGCGCGTTCAGCGTCGCGGGCATCGCGCAGCCGCTGCGGGTCGCGGGCCTGGCCTACGGCGGTGTCGATGCGCTGCAATGGGCGGCCAAGGAGCGGCCCGTCGACTTCTTCGACGTGAAGGGCGACATCGAATCGCTGCTCGCGCCGCTGGCGCTCCGCTTCGTCGCCGACGAGCATCCGGCGCTGCACCCGGGGCGCTCGGCGCGCATCGAGGTCGACGGCGTGGCCCTCGGCTTCGTCGGCGAGTTGCACCCGAAGTGGCGGCAGTCGTACGAGCTGCCGCAGGCGCCGGTCGTGTTCGAGCTCGATGCGTCGGCGCTGCTGCAGCGCCTGCTGCCGCAGTTCCAGCCGATCCCGAAGCAGCAGTCGGCCTGGCGCGACATTGCCGTCATCGCCGGCGAGCAGGTCACGCACGAGGCGCTGATCGGCACGATCGCCGGCGTCGACCCGGGCCTGATCCGCTCGGCGCGCCTGTTCGACATCTACAAGCCGACCACGCCGTCCGCTGACATGGCGGCCGGCGAGCGCAGCCTGGCGATCCGGCTCGAACTGCTGGACGACACCGCGACCTTGACCGACGAGCGCATCGAAGCCGGTGTACACCGGGTGCTGGACAGCCTGAAGGCCCGCCTCGGCGTGCGCCTTCGTGGCTGAGCGGAGGCCGCGATGGACGACCACAACGACGACAAATCCCCGCCGCGCGTGCTGTTGCCGACGCTCGAGACGCCGACGCTGACCAAGGCCGAACTGGCCGAGTTGCTGTTCGAGCGGCTGGGCCTGAACAAGCGCGAATCGAAGGACATGGTCGAGGCTTTTTTCGACATCATCCACGGCACGCTGGTGAAGGGCGAGGACGTGAAGCTGTCGGGATTCGGTAATTTCAACATCCGGCGCAAGGCGCCGCGGCCCGGGCGCAACCCGCGGACCGGGGAATCGATACCGATCAAGGCGAGGAATGTTGTAACTTTTCACGCCAGTCACAAACTGAAGGGAGTTGTGCAGGGCGACATACCTGCGGGTGACGACTTCGAGTAAAGTCTTAGCTTTCTCTCTCGAACTCCTTGATTTCAATGGAGAAAGCGCTTCCCGCCATCCCTGCCAAACGCTACTTCACCATTGGTGAGGTGAGTGATTTGTGCGGCGTGAAGCCGTACGTGCTGCGCTATTGGGAACAGGAGTTCACGCAGCTCAAGCCGATGAAGCGCCGGGGCAACCGGCGCTACTACCAGCACCATGAAGTGCTGCTGATCCGGCGCATCCGCGAGCTGCTGTACGAGCAGGGGTTCACGATCAGCGGGGCCCGCAACCGGCTCACCGAGCTGGTCCATTCGCGGGCGTCGTCGTCGCTGGCACCGGTCGGTGCGCCGGACGCAGACGAGTCGGACTACGACGGCGAACAGGATGCCGAACTCGATGCGGCCGGTCCCGATTCCGAATTGCCGACAGCTGCCGCACCCGAGGACGCACCGATTCCGCAGCCGGTCGTGATCGTCGACGAGGTGTCGATGACGCAGATGCGCGAAGAGCTGATCTCGATCCGCCACCTGCTGGTTGCCTGAGCGGAACCGCCGGATTTCCACGCTATACTGCGCGGCTTACGTCGGGGTGTAGCGCAGCCTGGTAGCGCACTTGCATGGGGTGCAAGGGGTCGCGAGTTCGAATCCCGCCACCCCGACCATAGAACAGCGAAGCCCGGTACCGAAAGGTGCCGGGCTTTTTGCTTTCAGGTCGTCGAACGCATCATTGGCTGGCGGCCGAAGCGGCTGGTGCCGGGGCCACGGCAGGTGCCGCCGCGGAGGCCTCCATGGCCGGCGCGCTCGCCGACATCGTGGTCGGCGCCCCGTGCTGCTGAATCGCGTCGGCCGTGCTCGCGGCCATGCTGGCCGGCAGCAGCGGCACGATCAGCAGCGCGACGATGTTGATGATCTTGATCAGCGGGTTCACCGCCGGGCCGGCCGTGTCCTTGTACGGGTCGCCGACGGTGTCGCCGGTCACCGCCGCCTTGTGCGCATCGGACCCCTTGCCGCCGTGGTGGCCGTCCTCGATGTACTTCTTCGCGTTGTCCCAGGCGCCGCCGCCGGTGCACATCGAGATCGCGACGAACAGGCCGGTCACGATGGTGCCCATCAGCAGGCCGCCGAGCGCGGCCGGACCGAGCAGCATGCCGACCGCGATCGGCACGATCACCGGCAGCAGGCTCGGGATGATCATTTCCTTGATCGCCGCAGTGGTCAGCATGTCGACCGCGCGGCCGTACTCCGGCTTGCCGCTGCCGTCCATGATGCCCTTGATGTCGCGGAACTGGCGGCGCACTTCCTCGACCACCGCACCCGCGGCGCGGCCGACCGCCTCCATCGCCATCGCGCCGAACAGGTACGGGATCAGCCCGCCGATGAACAGCCCGACGATCACGCGCGGCTCCGACAGGTCGAAGCTGACCGTCATGCCGCGTGCCGTCAGCGCATGCGTGTAGTCGGCGAACAGCACCAGCGCGGCCAGGCCGGCCGAGCCGATCGCATAGCCCTTGGTGACGGCCTTGGTCGTGTTGCCGACGGCGTCGAGCGGGTCGGTGATGTCGCGCACGCTGTCGGGCAGCCCGGCCATCTCGGCGATGCCGCCGGCGTTGTCGGTGATCGGCCCGTAGGCGTCGAGCGCGACGACGATGCCGGCCATGCTGAGCATCGAGGTCGCGGCGATCGCGATGCCGTACAGCCCCGCCAGCGCATACGACACCAGGATCGCGATGCAGACGAAGACCACCGGCCAGGCCGTCGAGCGCATCGACACGCCGAGCCCCGCGATGATGTTGGTGCCGTGCCCGGTGGTCGACGCCTGCGCGACGTGCTGCACCGGCTTGTAGTCGGTGCCGGTGTAGTACTCGGTGATCCACACCATCGCGGCCGTCAGCACCAGGCCGACGACGCAGGCGCCGAACAGCCGCATCTGCGTGCCCGCGCCGAGCGCGTCGTCGGGCATCGCGTACTTCGTGATGAAGAAGAAGCCGACCAGCGAGATCAGGCCGGCGACGATCAGGCCCTTGTACAGCGCCGGCATCACGTTCTTCATGCCTGGCGTCGCCTTCACGACGCTGCAGCCGATGATCGACGCGATGATCGAGAAGCCGCCGAGCACCAGCGGGTAGATCACCGCCTGCATCGGCGCCTGCGTGACCATCAGCGCGCCGAGCGCCATCGTCGCGATCAGCGTGACGGCATACGTCTCGAACAGGTCGGCGGCCATGCCGGCGCAGTCGCCGACGTTGTCGCCCACGTTGTCGGCGATCACCGCCGGGTTGCGCGGGTCGTCTTCGGGGATGCCGGCCTCGACCTTGCCGACCAGGTCGGCGCCGACGTCGGCGCCTTTCGTGAAGATGCCGCCGCCCAGCCGCGCGAAGATCGAGATCAGCGACGCGCCGAACGCGAAGCCGAGCAGCGGCTTCAGCACCGCCGACAGGTTGTCGGGCGCGGCCGTGCCGTTTCCGGTGATGAACAGGAAGAAGATCGTGACGCCCAGCAGCCCGAGGCCCACCACCAGCATGCCGGTGATCGCGCCGCCCTTGAAGGCGACGTTCAGGGCCGGCGCCATGCCCTGCGTGGCCGCCTGCGCGGTGCGCACGTTGGCCTTCACCGACACGTTCATGCCGATGAAGCCGCAGGCGCCCGACAGCACCGCGCCGAGCACGAAGCCGATCGCGGTGGTGATCGGCAGGAAGACGGCGATCAGGATCGCGAGCACCACGCCCACGATGGCGATGGTCTTGTATTGGCGGGCCAGGTAGGCGGCAGCGCCTTGCTGGATCGCCGCCGCGATCTCCTGCATGCGGGGATTGCCCGCGTCGCGGCTCAGGATCCAGCTTCGTTGCACGAAGCCATACACCACTGCGGCGACACCGCAGGCCAGCGCAAAGTACAGCGCCAAGTTCGTGGACATCAGGTCTCCTTCCTCGTTCGTTCGTTGATGATCGGAATCGAGAGTCGTGCCCGACTGCACAGGGCCGCACGAGCCCTGACGGGTCTGCGGCGCATGCTACGGGATGACCCGCCTTGAAGGCAACGAAACACGGCATGGTGTTTTCCAGCGGACCGCGCCGTCAGCTGCGCGAAAGGCCGGGGCAGGGCGCACGGCTAAAATCCGGGTTATCCCTCGCGATCCCTGTCTTCATCCAGAGAACCTCATGAGCCTGCACAAAGTCCCCCCCGGCGCCAAGGCGCCCGAGCAGTTCAACGTGATCATCGAGATCCCGATGAACGCCGACCCGATCAAGTACGAGGTCGACAAGGAAAGCGGCGCGCTGTTCGTCGACCGCTTCATGACGACCGCGATGCACTACCCCTGCAACTACGGCTATGTGCCGCAGACGCTGTCCGACGACGGCGACCCGGTCGACGTGCTCGTCATCACCCCGTTCCCGCTGTCGCCTGGCGTGGTCGTCACCTGCCGCCCGATCGGCGTGCTGAAGATGGAAGACGAGGCCGGCGGCGACAGCAAGCTGCTCGCGGTGCCGATCGACAAGGTGCTGCCGATCTACACCCACTGGCAGAAGCCGGAAGACATCAACCAGATGCGCCTGAAGGCGATCCAGCATTTCTTCGAGCACTACAAGGACCTCGAGGCCGGCAAGTGGGTCAAGGTGACCGGCTGGGAAGGCCCGGAATCGGCCAAGGCCGAGATCGCCAGCGGCCTGGCCGCGTACCAGAAGGCCGCCGCCGCGAAGGCCTGAGCCACACGCCGTCACGAACGGACATGACAAGCAGGGGAGCCGCGTGCTCCCCTTTTGCATGGCCTCGGACCTCGCGGAACCTCCGTGGAGGAGGGCGCTCTACACTGCGCCCTTCGCTTCCATGAGCCGCCCATGCTGATTCGTTTCCTGCCTGCCGTTCTCGCCGTCGCCGGCGCCCTGCTGGTGCAGCCCGCTTCCGCGCAGGCCCTGCCGGCCGGCATCTCCAGGGTCCAGGTCGTCGAAGGCATCACCGAGTACCGCCTGCCCAACGGCCTGCAGCTGCTGCTGATCCCCGACGATTCGAAGCCGACCACCACGGTCAACATGACGTATCACGTCGGCTCGCGGATGGAGAACTACGGCGAGACCGGCATGGCCCACCTGCTGGAGCACCTGCTGTTCAAGGGCACGCCGAAGCACCGCACCGTGTGGGCCGAGTTCACCAAGCGCGGGCTGGCGGCCAACGGCAGCACCTGGTTCGACCGCACCAACTACTTCGCGAGCTTCTCGGCCAACGAGGACAACCTGAAGTGGTACCTCGAGTGGCAGGCCGATGCGATGGTCAACAGCTTCATCGCGCGGCGCGACCTCGACACCGAGATGACGGTGGTGCGCAACGAGATGGAGATGGGCGAGAACAGCCCGGACCGCATCCTGCTGCAGAAGACCGTCGCGACGATGTACGAGTGGCACAACTACGGCAAGGACACCATCGGCGCCCGGGCCGACGTCGAGAACGTCGACATCCCGCGCCTGCAAGCCTTCTATCACCAGTACTACCAGCCCGACAACGCGACGCTGATCGTCTCGGGCAAGTTCGAGCCGGCCAAGGTGTTGCGCTGGGTCGGCGACGCATTCGGCAAGATCCGCAAGCCGACGCGCAAGCTGCCGGTGCAGTACACGCTGGACCCGGCGCAGGACGGCGAACGCAGCGTGACGCTGCGGCGCTCGGGCGGCACGCCGCAGATCTTCGCGGCCTACCACGTGCCGCCGGCGGCGCACCCCGACTATCCCGCCATCGAGCTGCTCGACCTGGTGATGGGCGACACGCCGTCGGGCCGGCTGCACAAGCGCCTGACCGAGAAGCAGCTGGCCGCCAGCACCTTCGGTTTCGCGCAGGCGCTGGCCGAGCCGGGCTTCACGCTGTTCGGCGCGCAGCTGGCACCGGGCCAGGCGGTCGAGCCGGCGCGCGACGCGCTGCTGGCCACCGTCGAGTCGACCGCCGCCGAGCCGATCACCGACGAGGAGTTCAAGCGCGCCCAGGGCAAGTGGCTGAAGGCCTGGGAACAGGCCTTCACGAACCCCGAGACGGTGGGCGTGTCGCTCAGCGAATCGGTGGCCCAGGGCGACTGGCGCCTGTTCTTCCTGCTGCGCGACCGCGTGCGCGACCTGAAGCTCGCCGACCTGCAGCGCGTGGCCGACCAGCGCTTCATCGCGTCGAATCGCACGCTGGGCACCTACCTGCCGACCGACAAGCCGCAGCGCGCGCCGGCGCCGGCCAAGGTCGACGTCGCTTCCGAGATCAAGAGCTTCAAGCCGCAGCAGGCCCTGGCCACCGCCGAAGCCTTCGACAGCTCGCCGGCCAACATCGACCAGCGCACGCAGCGCTTCCAGGTCGGCGGCATCAAGGCGGCGCTGCTGCCCAAGGCCTCGCGCGGCGGCACCGTGCATGCGACGCTGACGCTGCACTTCGGCACCGACAAGAGCCTGTCCGGCCTGAACGACGTGCCCGACATGACGGCCGCGCTGCTCGACAAGGGCACCGCGACGCTGACACGCCAGCAGGTGCAGGACCGGCTCGACGCGCTGAAGACCGAGATGGGCGTCAGCGGCGGGCCGGGGCGCGTCAGCGTCGGCCTGCTGTCGCGCCGCGAGACGCTGCCGCAGGCGATCGCGCTGGTCGCCGACCTGCTGCGCAACGCCAGCCTGCCGGCCGATGCGCTCGACGAGCTGAAGCGCCAGACGCTCGCCGCCATCGAGCAGCAGCGCAAGGAGCCCGAGAGCGTGCTCGACAATGCCCTCGGCCGCATCGGCAACCCGTATCCGCGCGGCGACGTGCGCTACGTGCGCAGCTTCGACGAGATGGTGGCGGACGTCGGCGGCCTGAAGCGCGAGCGGCTGCAGGCCTTCCACCAGCGCTTCTACAGCGCGGCACACGGCGAGTTCGGCGCGGCCGGCGACATGGACGTGCCGGCCGTCAAGGCGGCGCTGCAGGCCGCGTTCGGCGACTGGCAGAACAGCGAACCGTATGCGCGCGTCGCCGAGCCGCTGGTGCCGGTCCCGCCCCAGCGCGTCGTGCTGACGACGCCCGACAAGCAGAACGCGACGATGCTGGTGCGCCTGGGCGTGCCGCTGCAGGACAGCGATGCCGACTACCCGGCGCTGATGATGGCCAACTACCTGCTCGGCTCGGGCGGCAACTCGCGCCTGTGGAAGCGCATCCGCGAGGCCGACGGCCTGTCGTACGACGTGCGCAGCCGCATCAGCTGGAACAACCAGGAGCCGCATTCCGAATGGCAAGCGAGCGCGATCTTCGCGCCGCAGAACCAGCCGAAGGTCGAGGCCGCCTTCAAGGAGGAGGTGGCGCGCGCGCTGAAGGACGGCTTCACCGCGCAGGAACTGGCCGAGGGCCAGCGCGGGCTGCTGGCCTTCCGCCGCCTGTCGCGGGCACAGGACGCCAACCTGGGCGGCGCGCTGGCCAGCAACGAGGAACTCGGCCGGACGTTTGCCGTCTCGGCGCGCGTCGACGACGCGTTGTCGAAACTGACGCTCGAGCAGGTGAACGCCGCGCTGCGCACCTACGTGAAGCCGGACGCCTTCGTCAGCGGCTTCGCGGGCGACTTCAAGCCCTGATCAGTCGGCCGCGCTGTCGGCTGATGCGGTGGGCGCCTGCTTGAACGGCAGGCGCTCGTTCAACTCGTCGATGTAGCCCTCGACGGCCGAGCCTTCGCGCGCGAGGAAGTCGCCGACCGCCTCGGCGAACTGCGGGTGCGCCAACCAGTGGGCCGACCAGGTCTGCACCGGCAGCAGGCCGCGCGCCATCTTGTGCTCGCCCTGCGCGCCGCCTTCGAAGCGCCGGAAGCCGTGCGCGATGCACCACGCGAGCGGCTGGTAGTAGCAGGCCTCGAAGTGCAGGCAGGAGATGTGCTCGGTCGCGCCCCAGTAGCGGCCATAGGCGACGCCGCGCGCGGCATCGACGCCGATCAGCGACACCGCGATGCGCTCGCCGTCTTTCCACGCGACGAACAGCACCCAGTTCTCGGGCATCGTGCGGGCCATGCGGGCGAAGAAGTCGCGCGTCAGGTAGGGCGTGGAGTGGTGGGCGCGGTAGGTGCGGACGTAGCAGCGGTAGAAGAAGTCCCACATCGCCTCGTCGATCGCGGCGCCGGCATGGGTCGTGAAGCTGACGCCGGCCTCGGCGACACGGCGGCGCTCCTGCTGGATCTTCTTGCGCTTCTCGCGCTGCAGGCTGGCGAGGAAATCGGTGAAATCGGCGTACGGCCGCGGCTCGCGGTTGACCCAGTGGAACTGCACCGTGCTGCGCATCATCCAGCCGGTGTCGCGCGCCGCCTGCTGGTCGCGTTCGTCGAGGAACAGCACGTGGGCCGACGACAGGGTCGCGTCGTGCGCGATGCGCATCATCGCGGACAGCAGCGCGCGCCGCGAGCCGTCGTCGCGCGCCATCAGCCGCGGGCCGGGCACCGGCGTGAACGGCACCGCGCTCAGCAGCTTCGGGTAGTAGCGCAGGCCGTGGCGCTGGTAGGCGTCGGCCCAGGCCCAGTCGAAGACGTACTCGCCGTACGAATGGTCCTTCAGGTACAGCGGGCAGGCGGCGGCGAGCGTGCGGTGCTCGTCGTCGCCGTCCTCGATCAGCAGGAACTGCGGCATCCAGCCGGTCTCGGCCACCGCGCTCGCCGACGCATGCAGTGCCGCGAGGTACTCGTGCCGCATGAACGGCGCTGCCGAGGGCTGCGCATCGAGCAGCGCGTTCCACTGCGCGGCGTCGATCTCGCCGGGGTCGCCGGCGACCCGGATGACATAATCTTTCGAGCTCTTTTTCGCAGGCATATCGCGGGTCTATGGCATCAAACACGAGGGTTCGCGTCGCGCTGGCGCAGATCAACGCCACGGTTGGCGACCTGGCCGGCAACGCACGCAAGATCGTCGAGAGCGCGCGGCGCGCGCATGCGCAGGGGGCCAGGGTGGTGCTGACGTCCGAGCTCAGCCTGTGCGGCTACCCGCCCGAAGACCTGCTGCTGCGACCGGCGTTCATGCAGGCGTGTGCGCAGGCGCTGGCCGAGTGCGCGGCGGCGCTGGCGCCGCTCGAAGGTCTGCATGTGGTGGTCGGGCATCCGCATCAATGGGGTGAGCACGGCGATGTTAGGTCGAAGTCGATGGCCGTGCAGCAGCGCTTCAATGCGGCCTCGGTGCTGGCCGGGGGACGCGTCGTCGCCACCTACTGCAAGCGCGAGCTGCCCAACTACCAGGTGTTCGACGAGCGCCGCTATTTCGCGTCGGGGCGAGACGCCGGGCTCGACGCGGTGGTGTTCGAGGTGGACGGGCTGCGCTTCGGCATCAACATCTGCGAGGACGCCTGGTTCGACGAGCCGGCGCAGCGGGCGAAGGCCGCCGGCGCCGATGTGCTGTGCGTGCTGAACGCTTCGCCGTTCCACCTCGGCAAGCTCGACGAACGCGAATCGTGGATGGCCGCGCGGGTGCGCAGCACCGGCATGCCGCTGCTGTATGCCCACCTCACCGGCGGTCAGGACGAGGTGGTGTTCGACGGCGGCTCGTTCGCGCTGGACCGGCAGGGCGCGGTGGCCGCACGCTCGCCGATGTTCGAGGAAGACCTGCTGCTGGTCGACTTCGACGCAACTGGGCAGCCGTCGGGCCCGGTCGCGCCGGTGCCGGAGATCGAAGCGCAGGCCTGGGCGGCGCTGGTCACCGGCGTGCGCGACTACGTCGGCAAGAACGGCTTTCCCGGCGTGCTGATCGGGCTGAGCGGCGGCATCGATTCGGCGCTGGTGCTGGCGGTCGCGGTCGATGCGCTCGGCGCCGACAAGGTGCGCGCGGTGATGATGCCGTCGCCGTACACCGCCGACATCTCGTGGATCGACGCGCGCGACATGGCCGGGCGGCTGTCGGTGCGCTACGACGAGCTCTCGATCGTGCCGATGTTCGAGGCGTTCCGCGCCAGCCTCGTGGGCGAATTCGCCGGCCGCGCCGAAGACGCGACCGAAGAGAACATCCAGGCCCGCGTGCGCGGCACGCTGCTGATGGCCTTGTCGAACAAGTTCGGATCGATCGTGCTGACCACCGGCAACAAGAGCGAGATGGCGACCGGCTACTGCACGCTGTACGGCGACATGGCCGGTGGCTTCGCGGTGATCAAGGACGTCGCGAAGACGCTGGTCTACCGGCTCGCGAACTGGAAGAACGCGCAGGGGCGCGAGGTGATTCCCCAGCGCATCATCACGCGGCCGCCGTCGGCCGAGCTGCGGCCCGACCAGAAGGACCAGGACAGCCTGCCGCCCTACGAGGTGCTCGACGCGATCCTGCAGCGCTACATGGAAGACGACCAGGGCATCGAGCAGATCGTCGCGGCCGGCTTCGACCCGGCCGACGTCGAGCGGGTCACGCGTCTGATCAAGGTCAACGAATACAAGCGCCGCCAGTCGCCGGTGGGCATCCGCATCACCCACCGCGCGTTCGGGCGCGATTGGCGGTACCCCATCACTTCGAAGTTCCGCGCTTAAACTACGTCGATCCCATCCCTCCGGAGACCGCCATGAAACAGATCACCGCGATCGTGAAGCCGTTCAAGCTCGAGGAAGTCCGCGAGGCCTTGGCCGATGTCGGCGTGACCGGCCTGACGGTGACCGAGGTCAAGGGCTTCGGCCGCCAGAAGGGGCACACCGAGCTGTACCGCGGCGCCGAGTACGTCGTCGACTTCCTGCCGAAGGTCAAGGTCGAGGTCGTGGTCAAGGATGGTGATGTCGACCGCTGCATCGACGCGATCGTCAAGGCCGCGAAGACCGGCAAGATCGGCGACGGCAAGATCTTCGTGACGGCGGTGGAGCAGGTCGTGCGCATCCGCACCGGCGAGACGGACGAAGCGGCCGTCTGAAGTCCTCTTGCACCGGAATGGGGCCCGCCGCGAGCGGGCCTTTTTCATGGGGCCGGCGAGGGCGGGTCCTCGCGGGACGTGTCAGATCGAGCGGTAGTCGTCGGGTTGGTGCGCCGTCGCGGCCTGCGACGCGAGTTGCGTCAGCAGGGTGGCGGCATCGTCGCCGACGTTCAGCAGCTCGTGCTGAGCCGTCGACAGGAAGCCGTTGTCGATGGACTTGGCGAGGAAGGCCAGCAGGTCGTCGTAGTAGCCCGCGACATTGAGCAGCCCGATCGGCTGGTCGTGGTAGCCGAGCTGGCGCCAGGTCCAGACCTCGAACAACTCCTCGAAGGTGCCGATGCCGCCCGGCAGTGCCAGGAACGCGCTGGCGCGCTCGGCCATCATCTGCTTGCGCTGGTGCATCGTGTCGACCACGTGCAGCTCGGTCAGCCCGGTGTGGCCCAGTTCGCGCGACATCAGCGCCTGCGGGATCACGCCGACCGCCGTGCCGCCGGCTGCCAGCGTGGCGTCGGCCACCACGCCCATCAGGCCGGCCCGGCCGCCGCCGTACACCAGCCGCCAGCCGCGCTCGCCGATCAGCGTGCCGACGCGGCGGGCCGCGGCCTCATGGGCCGGGTCGGTGCCGCTGCGCGAGCCGCAGTAGACGCACAGCGAGAAAGGCGACGGCGTGCTCATGGCACGAAGCGGTGCCACAGCGCCGCGAGCCAGATGCCGCCGCACAGCATCAGCGACAGGAACACCGCGGCGCTGGCCAGGTCCTTGGCGCGCTTGGACAGGTCGTGCAGTTCGAACGAGACCCGGTCGACCACCGCCTCGATGCCGGAATTCAGCAGTTCGACGATCAGCACCAGCAGGACCGATCCGGCCAGCAATGCGGTCTCGATCCAGGTGCGGCCGAGCCACAGCGCAGCGGGCAGCAGGAAGACGGCCAGCCAGGTTTCCTGGCGGAAGGCGCTCTCGCCGTGGTAGGCCGTTTTCAGGCCTTCGATGGAGTAGCCGGTGGCGCGGATCACGCGCTCCAGACCGGTGCGTCCTTTGTAGGGATTCGTCATGGGCCGCGATTGTGCCCTGAGCCGATGACGGCCCGATGCGCGCTCAGGCCGGGCGCGCAGGAGGAGAGGGTGGCGCGTCGACGAGGCGGGTGCCGCACAGCGCGTCGTGCCAGAACTGGCGCTGCGGGTGCAGCAGCGCGAGCAATGCATACGCGACGATGCCGACGCCGATCGCGGCGAACATCTCCTTGCCGGCCCAGCCGTTCAGCCGCGCGAGCGCCCAGGCCGGCGCGATCCAGACCCAGCCGGCGAAGTAGCGGGCCAGCGCATGCCACTGCGACAGCGGCTGCCCGTCGGCGGCGACGACGCGGATGCGCCAGGTCTGCATCGGCAGCGTCTGGCCGCGGCGCGACCAGAACCAGGTGAAATACAGGCCGTAGATGATGAAGGCGATGTAGCGCAGCTCCACGCCATGCTCGTGGCCGGTGATGGCGACGAAGAGCGCGCCGATCGCGCCGGGGATCAGGCCGATGCCGAACAGGATCAGCGCCTCGTAGACGAAGCTGGCCATGCGGCGCTTCAGGCTGGGCGCGCGCAACGGTGCGGCGGCAAGCGCCGGCGTCGAATTCATCGGTGCGGCTTGCCGGACGCCGGGGCCGACGCGGCGTCCGAGCGGGTCGCCGCGGCCTGCGGCCCGCGCTTGGGCAGCAGCGTGGCGCTGTCGACGAGGCCGGGTGCCGTCGCGATCTTCGGCAGGCCGGTTTGCTGGTGCGCCGGCGGGGTGGGGCGCTTGGAGATCAGGTTGGTGGTCGCGCCCGGCTGCGCCTGCGCGACCGTCGGCGCGACGGCCTTCGGGCGGGCGGCGTAGGCGGTGTTCGGAACGATGCTCGACTTGGCTTCCGACGCGTCGCCGTCGGGCTCCCTGCCGGCCCGGGCGGCGGGCGCCTTGTTCCCGGCGCGGTCGGCCAGCTGCTTGCGCTGGTCAGGCGGCAGGGCCTTGTAGGCTTCCCACTGCGACTTGCGGTCCTGCGGCGCAACCTGCTGGGCTTCCTTGAAGTTCAGCCGGGCCTCGGCGCGCTCCTTCGGCGTCAGCTTGGCCCATTCGGCCATGCGTGACTGCACGCGGGCCTGCTCGGCCGGCGGCAGGCTGCCGAAGCGTTCCGAGATCTCGATCCACTTGCGGCGGCGCGGCGCATCGATGCTGTTCCAGTCGCGCTGCAGCGGGGTCAGCGCATGCTGCTGCGCCGGGGTCAGCGACGACCAGGCGGGGCCGGTCCCCGCTGTTGCCGGCGCTTGCTGCGACCAGGCCAGCCCTGCGCAGACCAGCAATGCGCCGCCGGCCAGCAGCGGCACGAAGCGGCGGCGCGGCGCGGTGGTGGCAGGGTCCTTGTCGACGCGTCGAGTCACGAGCGCCTCGTTCAGTCGCGGGGAGTCTTGAGGAATTCCACGAAGCCGGGGTCGCTGTAGGCGTCCGGCGGCACGTCGTCGGACAGCAGGCTGGCGTCGATTTCAGCGGCAGCGGAAATCTGCGAGCTGCTGTGCCAGCGCTGGATCAGGATCAGGCCGGCGGCCAGCACGACCAGCGGCAGCACCGACGCGATCTTGACGCCCCAGCCGCCCAGCAATGCGAGCGATGCGCCGGAGCGGGAGGTCGAGCCGGCGGTTTCGGCCGCCAGCTTCGTGCGGGCGCGTTCGAGCGCCTGCTCGCGCGCGAAGCGCAGGCGTTCGGAAATGTCGGGGGAGACGGCCTGCGATTGCTCGGTCAGGCGGGCGGACAGGCGAAGTGCGAAACGGGTCTGGAGGGCGTCCAGTTCGGCGGCGGAGTGCGGTGCTGTCTGCGGTGCTGTCATTTGGCGGCTGTTCATAGTTCGATTCCCTTCGACTTGAGGGCGTTGGCCAGAGCATGCACGGCACGCGAGCAATGGGTCTTCACGCTTCCTTCCGAGCACCCCATCACGGCGGCAGTCTCGGCAACATCGAGTTCTTCCCAGTAACGCAGCAGAAAGGCTTCCCGTTGACGCGTCGGAAGCTGGGCCACCTGTGCCTCGATGGCCAGCAGGATCTGGGCCCGGGAAACCGAATCGGCAGCGCTTTCAGTGGCGGGGGAGTCGTCCTGGACCGCCAGAGTTTCCAGCAAATCGAAATCCCCGTCGTCGCTTGCGGATTCGAATTCGGAGAAATTCCGCACCACCGCATTGCGCACCTTCTGGCGCCGGAACCAGTCCATGGTGGCGTTCGACAGGATGCGCTGGAAAACCAGCGGCAGTTCCGCGGCCGGGCGGTCGAAGTACTTTTCGGCCAGCCGGATCATCGAATCCTGGACGATGTCGAGGGCCGCATCGTCATCCCGCACGGCGTACACCACGCGCTTGAAGGCCCGTTTCTCGACGCTCTTGAGGAAATCGGAAAGTTCTTTTTCAGATGCCAAGGGAGATGTGCCTCGGGCCAGCCAGCCTGCCAAAACGGGGCGGATTATCTCATTGCCTCCCGGCAAGACGTCCTTTTTGCGGGAGATCGATGCGAAGCGATGCCATAATCGCCCGTTGCACAACATTCCGGTCTTGACTCAGCTGCCCGACCCCGGGCGTTGCAGTGTTCGACCGCGCAGGTACCACACCCGCCTCACGAGGGCGAGGAAAGGTGCACCGATGGTTTTTCGTCAGAGAAATTCACAAAGGTTCAACATGGACATGTCTGCCGCGGAAATCAAGCGTGCCGCTTCGGCACAACCGCACCCTTCTTCTCCCTCCACCGAGCCCAACGGCTCCGAAATCCTCGTCCGCTGCCTGCAGGCCGAGAACGTCAAGTTCCTCTGGGGCTACCCCGGCGGCGCCGTCCTCTACATCTACGACGCGCTGTACAAGCAGGACACCATCGAGCACGTGCTGGTCCGCCACGAACAGGCGGCGATCCATGCGGCCGACGGCTATGCCCGCGCCACCGGCAACGTCGGCGTCGCGCTGGTCACGTCGGGCCCGGGGGTCACGAATGCCATCACCGGCATCGCGACCGCCTACATGGATTCGATCCCGATGGTGATCATCACCGGGCAGGTGCCGACGCCGGCGATCGGCCTCGACGCCTTCCAGGAGTGCGACACCGTCGGCATCACCCGCCCGATCGTCAAGCACAACTTCCTCGTGAAGGACGTGCGCGACCTCGCGACCACGCTGAAGAAGGCGTTCCACATCGCCCGCACCGGCCGGCCCGGTCCGGTCGTGGTCGACATCCCGAAGGACGTGTCGCAGAAGACCACCGCCTTCCACTACCCGCAGAGCGTCGAGATGCGCTCGTACAACCCGGTCCGCAAGGGCCACGGCGGGCAGATCCGCAAGGCGGTGCAGTTGCTGCTGGCCGCCAGGAGGCCTTACATCTACACCGGCGGCGGGGTCGTGCTGGGCAACGCGGCGGCCGAGTTGCGCGAGCTGGTCAACCTGCTCGGCTACCCGTGCACCAACACGCTGATGGGCCTGGGTTCGTTCCCGGCCAGCGACCCGAAGTTCCTCGGCATGCTCGGCATGCACGGCACCTACGAAGCCAACATGACGATGCAGAGTTGCGACGTCCTGCTGGCGGTCGGTGCGCGCTTCGATGACCGCGTGATCGGCAACCCGAAGCATTTCGCATCGGTCGAACGCAAGATCGTCCACATCGACATCGACCCGTCGTCGATCTCGAAGCGCGTCAAGGTCGACATCCCGATCGTCGGCGACGTGAAGGACGTGCTGCAGGAGCTGATCGCCCAGATCCGCGAAGCCCAGGCGCGCCCCGACGTGCAGGCGCTGTCGGCCTGGTGGGGCCAGATCAACGAATGGCGCAAGCGCGAGTGCCTGTCGTACAAGGGCAGTTCCGACGTCATCAAGCCGCAGTCCGTCGTCGAGAAGCTCTGGGAGCTGACGAAGGATCGCGACACCTACATCACGTCGGATGTCGGCCAGCACCAGATGTGGGCCGCGCAGTACTACCGCTTCGACGAGCCGCGCCGCTGGATCAATTCCGGCGGACTGGGCACGATGGGCGTCGGGCTGCCGTACGCGATGGGCATCAAGCTCGCGAAGCCCGATGCCGACGTGTTCTGCATCACCGGCGAGGGCTCGATCCAGATGTGCATCCAGGAGCTGTCGACCTGCCTGCAGTACAAGACGCCGGTCAAGATCGTGTCGCTGAACAACCGCTACCTTGGCATGGTGCGGCAATGGCAGGAGCTCGATTACGGCGGTCGCTACTCGCACAGCTACATGGACGCGCTGCCGAACTTCGTCAAGCTCGCGGAGGCCTATGGCCACGTCGGCCTGCTGGTCGAGAAGCCGTCGGATGTCGAGCCTGCGCTGCGCGAGGCGATCAAGCTGAAGGACCGGACCGTGTTCCTCGACGTTCGCACCGATCCGACCGAGAACGTCTGGCCGATGGTCCAGGCGGGCAAGGGCATCAGCGAGATGCTGCTGGGGTCCGAAGACCTGTGACGCGCTGAACACCGGCCAGGGCGGCGTGTCACCGCGCGCCGTCGACCGCCGGTGGAATGCACGATCGCCGCTTCGGCCATTCGAGGTTCAACCTTCCATCATCGACACAGCGTGGCCAAGGCCCGTCGGTTACCGCCGCCGGTCTGAAGAGCGCGCTCCAACGACCATGAAACACATCATTGCCTTGTTGCTCGAGAACGAACCGGGCGCGCTGTCGCGCGTCGTCGCGTTGTTCTCCGCCCGCGGGTACAACATCGAGAGCCTGACGGTCGCGCCGACCGAGGATGCCTCGCTGTCCCGCATGACCATCGTGACCACCGGCTCCGACGAGGTGATCGAGCAGATCACCAAGCACCTGAACCGGCTGATCGAGGTGGTCAAGGTCGTCGACCTGACCGAAGGCGCCTTCACCGAACGCGAGCTGATGCTCATCAAGGTGCGTGCCGTCGGCAAGGAACGCGAAGAGATGAAGCGGATGGCGGACATCTTCCGCGGCCGCATCATCGACGTCACCGAGAAGAGCTACACGATTGAACTCACTGGCGATGCGTCCAAGCTCGATGCCTTCATCGAAGCGATCGACCGCGGCGCCATCCTCGAAACCGTGCGCACCGGCACCAGCGGGATCGGTCGCGGCGAGCGCATCCTGCGCGTCTGATCGTCTCGATCAATCCAATCACCCCGCAAGACTGAACTGTTTTTTTTGGAGAAGACCATGAAGGTTTATTACGACAAGGATGCTGACCTGAGCCTGGTGAAGGGCAAGAACGTCACGATCATCGGCTACGGCTCGCAAGGCCATGCGCACGCGCAGAACCTGAACGACAGCGGCGTCAAGGTCACCGTCGGCCTGCGCAAGGGCGGGGCCTCGTGGTCCAAGGCCGAGAAGGCCGGCCTGAAGGTCGCCGAGATCGCCGATGCGGTGAAGGCCGCCGACGTCGTCATGATCCTGCTGCCCGACGAGCAGATCGCGTCGGTCTACAAGAACGACGTCGAACCGCACATCAAGCAGGGCGCCTCGCTCGCGTTCGCGCACGGCTTCAACGTGCACTACGGCCAGGTCGTGCCGCGCGCCGACCTCGACGTCTGGATGGTCGCCCCGAAGGCCCCCGGCCACACGGTGCGTTCGACCTACACGCAAGGCGGCGGCGTGCCGCACCTGATTGCCGTCTATGCCGACAAGACCGGCAAGGCGCGCGACCTGGCGCTGTCGTACGCGGCGGCCAACGGCGGCGGCAAGGCCGGCGTGATCGAGACCAACTTCCGCGAAGAGACCGAGACCGACCTGTTCGGCGAGCAGGCCGTGCTGTGCGGCGGTGCCGTCGAGCTGATCAAGGCCGGTTTCGAGACGCTGACCGAAGCCGGCTACGCGCCGGAGATGGCCTACTTCGAGTGCCTGCACGAGCTGAAGCTGATCGTCGACCTGATCTACGAAGGCGGCATCGCGAACATGAACTACTCGATCTCGAACAACGCCGAGTACGGCGAGTACGTGACCGGGCCGAAGATCGTGACGGACGAAACCCGCCAGGCCATGCGCCAGGCGCTGAAGGACATCCAGACCGGCGAGTACGCGAAGAGCTTCATCCTCGAGAACCGCGCCGGTGCACCGACGCTGCTGTCGCGCCGCCGCCTGACGGCCGAGCATCCGATCGAGGTCGTCGGCGAGCAGCTGCGCGCGATGATGCCGTGGATCAAGAAGAACCGCCTGGTCGACCAGTCGAAGAACTGAACGGGCCGCCTGAGCGAAGCCTGCCGGAGAGGGCCGCACGCCGCGCGCGTGCGGCCCTTTTTCACAGGTGCGCTGCGGTATCCTCCACGCGATGAACATTTCCCCTCGGCCGCCGTGCGGTCCGGACCATGAGTGACGACGTGCACGACGGCGACCAACCCCTGCCCGATGCCGATGAACTGCCCGTGCGGCGGCGTCGCAAGGGCATCTACATCCTGCCGAACCTGTTCACGCTGGCGGCGCTGTTCGGCGGCTTCTATGCCATCGTGATGGCGATGAACGGGCAGTTCGAGCAGTCGGCCATCGGCATCTTCTGCGCGATGGTGCTCGACAGCCTCGACGGCCGCGTCGCCCGCATGACCAACACGCAGAGTGCCTTCGGCGAGCAGATGGACAGCCTGTCGGACATGGTGTCGTTCGGTGCGGCGCCGGCGCTGATCGTCTACGAATGGGCGCTGAAAGACCTCGGCAAGCCGGGCTGGCTCGCGGCCTTCGTCTACTGCTCGTGCGCGGCATTGCGCCTGGCGCGCTTCAACACCAACCTGAAGGTGGTCGACAAGCGCTTCTTCCAGGGGCTCCCGAGCCCCGCGGCGGCGGCGCTGGTGATGGGCTTCATCTGGCTGATGAACGACCAGGGCTTCGTCGTCAACGAGGAGGGCGCCTGGCTGATCTGGACGGCGTTCGGCTTCACGCTGTATGCCGGCCTGACGATGGTGACCAACGTGCCGTTCTACAGCTTCAAGGACGTCAGCTTCAAGCGCTCGGTGCCGTTCATCGTGATCGTCGCGATCGCGCTCGGCATCTCGCTGTTCACCTGGCACCCGCCGCTGGTGTTCTTCGGGCTGTTCGTCATCTACGGCCTCTCGGGCTATGGCGTCTATGCCTGGAAGCGCAAGAAGGGCAAGCCGGTCAGCGTGATCGCCACCTCGATGGACGAGCCCGACGAAGAAGGCCTGCACCGTTGACCGCACGCCGAGGCATGCTACATTCGCACCCCATGACGTTCCGCACCACGATCACGCTAGCGCTATTCCTAGGAGTACCCCGGGTGCGCTGATCGTTCACGTCCATCGTTTTCGTCTCAACGGCCCGATTGCAACCTGCAGCGGGCCGTTTTGCTTTCTGGAGTGCAGGTTGCGCCACACGACTCTCAAGGGATCGCCATGTTGAAGCAACCGAACACCAAGTACCGCGCCTTCAAACCCGTCGCCTTGCCCGACCGCCGCTGGCCGGATGCCGTGCTGACGCACGCGCCGATCTGGCTCAGCACCGACCTGCGCGACGGCAACCAGGCGCTGATCGAGCCGATGGATGTGCAACGCAAGCTGCGCATGTTCGAGATGCTGCTGCGCATCGGCTTCAAGGAGATCGAGGTCGGCTTCCCATCGGCTTCGCAGACGGATTTCGATTTCGTGCGGATGCTGATCGAGCAAGACCGCATCCCCGACGACGTGACGATCCAGGTGCTGACGCAGGCCCGCGAGCCGTTGATCCGCCGCACCTTCGAATCGCTGCAGGGCGCGCGCCGCGCGGTGGTCCATCTCTACAACGCGACGGCGCCGGGCATGCGCCGCGTGGTGCTCGGCCTCGACGAAGACGGCGTCGTCGAGCTCGCGACCACGCATGCGCGGATGTTCAACGACTTCGCCGCGGCCCAGCCCGGCACCGACTGGCGCTTCGAGTACTCGCCCGAGACCTTCTCCGACACCGAGCTGCCGTTCGCGAAACGCGTCGTCGATGCGGTGACTGCGGTGTGGCAGCCGACGCCGCAGCGCAAGTGCATCATCAACCTGCCGACCACCATCGAGCGCTGCACGCCGAACGTGTTCGCCGACATGATCGAGTGGATGCACCGCCACCTCGAGCGGCGCGATTCGATCGTGCTGTCGGTGCATCCGCACAACGACCGCGGCACCGGCACCGCGACCGGCGAACTCGCGCTGATGGCGGGCGCCGATCGCATCGAGGGCTGCCTGTTCGGCAACGGCGAACGCACCGGCAACGTCGACCTCGTCAACATCGCGTTGAACCTGTACACGCAAGGCGTTGCGCCGGGGCTCGATTTCTCGGACATCGACGAGGTACGCCGCTGCGTCGAGCACTGCAACCAGCTGCCGGTGCATCCGCGGCATCCGTATGCTGGCGACCTGGTCTACACCTCGTTCTCCGGCTCGCACCAGGACGCGATCAAGAAGGCCTTCGCGCAGCGCCAGCCGACCGACATGTGGGACGTGCCGTACCTGCCGATCGACCCGGCCGACCTCGGGCGCAGCTATGACGCGGTGATCCGCGTCAACAGCCAGTCGGGCAAGGGCGGGGTGTCGTACCTGCTCGAGACCGAGTACGGCGTCGAGCTGCCGCGCCGCCTGCAGATCGAGTTCAGCGGCGTGGTCCAGCGCGTGATGGACGACAGCGGCAAGGAGCAGACGGCCGCCGACCTGTGGGCCGTCTTCCGCGGCGAGTACGGCATCGACGACGACACGGCGGCGCGCTCGAATGCGCCCGCGATCACCGCGCACGCCGACGGCTCGGTCCACCTGCAGGGCGCGGTCCGCCTGGGCGATCGCGAGCTGATGCTGGATGCCGATGGTGCGGGGCCGATCGATGCGTTCGTCAACGCGCTGAACGCGCACCTGGCCGCGACGGTGCGGGTGCTCGACTACCACGAGCATGCGATCGCCAGCGGTGCCGATGCACGCGCGGCGGCCTACCTCGAACTGCGGGTCGGCGATGCGGTGACGCTGTTTGGCGTCGGCATCGACGCCAACATCGTCTCCGCGTCGTTGAAGGCCATCGTGTCGGGCCTGCAGCGCGCGCTGCGCCGGGGCGAACTGTCGTTCAAGGCCACCGAGCTCGCCTAAGATCCGACCAGATCACCAGAACCGAGGAGTCACCCATGACCGACAAACTGATCATCTTCGACACCACCTTGCGCGACGGCGAGCAATCGCCCGGCGCCTCGATGACCAAGGACGAGAAGCTCCGCATCGCCCGGCAGCTCGAGCGCCTGAAGGTCGACGTGATCGAGGCCGGCTTCGCGGCGGCGTCGAATGGGGACTTCGAGGCGGTGAAGGCAATCGCGCAGGTAGTGAAGGACAGCACCGTCTGTTCGCTGGCACGCGCCAACGACCGCGACATCGCTCGTGCCGCCGAGGCGCTGCAGGGCGGCAACTCGACGCGCATCCACCTGTTCCTCGCGACCAGTGCGCTGCACATGGAGAAGAAGCTGCGCATGACGCCGGACCAGGTGTTCGAGCAGGCGCGACTGTCGACGCGCTTCGCGCGCAACCTGACCGGCGACGTCGAGTTCTCGCCGGAAGACGGCTACCGCTCCGACCCCGACTTCCTGTGCCGCGTGCTCGAGGCGGTGATCGCCGAAGGCGCGACGACGATCAACATCCCCGACACCGTCGGCTATGCGATCCCCGAGCTGTACGGCAACTTCATCCTGGACCTGCGCCAGCGGATCCCGAATGCCGACAAGGCGGTGTGGTCGGTGCATTGCCACAACGACCTCGGCATGGCGGTCGCCAACTCGCTGGCGGGCGTGAAGATCGGCGGCGCGCGGCAGATCGAGTGCACGATCAACGGGCTGGGCGAGCGCGCCGGCAACTGCTCGCTCGAAGAGGTCGTGATGGCGGTGAAGACGCGGCGCGACTACTTCGGCCTCGACCTCGGCATCGATGCGAGCCAGATCGTGCCTGCGTCCCGCCTGGTGTCGCAGACGACCGGCTTCGTCGTGCAGCCGAACAAGGCGGTGGTCGGTGCCAATGCCTTCGCGCATGCGTCCGGCATCCACCAGGACGGCGTGCTGAAGGCGCGCGACACCTACGAGATCATGCGGGCCGAAGACGTGGGCTGGTCGGCCAACAAGATCGTGCTGGGCAAGCTGTCGGGGCGCAACGCCTTCAAGCAGCGGCTGCAGGAACTCGGCATCGCGATGGAGTCCGAGGCCGACATCAACGCCTCGTTCGCGAAGTTCAAGGAACTGGCCGACCGGAAGAGCGACATTTTCGACGAGGACATTCTCGCGCTGGTGATGGACGAGGCGGTGACGGCCGAGAGCGAGCATTACCGGTTGCTCGCGCTGTCGCAGCACTCCGAGATGGGCGAGCGGCCGCACGCCACGATCGCGTTTTCGGCCGGCGCTGTCGAGCACCATGCCGAAAGCGACGGCAACGGCCCGGTCGACGCCAGTTTGAAGGCGATCGAATCCAAGCTTCAAAGTGGCGCCGAAATGCTCCTCTATTCGGTCAATGCCATCACGTCGGGCAGCACAGAATCTCAGGGTGAGGTGACGGTTCGACTGCAGCATGGTGGCCGCGTCGTCAACGGAGTCGGGTCTGATCCGGACATCGTGGTGGCTTCGGCCAAGGCCTATCTCGCGGCCATGAACAAGCTGCACAGCAAGAGCGAACGCGTCGCTGCCCAGGGATAAGTCGGTTTGATGACTTTGTCACAGACCTGACAGACCCTAAGGTACAGAAGGAGAAAGGGCGCGTAAGTTTTTGATCTTGCGCGCTTTTTTTCTTTCACCTACACTCGCGCCAGCGGCTGTCAAGGGGTTGTTGTGGCAAAAATGATGCAAGTTTCGGTATCGGCGATGATTCGCGGTCTGGTCACGTTGATCACGGCAGTTGCACTCCCGTTGGCGGCAGTAGCCGCTGACGGCACCGCGAAACCCACCAAGCGCAAGGTCGCCGCCAGCGCCAAGGCCACCCCCGCCAAGGCCAAGAGCGGGGCCCGCAGCAAGCGGATTCGCACCGTCGCCTTCGTGCCGGCCCGTCCGTCGTTCGGTCAGATCGCCGGCTTGCACAGCACGATCGACCCGCTCGAACTGAAGTCCAGCGTGGCCCTGGTGATGGACCAGGACACCAATGAAGTGCTGTTCAGCAAGAACCCCGGCGCCGTGCTGCCGATCGCTTCGCTGACCAAGCTGATGACGGCCGTCGTCGTCACCGATGCCCAGTTGCCGCTGGACGAAACCCTGACGATCACGCAGGACGATGTCGACACCGAGAAGGGCAGCCGCTCGCGCCTGACGGTCGGCACCCAGCTGACACGCGAAGAAATGCTGCACCTGGCGCTGATGTCGTCCGAGAACCGCGCGGCCCATGCGCTGGGGCGCCACTACCCGGGCGGGCTCGATGCCTTCGTGGCCGCGATGAACCGCAAGGCGATCGAGCTCGGCATGAACGACACCCACTACGTCGAGCCGACGGGGCTGTCCAGCCGCAACCAGTCGAGCGCGCACGACCTGGCGTCGCTCGTCAAGGAAGCGAGCACGCGTCCGTTGATCAGCGAGCTGTCGACCTCGCCGGAATACCAGGTGATGGTGGGTCGGCGCATGCAGGCTTTCCACACCACCAACGGCCTGGTGCGCAGCCCCGAGTGGGAGATCGGCGTGCAGAAGACCGGCTACATCTCCGAAGCCGGTCGCTGCCTGGTGATGCAGGCCAAGCTGGCCGGCCGCAAGCTGATCATGGTGTTCCTGGATTCGGCCGGCAAGTATTCGCGGATCGGCGATGCAGAGCGCGTGCGCCGCTGGGTAAACCAGCTGGCACCGGTTCCGGCGGTGGTTGCGCCGGCGGCCACCACGGTGGTCCACGAGGTGCCGAAGCTGACGTCCTGAACGCAGTCTGCCCGCACGAGGAAAAGAGCCCGGTCACCCCGGGCTCTTTGCATTTCAGCTGCGATGCCCGAGCGCAGACGAGATCTGCGACGCGGTGGCCTTCAGCCGCTCGAGCCAGGCCTCTTCCAGCCGGTCCGCCGGCGCCGAGATCGACAGCCCCGCGACCAGCTTCCCCTGGTCGTCCAGGATGCCGGCGGCCATGCAGCGCACGCCCAGTTCCAGCTCTTCGTCGTCGCGCGCCGTGCCGTACTGCAGCACCTTCGACAGCTCGCGCTCCAGCGTGCCGACCTCGGTGATGCTGTTGCGCGTGTGCCCGGCGAGGCCGGTGCGGGTCGCATAGGCCCGCACGCGTTGCGGGTCGTCGTGCGCGAGGAACAGCTTGCCGACCGAGGTCAAATGCAGCGGGGCCCGCCCGCCGACCGCGCGGACCACCTGCATGCCGGAGCGTTCGCTGTAGGTTCGCTCGATGTAGACGATCTCGTCGCCCTGGCGCATCGACAGGTTCACCGGCTGGTGCGTCAGCTTGTGCAGCTCGCGCATCGGACCGAGCGCGGCATCGCGCACGTCCAGGCGGGCCTTCACCAGGTTGCCCAGCTCCAGCAGGCGCATGCCGAGCCGGTAGCTGCCGGCCTCGGGCCGGTCGACATAGCGACCGACCGTCAGGTCGTTGAGGATGCGGTGTGCGGTCGACGGGTGCAGCCCCGTCTGTTCGCTGATCACCTTCAGCGAGATCGGATCCTGGTGGGACGCCAGCAGGTCCAGCAGCGAAAACATGCGCTCCAGCACCTGGATCGCCGGCGTCTGGCCCTCTTTGCTTTTCATCGCGGCACTCTCATTCAGTTGTCCGCCATTTTGCATGGCGAAAACTGACTTGACCAGCACCGCGCCCTTCAGCGGCCCTTCCAGTGGGTGCGGGCGGCGATCCACAGCTTGCGGATCGGCGTCAGCGACACGCGCTGGTGCAGCACCTGGAAACCGCCGGCCTCGATCTCGCGCAGCAGCGTGCGGTAGATGTTGGCCATCATCAGCCCCGGCTTCTGGGTCACGCGGTCCGCTTCGGGCAGCAGCGCGAACGCCTCGTCGTAGCAGCGGTGCGCTCGTTCGGCCTGGAAGCGCATCAACGCGGTGAATCGGTCGCTGTAGCCCCAGGGCGCGTTGCGCTTCAGCAGCTCGTGGGCCTTCACGTCGAACTGCTGCAGTTCGGAGATCGGCAGGTAGATGCGGCCGCGGCGCGCGTCGTCGCCGACGTCACGGATGATGTTGGTCAACTGCATCGCCAACCCCAGCTTGTGGGCGTACTGCAGCGTCTGGTCGCTGCTGCGCCCGAAGATGCTGGCCGCGACCTCGCCGACGATGCCGGCCACCAGGTGGCAATAGCGCTGCAGCCCGGGGTAGTCGAGGTAGCGCGACTGCTCCAGATCCATCTGGCAACCCTCGATCACCGCGTTGAGGTGCTCGGCGCGGATGCCGAACTCGGCGGTGTGCGGCATCAAGGCCTGCATCACCGGGTGGCTGGCCTGCCCGGCGAAGGCGCTGGCCACCTCCTTGCGCCACCATGCGAGCTTGGTGGCCGCGACCCCTGGGTCCTGCACCTCGTCGACGACGTCGTCCACCTCGCGGCAGAAGGCGTAGAACGCGGTGATCGCCGCACGGCGCGGCGGCGGCAGGAACAAGAAGGCGTAGTAGAAGCTCGAGCCGCTCCTGGCGGCCTTGTCCTGCACGTATTGCTGGGGCGTCATCGTCGGTCGTGATCAATTCAGCGCGCATTGTCGCCGTGTCCGCTCCGGCCGCTGATGACCCGTCGAAAGATGCCAGCGACGGTTTGACACCTGGGATTGACCCGAATACATTACTGACCGGTCAGTCAGTTGTACCGTAACTGACGTCACCTCCCGATTCCAATTTTCCCGCCCCCGTCCACCGCCTCGAAGAGGATTCCGATGCGATCCACGCTGTTCATTGCCTTGGCCGGTGCGGCCGTCCTGGCTGCCTGCTCGAAGACCGAACCCGCCGCCGAGCCGGTGCGCGCCGTTCGCACCCTGACGATCACCAACGGAGCGGCGGGCGGCACCCGCGAGTACGCGGCCGAGATCAAGGCGCGCACCGAATCGAAGCTGGGCTTCCGGGTCGGCGGCAAGATCACGCGCCGTTCGGCGAACGTGGGCGACACCGTCAAGGCGGGCCAGGTGCTGGCCCAGCTCGATCCGCAGGACCTGAAGCTTGCCCAGGAATCGGCGCGCGCGGCGCTCGCCGCGGCGCAGACCAACCTCGAGCTCGCGAACGCCGACTACAAGCGCTACAAGGACCTGCGCGACCAGGGCTTCATCAGCTCGGCCGAACTCGAGCGCCGCGACACCGCGCTGAAATCGGCGCAGGCGCAGTTCGACCAGGCGCGCGCGCAGGCCGGCGTGCAGGGCAACCAGGCCGCCTACGCGGCGCTGGTCGCCGATGCGAACGGCGTGATCACCGGCGTCGACGCCGAACCCGGCATGGTGGTGGCGGCCGGCACGCCAGTCGTGCGCCTGGCGCAAGACGGCCCGCGCGACGTGGTGTTCTCGGTGCCGGAGGACCACGTCGGCGACCTGCGGGCGCTGGCCCGCAAGCCCGGCGCGCTGAAGGTGCGCCTGTGGGGCAGCAACGAGGCGGTGTCCGCCTCGGTCCGCGAGGTGGCCGCGGCGGCCGATGCCGCGACCCGCACATTCCAGATCAAGGCCGACATCGGCGAGCTGCCGGCCCGCCTCGGCCAGACCGCGACGGTGCTGATCGAGTTGCCGCAGCAATCCGGCGTGGTGCGCTTGCCGCTGTCGGCCGTCACCGAGCTGCAGGGCAAGACCTCGGTGTGGCTGGTCGACAAGAACGCCCAGGGCGTGCTCAGCGTCAAGGCGCAGCCGATCCAGGTGGGTGGGGCCGATGGCAACACCGTGGTGGTGGCCGGCGGCCTCGCGCCGGGGCAGGTGGTGGTGACGGCCGGCGTGCACGTGCTGTCGCCCGGCCAGCAGGTGAAGCTGTACGTCGAGCCGACTGCGCAGAACGGCAACCCGGCTGCGATGGCGCCCGCCAGCGCGGCGTCCCACTGAGCCCCCGCGTCCGAGGCACCGCATGAGCCCCCAAGACAACCACGATGGCCACGCCGGCCCGCACGACGACGTGCCGAGCTCGCGTTTCAACATCTCCCGCTGGGCGCTGGAACACCAGCCGCTGACACGCTACCTGATGGTGGTGCTGATGCTGCTGGGCTTCGTCGCCTACTTCCAGCTCGGCCAGGACGAAGACCCGCCGTTCACCTTCCGCGCGATGGTGGTGCAGGCCTTCTGGCCCGGCGCCACCGCGCAGCAGATGGCCGAGCAGGTCACCGACAAGATCGAGAAGACGCTGCAGGAGGCGCCGTACGCCGACAAGATCCGCAGCTACACCAAGCCGGGCGAGTCGCTGACCATCTTCCAGATCAAGGACAGCTCGCCGCCGAAGGAAGTCAACAACGTCTGGTACCAGACCCGCAAGAAGATCGGCGACATGCGCTCGACGCTGCCGTCGGGCGTGATCGGGCCGGCGTTCAATGACGAATTCGGCGACGTCTACGGCTCGATCTTCGCGCTGTCGGCCGACGGCTTCACCTACGAAGAGCTGCGCCAGCGTGCCGAAGAGGTGCGCCAGAAGCTGCTGAAGGTGCCCGACGTGGCCAAGGTGCAGGTGTTCGGCGCGCAGCCCGAGAAGATCTTCATCGAGATCTCGCAGAAGCGCCTGGCCTCGATGGGGCTCGACTTCAACCAGGTGATTGCCCAGCTCGGCGCGCAGAACGCGGTCGAGGGCGCCGGCGTGCTGAATGCCGGCAGCGACAACCTGCAGGTGCGCGTGGGTGGCCAGTTCAACTCGGTCGACGAGCTGGCGGCCTTCCCGATCCGCGCCACCAACGCCGGCACCGGCGTCGCGAGCACGCTGCGCCTGTCCGACATCGCGACCATCAAGCGCGACTACGTCGATCCGCCGGCCGTCAAGGTGCGCCACCAGGGCAAGGAAGTGATCGCACTCGGCATCTCGATGGCCAAGGGCGGCGACATCATCGAGCTCGGCAAGCAGCTCAAGCACCGCGTGGCCGCGATCCAGAAGGAGCTGCCGATCGGCATCGAGCTGTCGCAGATCCAGGACCAGCCGTCGGCGGTGACCACGTCGGTCGGCGAGTTCGTGCACGTGCTGATCGAGGCGGTGGTGGTGGTGCTGGCGGTCAGCTTCATCAGCCTGGGCCTGCACACGCGCCCGCTGCGCATCGACGTGTGGCCGGGGCTGGTGGTGGGCATCACGATCCCGCTGGTGCTCGCGATCACCTTCGTCACGATGTTCTACTGGGGCGTCGGGCTGCACAAGATCTCGCTGGGCTCGCTGATCATCGCACTCGGGTTGCTGGTCGACGACGCGATCATCTCGGTCGAGATGATGGTGCGCAAGCTCGAAGAGGGCTACGACAAGATGCGCGCCGCGACCTTCGCCTACGACGTGACCGCGATGCCGATGCTGACCGGCACGCTGATCACGGCGACCGGCTTCCTGCCGATCGGCATGGCCCGGTCGACGGTGGGCGAGTACACCTTCGCGATCTTCGCGGTGACCACCGCGGCGCTGCTGATCTCGTGGGTGGTGTCGGTGTACTTCGTGCCCTACCTGGGCGCCAAGCTGCTGCACAGCAAGTCGAAGATGCACGAGGGCGAGCAGGCGCACGAGCTGTTCGACACGCCGTTCTACACGCGCTTCCGGCGCGCGGTGAACTGGTGCGTGAAGCACCGCTGGATCACCATCGGCCTGACCATCGGCACCTTCGTGCTCGGCCTGGCCGGCATGGGCAAGGTGCAGCAGCAGTTCTTCCCGGATTCGAGCCGGCCGGAGATCCTGGTCGACCTGTGGCTGCCCGAAGGCGCCACCATCCAGTCGAGCGAGGAGCTGGCCAAGCGTTTCGAGGCCCGCATGCTGAAGGAGCCGGGCGTCGTCGACGTGTCGATCTGGGTCGGCAGCGGCGTGCCGCGCTTCTACCTGCCGCTGGACCAGATCTTCCCGCAGACCAACGTCAGCCAGGTGATCCTGATCCCGAAGGACCTGCCGACGCGCGAATCGCTGCGCCTGAAGCTGCCGAAGATGCTGGCCGAGGAATTCCCGGACGCACGCGGCCGCGTCAAGCTGCTGCCGAACGGGCCGCCGGTGCCGTACCCGGTGCAGTTCCGCGTGATGGGGCCGGATGCGGCGCAGGCCCGGGCCTGGGCCGACAAGGCCAAGGACATCCTGCGCGCCAACCCGAACATGCGCGGCGTCAACGACAACTGGAACGAGTCGGTCAAGGTGCTGCGCCTCGAGGTCGACCAGGACAAGGCGCGCGCGCTCGGCGTCACCAGCCAGGCCATCGCCACCGCGTCGCGCACCATCCTGTCGGGCAACACTGTCGGCCAGTACCGCGAGGCCGACCGGCTGGTCGACATCGTCGTGCGCCAGCCGCTGGACGAGCGCAACGCCATCACCGACATCGGCAACGCCTACCTGCCGACCGCCAGCGGGCGCTCGATCCCGCTGACGCAGATCGCGAAGGTCGGCTTCGCCTGGGAACCGGGCGTGCTGTGGCGCGAAGGCCGCGACTATGCGGTGACGGTGCAGGGCGACGTGGTCGAAGGCCTGCAGGGCCCGACGGTCACGATGCAGGTGTGGCCCGAGCTCGACAAGCTGCAGAAGACCATGCCGGACGGCTACCGCATCGAGATCGCCGGCGCGGTGGAGGAAAGCAGCAAGGGGCAGGGCTCGATCGCCGCGGGCCTGCCGCTCGCGCTCTTCATCATGTTCACGCTGCTGATGCTGCAGCTGCACAGTTTCTCGCGCTCGATCCTGGTGTTCCTCACCGGCCCGCTCGGCATCGCCGGCGTGGCGGGCGCGCTGCTGCTGCTGAACCGGCCGTTCGGCTTCGTCGCGCTGCTGGGCGTGATCGCGCTGATGGGCATGATCATGCGCAACTCGGTGATCCTGATCGACCAGATCGAGCAGGACCGCGCGCGCGGCGTGCCGGCCTGGGATGCCATCGTCGAATCGGCGGTGCGGCGTTTCCGCCCGATCGTGCTGACGGCGGCGGCCGCGGTGCTCGCGATGATCCCGTTGTCGCGCAGCGTGTTCTGGGGGCCGATGGCGGTCGCCATCATGGGCGGGCTGATCGTCGCGACGGGGCTGACGCTGCTGGCCTTGCCGGCGATGTATGCCGCCTGGTTCCGCGTCAAACCGGCCGATGAGGAAAGAGCGGCCGCGAGCAGCTAAACTACGCGGTTTACCGAATCGCCTCAAAAGGGAAGCTTCGGCTTCCCTTTGTTTTCATTTGCTTGTGCAAGTGCCGTGCAAGCACTTGTGCAAGTGCCCGGAGAATGTGCGCGGGTGGCGAAATTGGTAGACGCACCAGGTTTAGGTCCTGACGCCAGCGATGGTGTGGGGGTTCGAGTCCCCCCCCGCGCACCAGCTAACGAAACCAGAGAGTCCAGACAATCATGGCTGTCACTGTAGAAACCCTCGAGAAGCTCGAACGCCGCATCACGCTGACGCTGGCCGCCGACACCATCACCAACGAGGTCGAATCGCGCCTGAAGCGACTGTCCCGCACGGTCAAGGCCGACGGCTTCCGCCCGGGCAAGGTGCCGATGAGCGTGGTGTCGCAACGCTACGGCTACTCGGTGCAGTACGAGGTCATGAACGACAAGGTCGGCCAGGCTTTCGCACAGGCCACCGCCGAAGCCAAGCTGCGTGTCGCCGGCGCCCCGCGCATCAGCGAGAAGGAAACCGCGCCCGAAGGCCAGATGGCCTTCGACGCCGTCTTCGAGGTGTACCCCGAAGTGAAGCTCGGCGACCTGTCGACCGCCGAGGTCGAGCGCGTCAGCACCGAAGTGACCGATGCCGCGATCGACAAGACGCTGGACATCCTGCGCAAGCAGCGCCGCACCTTCGCGCAGCGCCCGCAGGGCGAAGCGGCCGCTGAGGGCGATCGCGTGACGATCGACTTCGAAGGCAAGATCGACGGCGTGCCGTTCGATGGCGGCAAGGCCGAGGGCTTCCAGTTCCTGATCGGCGAAGGGCAGATGCTCGAGGCCTTCGAGAAGGCCGTCCGCGGCATGAAGACCGGCGAATCGAAGACCTTCCCGCTGCAGTTCCCCGAGGACTACCAGGGCAAGGACGTCGCCGGCAAGGAAGCCGACTTCCTGGTCACGTTGAACAAGGTCGAGGCGCAGAACCTGCCCGAGGTCAACGACGCGCTGGCCAAGTCGCTGGGCATCAAGGAAGGTACCGTCGACGCGCTGCGCGCCGACATCAAGCGCAACCTCGAGCGCGAGGTCAAGTTCCGCGTGCTGGCCCGCAACAAGTCGTCGGTGATGGACGCGCTGGTCAAGAGCGCCGAGCTCGACCTGCCGACCTCGCTGGTCAACGGCGAAGTCGAGCGCATGACCGAAGGTGCGCGTGCCGACCTGAAGAAGCGCGGCATCAAGGACGCCGACACCGCGCCGATCCCGGCCGAGATCTTCCAGCCGCAGGCCGAGCGCCGCGTGCGCCTGGGCCTGGTCGTCGCCGAACTGGTTCGCGCGAACAACCTGCAAGCCAAGCCCGAGCAGCTGCAGGCGCACATCGAAGAGATGGCGCAGAGCTACGAGAAACCAGCCGAAGTGGTCCGCTGGTACCTGGGCAGCCGCGAGCGCATGGCCGAGGTCGAGGGCGTGGTCATCGAGAACAATGTGACCGAGTTCGTGCTGGGCAAGGCGAAGGTCACCGACAAGGTGCTGCCGTTCGACGAACTGATGGCTGGCTGATCAATTCACCCGCCATGCGAAGGGCGCCGGGCTGAAAGGCCTGGGCGCCCTTTGCCATTCGAGGGTTTGCCATTCGAGGGTTTGCCTGCGTCGGCTTTGTTCATGCCGCTGGACGCAGTTTCTTCGAACGCGGACTTGTCGCGACATAATCAAACCCAATCTCCGTGGGACTATCACGAACCTCCTCAAGGACGCAAGGACGATCATGAGCGCGCTGGAAACACAAAGTCTGGGCATGGTGCCCATCGTCATCGAGCAGTCGGGCCGCGGGGAACGGGCTTACGACATCTACAGCCGCCTGCTGCGCGAGCGGGTCATCTTCCTGGTCGGGCCGGTCAACGACCAGTCGGCCAACCTGGTCGTGGCGCAGCTGCTGTTCCTCGAAAGCGAAAACCCCGACAAGGACATCTCGCTGTACATCAACTCGCCGGGCGGTTCGGTGAGCGCGGGCATGTCGATCTTCGACACGATGCAGTTCATCAAGCCCGACGTGTCCACGCTGTGCATGGGCATTGCCGCCAGCATGGGCTCGTTCCTGCTGATGGCCGGCGCCAAGGGCAAGCGCTTCGCGCTGCCGAATTCGCGCGTGATGATCCACCAGCCCTCGGGCGGCGCGCAGGGCCAGGCCACCGACATCGAGATCCATGCCCGCGAGATCCTGAAGACCCGCGAGCAGCTGAACCGGATCTATGCCGAGCGCACCGGGCAGACGATCGAGAAGATCCGAGCCGACATGGAGCGCGACTTCTTCCTCGATCCGACGGAAGCCAAGGACTACGGCCTGATCGACCAGGTGCTGACGCAGCGCACCCCGCCCGCTGCAACATGAGCTGACAGATCGGTGACCGGGCCTCGGGTAAAACCGGGGTGAAACTGTACAAACCTGCAGAACGGGGCCCATTTGGGGCCCTTTTCCATGGCCTGGGCCCGAATTCTTTTGCTCTATCATTGACTCAGCCTTCTCAACGCACAGCGCATCCATCCATGGCCGACAAAAAAGGCTCCTCCAGCGAGAAAGTCCTGTACTGCTCCTTCTGCGGCAAGAGCCAGCATGAGGTGAAGAAACTGATCGCCGGTCCGTCGGTTTTCATCTGCGACGAGTGCATCGAGCTTTGCAACGACATCATTCGCGATGAAGTGCCGGCCGACACCGCCGAGGCCCGTGCCACCAAGTCCGACCTGCCGGTGCCCAGCGAGATCAAGGCGAGCCTCGATCAATACGTGATCGGCCAGGACACCGCGAAGCGCACGCTGTCGGTGGCGGTGTACAACCACTACAAGCGGCTCAAGCACATGGCGTCGTCGAAGGACGAGGTCGAGCTGAGCAAGAGCAACATCCTGCTGATCGGCCCCACCGGCTCGGGCAAGACGCTGCTGGCACAGACGCTCGCGCGCCTGCTCAACGTGCCGTTCGTGATCGCCGACGCGACCACGCTGACCGAAGCCGGCTATGTCGGCGAGGACGTCGAGAACATCATCCAGAAGCTGCTGCAGAACTGCAACTACGACGTTGAGAAGGCGCAGCGCGGCATCGTCTACATCGACGAGATCGACAAGATCTCGCGCAAGGCCGACAACCCGTCGATCACGCGCGACGTGTCGGGCGAGGGCGTGCAGCAGGCGCTGCTGAAGCTCGTCGAAGGCACGATGGCGTCGGTGCCGCCGCAGGGTGGCCGCAAGCACCCGAACCAGGACTTCCTGCAGATCGACACGACGAACATCCTGTTCATCTGCGGTGGCGCGTTCGACGGCCTCGAGAAGGTCATCCAGAACCGCTCCGAGAAATCCGGCATCGGTTTCGCGGCGACCGTGCACACCAAGTCGGAACGCCGCGTGTCCGAGGTGTTCCGCGAAGTCGAGCCCGAAGACCTGATCAAGTTCGGCCTGATTCCCGAGCTGGTCGGCCGCCTGCCGGTGGTCGCCACGCTGGGCGAACTGACCGACGACGCGCTGGTGCAGATCCTGACCGAGCCGAAGAACGCGCTGCTCAAGCAGTACCAGAAGCTGTTCGCGATGGACGGCGTCGAACTCGAGGTGCGTCCCTCGGCGCTCGCTGCCATCGCCCGCAAGGCGCTGGCACGCCGCACCGGTGCCCGCGGGCTGCGTTCGATCATGGAGCAATCGCTGATCGACACGATGTTCGAACTGCCGACGCTCGACGGCGTCGCGAAGGTGGTGCTCGACGAGCACACGATCGAGGAAGACACCAAACCCTTGCTCGTCTATCGAGAGCAGAAGGCCAGTGCCTGAACAGGGCCATCGCCACGACAACGGATCCTGATGTTTGCCGGTGCGCCACACTGCGCCGGCTCCTTGCAAACGAATGCTTGAGCCCTAGATGGGCTTGAGAAAGAGAGGTTCCAATGTCCGGACATCCCGTTTTGCCCGCCGAGCCCATCACGATGCCGCTGCTCCCGCTGCGGGACGTGGTGGTGTTCCCCCACATGGTGATCCCGCTGTTCGTCGGGCGCCCGAAGTCGATCAAGGCGCTCGAAGCCGCGATGGAAGCCGGCCGGCAGATCATGCTCGTCGCGCAGCGCGCGGCCGGCAAGGACGAGCCCAAGCCCGACGACATGTTCGAAGTGGGTTGCGTCTCGAGCATCCTGCAGATGCTGAAGCTGCCTGACGGCACGGTGAAGGTGCTGGTCGAAGGCATCCAGCGCGCCAACACGCATTCCATCAGCGACAACGGCGAGCACTTCATGGCCGAAGTGACGCCGGTGCCACCCGAGACCGAGGCCAAGTCCGAGGTCGAGGCGCTGCGCCGCGCGGTGACCCAGCAGTTCGATCAGTACGTCAAGCTCAACAAGAAGATTCCGCCGGAGATCCTGACCTCCATCGCGGGCATTGACGATGCCGGCCGCCTGGCCGACACGATTGCGGCGCACCTGCCGCTGAAGCTCGAGAACAAGCAGTCGGTGCTCGACCTGTTCGCGGTCGACAAGCGGCTCGAGAAGCTGCTCGAGCAACTCGAACATGAAGTCGACATCCTGCAGGTCGAGAAGCGCATCCGTGGGCGCGTGAAGCGCCAGATGGAGAAGAGCCAGCGCGAGTACTACCTGAACGAGCAGGTCAAGGCGATCCAGAAGGAACTCGGTGACGGCGAAGAAGGCGCCGACATGGAGGAACTGGAAAAGAAGATCACTGCGGCGAAGATGCCCAAGGAGGCCCGCAAGAAGGTCGATGCCGAGCTGAAGAAGCTCAAGCTGATGTCGCCGATGTCGGCCGAAGCGACCGTCGTGCGCAACTACATCGACACGCTGATCAACCTGCCGTGGACCAAGAAGACCAAGATCAAGCACGACCTGCCGAATGCAGAGGCGGTGCTGAACGAGGACCACTACGGCCTCGAGAAGGTCAAGGACCGCATCCTTGAGTATCTCGCGGTGCAGCAGCGTGTCGACAAGGTCAAGGCCCCGATCCTGTGCCTGGTCGGCCCCCCGGGCGTTGGCAAGACCTCGCTCGGCCAGAGCGTGGCGCGCGCCACCGGGCGCAAGTTCGTCCGCATGGCGCTGGGCGGCATGCGCGACGAGGCCGAGATCCGCGGGCACCGCCGCACCTACATCGGCTCGATGCCGGGCAAGGTGCTGCAGAGCCTGTCGAAGGTCGGCACCCGCAACCCGCTGTTCCTGCTCGACGAGATCGACAAGCTGGGCATGGATTTCCGGGGCGATCCTTCGAGCGCGTTGCTCGAGGTGCTCGACCCCGAGCAGAACCACACCTTCAGCGACCACTACGTCGAGGTCGATTTCGACCTGAGCGACGTGATGTTCATCGCCACGTCGAACTCGATGAACATTCCGCCGGCGCTGCTGGACCGGATGGAAGTGATCCGTCTGGCGGGCTATACCGAGGACGAGAAGGTCAACATCGCCCAGCGCTACCTGCTGCCGAAGCAACGCAAGAACAACGGCGTGCAGGACGAGGAGATGGAGGTCACCGAGTCGGCGATCCGCGGGATCATCCGCTACTACACGCGTGAAGCCGGCGTGCGTTCGCTCGAGCGCGAGGTGTCCAAGATCTGCCGCAAGGTGGTGAAGAGCATCCAGCTGAAGAAGCAGGTCGGCAAGATGGTCGTCAGCGAAGAGAACCTGAACGACTTCCTCGGCGTGCGCCGCTTCAACTACGGCCAGGCCGAGAAGCGCAACCAGGTCGGCCAGGTGGTCGGCCTCGCGTGGACGGAAGTGGGCGGCGATCTGCTGACCATCGAGACCGCGGTGATGCCGGGCAAGGGCAACATCATCCGCACCGGCTCGCTGGGCGACGTGATGAAGGAGTCGGTCGAGGCTGCACGTTCGGTGGTGCGCAGCCGTGCACGCCGCCTGGGCATCAAGGATGAGATGTTCGAGAAGCGCGACATCCACATCCACGTGCCCGATGGCGCGACGCCGAAGGACGGCCCGAGCGCGGGTGCTGCGATGACGACGGCCTTCGTGTCGGCGCTGACCAACATCCCTGTGCGTGCCGACGTGGCGATGACCGGCGAGATCACGCTGCGTGGCGAGGTCACGGCCATCGGAGGCCTGAAGGAGGAGTTGCTCGCGGCTCACCGGGGCGGCATCAAGACGGTGCTG
>Ga0209050_1000857_pt1 | contig 41221 bp, 29 predicted proteins | sample Araplavi_mTSA_r2_FD_184276 | JGI IMG/M metagenome (GOLD analysis project Ga0209050, IMG submission 184276) | Arabidopsis root microbial communities from North Carolina, USA - plate scrape MF_Cvi_mTSA_r2 (SPAdes) (version 2) | ecosystem: Host-associated > Plants > Roots > Endosphere | place: USA... | reverse complement strand
CTTCACCGCAGCCAGCAAAGCCGACTTCCAGCACCAACTGCAAGCGGCACTGGCGCAGCACATCAGTGAACAGGCACTGCCACAAGTGGCGCTGTTCGCTGAACAATTCTTCGGCATCATTTCCCTTGACGAGCTGACCCAGCGTCGGTTGTCCGACCTTGCTGGCTGCACCCTTTCTGCATGGCGCCTGCTTGAGCGCTTCGATCACGCGCAACCGCAAGTGCGCGTCTTCAACCCCGATTACGAACGCCACGGCTGGCAATCGACCCACACGGCGGTCGAAGTGCTGCACCACGACCTGCCATTCCTGGTGGACTCGGTGCGTACCGAGCTGAACCGCCGCGGCTACAGCATCCATACCCTGCAAACCACCGTGCTCAGCGTGCGTCGTGGCAGCAAGGGCGAGTTGCTGGAAATCCTGCCAAAAGGCACCCAGGGCGACGACATTCAGCAAGAATCGCTGATGTACCTGGAAATCGACCGCTGTGCCAACACCGCCGAGCTCAATGTGCTGAGCAAAGAGCTGGAGCAGGTGCTCGGTGAAGTCCGCGTGGCCGTCGGCGATTTCGAGCCGATGAAGGCCAAGGTCCAGGAGATCCTGACCAAGCTGGACAACAGCCAGTTCGCCGTCGATGGCGACGAGAAGAACGAAATCAAGAGCTTCCTGGAATGGCTGGTGGGCAACCACTTCACCTTCCTCGGTTATGAAGAGTTCGTGGTCAGCGACGAAGCCGATGGCGGCCATATCGTCTACGACAAGGACTCCTTCCTCGGCCTGACCAAGCTGCTGCGTGCCGGCCTGACCTACGATGACCTGCGCATCGAAGACTACGCCGTGAACTACCTGCGCGAACCGACCCTGCTGTCGTTCGCCAAGGCCGCGCACCCAAGCCGCGTACACCGCCCGGCTTACCCGGACTACGTGTCGATCCGCGAAATCGACGCCAACGGCAAGGTCATCAAGGAATGCCGTTTCATGGGCCTGTACACCTCGTCGGTGTATGGCGAGAGCGTGCGGGTGATCCCGTACATCCGCCGCAAGGTCGAGGAAATCGAACACCGCTCCGGCTTCCAGGCCAAGGCTCACCTGGGCAAGGAACTGGCGCAGGTGCTCGAAGTGCTGCCGCGCGACGATCTGTTCCAGACCCCGGTGGACGAGCTGTTCAGCACCGTGATGTCGATCGTGCAGATCCAGGAACGCAACAAGATTCGCGTGTTCCTGCGCAAAGACCCGTACGGCCGTTTCTGCTACTGCCTGGCCTACGTGCCGCGCGACATCTACTCCACCGAAGTGCGCCAGAAGATCCAGCAAGTGCTGATGGATCGCCTGAAAGCCACCGACTGCGAATTCTGGACCTTCTTCTCCGAGTCCGTGCTGGCTCGCGTGCAGCTGATCCTGCGCGTCGACCCGAAAAACCGCCTCGACATCGACCCGCTGCTGCTGGAAAAAGAAGTGGTGCAGGCCTGCCGCAGCTGGCAGGACGACTACGCCGCACTGACCGTCGAGAGCTTCGGTGAAGCCCAGGGCACCAACGTGCTGGCCGACTTCCCGAAAGGCTTCCCGGCCGGTTACCGCGAGCGTTTCGCCGCGCATTCCGCTGTGGTCGACATGCAGCACCTGTTGAGCCTGAGCGACAAAAACCCGCTGGTGATGAGCTTCTATCAGCCGTTGGGCCAGGTCGCCGGCCAGCGCCAGCTGCATTGCAAGCTGTACCACGCCGATACGCCGCTGGCACTGTCCGACGTCCTGCCGATCCTGGAAAACCTCGGTCTGCGCGTGCTGGGCGAGTTCCCGTATCACCTGCGTCACAGCAATGGCCGCGAATTCTGGATTCACGACTTCGCATTCACTGCCGCCGAAGGCCTGGAACTGGACATCCAGCAGCTCAACGACACGCTGCAGGACGCGTTCGTCCACATCGTGCGCGGCGATGCCGAGAACGACGCGTTCAACCGTCTGGTACTGACCGCCGGCCTGCCATGGCGTGACGTGGCGCTGCTGCGTGCCTACGCCCGTTACCTGAAGCAGATCCGCCTGGGCTTCGACCTGGGTTACATCGCCAGCACCCTGAACAACCACACCGACATCGCTCGCGAGCTGACCCGGTTGTTCAAGACCCGCTTCTACCTGGCGCGCAAGCTGACCAGCGATGACCTGGACGACAAGCAACAGCGTCTGGAACACGCGATCCTCAGCGCCCTGGACGACGTCCAGGTACTGAACGAAGACCGCATCCTGCGTCGTTACCTGGACCTGATCAAGGCCACCCTGCGCACCAACTTCTACCAGACCGATGCCAACGGCCATAACAAGTCGTACTTCAGCTTCAAGTTCAACCCGCACTTGATTCCCGAGCTGCCCAAGCCGGTACCGAAGTTCGAAATCTTCGTGTACTCGCCGCGCGTCGAAGGCGTGCACCTGCGCTTCGGCAACGTTGCCCGTGGCGGCCTGCGCTGGTCCGACCGTGAAGAAGACTTCCGTACCGAAGTGCTCGGCCTGGTAAAAGCCCAGCAAGTGAAGAACTCGGTGATCGTGCCGGTGGGTGCGAAGGGCGGCTTCCTGCCGCGTCGCCTGCCACTGGGCGGCAGCCGTGACGAGATCGCGGCCGAGGGCATCGCCTGCTACCGCATCTTCATTTCGGGTCTGCTGGACATCACCGACAACCTGAAGGACGGCGCGCTGGTACCGCCAGCCAACGTCGTGCGTCATGACGACGATGACCCGTACCTGGTCGTGGCGGCGGACAAAGGCACCGCGACCTTCTCCGACATCGCCAACGGCATTGCCATCGACTACGGCTTCTGGCTGGGTGACGCGTTTGCGTCCGGTGGTTCGGCCGGTTACGACCACAAGAAGATGGGCATCACCGCCAAGGGCGCGTGGGTCGGCGTACAGCGCCACTTCCGCGAGCGCGGCATCAATGTCCAGGAAGACAGCATTACCGTGGTCGGTGTCGGCGACATGGCCGGTGACGTGTTCGGCAACGGCTTGCTGATGTCCGACAAGCTGAAGCTGGTCGCGGCGTTCAACCACCTGCACATCTTCATCGATCCGAACCCTGAGCCGGCGTCGAGCTTCGCCGAGCGTCAGCGCCTGTTCGACCTGCCGCGTTCGGCCTGGTCGGACTACGACACCAGCATCATGTCCGAAGGCGGCGGTATCTTCTCGCGCAGCGCGAAGAGCATCGCGATTTCCCCGCAGATGAAAGAGCGCTTCGACATCGAGGCCGACAAGCTGACCCCGACCGAACTGCTGAACGCCTTGCTCAAGGCGCCGGTGGATCTGCTGTGGAACGGCGGTATCGGTACCTACGTCAAGGCCAGCAGCGAAAGCCACGCCGATGTCGGCGACAAGGCCAACGATGCACTGCGCGTGAACGGCAACGAACTGCGCTGCAAAGTCGTGGGCGAGGGCGGTAACCTGGGCATGACCCAACTGGGTCGTGTGGAATTCGGCCTCAATGGCGGCGGCTCCAACACCGACTTCATCGACAACGCCGGTGGCGTGGACTGCTCCGACCACGAAGTGAACATCAAGATCCTGCTGAACGAAGTGGTTCAGGCCGGCGACATGACCGACAAGCAACGTAACCAGTTGCTGGCGAGTATGACCGACGAAGTCGGTGGTCTGGTGCTGGGCAACAACTACAAGCAGACCCAGGCCCTGTCCCTGGCAGCCCGTCGCGCCTTGCCGCGGATTGCCGAGTACAAGCGCCTGATGAACGACCTGGAAGGCCGTGGCAAGCTGGATCGTGCCATCGAGTTCCTGCCGTCGGAAGAAGCGATCAACGAGCGTGTCGCGGAAGGTCATGGCCTGACTCGTGCCGAGCTGTCGGTGCTGATCTCCTACAGCAAGATCGACCTCAAGGAGCAGCTGCTGGGCTCCCTGGTGCCGGACGACGACTACCTGACCCGCGACATGGAAACCGCTTTCCCGCCAACCCTGGTGAGCAAGTTCTCCGTGGCCATGCGCCGTCACCGCCTGAAGCGCGAAATCGTCAGCACCCAGATCGCCAACGATCTGGTCAACCACATGGGCATCACCTTCGTTCAACGACTCAAAGAGTCGACCGGCATGAGCCCGGCGAACGTGGCCGGCGCCTACGTGATCGTGCGTGACATTTTCCATCTCCCGCACTGGTTCCGTCAGATCGAAAACCTGGATTACCAGGTTTCGGCCGACGTTCAACTGGAGCTGATGGACGAGCTGATGCGCCTGGGCCGTCGCGCCACGCGCTGGTTCCTGCGTGCCCGTCGCAACGAGCAGAACGCTGCCCGTGACGTCGCGCACTTTGGTCCGCACTTGAAAGAGTTGGGCCTGAAGCTCGACGAACTGCTCAGCGGCGAGATCCGTGAAACCTGGCAGCGCCGTTATCAGGCCTACGTCGAAGCCGGTGTGCCGGAGCTGCTGGCGCGTATGGTGGCTGGCACCTCGCACCTGTACACCCTGCTGCCGATCATCGAAGCTTCCGACGTGACCGGCCAGGATCCGGCCGAGGTGGCCAAGGCGTACTTCGCCGTGGGCAGCGCGCTGGACATCACCTGGTACATGCAACAGATCAGCGCTCTGCCGGTTGAAAACAACTGGCAGGCCCTGGCCCGCGAAGCGTTCCGCGATGACGTCGACTGGCAGCAACGCGCGATCACCATCTCGGTCCTGCAACAGGGCGACGGCACCCAGGACGTGGAAACACGGCTTTCCCTGTGGATGGCGCAGCACGAAGGCATGATCGAACGCTGGCGCGCCATGCTGGTGGAAATCCGTGCCGCCAGCGGCACCGATTACGCCATGTACGCGGTGGCCAACCGCGAACTGCTGGACCTGGCGTTGAGCGGTCAAGCGGTAGTGCCTGCAGCTGTCGCCGCCGAGCTGGAACCGGCGGCCTGATCAGGCGTTGAATGAAAAAGCCCCGCATCGAGAGATGCGGGGCTTTTTTCTGTCGCAGGTTTTCTGGTGACTGGTCGGACGCCTTCGCGGGCAAGCCCGCTCCCACAGTGATTTATGTCGTGCGCATCACCCATGTACACCAAATCAACTGTGGGAGCGGGCTTGCCCGCGATGGGGGCGTCAGCATCAACCAATTACTTGAAGACTGAAGTTCTTTCAGTGTTCATCGATACATTACTTGTCGGGCTGGTCAATAAATTACTGAGCGACTGGTCAAACTTCTGCAGCGCCCGAACTTGCACATTCTGTTGTTCGTTAATGTCAGCCACTATCTCTTCACTGCGTTTGTAGTCAGCCCAGACCGGACTAAGTGCCTTGGCGTCATGGCCTTGTGCAGTACCTATGTAGTTGAAGTTCTTGTCGTAAAAGTCCGCACTGACATCTGACTGGATATCGGAACTGCGCGATGTAATCAGTTGGTTGCGGGTGTCGACCACCGCCATCACGTCCGGTTTCGCCGCCCTGAGGCTCTGCATGTCCGGATACACGGTCACCGAACCGAATTGCCGCTGCAGGGAGGCCTTGACCCAATCCACGGCCATGTCCGGCCTGGAGGTGGCTACATAGGCGTCATGAATCGGCTGCACCAGCAGGCTCTGGCCGAAACCGGTGCCGGCGTTGGCCTGGTAGTCCCGCAGATAGGCACGGTTCGTCTGGGTATTCTGGCTGTAGACGATGCCCAGCGAGACCTGGCTGCCGTTGTTGATCAGGGTGGCACCGCTGCGGCCTACCGGTTCGGTGAAAATGCCATTGAGCGACGAGACCGCCGTGGGCGCAGTAGGGATCGAGCAGCCGGTTAAAACAACCGTTAGGGTCAACGTACTGACAAGTGCAAGTTTCATGGTGTTTCTCCAGTGAAACAATTCAGTCGAAATTTGAAATTGCCGGTGCTGTTCCGGCGGTGAATCAAGACTAAACCCTGTATGTTTTATTTAAATAGCCAATGTCCGAACTTCTCCGGTGGTTAATAGTTTTGTTTGGTTTAATAGTCTGTGGTTAATTGCCTCGGGAAATAAAAAGGCCCGAATTCGCCATTCGAGCCTTTTTATTTATGGCTGTACGTTCAGCCATCAGTTTTCCAATGGGATCAACACTTTCTCGTCGGGGGCCAATACCATGAACACCAACAACTTCGCCGGTTTGGTTGTACTGGCGTTTTTCGAGACCAGGTGTTCTGAACCTGCGGGTTCGTACCAGTACTCACCGGCCTTGTAGGTGACCGCTTTTTCGCCTTTCACCTGAGACGTGATCGCCCCCGAAAGCACATAGGCCATGGCCGTGCCGTCGTGCTTGTGGGCGATGGACGACTGGCCTGGCTGGTAGTCGACCTCGATCATCAAAGCCTTTTTGCCCGGGGCATTTTTCAGCATCTGGTCCTGCAAAACGGTGACCTTTTCCGAAGGGTCATGGGCAAAGGCCGATGCGGACACAGTCAGGGCCAGGGCGGCGAGGGAGGCTGCACAGCAACGCAACATGTTCATGGTTCTTTACCTGCGGTGGTTAGTTGTTGCAAACCACGGTAGTGCGCAAGCGGTAGCGGTTAAACAGCCAATATTCCGGAAGGCGAGGGGACCAATAGACCTAGGTTAAAAGCAAAGATCGCAGCCTGCGGCAGTTCCCGTGTAGGAGCTGCCGCAGGCTGCGATCTCTTGATCTTGTTTTCAGACGATCGGAAAACTGTTGAAGTCCACGGCATTGGCCAGTTGGCTGTCGATCAGGCCGATGAAACCCTGGACTTCGGGGCAGTTGAAATGCGATTTCATGGCCGCTTCCGATTGCCAGCGGGCACTGACCGTCCAGCGATTGCTGTCCTCTGGGCAGCGGTCGACCATATAGGATTCGCAGCCCGGTAGTTCACGCAGGGTTTCGACAATCTTTTGCAGTTGCTTACCCAGTTCATCCGAGCGGCCGGCGACGGCACGTACCTGTACGGTATTGATCACTTCATGGGACATTGCTCACACTCCTGAATCAGGCCGGACGAATCCTGCTCATTGAGGGTTAACGCCTATGCAGGATAGGCCTGACCCTGCGGACCGCCAATAGCCAATCGCCGGATAAAGCCGCAGGCCAATCCGTCAGGCCACCTGCTGCAAAATGTCGCGCACGCGGTCCAGGGCGGTGTCGATGTCCAGGGTCTCAATGGCGCCAAAACCGAAGAAAAACCCGGCCTTGGGCGCTTGCTGATAGAAAAAGCTGTCGATGGCATAGAGCCCGACTTCGACTTTTTTCGCCAGTTCGATCACCAATGGAATATCCAGGGGCACTTTGCACATCACTACCATGTGGAAGCCGGCGGTGGAGGGCACCGCCTCCAGCCAGGGTGAGAGGTCGCCGGCCATGCGCGTCAGGATCCGCTCGCGGCGCCCGGCATAGACCGTATGGCAGCGGCGGATGTGCTTGAGCAGGCAGCCTTCGGCGATGAACTTGGCCAGCGCCCACTGCGGCAGGGTCGATGTGTGCAGGTCGGTGAGCTGTTTGGCGCGCACCACGGCCTCCAGGATCGCCGGCGGCAGGATCCCATAGCCAAGGCGCAATTCCGGCAGCAGGGTTTTGGAAAAGGTCCCGACGTAAGCGACGATCCCCCGTTCGTCCATGCTTTGCAGGGAATCGGTAGGACGGCCTTCGTAGCGGAATTCGCTGTCGTAGTCGTCCTCGATGATGATCGCGCCTAGCTCGTGAGCCTTGGCCAGCAGTGCTTCCCGGCGCGCCTGGCTCATCGGCATGCCCAGCGGGAACTGGTGCGACGGGGTGACGTAGATCAGGCGCGTGCCACGAGGAATCTGCTCCACCACAATGCCTTCGGCGTCCACCGGCACGCCGATCACCGTGGCGCCATGGGTGCCGAACAGCAGCCGGGCCGGCGGGTAGCCGGGGTCCTCCATGGCGACCAGGCTGCCCGGGCTGATCAGCACCCGCGCAATCAGGTCCAGGGCCTGCTGCGCGCCGTTGCACACCACCACATCCTCATCCTGACAATTGACCCCGCGGGAGAACGCAATGTGCCGCGCAATGGCGTTGCGCAGGGCGGGCAAGCCCTCAGGCAAGCTGTACAACCCCTTGGAGCCGGCAATCTGGCGCAGCGCGTGGGAGGTGCAGCGTCGCCAGTCATCCTGGGGAAACTGGCCCTTGCTGGTGGCGCCACCAATGAAGTCGTAGCGCAGCGAGCCTTCCAGGGTCGGATGACGCAGGAATACCGGCAGGTTGCGCCAGGACTCGATCACCTCGAAGCCGCCAAGCTCCGTGTAGTTCTGTTTACGCTGCACCTTCGACGAGCGTGCATTGACGTAAGTGCCTTTGCCGACCACGCCGGTGAGGAAGTTTTCGTAGGTCAACTGGGCGTAGGTATCGGAAATGGTCTTGCGTGAAATGCCCAATTGTTCGGCCAGCAAACGGCTGGGCGGCAGTTGCGTCCCGGCGGCCAGGCGTCCGGACTCGATGGCGCTGCGCAGTTGGTTATACAACTGGCCGGCCAGGTCCTTGCGGCCGTTGATGACAACATGTAGTTCCATGCCGGCGAGACTCCGGGGCTGTTGAGGCGCGTGTGCGTCGCGCAAGATTACCCTCATCCGCTCGCTCGGCAGAAGTTGCGCAGTGGAAAAACCGTTAATTGGTCTGCAGGCCTTGGTCCACGGGGAAATCGCGAAATTGGATCTGTCACGCTCCCGCGCCAGCGATTACCGTGAAAATCAACTCAAGGCCGCACGAGAACGCTCCATGAAGCCCCGCCTGGATTACTACAGCGCGTCCCCCAAAGCGATGAAGGCCATGATCGCCATGGAGGCCCTGACCAGCAGCCAGAGCATCGAGCAGGGCCTGCTGCACCTGGTCAAGATTCGCGCCTCGCAACTTAATGGCTGTGCCTTCTGCACCGACATGCACTCGGTGGATGCAAGGCGCCTCGGCGAAAGCGACCGCCGCCTGTATTCCATCGTGGTCTGGCGCGACAGCAACTTTTTCAATCCGCGGGAAAGAGCCGCGCTGGCCTGGACCGAAGCCGTCACCTTGCTCTCGCAAAGCCACGTCCCGGACGATGTTTACGCGCTGGCCAGGGAGCAGTTCAGTGAAAGCGAAATGGTCGACCTGACCATCGCCGTCACCACCATCAACAGCTGGAATCGCCTGGCCGTGAGCTTTCGCCAGACACCCAGCGCCTGAATCATTGTCACAGCAGGTTCATCAATGATCCGCACGATGGCGCTGTCAGTGTCATGTCGACAGGGAGTCCTCGATGTCAGTCATGGAAACCAGTGCCCACCGGGGCGCTACCGAGTATCGTGTAGTCATCGATAAAAATGCGTCCTGGCGCCAGTTGGCCGCGGGTATCGACCCCGAACTGGCGCTGTGCTTCACCGTCAGTGCCCGTTGCGGTTGTTTCATGCAGGCCGCGCGCAGCCTGAACATCAAGGCCACCCGCCTGCGCAGGCAACTGGCGCTGCTGGAAACACAGTTGCGCTGCTCGCTGTTCAACCCGTCAGACAATGGTTTGAGCCTCAGCCGCGATGGCTTGCGCCTGCACGCACAGTTGATCGCCCTGGCCCATGAGCGCGATTTGCCGGTGATCGAGCAGCCGTTGATTCGCCTGGCCGTGGCCGATTCGATCCTGCATGACATTCTCGGGCGTGACCTGGTGGCGCTGCTGCGGCGCAATGCTAGCGTGCGCCTGGACATCAAGACGCTCGACAGCGAACTGTCCCTGCAAGCGGTCAGCGCCGACGTGGTGGTGTGGCTGGGCGAAACCGGATCGCCGTTGCCGGGGCCGAGCTTTGCCACCACCGAACCCCGGCCTCTGGCGCAACTGGAGTACCTGCCGCACATTGCCAAGCGTTACTCACGGGTGGCGTCCAGGCCGGAATGCCTGGAGGAGCTGGCCGATTTCCTCCTGGTGCAATGGCAGCAGGACTGCCAGGTTGAAAGCTTGCGGCCATGGAATGCACTGGTGGACCAACGCCTGGCGGGAGCAGTGCAGTTGCAATCCTATGAACTGATGCTGGAGATGATCCGTTGCAGCGCCTGCGTCGGCCTGCTGCCGCACTACATGAGCCACTTCGACCGCGGCCTCGTTGCCTTGCCGGGCCTGTTTGACCGACCGATGCGGCGTCAGGTGTGGATGGCGGTCAACGCCGAGTCACAGGGTGAAGCACAGGTGCGGACGGTGGCCGAGTTGATCGAGAACACCTTCAGCGAGCGTAGGGAGTGGTTCGAAAGGTGAGTGCGATCAACATGTGGGAGCAACGGTCTTCACCATGCCACTCCTCACCGCCATCGCGGGCACATTCAATTTCAATGTCGCCTGACAATCCGCCTTCGCGAGCAAGCCCGCTCCCACATCGGTTCTCGCCACACGTGAAGAAAGCGTTATAGAGTGAACGGCCATGTCTGCTTCAAGGATGATTCACCCATGCCGACCACCGAACCCGTTATCACGTTCGAGCGCTTCAACGAATCCCATATCGAAGGCATTACTGCGCTGTACAACGATCCCGCCATCGCCCGGCAGACCCTGCAAATGCCGTTTCAGTCCACCGAGCTCTGGCGCAGTCGCCTGGCGCCGGATAACGAACGCCTGGTGAAGGTCGTGGCCCTGCATCAAGGCACGGTCATCGGCAACATTGGGCTGGAGCAGTTCTCGCGCATTCGTCGCAGCCATGCCGGCAGTTTCGGCATGGGCGTTGCGGTCGAGTGGCAGGGCAAGGGCGTGGGTTCCAAGCTGCTCGCGACGGCGCTGGATATCGCCGACAACTGGATGAACCTGCAGCGCGTCGAGCTTTCGGTGTATGCCGATAACGAAGCGGCCATTGCCCTGTACCGCAAGTTCGGCTTCGAAACCGAGGGCCTGTTTCGGGATTACGCCGTTCGCGACGGCGTACTGGTGGACACCTTGAGCATGGCGCGCCTGCGTCGCACGCCCAGGGTCGGCTGAGTCACTCGTCCAGGGCGGATGCTGTGTTCCGTTTGTCAGGTGAAGTGCGCACCTGCAGTGCCCGCGTTTACGTGACGGTGCAAACTGTCGTCAGGTTTTAGTCGTACGCAGCGTGCGGGCATCTGCCATGCTCCAGGTCCGCAACACCGGTCTATTCAGGGAACACCGCTATGGACGATGTACAGCAACTGGGCGAAATGCTTCGCCACTACGCCGAAAGCGAAGCGCACAAAAAGCAAGTGTTCGAGTCGCAGTCGGCCGAGTGGGCGAAGCGCATTGGTGCGCTGTTCGATGAGATCCAGCAGTGGCTGGAACCGGTCAAGGCACCTGACCTGCTCGAAGTGAACCGCGAAGTGTATGTCGCGTCGGGGCCGAGTGTTCCGGTGGAAACCTCTCCCTTCAAGACTGAGAAGCTGAGCATCCTGATCACGGGCAAACCGGTGGAATTCGTGCCGGAGGTGATGGGTGTCGGCGGGCAGATTTCCGTCGCGGTGATGGGCTTTACGGCAGCACGTTATGGCAGCGTGTCACTGGTGTGCCTGCCGCCATCCACTGGCTGGCAGTGGCGCAAGACCAATGGCTTGAAAGACCCGGATACCTTTGCATTCAATGCGGATTTTCTGGCGCAGCAGCTACAGGTTTTGATCCCCCGGGATCGTGGCTGAGGGGGTGGGAGCGGGCTTGCTCGCGAAGGCGGATCTACATTCAACATCAATGTCGACTGACACGCCCCCTTCGCGAGCAAGCCCGCTCCCACAGTATCAGAAATCGGTGTTTCCCCAGCCTGGCTTCGCCTCTTCGGGCGCCACTGCATTGATGGTCTTCCCGGTAGCCGCCTCTACTCGCCGAGCCACCTCAGGGTCGTCGGCAAACGGGATCAGGCTCGCGTCGTCCAGGCTCTCGGCGGTCTGGTGGCGCAGACAATACTCGATGGCGAACCACAAAAATGCCACCCCCGCCATGTTCAACATGACTTCAATCATCAGGCCAACTGCGCCTCACGTTCCACCATCGCCACGTCCGCTACCCGCACCGTGCGCCACACGTTGTAGGCCATCAGCAGCATGCCGCTGAGGAAGAACACCCCGCCGGCAAAGCGCACGACGAATCCCGGATGGCTGGCCTGCAAGGCTTCGACGAAGGAGTAGGTCAGCGTGCCGTCATCGTTGATCGCGCGCCACATCAGGCCCTGGGTGATGCCGTTGACCCACATCGAGGCGATGTACAGCACGGTGCCGATGGTCGCCAGCCAAAAATGCAGGTTGATCAGCGGCGTGCTGTGCATCCGATCGCGTCCGAATACCTTCGGCACCATGTGATAGGTCGCGCCGAAGGTGATCATCGCCACCCAGCCCAGCGCCCCGGCGTGTACGTGGCCGATGGTCCAGTCTGTGTAGTGGGAGAGGGCGTTGACCGTCTTGATCGCCATCATCGGCCCTTCGAAGGTCGACATGCCGTAGAACGCCAGGGACAGCACGAGAAAGCGCAGGATCGGATCGGTGCGCAGCTTATGCCAGGCGCCCGAGAGCGTCATCATGCCGTTGATCATCCCGCCCCAGCTCGGCGCCAGAAGGATCAGCGACATGGCCATGCCCAGCGACTGCGCCCAGTCCGGCAGCGCGGTGTAGTGCAAGTGGTGCGGGCCGGCCCAGATGTACAGGGTAATCAGCGCCCAGAAGTGCACGATCGACAGGCGATAGGAATACACCGGCCGGCCCACCTGTTTGGGCACGAAGTAGTACATCATCCCCAGGAAACCGGTGGTCAGGAAAAAACCCACGGCGTTGTGGCCGTACCACCACTGGACCATGGCGTCGGTGGCCCCGGAATACACCGGGTAGGACTTGAACCAGTCCACCGGAATCGACAAGTGATTGACCACGTGCAGCATGGCGATGACCACAATGAACGCACCAAAGAACCAGTTACCGACGTAGATGTGCCTGGTCTTGCGTTGCACTACGGTAGTGAAGAACACCACGGCGTATGCAATCCAGACCACGGTCATCCACACCGCGCCGGTGAATTCGATCTCGGCATATTCCTTAGTGGTGGTGTAGCCCAGCGGCAGGCTGATCAGCATCACCACGATCACCGACTGCCAGCCCCAGAAGGTAAATGCGGCGAGCTTGTCGGAAAACAGCCGCACCTGACAGGTGCGCTGTACCGCGTAGTAACTGGCGGCAAATTGCGCGCTGCCGGCAAAACCGAAAATCACCAGGCTGGTGTGCAACGGGCGCAAGCGGCCGAAGGTGGTCCACGGCAGGTCAAGATTCATCTGCGGCCACACCAGTTGCGAGGCGATCCACACGCCCATGGCCATCCCCACGACGCCCCAGAAGACTGTCGCCACCACGAACTGGCGCACGACCTTGTAGTTATAGGCCTGACTGATAGTAGTTGTGCTCATGCTCAATGCTTCCACGGTTGCAATGCCATGCACTGTAGAAACCCCGATGGAAACAAAACAGGCTCAGGAATATTTCATTTAGGCGGATCAGATTTGAGTGCCGCCTGCGGCCATCTGCCGCGCTCTGATACGGTTTTTATGCAGTCAGGTGAATCTGTAATGCGCTGAGCCGCAAGTCCATAGTCGACCCCACACAACAACCGCACCCACCGACCTGTAGGAGCTGCCGAAGGCTGCGATCTTTTGATTCTGTTCTTTAAGATCAAAAGATCGCAGCCTTCGGCAGCTCCTACACAGGGGGATGCGGTGAATCCTGATGAGGTAGCCACATGTATCAGTACGATGATTACGACCGGGCACTGGTGTTCGAGCGGGTTGCGCAGTTTCGCGATCAGGTCGAGCGCTTCATGGCTGGCGAGCTGAGCGAAGAAGAGTTCCTGCCCTTGCGTCTGCAGAACGGCCTGTACCTGCAAAAACACGCCTATATGCTGCGGGTGGCGATTCCCTACGGCACGCTTAGCGCCCGGCAGATGCGTAAGTTGGCGAGCATCGCCCGGGATTACGATCGCGACTACGGCCATTTCACCACCCGGCAGAACATGCAGTTCAACTGGATCGAACTGGCCCAGGTGCCGGACATCCTCGAACGCCTGGCCGAGGTGGAAATGCATGCGATCCAGACCTCCGGCAACTGCGTGCGCAACATCACCACCGAAGCCTTTGCCGGGGTGGCGGCCGACGAAATGATCGACCCGCGACCGTTGGCGGAAATTCTGCGGCAGTGGTCGACCATCAACCCGGAGTTCCTGTTCCTGCCGCGCAAGTTCAAGATCGCCATCTGCTCGGCCGAGCAGGACCGCGCGGCGATCATGATGCATGACATCGGCCTTTATCTTTACCCGGGCTGCGACGGACACATGCTCCTGCGAGTCATGGTCGGCGGCGGCCTGGGGCGCACGCCGATCCTCGGCTTGCAGATCCGCGAAGGCCTGCCGTGGCAGCACCTGCTTTCTTACGTAGAGGCGGTGCTGCGGGTGTATAACCGCCACGGCCGGCGGGACAACAAGTACAAGGCGCGAATCAAGATTCTGGTCAAGGCCCTGGGCATCGAGGCCTTCGCCCGGGAAGTGGAAGAAGAGTGGCAGTACCTCAAGGACGGCCCGGCGCAACTGACCCTTGACGAGTTCGAGCGTGTGGCCAGCGCGTTCGTCGCACCGCCTTATCGCGATCTGTCCGACACCCATCTCGATTTCGGCACGCACCTGGCCGAAAACCCGGCGTTCGCTCGTTGGGTGCAGCGTAACGTGCAGTCGCACAAAGTATCGGGCTATGCCAGCGTGGTGTTGTCGACCAAACCGGGCGCCGCTGCGCCACCGGGCGATGTCACTGCCGAACAGATGGAGGCGGTGGCCGAGTGGTCCGAACGCTTCGGCTTCGGTGAAATCCGCATTGCCCATGAGCAGAATATCGTCCTTCCGGACGTGTCCAAGGCCGATCTGTTCACCCTGTGGCACCTGGCCTGCGAACACAATCTGGGCAGCGCCAACGCCGGATTGCTCACCGACATCATCGCCTGCCCCGGTGGCGACTTCTGCGCGCTGGCCAACGCCAAGTCGATCCCCATCGCCAAGGCCATTGCCGCACGCTTCGAAGACCTCGACTACCTGCACGACCTGGGTGACATCAGCCTCAATATCTCCGGCTGCATGAATGCCTGCGGTCATCACCACATCGGCAACATCGGCATTCTGGGGGTCGATAAGAACGGCGCCGAGTGGTACCAGATCACCCTGGGTGGCGCCCAGGGCAAGAACAGTGCGCTAGGCAAGGTCATTGGCCCGTCCTTCAGCGCTGCGCAAGTGCCCGGGGTGATCGAGCGCATCGTCGACACCTTCGTGCGCTATCGCGAGAGCGAAGAACTGTTCGTCGACGCCTTCCAGCGGATCGGGCTGGAGCCGTTCAAGGAGGCGGTCTACGGGAAAGTGCCGCAGGTGTCGGCATGAACAATCTGTTGCGGCTGGAAGAGGGCGTGGCGCGGATTGTTGCGGATGATCCGTGGCAGCTCGTGCGCGACCCGCAAGCAGCGCGGCCCGTGGGTGCCGCGATTCTGCCGCTGAGCCGTTGGCTGGAAATCCCGTCGCATAACGGCGTGTGGCTGGGGCCGGACGATGAAGTGGAAAGCCTGCAGCCATGGTTTGCCCGACTGCCCTTGATTGCCCTGGATTTTCCGAGCTTTCGCGATGGCCGCGGGTACAGCCAGGCGTATCTGCTGCGCACGCGATTGGGCTGGGCCGGCGAGTTGCGCGCCATCGGCGATGTCTTGCGCGATCAACTCAGCCACATGCGCCAATGCGGTTTCGACAGCTTTGCCGTGCGTGAAGACAAATCCGCAGAAGATGCATTGAAGGGATTGGCGGGGATGAGCGTGTTGTACGGGCGTTCGGTGATTGAGCCGCGGCCCTTGTTCAGACGCCGCTGAAGGACCGAGCTTGCTCGCGATGGACGTCAACGAAAACGCGAATATTCTGGATAAACGCGTCGTCTGTAACGCCATCGCGAGCAGGCTCGCTCCTACAAATGCGGTTTCGACAGCTTTGCCGTGCGTGAAGACAAATCCGCTGAATATGCGGTGGTGATAGAGCCAATACCTCCCCTGTAGGAGCGAGCCTGAACTCGCGATGGACGTTAACGAAAACGCGAATATTCTGAATAAACGCGTCGTCTTTAACACCATCGTCGGAACGCCGCCCGGAGCAAGCTCGCTCCTACAGGAGTATTCCGTCACTTCAACGCCGGGTCCCCCATATTCATCTTCTTCCAGCCCTGCAACAGTACCTGGGCCTTGGGCTCCTGGCCGTTGGCCAGGTAATACTGGATCAGCGACAAGCGGGCATTGCGGTTGGCCGGTTGCTCTTTCAACAGCCGTTCCAGTTCTGCGCAGGCTTCGTCGATCTTGCCGCTATCATGCAGGGCCACTGCCAGTACGTAGCCGAATTGCCCGCTCTGCGGTTCCAGTTTCGCGGCCTGACGCAGGTACGGCATGGCTTGAGCGGCCTGGCCGGCACGAATCAGCGCCAGGCCCTGGGTGTATTGCAGCAGGCCCGAGTCAGGATGGTCCTTGAGGCTTTGCGCCAGCAGGGCATGACCTTCCTGGCTGCGACCGTTGGCCTCCAGCCACTGCACCAGGGTAACCAGCGCCGGGTAGAAGTCCGGATCGCGCTGCAGGGCGGTGCGCAGGAACCCTTCGACTTCTGCGTTGCGACCGCTGGCCTGATACAGCATCGCCAGGTTGAGGTTCGCTTCGGCGCGTTCGAGCAGGTTTTTCTGCACCGCCTCGTATTCGGCGATGGCGGCATTCCAGCTGTCCTGGGCCGTGCCCAGGCCGTTGGCCGCGACACTGAGCAGATCACGGGCGGCGGCGATGCGCACGGCTCTCACAGGGTCACTCAGCAAGGGTGTCAGCAGTGGCGCACGTTCCGCTGGCGGCAGGAAGGCGCTGAGTGCGCGGATGGCGCTCTCACGGACTTGCGGCGCCGGGTTGTTGAGGTCCCTGGTGGCCAGTTTCAACGCTTGCTCGCTCGGATACTGCGCCAATTCGCCAAGCAGCGTCGCGCGCTGGATCGCCGGCAGGTTGCTGCGTTGGAGTTGCTCGATCAAGGCCTGTGCGGCACCGGGCTGACCGTTGCGGATCAACCACAGGCTTTCGTCGTAGCGAGGGGCTTGCACCGCGCTGGCGTTGGCCGTGTTCCACAGCTTGAACTGCTCGGTGACCTTGTCGCCGGCCTTGCCCTGGTGGCAGGTCAGGCAGGCATCAGGCGTACCGAGTTTCTTTGCCCGCTCAGGGTTGGGGATGCTGAAGCTGTGGTCATGCCGGAAATCATTGCCCATGTAGAACTTGCCGGGCATGTGGCAATCCACGCACTGCGAACCCGGTTGGCCCAGGGTGTGGCGAGTGTGTTCGACGGAGTCGTAGTTTTTCGCTTGCAGGCCTTTGCCGTCGACGCCTTCCACGGTGGTTTTGCCGGCGGTGTTGTGGCATTGCAGGCAGACACCGTTGCCTGGCGTTTTCAATTGCGTGCTGTGCGGGTTGTGGCAGTTGCTGCAGCGCACACCCTTGTCGAACATTTTGCTCTGGGCAAAGGAGCCGTGTTCGAACACTTCGTCCTTGATCTTGCCGTCCAGCGCGTACAGCTCGCGGGTCAGGACACTCGGCAGGTAGTCGTCCATCAGCCGTTTGCCGACCGTGTAGCCGTCGTCCAGAGGTGCGCGGCGCGAGTGGCAGCGGGCGCAGGTTTCGATTTCGACGGTGGCGTTCTTGTCCTTGAGGTCGACGGCGAAGCCGGCATGGATCAGGTCGGTCTTCTTCGCCGTCCACTCCAGGTGATTGGATGCGGGGCCATGACAGGCCTGGCAGCCGACACCCAGGCTGTTCCAGTGGCTGTCGAAGGTGTTTTTTGACGCATCGAAATTACGCTTGAAGCCGGTGGTATGGCATTCGACGCACATGAAGTTGGCGTTCTGGCTCGGCTTGCTCCAGTGCAGCGGGTTCTTGAAGTTCACCCCCTGGCCCGGGTAGAGGTGAAACCAGCGGTGCTTTTCGGTATCCCAGGCAATGCCAAGGGCCTGTAACCGGCCTTCACCGACTTCGATCAGGTACTGCTGCAAAGGGGCGACGCCAAAGGTATAGGCCACCTTGAAATCGGCATTCTTGCCATCGGTACCCGGCGTGTTGACCCAGAATTCGTCGCCTTTGCGCGAGAACACCGTGGTCTCCTTTTCAGCCTTGAAGGTGACGTTGTTGAAGTCGCCGAGCATCGTGTCGGCGTTGGCTTGCTGCATCGCCAACTGGTGGTGGGAGCCTTGCCAGTCCTTGACCTGCTCGCCGTGGCAGCCCTGGCATTGCTGCTCGTCGACCATTTTCGCAGGCGCGATGGCCACGGGTTGCGGCTTGGCTGGTTGAACAGCAGGGGGGCTGACGGTGACCGGCTTGGGCGGCGTCGGTGTGCTGCTCAGCAAAAACCAGCCAATACCCGCCACAGTCAGCAACAGGATGCCGATGGTGACGGGGAACAGATAACGGTTGATCAGGGTCGGTTGCGAATCAGGGTTTGGCTGTGCAGCTTTGTTTTTATATTTGGGCATTACGACTTCCATGGTCCAGGTGCGATTGCCGTCAGGCGCGCGTTGAAGCTTGATGCAGCTTTGCCGGATGGTCGGCGTCTGTCAAATAACTGATGTTGTGAAGCTGATGGCCCCTTCGCGAGCAAGCCCGCTCCCACAGGGGAACGCATCCCCATGTGGGAGCGAGCCTGCTCGCGAAGGCGGCCAATCACTCTCCGACAAACCACCGGTAATACGGATTCCCGGCATCCCCGCGCATCACCTCGCGCATATCCCTGGCCCAGCCCTCACGGTCACCCTCATAGGCATGCAGGCTGGCCCGGTAGAACTGCATCAGGCGTTGTTGCTGGGTGTTCATGCGCTCGATGAACCCGGCATCGGCGTTCAGCAGTGCAGGTGACTGATGCAGGCCGAGCAGGGCGGGCAGCACTCGGGTGATCTCCCTGGCCCGCACCCACGGCGCGTATTCGATTCGCGGCTGATCGTCCGTCACCGGTTGTGCGTCGCCAGCGAAGCGTTCAAGCCCCGCACGGTCAGTCACCCAGGTGGCGAGCAACGCCGCGGCCGAGCCGATGCCGACATCCTGCAAGGTGCTGCGGACGCTGTCCTGCTGGAAGCGTGCGTTGATCTTCGCCGCATCCAGCTCAATCGGCTCCATCGAACCCACCAGCAGCATCTCGTGGAACTCGCTGGTCCAAAGGGTCGCGTAGGGGAACACGTCGAGGAAGCTGCGCACCAGTGAGCGCGAGTCGTCGATGTTCTGCGTCGGCAACGGCAGCCATTGGGCGACCAGGCCCTGTTTCTGCAAACGGCTGGCGGCCAGTTGGTAGAAGTCCCGGGAATACAGGTTGACCACGCCGGCAGCGGAGGGCGGTGGCGGTTCAAGGGTGATCAGGTCGTAGCGCTGTGGATTGCGCAAGAGTTCCTGGCGACCGTCGCGCAAGCGCACATCGACACCCGGATCGGCCGCGGCATTGAAATTGCCCTTGAACAAGGGTGCCGCCTTGACCACCGAGGGCAGCAGTTCGGCGACCACACGATGATCCAGGGCGGGGTAGCGGGTCAGGGCGCCGGCGGTGATGCCGGTGCCGAAGCCGATCACCAACGCCGAACGCGGTTCACCATTGTGGATCAACAAGGGCAGCAGCGCCTGAATCCGCATGTAGCGCAGGGACGGCATGGCGTCGCCGGTATTGGACACGCCTTGGATATACAAGCGCTGGAACGCCCGTTCGCCTTTGCCCTGAGTAACCACGGCGACGGTCCCGCCACGGCCTTCTTCGTAGAACGTCAGCGTGCCATTGCGCGCGCCCGGCAGCAGGCTGGCGAGCTTGTTGACCGGCGTGAACACGGCCAGTGCCAGGGACACCAGGCCAATGGCAACCACCGCCTGGCGCCGGCCTTTCTTCACGCCATGGCCCTTGCGCACGGCGAGGTACGCGATACCGGCGGCGATAATTGCCAGCAGTCCCAGGGTCCGTACCAGGCCCAGCATCGGGATCAGGACGAAGCCGCAGAGCATCACGCCGATGATCCCGCCAAGGGTATTGAACGCGACGACTTCGCCAACGTTACGCCCCACCTGTGCGTCGCCGACGCTCAAGCGCAGGGCCAACGGGAACGCCGCGCCCAGTAACAGGGTCGGTACAAATACAATGCTCAAGGCTGCTACCGCAAACCGCGTGCTCATGCCCGCCAGTTCACTGCCGCCCCATGACAATACCCAGGATTCGGCCAGGGTCTGGGCGAGCACCAGCCAGCGTCCGAGCAACGCCACTTCCAGCAAGGCAATCGCCCCGGCTGCGGCAATCAGCAAACCGAACACCCCCCAGGGATCGCGCAGGCGATCGACCCGACGGGCCAGCAGCATGCTGCCCAGGAACAACCCGGTGAGGTAGGTCGCCAGCACCACGGCAAAGGCGTAGGTACGGGTGCTCATGAACTGCACGATCGATTGCGACCACACCACTTCGTAGCCCAGCGCTACGCCACCGGCAATGGCGTACAGCCACAGGGCCAGGCGGTCGGGGGCTTTTTCAACGTGATGTTTTGCCGCCGCATCGACGGGGGCCACGCGCCGGCGCTGGAACCACAGGGCTCCTGCGGCGGCCAGCAGGTTCAGCATGGCGGCGGCCAGCGCGCTGCCGCGCACGCCGAGGGTGGCAATCAGCACGAACGCGGCGAGCAGGGTGCCGGCGATGGCCCCGGCGGTGTTCGCCGCATACAGTTGCCCGCCGGCCATGCCCAGGTGTTGCGGGTCGGTGGCCAGGGAGCGAACCAGCACCGGCAGGGTGCCGCCCATCAACAGCGCGGGAATGCCCACCAGCGCGAACGGCAGCACCCAGGCCAGCAAACCCACGTGCGCTTCCAGCCAGGCAAACGGGCTGGCCGCGAGGCTCATGGCAAAGGTCGCAGCGACACCCAGCAGCGCCACCAGCACTTCCAGAATGGCGTAGAGCACAATCGGGTGCTGCATCCGGTCCGCCCAACGGCCGAACAGCAAGCCGCCCAAGGCCAGCCCGGCAAAGAATGCGCTGATCCCGGTGGTGATGGCATAGACCTCGACGCCTACGACCAACGACAGCTGCTTGATCCACAGCACCTGATACACCAGCGCCGCAGCGCCGGAGACAAACAGCAGCAGGGCGGGGATCAACAGCGCCGGGGAGGCGACTTGCGGGGCAGGTATGGCCGACGACTTGCTGGCGACACGTGAGGTCATGGATCTGTTGCCTTGTGCGAATTTTTGAATCGATTACAAGCTAGCGTAGGAGCTGCCGCAGGCTGCGATCTTTTGATCTTGCTTCTTTAAAATCAAGATCAAAAGATCGCAGCCTGCGGCAGCTCCTACAGTGATCGCATTCATCTTGCAAAAAAGTCCGCTCGCCGGTGAGGGCGAGCGGCGGTCTTACTGTGCAGCTTTCATTTTTTCAGCGATCTTGGCATCTACCGCAGCACGGATCTGGTCGATGCTGAAGCTCGCCGGTTTCTGGCTTGGCGGGTATTCGATGAACGTTTGCAGGAACCCGGCCGCTTTTTGTACGGCTTGAGCGGCCAGGTAGACGTTTTTGGTCTGCCAATCGTAATACTGATCGGAAACCACGTCGGCCCGTTCATACGGGTCCATCCTCAGGTTGAAGATTTTCGGTACGCGCAGGCACACGAACGGTTCGCTCCAGACTTTAAAGCCACCCGGCTCGCGCTGCTCGCAGAACACCACTTTCCAGTTATCGAAGCGCATCGATACCAGCACGCCGTCGTCGTTGAAGTAGTAGAACTCCTTGCGCTCGCCTTTAGGCTGTTGGCCAGTCAGGTAGGGCAGTTGGTTGAAACCGTCCAGGTGCACTTTGAAGTTATTGCCACCCGAGGTCGGTGCCCAGCCTTTGAGCAACTTGTTCTTCACGTCGGTTTCACCCGCTGCGGCGAGCAGGGTTGGGAACCAGTCCATGCCCGAGAACAACTCGTTGGAGACTTCACCGGCCTTGATCTTGCCCGGCCAACGAATGATCGCCGGCACGCGGTAGGCGCCTTCCCAGTTGGAGTTCTTCTCGTTACGGAACGGCGTGGTCGCCGCGTCCGGCCAGGAGAACTGGTTCGGGCCGTTGTCGGTGGTGTAGACGACAATGGTGTTGTCGGCGATCTTCAGGTCGTCGAGGGTTTTCAGCAGTTTGCCGACGTCGCCGTCGTGTTCCAGCATGCCATCGGCGTATTCGTTACCAGGCATGCCGCTCTGGCCCTTCATCGAATCGCGCACGTGGGTGAACAAATGCATGCGCGTGGTGTTCATCCAGACGAAGAACGGTTTGTCTGCCTTCGCTTGTTTCTCGATGAAAGCCTGCGCCGCCGCCGTGGTTTCATCGTCGATGGTTTCCATGCGCTTGGTGGTCAGCGCGCCGGTGTCTTCGATCTTGCCGTCGGCGAAGCTGTGGATCACGCCACGTGGGGTGTTGGCCTTGACGAACTCGGCATCGTCTTTTGGCCAGTACGGACGTTCAGGCTCTTCTTCGGCGTTGAGGTGGTACAGGTTGCCGAAGAACTCGTCGAAACCGTGGTTGGTCGGCAGGTATTCATCCTTGTCGCCCAAGTGGTTCTTGCCAAACTGGCCGGTGGCGTAGCCCTGGGACTTGAGGGCCTGGGCGATGGTGATGTCACGCTTTTGCAGGCCCACCGGTGCGCCCGGGATGCCGACTTTCGACAGACCGGTACGCAAAGGCGTCTGGCCGGTGATGAACGACGAACGCCCGGCGGTGCAGCTGTTCTCCGCGTAATAGTCGGTGAACATCATGCCTTCTTTGGCAATGCGATCGATGTTCGGCGTCTTGTAGCCGACCACGCCCATGGAATAGGCGCTGATGTTGGTCTGGCCGATATCGTCGCCGAAGATCACCAGAATGTTGGGTTTATCAGCGGCTCCGGCTGTTGCCGAAATCGCCATCACCGAGGCTGCCACCAGGGCGAGTTTCGGTAGCCACTTACCTATGCGAGTCATCTGACTGGCTCCTTTTCACTGCGTCGCCGAATGCGACAAACGTTTACTGCTGTCCTGCGTTACGTCTTTTTTACTGCGCTTGCTCGGGTGTGGCGGCGTCGTACGGATAGATCCGGCGCCATTCGGCCGCCATGTCGACGACTGTCCAGCCACGCTTGTTCGCTTCGTCCAGGGCCTTGTCCAGGCGACCGATCTGCGACTGTCGGTCGTAAGCCCATTCGCGTTTGGCGTCGGTGTGATGCACCAGCCCCATGAATCGTTTGCCGGGACCGGCGGCGGTCCACTGGAGCATTTGCAGGTCACCGTCGGAGTTGCCGAACGCCAGGATCGGTCGTTTGCCGATCACGGCATTGATGCTTTCCGGTTTGCCCGGGCCATCGTCGTTGTGGGCCAGTTTCGGCGTGCGCAGGATCGACGCCTGGCCGTCCTTGTAATGGAACGCGGTGACGAAGGTGGTGCCGATGACTTGTTCCGGTGGAATGCCGTAGACCTTCTCGGCAAAGGCACGCATGAACCCGGTGTCGCCACCGGAGACGATGTAGGTCTTGAAGGCGTTACCGCGCAGGTAGTCGAGCATCTCCAGCATCGGCTGGAAGACCATTTCGGTGTACGGCTTGCCGGTTTTCGGGTGTCTGGCCTGACTCAGCCAGGTCTTGGCGTAGTCATCGAACGCTTCGCTGGTCATGCCGGTGTGGGTCGCACCGAAGATTTTCATCATGCCTTCCAGGCCGCTGGCGGCCAGGGCCTTGTGATCGTTTTCCAGCACGGCCTGGAACGGCTGGGTGGTTTTCCATTCCGGGTGCTGCGCCGCGGTGCGCTTGACTTCTTCGAGGGCGAACAGCAATTCGAAGTACATCGGCTGCTCGCTCCACAAGGTGCCGTCGTTATCGAACACGGCAATGCGGTCTTCGGGTTTGACGAAGTCCTTGTTGCTTTGATCGGTCACCGCCTGCACGAACTCGATGATCTGCTTTTTCGACGGACCATCGTTCCACGAGGGCAGCGGTTCGGCTGCCTGGACCAGCAGCGGCAGGCTCAAGGCCAGAGTCAGCAGGAAGCTGAATAGGCGTTGATGGTGTAACGATTTCGAATTGGTCATGGGAAACCCTTCTCGTGAACGGGGTTGAGCGGATGAAGAGCAGAAGAGACTGATTCTCTGTTGCGCTCGGCCTGACTATGCAGCGTAGACAAGGATTCCCTGATTTGGCGCAGGGCCTGCTCTTTGTCCGTTTCGCGGCCGTAACAGGCCCGCAGGAAGCTTTGCAGGCGCGGGCCGAGACCGGTCAATTTCAGGCCCCGGCGGCTGCGTCGGGTCCACAGGTACAGGGCGCTCAATTGCGTCGGTTTGCCCTCCAGTTGTGCCGGAATCTGCTGCCATGCGTAGTCGGCGGACTCGAGCCAGGCGGCGTGTCGGGCGCGGCGTCGGGCCTGACAGTTGAGGTGCGCGCGGCGTACGAGCGGGCGACTGAACCAGCCCAGGGCCACCACCGCCAACGCCAGTGCCAATAGTCCGAACCAGTGCCCGGAAAGGTGCAAACGATTGTGCTGGCCGAGTTTTTTCAGGTCTTCGGTGATTGAAAACACCGGCTTGTAGGCGCTGTTGGACGCGGCGTCGAAGGTCACGCCAGGCACCGTGGCCGTGCGGGTTTGCCGGCTGCTGGCATCCCACCATTTCAGTTCGACGGCTGGCAGGCTGTAGTGGCCTTCGGTGTCGATTCGATACGTCACGCTGTCGATGCGCTGGCCGCCAATGAAGTTACCGCGACCGTCATCCAGATTGCGGATTTGTGGGGCTTTCGGGTAACGGCTCAGGCCCTTGATGGCCTCCAGCGTCGGTGTCGGCAGTGACATGGCCAGGGCACCGTCGGCCTGTAGCGTCAGTTCCCGGGTGATGCTGTCGCCGACCTTCAGCGGTGTCGCTGAATTGATGGTCTTCTGGGTGAAGCGCAGCCCTTGAGCCACCAGCACCGCCTCCCCGGGCTGGAATCCCGGCGGCTGTGCGGCGTTGAAGTGCAATGGCTGACTTTGGGCACTGAGTTCGTGGCTGGCCTGGCCCGGTGTGGCTTGAACGGTCAGTGCCGGAATGTCGAAGCCCTGGGCCAGGTTCGGGGTGATCAGGTAGCTGTAGCGCATGCCGTTGAAGGATTGGCCGTCGATCGTCTGGTTCAGGTGTTCGGCGTGGCCGTCCGGTGGCATCACCAGTGCGCCGGGCAGTTTCAGGTCGGGCAGGGTGGGGGCGTTGGTGAACCAGGTGTCGGTGAAGACATCGAGTTGCAGTTCGACCAGGCTGCCGACCATGACGGGGTCGGCGGGTTGCAGGGTGGCCTGGACTTTCAGTTGAGGGTCGGCGGCGAATGTGTTGAGGCTGATCAGACCGATGAGCAGGGCTCCGAGATTTGTGGTGAGTGGTCGGGCCCTTTCGCGAGCAGGCTCGCTCCCACAGGGGATTTGTGGCGGGCGTGGATCAAATGTGGGAGCGAGCCTGCTCGCGAAGGCCGCGACTCGGTTTTGAAGGCAGCTCATGGCTTGGCCCCCGCCTGATCCTGCAGGCTGAACTTCTGCTTGAGAAACTTCGCCGGCGACGTGGTCAGGTTCTGCAACCATTGCTCATCCGAGGCCGCTTGTTGGGTTTCCATCTTTTTGCTTTGGCCTTTACCCGGCGTCTTCTCCATCTTGATTTCGTCGGGTTTGACCTCCGGCGCGTTTTTCTCGGCGCTCTCGGTGTCTTTCTGCAAGGCGATGGCCAGGGCCAGGTTGGCCGTGGCTTCCGGGAACTGCGATTGCAACTTCAGCGCCTGGTTATAGGCCGCGATGGCCTGATCGAACTTGAACCGGCGCACGTAGATATTGCCCAGGTAGAAATACGCCTGGGGTGTATCGAGCCGCGCGAAGCTGGCCAGTGCCAGGTCGAAATCGGCCGCGTTGTAGGCGGCCAGCCCTTTCCAGTACGGATCGACGAACAGCGCCGCGGCCTGAGGATAGTGCTGGTGTTCGAAGGCCCAGCGGCCTTGCTGGTCGCGGGTGAAAAAGGCATCGGTCAGCGCATTGGCCTGTGCCGGCGCCGGTGGCAGGCCCAGGCCCACCGCCAGCAGCAGTCCCGCCATCCAGTTCACGCTCCAGCCCTTGCGTACGCTGAAGAAGGCGAACAGCAGCAGCGGCCAGCACAACCAGTAGCCGGCGTCTTTCCAGTGCAATTCACGCTGTTCGTCGCTGGCTGACTGGTAGTGCTGCTCGGCGTGCAGTTCGATCCAGTCCAGATCGTCATCGTTGAGGGTCAGGCTACCCAGCGGGGCATCCAGCGTTGAGGCAAGCTGGTTGAGGGCATCCTGGTCGAAACTGCCAAGTTGCGGGCGACCATTGCTGTCCATGCGTGGCTGGCCGCTGGCATCGCGGATGATCCCGCCGTCGCTGCTGCCGGCCGCCAGAATCAGCACTTGCAAGGCACTGCCAGCCAGTCGTTTGTGCAGCCCGGCCAGTGTCGAGGTGTCGGCGCCATCGGTGATCAGCAGCAGGGTGCCGGGTGTTTTTTCGGCGGCGAGCAGGCGCTTGGCCTGATCGATGACCGCGCCGACATCTTTCCCCGGTTTGTTGATCAGGTCGGTGCTCAGGGCCTGAATGAAGGTATCGAGCAGGGCCGGGTCGTCGGTGGCGGGCAACACCAGATGCGCGCTGCCGGCATAGGCAATCAAGGCGTTGCGCGAACCGGCGCGGCGTTGGATGAGGTCGTGGAGCTTGTGCTTGACTGCTTCCAGGCGACTGGGTGGAACGTCGCTGGCGTCCATGGACGGCGACAGGTCGACGGCGATGATCAGCGGCGCGCGGTTTTCCAGAAAGTCCGGGCGATCCTGTTCCCAGGTCGGCCCGGCGGCGGCGAGGGCACCCAGTACCAACAGCGCACACAGCAGATGCACCGGGCGCAGGCGGTGCCGGTCTTGCGGGGTAATGAGCAGATGCGGCAGCAGGTGCGCCGCGATGTTGCTGCGCCAGCGACGCTGCAAATCCTGGCTATGTCGCCACAGCACTGGCAGCAGCGCGCCGAACACGGCGAGCAACAGCCACACAGGACGCAGGAAATGGAAGTCGCCGAGGTTGATGTCCATCTCAGGTCTCCTGCCGTTGACGGGCGAGCATCAGCCGTGGAAGCAGCAGGGCGCCCAGGTGATACATCGCAAGCAAAGCAATGGCCGCGCCCAGCGGCCACCAGAACAGATCGCGTTTGGGCTGATGGCTGAGGGTTTTCACCTGATGCGGGGTGAGCTTGTCGAGGGTGCTGTAGACCTGATCCAGGGCGTTGCGGTCTTCGGCGCGGAAGAAGCGTCCGCCGGTGGCCTGGGCAATGTCCTGCAGGCCTTGCAGGTTGACCTTGGCCTCGCCTTCGGCGTTGGGGTCGCCGATGCCGATGGTGTGAATCACCACCCCTTTGGCAGCAGCCATGGCGGCCGCGTGATCCGGGGTGATGGCGCTGCTGGTGTCGTTGCCGTCGGTGAGCAGGATCAGCACTTTTTCCTGCTCGTGGGCCTGCTCCAGCAGTTTCAGGCTCAGGCCGATAGCGTCGCCGATGGCGGTGTTGGGGCCGGCCATGCCGATGCCGGTGTCGTCCAGCAACAGTGACAGGCTGGCGTGGTCGAGGGTCAAGGGGGCCTGCGGATAGGCGCCGGTGCCGAACACGATCAGTCCGATTCGATCGTCCTTGCGTTTGTCGATGAACCCGTGCACCACGTCCTTGACCGCGGCCAGGCGGTTGATTTTCTGGCCGTTGGCGTCGGTGAAGTCGGTGGTTTCCATCGACTGGGATATGTCGATGGCCAGCATCAGGTCACGCACCGGCTGCTGGCGCTCGATGGGCTGTTCCACCCACACCGGCCGGCTCGCCGCCACCAGCAACAGTGTCCAGACCAGCAGGTTCAGGAGCAACTGCCAGCCGTTGCTGCGGGTACCGGCCTGGCTGGGTGCCTGGCCGACAGCACGGCTCATGGCGCCGAAAAACGGGACGCGCACGGCACTGCGCGCCTCGCGGTAATCGGGCAGGTAGCGATAACCCAACCATGGCAATGGCAGCAGGATCAGCAACCAGGGGTAATCAAGCTGCCACATGATGACGCTCCACCCAGGTTTTGCAGGTGTTGAACAACAGTTGGCGCTGCTCGTTGGGCATGGCGCGCAAGGTTGCGTCAGGCGCGTAGGCCAGCAGCGACAGTTGTTGGCTGAAGTCGGCGGGCAAGGGTTGTGAAATGTGTCGCTGCAGGAATGCCTGCCAATCCTTGTTTCCTAACGCCGCAGGACCCTGTGGGAGCGGGCTTGCTCGCGATGAGGCCATGACATTCAAAATTGATGTCGACTGACAGGACGCCTTCGCGGGCAAGCCCGCTCCCACAGGGAATGCATTCCAGTTAGAGGACGGCATGGAAAGGGCTACGCGTTTGAGCAGTTCCGGAAGTTCGCGCAATGCATTCAGGTCATCGCTGCGCTGCTGCAACTCCGCCAGCCGTGCCAGCGCCTCGCGCCGATAGCGATCGCGCCGCCATTGCCAGTAACGTCGAGCACAGACCAGCAACAGGCTGAGCACCAACAATGTCAGCAATGCCCACCAACCCCAGGTCTGCGGCGCATAGCTGACCGGAGCCGGCAGGGCCATTTCCTTGAGTTGGTCGATACTCGGGATAGCGGGGTTCATCGGCGTCTCCCGGCGAGCTTGCCCAGTTCGGCGCGCAGTTGTTCGTGGGCTTCGGTGGCGGTGCTGAACATCATCAACGGCACCTGGCTGCGGCGCAGCAAGGTCGCGACGTCCTTGAGCCGACCGCTGAGAAAATCCCCCAAGGGCTGATGCACCTGTTGCCGATCCACCGCCAATTCCACCTGCAATTGCCCCTGGGTGATCAGCACTCGGCCGTTTTTCGGCAGGTTCAGCGCCAGCGGGTCATAGACCTGCATGGCGATCACATCGTTATGGGCCGCCAGTTGTCGCATGAGCTGCAAGGTGCGTTCGCCGGCCCCGGCAAAATCACTGACGATGCAGATCAGGTGGTCGTGACCGGCCACGGCCAGGCAATGCTGCAGGACCTTGTCGAGCTGGTCTGCGCCCTCGGCATCCGGGTTGCCCGCATTGAGTGCCTGGTTTTGTTGGGCAATGCGACTGCACAGCGCCTCGACGCGTTTGCGGCTGCGCAGTGGGGCGATGCTGTCGATGCGTTGATCGTTGAATACCAGCCCACCGACGCGGTCGCCCGCGTTGAACACCATCCATGCCGCCAGGGCGCCGAGTTCGGCGGCGACCGCGGATTTGAAGCTGCGTTGCGAACCAAAGAACATCGACATGCGCTGGTCGACGAGGATCAGCGCCGGGCGATCGCGCTCTTCGGTGAATGTGCGTACCACCGGTTTGCCGGTGCGCAGGGAGGCGCGCCAGTCGAGATGACGCAAATCGTCCCCCGGCTGATAACGGCGCAGCTCATCGAAGTTCAGGCCGCGGCCACGCAAGCGTGAAGCGTGATTGCCCGCGAGGATGCTGCCTTGAGGTTGGCGAGCGACAAAACTCAGGTCACGGGCCTTGAACTCCAGGGCCATCAACTGCGCCAGAGAGACATACACCAGGCCGTCGACGCTGTTCATGGGCATCAGGCCGGGATCGCGACTTTATCGAGCAGACGGTCGAGCACCTGGTCGGCGCTCACGCCATCGGCCACCGCGTCGTAGCTCAGTTGCAGCCGATGGCGCAGCACCGGGTGCACCACGGCGCGGACGTTGTCCGGAGACACGAAATCCTGGCCCTGCAACCAGGCGTCGGCCCGGGCACAACGGTCCAGGCCGATACCGCCGCGAGGGCTGGCGCCGATGCTGATCCAGCGCCCGAGATCGGCGTCGTAATCGGCCGGATGGCGCGTGGCATTGATCAGGTCGATCAGGTAGCGGTCGATGGCCGGGGACACGTGCACCGCGCTGACTTCCCGGCGCGCGGCAAAGATCACGTCCTGAGCCAGGGCGAACCCCTGCACCGCAGCCGTTTTGGCGCCGAGTGCCTGCTCTTCTTCGCGCAGCAGGCGCAGCACCTGGCTTTCGTTTTCCGCGCTCGGGTAATCGAGCAGCACTTTCATCAGGAAGCGGTCCATCTGCGCTTCCGGCAGCGGGTACGTGCCTTCCTGTTCGATCGGGTTCTGGGTCGCCACCACGATGAACAGTTCCGGCAGCGCATGGCTGTTGCCGGCCACGGTGATCTGGCGTTCTTCCATGGCTTCGAGCAACGCGGCCTGGACCTTGGCTGGCGCACGGTTGATTTCGTCGGCCAGGATCAGGTTGCCGAACAGCGGGCCGGGCTGGAAGCGGATTTCGTTCTTGCCTTCGACCTGATGCAGTACCTCGGCGCCGGTGATGTCCGACGGCAGCAAGTCCGGGGTGAACTGGATGCGACTCATCTTCGCGTCCAGGTGTTTGGCCAGTGCTTTCACCGTGCGGGTCTTGGCCAGGCCGGGCAGGCTTTCCAGCAGCAGATGCCCGTTGGCCAGCAGGCCGACGAGGATTTGCCGGATCACCTGGTCCTGACCGAGCACCGCTTCGGCGATGCTGGCTTGCAGGGCGTTGAGGTCGTTGAGTGCGGTCATGAAAGGTTCCTGCAAAAGGTCGAACGGGTGCTGATGGCCATCCCTGGCTACCTCTTAGAAAAATGCCAGGGTCAGGTTGACGCTGATGCCATTGCCTTCGGGCCGGTTCTTGGTGTCGAACTCCGGGACCCAACGGGCACTGATGTTGGCCTGGGCGTCGGCGAACTTGCCGCTCCAGCCTACCGTCGGGCCCGCGCCCACCGAGCGTCCGCGAAAACCGCTGGTGGCGCCGGATCCCGAGTCGTCGGTGACCTGCTGGATATAGCCTGCCACTACGCCGGCGTTCCAGCCGTTGCCGAAGCCGTGGGTCCACAGGGCGTCGAGGGTGAAAATGTTGCCGTTGCGATAATCCGTGGCGTCGTTCTCGGTGTAGAACTCCAGGCCACTCGACAGCGTGAACTCGCCGCCCTTGCCGTCCAGGTGAGTGAACGCCACGGTCGGCATGAAGGTGTAAGTGTTCTGCCCCGGGTTGGCCAGGCGATCGTCGTTGTAGGCACCGGTCGGCACGTAGATCGGCAGCGAGAACGCGATGTGGTTGAGCTCGTCGAAGTGATAACCGGCGGCAATCGGCGTCACCAGCATGTCGGCGAACTGGGTGCCGGTATCCTCGCTGCCCAGGGTCCTGCCGCGAGGGCCGGTGATGCTTGCGGTAATGTCGGTGTACTGCACCGGTACACCGATGGCCGAGGCGTAGTTCCAGCGACCCTTGCCCGTGTCCCAGACGTGAGTGAAGTTGGCCATGGTGTAAGACACTTTCATGTCCAGCCCGGTACCCAGGGCGCCCACGATCGGCACCTGGGCGCTGCCCTTGAGGTCGCCGTCGTACCAGATGCTGGTCAGGGACATGACCCAACCCGGCTCCGGGGGCACGATCCCGGCATCGGAAAACACTTGTTGGCCGGTGATCGGGCGACCGACACCGCCTTCGGCCGCCAGGACCCATGGACTGACGCTGACCATGCACAGCGCCAACAAGGGGCGCACTACGAAAGGCCTGATCATGAACGACTCCGCTTATTGTTGTGTGGTGGCTGGCGTCAGCAGCGGCAGTTTCCACTGGCCGTTGTTGACTTCCGGTTTGGGCAGATACAGGCGCAGCACGCCGTAGAACGGACCATTCGGTGCCGGCAGCCAGTTGCTTTGCAATGCTTTGGCCGGTGCCTTGTGCTGCACGTAAAGGGTCAGGCCGCCATCGGCATCGAGCTTGAGGTCGGGCAACATCCGCGAATTGATCAAGTAGCGATTGAGCGGGTTGGCCACCAGCAATTTGTTTTTGCCGTCGTACATGGTCAGGGACCAGAACGCATCGACCGGGGGCAGGGCGTCCTTGTCAAAATGCAGGGTGTAGTCGGTTTTCGACGCGTCGACCGGTTTTCCGTCTTTGTCGACAAAATAGCCGAAGTAGTTCGCCTCTTCGGCAGAGTTGCCGAAAATCCCCATGTTGGCGCCTGCGTAGCGGTACAGGTAGTTGCCCTTGAGGTGGTCGCGACTGCCGAACAGGTCACCGCTGCTGACCTCATGGGTGTCGACTTTGGTTTTCTTGAATTCGGCGAACTCGGCCCTGGCGTCACTGATGCCGTCTTCCAGCGTCTTGCGTTGTTCGGCGCTGAGGTCGCTGAGCTTGAAGGGTTTGCCGGCCCCGACGCCGATTTTTGCGAAACGCGCCAGCAGGTCTTTTTCCACGTCCTGGGCCGGGGTGAATGCCAGCATGAAATTCAGGTAGCGAAACAGGTCCGGGGTCTCGCTCATGGTCGGCGTCGGTTTCGGCCAGTCGATTTTCGGCGCGGCAGCCGGAGCTTTCTGTTTGACGTAGCGACTCAGGGGTTCGACCTTGTAGCCTTTCTGGATCTGCTTGACCTTGGCCAGGTCTTTTTCATCGAACAATTGCGTGCGGTACAGCGCGTAAGCGATGTTGCTTTCACTGCGGACCATGCGGTCGATGTCGACCGGTTGCTGACCCTGCCAGTTCGGGCCGACAATCATGTAGTGCCCCCCGTTGTTGCCCGTGCTGCGAGTACCCAGATAGCCAAAGTTCTGGGTATAGGCGTCGATCAGTTGCACCGAGTAATAACGGTGTTCTTCGATGGGCGGCAGGGTCAGCACCAACGGCTCGGCGCGCAAATCCATCCAGACAAAGGAGTAGGGCGTATCGGAATTCGGGGTGACGAACGCCGTGTCCTTCGCGGTAAACGCCTTGGCGGTATTGCCGATCTGATTGAACGGTGCCTTGAAATTCGGGCTCTTCCTGTCCACGGCCTGGGTGTAGAGGGTCTTGTACATCTCCACCACCGGGAAACCGTACAGATAGGCTTCCTTGGCAATGGCCCGGGCTTCGTCCGGGGTGGCGGTGAAGTCGACACTGGCCCCTGCACCACAACTGACGAACATTGTCATCAGGCTGAAACCGGCTGCGCGAAGTGCACCGTGCATACAAAAGTCCTTATTTACCGAAGGTGACATTGATCCCGGCGAACAGTGTGAATTGCGGCAAGCCATCGCCTTTTCGGTCAACGGTCCACTGTGGCTCGATAAAGGCATTGAGGATATTGGACCCGGACTTCCAGGCTTTGCCGCCACCCAAACCGAGTGGGATGTAGTGAGTGTTGTTCTTCAGGTCGAACGTCCAGATGCCGGTCGAGCGCAGGTACCAGCCTTTTTCCAGGTTGTGGATGATGAACGGCTGGAAAGTGGCGGATTCGACATGGGGGCGGTCGTGATCACCGGCGAACGAGCTCTGGTACTGCACCAGTGCGCCAAGGAGCCCGCGCGGCGAGGAGTCGATGGCGATGGCGGACAGTCCGGCCTGCCATTTGCCGGTTCCCAACTCATCCTGCTCAGCGGTCGGCGCAGTGATTTGCGGGCCGACGCCCAACTGCACGCCTTCGGTCTTGAGCAGGAAAATATCGAACAGGTTCAGGTCACCGATGCCGGTGCTGTAGCCGTTGTGGGGATCCGGGCGGGTGCTGACGGGAAGGGTGACGCGCAACAGTTGCGGGACGCCAATGAAATCATTCGGCGCCATGGGCAACGCGCCACGCAGCAGTGCGTCATTGGTATGAGCGTTGGTGTCGAACAACTTCGGGGTGTAGTAGTCCTGAAGGTTGACGCCGGGCGCCAGGTTCAGCGGGTTGTTACTTTTGTTGGCCGTCTCGGCGTTATCGGCGTGAGCACAAAAAGCAGGCGCGAGCGAAGTCACCCAGACGAAGGCGTACTTCCCCAATTTCTTTGACATTAATCCCCCGGCTCCCTGGTGGCTGATTGGGCAGACGGCCCTTAAGTTTGGCCGTAACTGCGTAATCCCTTTCCGATCAAGCCTGTAGGACTTATCGGATGAAGTTAGCAGTTAACCACGGGTTGGCCAGTCCTGTGGATTAATTCTTTCGTTTTGTGTGTGGATTCTCGTTATTTTTGTGTACTAAAAAGTTAATGCGGATCAGTTGGTTAGGATCATTAGCTAAAAATGTCATCACGTTGGAGTTGATTGTAATCCATCCGATCACTGATTGATCTCGTAAACCAATCGCATCCTATACATATGTACCGCACCTGATCGCTGCCCTGTAAACAAGCTGTGCCCTACAGACAAGGAGAGACTGTATGGCACAACGAACATTCAATGATGGGACGTCAGGAGACGTAGTAATAAGGTCCGGCCCGCCGGCTTCGGGTGGCGGTGGTGGTTCATGGGGAGGCGGTGGTTTCGGGGGTAATCGTGTCGGCGCGTCCGGCAATTTTGGTGGCCCGGGCGCCAAGACCATTGCGCTCAGGAAAAAGGCCAAACAGGAGCGAAAAGAGAAGGCGGCCAAAGATGCAGCAGACGCTGCAGCTCGGGCGCTGGAGCAGGCACGTGTACAGACGCGGCAACAACTGCTTGCAGGGCAGGCTCAGCGTCATGGCATCGTGAGGGCTGAGATTGACCAGGGCTTTGCGGCCAAGACTGCTCAGCTGTCGTCATCACTTGAACACGAGATATCGAGCGCAAGACAACCTCTTGACAGCGGTTCGAGTAGCGAACGCTGGCAACTGTATTTGATCAGCAAAGAAAAAAACGAAATAGATGGGCTGATCGCCCGCAAAACATCGGAACTCAATGCAAGGAATATCGTTGCCCGATCGTTTGATGGGCACGATCCTCTCACGCGTACGCCAGCTGATTTTCTGGTGCGACTGGACCAGTTCGGCGATGCGCTCGACAGTGGTTATCAGGCTTGGGAAAACGCCTATACAGCTGCCCATGAATCCCGGCTGCTATCCACTCAAGTTACTTCGCTCACCGAAAAGTCAAACAGACTAGCCAGTCATCATGCTGAACAGACCATTGTCTGGCGTGAAAGGGAAGCTCATTGGGAGCGTCTTCGGCAGATTGCCGAGCAACGTGATGCACGCATCCGTTTCAAGCAACAGGCAGATGCGGATACGCGCATTGAGCGCATCAGGCAAGCCAACACACTGACGTTACCTGCCACTGCGCTGGCCGCTGGCGGCGCGGTATTGACACCGCAAGGCGTGCTTGTTGCCCAGGAAGTTGCAGCAGTTCTCGAAAGTGCGGTTCAGGCTGGCATCAAAGGTCTTATCGATCTCGGCCGCATCGCGCTGAAAACAGGACCGTTGTTCATTACGGGGATGCTGGAGTCACCCGTCCTGGGCAACGGTGAGTTGACTCCGGAGCAACGAGATCGCTTGTTCTACGCCGTAGGTGTACCCGCGAGAACACTGGAGCTTTACGACGCTCAGGAACTGCAAGGGATTGCTGACGAACGTGGCTCGGTAGAAGCAGAGTACCGGCTCAAGCCCTTACCCATGCCGGAAGGTGTTGCAATTGTCATCGCCAGTACTGGCGGCGAGATCGACTCCCGGGTTCCGGTCGTCAATGCAGTACTCGACCCTCTGACAGGGCTCTACACCGCCGAGGTCCCTGGATCGCCAACCCGGCACCTGCTGTTCACTGCCGATGCCCCTTCCCAGGCTGCGATGCCTGGCCGGACGCCGTTGGCGGTGATGGAGCCCCAGGCTCAAGACATCCCCTCAGGCGTCGATCTGCGCATCCAGGATTGCATTGTTTGCGTGCCTGGCCTTGAGCCGATCTATCTGTCTTTCGGCGTCCCGCCTATGGGCACAGGCGTCGTTACAGGAACAGGTCAGCCGCCGACAAAAGAATGGTGGAATTCGGCGACTCAGACTGCGGGTGCGGCTATCCCGACTCAAGTCGGAGACCAGTTCCGAGGTCGCGAATTCAAGTCGTTCGAGGCCTTCGATGAAGCGTTGTGGCGAACAATAGGAGAGCATCACCCACTTGTCTCGTCATTCGATGAGGTGAACAAAAAACGCGTCGAACAAGGTTTCGCCCCCTACGCGCCGAAAAGCACATGGGTGGGTGAAAGCCGTGAATTCGAACTGCGTTACCAGGAGCGTTCGGAGTTCTGGTCTGATCCTTTCAACCTCGACAGAATCAGCATCAAGACGCCGCAAGCTACTGAAGGATGGCTCGGGATCGTCCCGGCGGTTGTTCCTTGGCCGATTCCTCCGGCCAGCAGCTGGAAACCCGTGGTGCCGCCAGGCAGCGAACACATCGGGTCGACGACATCGCCGATTACACCGACCGATCCGTTGATTTATCCCGGTAGCCCGGCCATCCCCGTCCTACCGGAAAACGAGACATTTCCGGCTGTTGATGTAGGGGAAGTTGGTGCGAGTATTCCGGGGTATCCGGGGGATATGGAGCTTCCCTCGCCGGACGCTTTGTTTCGTGATCGACGGGACGATCCGGGGGTTGCAACCGGGGTGGGGCAGGTGGTTTCGGGGGTATGGTTGGGTGAAGCTGCGCGAGGAGAGGGGGCGCCTATACCTTCGCATATTGCGGATCGGTTGAGAGGGGTTGAGTTTGCCAATTTTCACCGGTTCAGGGAGGCGTTTTGGAAGGCTGTTGCGGCGGACGTATTACTTAGTGAGCAATTTAATAAAGGTAACCTCGAAAGAATGCGAAATGGTTCGGCTCCATTTCCCAAGGGGACTGATCAAGTCGGGGGGCGTAAGGCGTTCGAACTTCATCATCGAATTGAAATAGCAAAGGGTGGTGCTGTTTACGGCTTGGATGACTTGTTTGTAATGACCCCGAAGCGTCATATTCAACTGCATAAGGGACAACATTATGATTTTTTTTAAAGAGAAACTAGAGGACTACACCGAGGCGGAATTTCTGTCTTTTTTGGGTGAGTTCTTTAATCACACAAGCGGTTTAAAAGGACGGGCGCTCGAAGAGTATTGGGACAGGCTCTTAGAGCATTTTGAGGCAGTCACTGAGCACCCGGGACGCTCAGACGTCATCTTTTACCCAAAGGAAGGCCAGGAAGACAGTCCGGAAGGCATCCTGAAAGAAGTCAAAGAATGGCGCGCAGCCAATAACAAGCCCGGCTTCAAACCAGAATAACCTTCTATCAACACTTGCCGGCACTTGCCCCTGATCGAGCAAGTGCCCTTGTCTACGACAGCTTGCCCCAAGGGCTCAAGGAAGAACCAGGATGGAACTTAAAGCCACACTCAAGGATTACACCGAATCGGAATTTCAGGCGCTGGTCAACAAGATCTGGGCTGTGGATTTATCCAAGCAGGATCATGACAGGCTTATCAACCATTTCGACCAGATTGTCGGTCATCCCAAGGGGGCCGACCTGTTGTTTTACCCGAATGAAAAATTCAACTCGAACAGTCCGGAATCGGTGGTGTATTACGTCAAGGACTGGCATCGCAAACAAGGCGGTACTGCGTTCAAAGAAGAATCGGTTTCCATACCCGAACCATCGCCAGTGATGACACCTCTTGCACGCAGCTTTGCGCAAGTGCAAAAAATTGCTGCAGATGTGACAGCGTCGGAAGTAGCCGTTGAAAAAGCGTTTGGTCTGTTCGGGCAGGGTATCCAGCAACTGCGCGACCAGCTAAATGGCAGCAAGACGGTTTCTGATCGAGAAGCAGATATCCGCGCACTGGAACATGTTCAACATGCAGTAGTGATCGCGATCAGGAAGTTCGAATTCTGGAAAATGACGGTGCAGTTCGCCAAAAATGATGCCCAGCGTAACCTGACCTATGCGCGGACCGAACAGGCGCAGTGGCAAAGTCTCGCTCAGCAGATCAACGCGTTGCAGGATCGCTACACCGGGCAATTGGCCGCTTTTAGCCAGCGTCATCGATCTTTGCATGACGAGGCCGAGGCGTTGTTGATAATGGCACAGGACCAATTGATTCGTTCCCGTCGGCTGGCGAGGGCCGAACCTGGTCAGCCGGGCTACATGATCACGGCCTCATTGGCCTTTGCCCACAAGCGCCCCGAGGTTTTACTGGAGGGTGGTGCATCCGGTTTGCAGTTGAGCCAACAGATTGATTTGCAGACAGCCATTCGTTCGGTTGTTGCCGAGTTTACCTGGAGGAACACTTCAGGCGAACCGAGCGATGAGACACTGTACGCCGCCGTGATGCAATTTGAGTTTTCCAGCCGCGCGGATACTCAGGTCTACGGGCTCTGTGTTCCGTTGGTCGAACTGACGCCGCTCGAGGGTCAGGATTGGCTTTCGTTGGCGATGAAAGAGTCCGAGATTGATCTTCCTTTCCGAATCGGGACGACTACAGTGCCCGCAAGACCCGGAACGATGTTTCAGGGCTTGCGCGAGGTGAAAACACTGGCGCAGGTTTATATCACTCCGACCCCAAGCGCTAACGTGCCGGCCAGGGTCAGAGTGCGGGCGGCGCAGTTTGATCAGCAACGGGGCGCCTTTGGTTTCACCATTGATGGCACCACCCCCGTCACTGTTTGCTGGTCTACCCCGGTCCCCCTTGTGCGTCAGACTCCCGCAGCACAGCCCCCCATGCGTCGCTTGGGATTTGTGCAATCTTTGACCGTACCGCTTGTCGAGCCCATCACAGCCGAAGGAGCAACAGCCCGGTTCGCCGATTACATCGTGGTTTTCCCGGATGATTCAGGGGTTGATCCGCTGTACGTCATGCTCAGCACTTCTTGATTTGCCCGAACAACCGCTCTTCCTGCTCGCGCAATTCAGGTGTGAATTCGGCGCCAAAGTCTTCGGCTTCAAACACCTGCCGAATCTCGATCTCGGCCTCGGTGCCCGGCATCGGGTTGGGGCAGCGCTTGACCCATTCGATGGCTTCTTCCCTGGACTTCACTTTCCACAACCAGAAACCGGCAATCAGTTCCTTGGTTTCGATGAAGGGGCCGTCGATCACCGAGCGTTTGTCACCTGAAAACTTTACTCGAGCGCCCTTGCTGCTCGGATGCAGGCCTTCGCCGGCGAGCATGATGCCGGCCTTGACCAGTTCTTCGTTGTAGTTGCCCATGGCGGTCAGCAGTTCCTGGCTGGGCATGACGCCGGCTTCGGAATCCTGGCTGGCCTTGATGATGATCATGAAGCGCATGTTTTTTTCTCCGCTGGATTTGAATGATTCACTTCTAGTCGAATAGCAATGGCCTGAATCGACAACGCAGCAGGCGAAAATCTTCCGATGCCCCTATCCCATACCCCTGAGCTGCTGCAGGCGGCGATTTTTCGATCTTGAATCTTGGCAGTTTGTCAGAAATACAAATCAAAAAAATTCAAATGCCAGGAGCGCCAAATACCAGGACCCTCACGATTACAGGTTGTGAGATTACTGTGCAGTCGAACTGGATCAAGCTCGACTTGGCGCGGATTTTTTCAGTATTTATTGCTGGATCTTAGTGGTTACCGACTTGCTTATTGCCAATTAGTCTTAATGAACTGTCATTTTTGACAGTTCTCCGGGAAAAACATTTTCTTGATAATCGAACTATTGGTTCGTTTTATTCAGCCGTCGATCATCGAGATAACACTATGACCAGCAAACTTGAAACCGGGATCATGTACATATGTCACGGAGCTGAACATGAAGTCCAAATTGCAGCAACAGAAGATAGCCCATGGGTCAATCAGCAAGCGAGCCTGAACACTGATTCCGCCGAACCCGATTTACCGGTCACGACTAATCCAGAGATCGGTGTTTATAAAACCTTTTCAGAAGAAGGTTTTCTCTGCACGATAAACTGTCCACCCCAATCCGCCGAAACACCAGTTCAAGCGCTTCAGCTTCGGTTACAAAGCGAGTTCACTGCCGCACCCTACAAACTCGACTTTTCTCTCGGGCATCACCGACTTGCTTATGTGGACGCTACCGGTCATGAGCAGTTCCAGGTCATTGAGTTCGATGAAGGCGCAATACTCAATGCACGGCAGGTTTCTCACTACACCAGTCAAGCGATTCCGTTTGAGGGGCAATGGAAACTGCGTGACGAAATTCTCGGCCCGTCCAAACCGGAAAATGACGGGCAAGTATCCCAGGCTTTCAAAAGAGGTACTGCAGGTTCATACCCCGTTCGGGTTGTAGTCCCAAGTCTCTATTACGAGGTTGGGTACGCTTATCAAGAGTTCAATGTCACCTTTCTTGCGCTCACCCCGTGGGGTAACAACGCCACACTGCAGATCAACAGCAAACCGGTGACGGATGTTAGCAAGTTGGGCGTTATCTGTACTCGTGGACAGTCCAATACGTTAAAGCTGTTGAATCCGGATCTGTTGCTGGAGGAATCAACGCTGATATTGAGTTCGGCCAGCGATCTGGCGAAGCTGGGCGTTACCATTGAATATCTGGATGTCGCCAGACCTTTAGTCGGGGCGGAAATTTCCTGGCCCATCATTTCTTCGGCCTCCACGGGCAAAAGCGGGTGGTTCGAACTTGGCCTGAGTTGTTCGAAACTCAAAAAAGACTGGGAGAACATCAGCGCTCGAGTGATATCGGCAAACCTCGCTGATGAAGTGACAGCAATCAATGTGCGCGAACGGCCCATCTCAGATGTCGGGGCGTTGTTTTTTCCTGAAGAGACTGTTCCGCTTGAGTTGACGTTCGAGCCCTGGATGCTCGGTTTAAGGGTGGCACTCAAGGAAGAAGGTGCAGACAAACTGGGGATTAAAGCCAATCCACCGTTCGAACAATACATTGAAGTGACAGAGAGCCTCAAACTTTCCTGGGATGTAACAAGTGGGGCGAACACTGGATCATTCAAGTTTCTGGCAGTCTGTGAAGACACCACCACGGCGCTGACTGTAGACAGCCGGGTGATATCTAAAATATCAGCAGGTGCGTTCAAGGCGATCAAACTCAATGGCGTGGACATCGCTGATTTGAACAAACCTGATTTTGTGGTCTTTAGAGAGGACGTCAATCAACTGGAATTGGAAGCAAATCCACAAGGCCCGTTACCGGGAATGAAGGTTGCGCTAATGCCAGGAAATCTTCATCCCGATCTGGGCAATATCTACGATCCACCCCTGAGTGAAGCGAATGCGCAAACAATCCCTGCCAATGGATCGGTGAAGTGGACAATCACCGCAGGTAACAAAAGCGGTTTTTTTGATCTGCTTTTCAAGTTTACTGAAACCGATGAGGTGTTTCCGCTGCCATGGCGGTTGTTGTCCAAGAATCTGGCCGAAGAGGTGGACGTCGAGATCGCCGGAGCACCCGTCCCCGAAGCAGGCAATGTATTTATCCGGGGGATTGGCCAGAAACTCATACTAAAACCCAAACTCGGCAGTCCGTTGGGTGACCATCCGGTGACGTTGACGTGCTGCGTCAAAACCGGGCTGGATCCGGCGAACGTGACCAGCAGCCCGAAATTCAACGAGCCACAAGACGCGCACAACTGGACCGTGACCGG
>Ga0209050_1000856_pt1 | contig 41258 bp, 34 predicted proteins | sample Araplavi_mTSA_r2_FD_184276 | JGI IMG/M metagenome (GOLD analysis project Ga0209050, IMG submission 184276) | Arabidopsis root microbial communities from North Carolina, USA - plate scrape MF_Cvi_mTSA_r2 (SPAdes) (version 2) | ecosystem: Host-associated > Plants > Roots > Endosphere | place: USA... | reverse complement strand
AATCAACCCACGAACATCTGGGGTTGGGCTGAGCCCGATGAAAAAGTCCGTGTTAAAATCGCTGAGCGGGAAGTGGAGACCCGGGCAAGCGAAGACGGCCAGTGGCAGGTCGAGCTCCCTTCGCTGCCTCCCGGCGGGCCGTATCGACTCGTGGTCAAAGGCGATAACAAGATCACGATCAACGATGTCCTGATTGGCGAAGTCTGGCTCGGCGCAGGGCAATCGAACATGGCCATGACCGTCGAGGCCGCGCGCAATTTCCCATTCGAACGAGCCAACGCCAACCTGCCGCAGATTCGCCTGTTCACCGTGAAGAGCGGCGCCTCGCCGACCGCGCTGAGCGATTGCGCGGGTGAATGGCAGGTCTGTTCCCCAGACACCGTTGGAGATTTTTCAGCGACGCTCTTTTTCTTTGCCCGCGGGATTCATTCCCGGTTGCGTGTGCCTGTGGGCCTCATCAATGCCTCGGTCGGCGGTACTCGCATCGAGTCCTGGATTTCGCCCGAAGCCCAGGGCGCTACCGCAGAAATGCGCCGCCAGGGAATGGGCGGGCTCTTCAATGGTTACCTCGCGCCGATCCTGCCCTATTCGTTGCGCGGGGTGCTGTGGTATCAAGGCGAGTCCAACGCCATCTTCGGCGAAGCCGTCCGCTATCGCGAGCAGCTCCCGCTCCTCATCGACGATCTGCGCACCCGCCGAAGGGAGCCCGACCTCCCCTTTGCCTGGGTGCAATTGGCCAACCTCCGCACGAGGAGTTGGGACTTCGTCACGATCCGCGAGGCGATGCGGGAAGGTTTGCAAATCCCGTACACCGGCATGGCCGTCACCATCGATCTCGGCGATCCGGACGATGTTCACCCTCGCAATAAACAGGATGTCGGCGATCGCCTCGCCCGCTGGGCGCTCGGCGAGGTCTACGATCAGAATATTCCGACCAGCGGCCCGCGCTATCTGGGCCAGACCCTCTTTGATGACTGTATCGTCCTTTCCTTCAGCCACACCGAAGGCGGCCTCACTTCGCGCTACGGGACACTTCCCGGCTTCTGGATCGCCGGGGCCGACCGAGTCTGGTGTTTCGCGGAAGCATGGATCAGCGGCGATAGCGTCGTCGTCTCCAGCCCCTCCGTGAAAGACCCCGTCGCGGTCCGCTACGGCTGGCAAAACAATCCGCCCAGCTCGCTCTACAACGGCGCCGGCCTGCCCGCTTCCCCCTTCCGGACGGATACCTGGCCGCTCAGTCGTTAGTCTTCCGCGCTCGCGGCTGGGCGAGCGGTTCTCTTGTGGTGTTGCTCCCCTTCTTGGGCAAGCGCTCGCCTGCCAGCCGAATCGTCGGCATCCTTTTGGGGAGGAGCGAGTGGATACTCGGCCAAAAAACCGCTTGGTTCGGGCTGGCTGGTGAATTGACCTGACCGAATCCCCATGCGCTTTCTTCTCCCACTTGCTACCGCTGCCACGTTCCTTTTTGCGGTCCACGCTCCCGCGGTCACGTTCGTCATCGAGCCGGAACTCTTTGAATACCCGGGCGGCTGGGACCAAACGGTTGCGCCTCGTGCCGAGGCTGCGCGTAAATTCGAAGGCGAGCCGGTGCGCAAGTTTCTCACTGCCGGCGCGCAGGCCAAAGGCGCTCCCGCCGTTGGCGGCGTCGCGATTCCCCACGCCGGTAGATGGCGGCTGTGGGTGCGGACGAAAGATTTCCCGAAGGATCGCCCCGGTACGCGCAACTTCACCGTCAGCATCGCCGGCCAGCGTTCGGCTACGCTTTTCGGCCGGCACGGGCGCGAGGAATTCGACGGGTGGTCGTGGGAGGACGGTGGCTGGCTCGATCTCCCCGCTGGCCCAGCGCTGATCGCTCTCGGCGAAACCGTCGCCTCATCCGCGCGCTGCGACGCCCTCGTGCTGACCGACAACTCGACCTACACGCCGAGCGGTCAGCCCTGGAAGCTCATGAAAGAAGCGGCCACCCTGGTGCCGCTGGAAATCTCCGAGGAATCCCAGCGTGCTTACCGGCCTGAGCATCTCGGCCCCATCGGCGAGCCGGCAGTGGTCGCGCTGGAGAATTCCTCGGTCCGGTTCACCTGGTACCGCGCCGGAAAATACCTCGCCCTGCGGGCGGAGACGCGGACGGCGGATGGCTGGTCGGCGCAGCCGGACGGCAGCAGCGAAGCAGAAGGTTACCGCGTGCTCTTCCGCCCTGCGGACAGCGACCCGAAGCTTTCCACCGCCCGGATTTATCCCACGTGGGATCTGGCCTTCAGCCCGTTTGTCGACGCGCGGCTCGGGAGTCAGAAAGTGCGCACCCGCATCGGTATTTCCACCGCCCTGTGGTCGTCGGCGAAATGCCTCGCCCTCCGCCCAGTCGAAGCGGTGCAGCGCGATGCCCAAACTATCGAGCTGAGTTTCGCGGATCAGCCTGCGGGCAAGCTCACCGCCACCTGGCGCCTCGGCGCGGATCAGCCCTCCGCCTCCATCGAGCTGCACTGGCAACCCTCCGCGCCAGGTTACTACTCGCTGGGTTATCACGCCCCGCTGGCTGTCGCGCCGGACGAAGCGGATTTCCTCCTCCTGCCCTTTATGTATCACGGTCGGCGCTTTCCCGAGCAGCCTTCGGCCATCCTCAGCGCGCTCACACCCACGCCGCTGGTGCTCGTGAATCGTGGCGGAGTATCGTGCGCCGTGGTGGGCGAACCCGGCGACCTTTCGCCCGATTGGCCGAGCTCCACGAACTCCCGCTACGCCCTTTCCCTGCGCAACGAAGCGAGCCTCGCACAACCGCTCATCTACGCGCCCGTCCTTGGTACGGAGGCCAGCCGCAGCTCGGGCCCCGTCGCCGCGCGGCTCCGGCTCTGGCTCCAGCGCGGCGATTGGCACGATGCCTATCAACGTATCGCGACCGAGGTCTTTGGCCTGCGCGACTATCGCCGTCCGGTCACCGCGTCCCTTTCCGACACGGCGCTGAATCTCATGGACCTCATGCGCAACGAAGAAGCCGCCGGCTGGAATGCGAAGGCGAAGGGCCCGTGGAATATCGAAAGCCGCAACACCGTCTCGCAATCGTCGCCGCTGACCTACCTCAGCCTGTATCTGCTCACCGGTGACGAAGATTTCTACCAGCGTTTCGCCCGCCCATCGCTCGAGTACCTGCTCTCGCGCTCCGGGCCGCATTTCGCTGCCGAGCACGAGATTTGGGACAACTACTATCGCCATCAGCCGATGCGCGGCCCGGGCCCCTTCTATGGTGCGAGCACCTTCGCCTCGGCCTTTGCCATGACTCAGGGACGCAGCCCGATCTTCGGCGCCTTGTGCCTCGACGAAAAGGGCGAGCCGCGCGTGATGCATGGCGGCGGCCACACGCAAACTTTCGCTGATCTGCTCGCCATCTATCGCGTCACCGGTGAGGAGCGCTGGCGGCAAAAAGCGGTTGTTACCGCGGACCAATATATCGCCGCGAATCTCACGAAATTGCCGACGCGCGATCTCGGCCCGCAGCCGTTTGTGAATGTTTCGTTCGTGCCCGATTGGGAAGGACTGCTGCATCTCTACGAAGCGACGGGCGAGCCCCGCTTTCTCGCCGCAGCTCGCGAAGGTGCCCGGTGGCTCGCGACGACGCTCTGGACCCAACCGCTCGTCCCGGAAGGCGACCGCACCATTCACCCCGGCGGCCTCTACGATGCGAACCGGCACATCTGGTGGTTTGGCGACAAACTCTTCCGACGTTCCGTTTACGAAGGCCCGCCGAGCTGGGATCCTCCCTATCCGCCACCGACCCCGCTGCCCGAAAAACGCGCCCCTGCCTGGACTGTGAGCCAGGTTGGCCTCGGACTCGAGCAGCCCTCCACTTACAACCGCAAAGGGCCGCAGGCGAATATTCTTATGAGTGCCTGGGCGCCCAGTCTGCTGCGCGTCGCGAGTGCTGCCAAAGAAGACGATCTGCGCACCGCTGCGCGCAACGCCGTGATCGGCCGGTTCGCCAACTATCCCGGCTACTACCTCGACGGATTCACCGATGCCTATCAGCACGCGGACTATCCGATCAAAGGCCCCGACGTCACCTCATTCTACGTCCACCACATCCCGCCGTTTACCGCGTTCGTCGTGGACTATCTGTTCACCGATGCCGAGATGCGCTCCGCCGGCGCGGTGAAATTTCCCAGCACACGCCAATGCGGCTACGTGTGGTTCGATAGCCGTCTTTACGGACACGCGCCGGGCAGCGTCTATGGTGAGCCCGCCTGGCCGTGGCTGCATCGCACCGCCGCCCGCGCTGATACCGTCAATGCCGACGTCGTGCTCGCCGAGGGTGGCGGCAAGTTTCACGTCGTACTGCTCAATCAGGTCCGCGAGCCACAGCGGGTGCGCGTGAGCTTCGACGAAAAGGTCCTCGGCCGTACCGTCGAAGGCGCGGAATTGAAACTGCACCTCGACAACCAGGTCGCGCCGTCCATCCGGGTGCAAAACGGCATTGCTGAAGTGACCCTTTCTCCACTCGGCATTACCACGCTCACGCTCGACGGGGTGAAGATCGACGTGCCCACGCATCGCGTCGCACCACCCGCCGCACTGCCACTGCCCAAGGATCCCGCCCGGCAAATTGCCACCTTCGGTGACACCAAACTGCAAGCCATCGGCACCGTGCTGCAAGTCCCGCCCTTCACCTGGCGCGATCTCTACGTTTACGCCACCGCGGCGATCGACGACTGCCGCACCGCCACCCTCCGCTACCGCATCGGCAACGCCGCTGAACAGCGCGTGGAGAAACAGGAATTCCCGTGGGAGTTCACCGTGCGGACCGATGATCTGAGCGCGCCCATCTCCTGGCAACTCGATCTGGAACTCAGCGATGGCCGGTACGTTTCCACCACCCATTCGCCCTGAACCCTTCCGGGGCCGGCTGGAAACCGGGAACGCTTGCTACTCCTCAGTCGAGTACTTCACCGACGATTTCTGCACCTGGGCCTTGCCAGGGCGGTCGAAGCCCAGCGTCACAGTGCGGGTTGCGGTGATCGTGCTGCCTTCCCCATCCTGAATGCTCTGGATTTGCACCACGAGCGAATCGTCCTTTTGCCAACGAACCGCCTCTTCCGCATTGAGCGCAACGATGTGGGGAAATGATTTGCCACCCTTCGCCTTGTCCGAAATTTCGGCGAGCAATTTAGGGATCGGAATTTTGCGAAAAGTCGCCCCGTCGCGCGCATAAACGATGACCGTGCTGCTCCGCTTCCAGAACGTAGCGGTGACCGCGAAGGCGCGTGAATCCGGCCGCCAAAGCACGGCCATATTAAAGCGGGCACTGGGCCCAATCTCCGGATTGGATTTGGCCACTTGGGCCAGCACCTTGCCCGACGATACGCGGATCAATTCGAAGGTTTTGTATTCGCTGTCGTCGTCGCCCTTCGCGCGAAAAGCAAACTGTCCATCCGGTGAAGGAAACTCGTTTTCCGCCTCACCCGTCGGTTCCTTTTCCGCATCGGCAGCCCACCCGCTGAGCGGTAGAGTCAGGCTGGCGAATAAAGCCCACGCACGAAAAATTCCCGGCAAATGCATGGGGGCGAAGCTAGCCCCGACCACACAACTTTGGCAATATGCGTGGTGGCCCGGCTCAGTGTGCCCCCTGCAGCACGATCTCGGTGATGGCCGCTCCCGCTCCTTTTTCTCCCGGATAAATCTCCAGAATCTCGACCGTCATCGAATCGCCCGAGCGGACCATCATGTCGGGAAACGTAATTCGCTGCCACCGCCGGCTATCGGCGAATTGCACCTCGCGGAACGGCTGATCGCGGTAGTAGAGCCGTACCCGCTTCACGCGCCCGTGCGCCTTCCACAGCTCCTCCGATCGGTTCACTCCATTGATCAAATCGAGCCCGTAGAACGGAATCTGTCCGTCCTCTTCCGCCCGCAACTTCTTCGGGAAAATCAGCCGGAACTTCACACCCACACCCGAAGTTCCCTCCGGCGCCACCCACGCGGTATCCGCGTTGTCATCGTTCAGCACCTTGACTGCGACCGGCTTTAGCCCCGCCGCCGACTGCGTTTCCACCGTCCACCCAAACCCGCACCGCAGCGAACACCCGCCCATCAGTTCCGGCACCACTGGCTCCTCTACCTTCGCTTTGATCGTCGGCGACGCCCCCAGCGCCACAGCGTGGCCCAGCGCGAGAAAAATCCAGACCCAAAGGACGCGGCACATCCTTTCGATCATGCGGCGAGGCCTTGGCTTCCGCCAGCCCCATTCACGCCTCGGTTTCAGCCGTCGCATCATACCAGACCCGCACCACCTGATGCCAGGTGCTGCTTGTCTCACTGCCGATCCGGATCGGTTCTCCGGAGGCACTGTCCACCCCGAGCAGGTTGGGCAGGACCACCGTCTCGATATTGATGACGCGAACTTTGTATTCCCGGAGCCAGATCCGGGCTCGCGCGACCACCGAAGCGAAGGGTTCGTAGTCACTGTTGAAGAGCCCGGCTTTGACGATCATCGGGGCGAAGTCCTGATAGTTGAGTTCCATGGACCGTGGAGGCGATTGGGATTGAATCGATGGGTGGCGCCCTGCTGAAGCACCGGCGGCCAAGCGCTACTCGGCCACTGGCCGCCGTGGGGGAGGGGAGTGCAGCGGAGAGCCCGCGACGAGTGTTTCACCGAGGAAATGACTGACGAACTTGAGATCGGAGGTCACTTGCACGTCCGGGCCGTGCAGACCGGTATGCTCGACTGCCAAATCGATCTGGGCTTCGATGCGGGCAAGGTCGCTATCCACTTCCTCCAGCGATTCTTCGCGCCGCGCGAGATTGGCGAGCCGTTGTTGGAGAATCTCCAGCGTCGCCTCTTTCGATTCACGAGTGCCTGCCGACAAGTCAGGATCTGCGAGGTCGGTTTGCAGTCCGCCGATCTGGCTTTGCAGCCCCGCTTCCGTCGTGGTGGCCGCCAGCGCCAGCAGGCTGTTGCGCGCCGCCAACAGCTTCAGCGCGAATTCGCTCAACCGCTGCAACGCATCGCGATTCGCTTCGGTCAGCAACGGCGAACGCCCGCTTTCCGTTTGCAGCGCAATCGCGCGCGCGCATTTCTGCTCGATCCGCTCCAGTCGGGCGCGTTCGTCCGGGCCGAGCCGCCCCACCAGGCTCGCGCGCCGACGTGCGGTTGAATCGAGCGTGGTCTGCTCGGACTGCGCATCAATTCGCGCCCGGAAGGTCGAATTCTGCACCGCGGCCCACAGCCACAATGTCTCCAGTGCCATCCCCAACAGCCAAAACCCTGCATGCCCAAAACCGAGAATCCCGAATCCCGCCACGGCGAGGGCATTCACCGGCACCCGTCCCAAACCGGGAACTGCGGGACGTACCCAAAAAGCGGCTTTCAAATATTGGAGCACGATAGCGAGGAAGTAAGCTGGAGCATCAAACGATCAACCCTCGATCTCAAGCCGGCAAATGCACCGGCTCCCATCTTACCGGTTCCCCCCGTGCTGCCGTTGCCAGCTCGCCAGCAGATTTTCGAGCACCTCGGCCTTGGGCGCTTCGCCCATCGTGCCTGGATTGATCTTCAAGCCGAACCGCTCGTACTGCACGAACGGGCTCTCCGGAAATTTGATCGGCACCGCGGGGTTGCCCGGCCGGAAGCCATACTTCAGCGACTCGCGCTGGATCGGTTCGCTGAGCAGAAAATTCAGGAAGGTATCCGCCGCCTTGCGCTGAGCTGCACTGCTCCACGGAGCATCGAGCACGTAGTACGGATTCTCGTTCCATAAATTTTGCCGCGGATATGCGATGCGCAATTCTCCCCAACGCCCCTCCGCGTTTTTGAGATAGTCGATCGCCACACTCTCGTAAACGAACAGCGCATCGTAGCTGGACGGACCGCGCAGGACCATGTCGCGCATCATATTGCCCGTGGAATTTGCCATCCCGGTCGCGCCCCGTTCGATCCCGTGCATCCAGGTCTGAAACCCCGGATCGAGCACATCCTTCAGGCTGAGATTGCGCGGACGTTTGTGATAGTCCTGCGCCATCAGCACCAGCGTCATGAGGCCGCTATTGGATTGGTTCGGATGGGTGTGCCCGAACTTAAACAAACCCCACTCAGACTTCTGCGCGATCGCATCCCACCCGGCGACTTCATCCAGCGCCTGACCGACTGTTTGAAACGACGCTTCCTTATATTTGCCGATAAACGCATCATAACGTTCCGACCAGAAGACGAAGACCATCGGCGAGAGCGCGAGCGCCTCTTTGCGCAGAATGGGGGACTTGTGCCGCGCAAGGTCCCATTCCCGCAGAAAGACATCCTCATACAGCGAACTGGCCGGGCTCCACACCTGGATCCGTTCGTCCCCGCGCAGGATCGCCTGGGCGCCTTCCAGCGAACCCATCGGGATGAGCTTCACCCCGATCTTTTTCCCCTCCGGCGTGCGCGCAAATTCCTGTACGGCCCACTCCAGCCAGCGCTGCTTTTCCGTGCCGTAAGCCATCCCGATCTCCACCGACGGTGCGCTGCTGCCCTTCGGGGAATCCGCCTCGGCTGCGACTGAAGTTCCACCGCTCGCGGGCGGCGGAGCATTGCGCTGCGTGAAAAGGTAGTAGGCTCCGTAACCACAGCCGATCACGAAGAGAAAGACGATCACCTGTCCCAGAAAGGTCAGGCGCGTGTTGGATGACGACGGTTCAGACATGAACGTTTAGAAGAAGGTGGAGATTTCCTTGAAGACCTCGCGAATGTTCTCCGGTTTGCCTTCGTAAAAACGGGCCTGGGTCGCATTCGCGATTTGTTCGAGTACATCGCGCTGCGCCCCGGAATCGTAGCCGATGGTAAACACGCGAATGTTGTGCAGCTCGCTATCGAAGCGGATCTTGTCGAGCAAGGCAGGGAGCTTCAGTTGGCTGTTGGTATCGGCCCCGTCAGTGAGCACCACGATGGCCGAGATTTTGTCGCGGTTTTCCGCCGCGCGTTGCAGGTGTTCGTCGTACGCTGCGGCGATGCCGTCGTATAGCGCTGTTCCGCCTTGCGCGAGCAGCGTCTGGATTTGCTTCGCAGCCTGCGGACGTGTGCTTCCCAGTTCCGCGCCGGGGGGCATCTGGAAGACGCGTTCGTTAAACGGGAGCAGGCGAAAACGATCTCGATCGCCGAGCATGCGCACCAGCTCCTGTGCTCCGAGCCGTGCGCTTTCCATGCGGCCTCCCTGCGTCATCGAGCCGCTCACATCGAGCACCAGCGTCACGTTCGAGTGCTTCTTGTTCGCCTGCCACATCTCCAGGATCGCATTCGTCACGTCCGCCGAAGGCACCTCGAGCGTGGTTTGCGGCTCCTTGGGGTTCGCCCCATGGGCGAGGTCGATCGGCGCCGCGAGTGGCACATCCGGTAGAGCCGGGCGGAAACCAAATTCCAGCGCCCGCTGCTGCCGCGGTCTTCCGAGCAGGAAATCGAGGTACTGCCGCGCTGCCTCGCGATGTTCCGGTGTCACCCATTCGCGCTCCACGATCCCCACCGGGTGATCGCTCCAAAACGTGCCTTCCTTCGGATAGATGGCGATGAGCGGAAAAGCCGTGCGCGGATTCTGCGCGTAGCTCTCGATCACCATGTTTTCATAGAGCACCGCTGCGCCCACGTACTGCGGCCCATTGGCAAACATCTTCCGGCCAAAAAAGCCCGTCGAGCTCCCATAGTGCACCACCGCCCCTTCGATCTGCCGGACGAAATCCGCCGTCTGCGGCCGCCGTACATCCTCGAGGGTAATCCCGCCCCGCTTGCCCGCCGCTGCGTACACCTCGGCGAAAAGCGAGATCAGCCCGCTATTGGAAAATTGCGGATGCGTATGACCAAAGCGAAACGCCCCCCACTGCGGCATCCCGACCGAAGCCCACCCGCGCGAATCCGAAGCCAGCGCCAAAATATCCGACCAACCGACCGCCTTCTGCGGCCACCCGAGCGCTTCCGCCATGGGCTGCCACATTGCGATCACCACGGGCGAAAGCACCAGGTTCTCCGTCGGCCCGATGAGGTCTTTCCCTGTCTTTGCCCGCCACTGCGCATTGCCGAGCTTGATGAAAGCCGCCGATGCCGGGCTCGTCAGGTGTACCTGGGCTGTTCCTGCGATCAGTTCATCGATGCATTCCCCCGACCCCTTCGGGATTGCCTGGACTTCGATGAGTTTGCCTGAAGCCGTCTTCGGCTTGGTGCGGTGAAACTCCTCCGTCACCGCCTTGATCCATGCTTCCTTCTCTGACCCATACGAAAAGACCAGACGCAGCGTCCCTGCCGCCTTCTTTTCCTCACGCGTCTCTGGCGAGGGAGATGATTGATCGCAACCCGCGAAGAGCAGAAATAGAAACGCGCCAAACACGACGCCCAGCTTTTCCCAAAGGTTCCTTTCTGAGCGGTCCATTAAAGCAGCCATAGGTCTCATCGCTGATGGAGGCTAGCAGGGGGTGGCGGGTGGTCAGTTACAAACCGGTGATACTTTTCGTCTGGCTCGTGGCCCGGGAAAACTCCCGGCTCGCGTTGGGGAAAAGTCCCGGAAATAAAAGTTCGCCGGACAGAATCTGCCTTGCTTGCATCCGCCACTGAGAAAGCACCCTCCCTCGATTTTTATGGAAGATCCCACCCCTGCTGCCGCCGCTGCCCCTCCGGATTCATCGAAACTGCCGCCGTCGATCGTCGAATCACTCGCCGTCAGCAACGGGGAAAGCATCGGTGGACAACCGGCGATTCTCGCGAACCTCGCGCTCGCCAACCAGATCTTCAACGCCAACCTGCAGCAGCAAAATGCCGTGGCTCTGCAGCAGGCGGTCAATCAACTCCGCGTCGCCGTGGTCGCCCGCTGTGCCGATCTCGTCCTCGAGACAAAAAATGTCGAGGAACTGCCGCCGCTGATCGATCGCGTTCAGGCCGTGCTCGATCAACTCGGCCAACTTTCCGTCCCCACCGTGCAGCCGCCTCTCGTCTAACGATCTACCCGATATTTCTATGCCCGAATCCATCGACCCCAGCATTAGCGAAACCGTTGAAGTCATCGCAATTTCCAGCCTGAAAGCCATCGGTGAGCAGCCCGCGATGCTGGCGAATCTCGCGTACTCCAACCTCATCGCGAACGTTAACCTGAGCCAGCAAAACGCCGTCGCCAATCAACAAGCGATGAACGAACTGTCCATCGCCATCGTCGGCAAAACCGTGAACAAAGTATCCGACCTCGGCCCGCTCGAAGCCCGCTCCGCCGTGGACGTCCTCTCCAACGACGAATTCGCGCAAACCATCGCCGATCTGAAAGCCACCCTCGCCGCTTTCCAGGGAGCAAACGCCCCCGCGCCAAAGAGCGCGCCGTCCGCCTAGTCGCGGATGGCTCCGGGCGGGGGAAAGGTGTTCCGTCCCAAAAGGTGCTGCCGTCGTCGCGCCGTTTAGCCGAAGTGTGCCGCCTGGGCGGCGTTCGTTTACTCCGTCGCCGCTGGCCGAAAGCACTCCGCCACCCGCTCGATTCCGCCACGCGGGCCGTCCACCGGCTCAAAGCTGGACGTCGCCGCGTTCCACCCCGTCTTGCCTGGATACGGCTGCAACGGCAGTTCCCACTCTACCTTGCCGTTCACTACGTGCCGGCCCGTCAATGCACCGGGCACCGTTCCTTGCTCCCGCCACGCACGCACCGTTTCGAGCAGGTTCGGCGGCTGATTCACCCCCGGGCCGCCGCCGTGCGCCATGCCCGGCACAAGATAGAGCCGGAAAAACGCCTGCGCTTTTTCCAATCCCCCGAAGCGTTCGATCACGCGTTCATAATAATCGATGGTCGCCTGAGGCGGCACCACCGAATCCGCTGCGCCCGTCGTTGCGATCAGCTTCCCGCCCCGCGTCGCAAAAGCCGTCAGGTCGGCATTCTCCGCATTCAGCCAGGGCGCCAGCGCCGCCGTGTAGGTGTCGATATCCGCGCCAAAGTTAATATCTTCGAGCTTCTTCTCTGCTCCGAAGACCCACTTGAAAAGATACAGGTGCCCATGAGCCGCTTCGAGTGAGCTGCCGAGCGGAATGCCATTGAAGAGACGCTCGCCCGTCACGGCGTGGCGCGGACCATCGAAGAGCTTTCGCAACGCCGCCGCGTGCTCGTTGGTGAGCGTCGCATCCTTCTTCCGCGCCAGTTCGATCACCGCTTCGATATCCTGCGGTGTGCAGCGCGGATCGGAGACGAATTTCCCCGCCGCCAGCGGAATCTCCCGCGGGGCCAGGTACTCATTCGCCGCCGCGATCACATTGGCCTCCTGCTCCTTGGTGAAGGGGCATTTTTTCAGGATTTGATCGTTCCACAAAAAGTATGCGTGCAACGGCGTGCGGCAGTGGGCCGGAACCGCCGCCGTGATCCCATCGTAATCCTCCGGATACCGCTGCGCTTCCTGCAGCGCCTGCTGTCCGCCGGTCGAGCCACCGCTGAAATACGAAAACTCCGGCGCCTTCCCATAAAAAGCCTGCGTGATTTGTTTTCCCACCACCGTCATCAGATGCGTCGCGCGGAAGCCGAAATCCTTCCACACCTCGCGATTGCCCACGCCCGAATCGGCGTTCGGCGCCGTGCCCATGTCCGTCGTCGCCGCAGCGTAGCCGCCTCCACTCGCGCCGTTCAGGCTGCCCGGATTAATTTTCCCCGCTGCGCCTCCGTTCCCAAATCCCACAAAACGCCTGTTCCATTTCTCCGCCTCCGGCAGCCACACCTCGACATTAATATTCGACCCTTTCGCCGGCTGCAGCACGAGCTTCACGATGACGCGTGAACCTTTCGGTTCCTGCTCGACCTGCACATTCGCCGCCGACTCGATTTTCAGTTCCTTCAAGGTCGAGATTCGTTCGTTCAGCGTTTGGCCAAACGCGGGCAGACAGGAGAGTGCAGTGACGGCGCAAAGGGAGGGAAGCTTGAGGTTCATCAGTCGGGAGAAATGGGAGTGCGGAGAGCCTTGCGGAAGCCGCCGCGCAAGACAACCACTCGGTAGCGAAATCCGCACCGGCCCGACCCGCCGCAGGACACACTCGCCAAAGCCCCCGCGTTTGTGCTCCTCTCCCGGCACCCATGGCCCTTGAACATCTCGAAGCCCGCATTGCGCCTGCCACGATCCTCACCTTTACGGACGTGGACGGAGACACCGTGAACATCGTTTCCGACAAGGCCCTCACCGCCAGCGTCTCCTTCACCGGCGACCTAAATCCAGCGCAATTGCTTATCACCGGGGCCGGGCTCGATGGGGCAAACCTGGCGACGGTCGTGAAAAAGGGTCCCAATGGCGATGGGTTGGTCAACATCGGACGCATCGTCGCGACGGGACTCGACCTCGGGACCGTGACGGTAAAAGGCGATCTCGGCAAAATTGTCTGCGGCAATACCGGCAATTCGCTGCCTGCCCTCAAGGCGCTCAAGGTCCGTTCGATGGGCGTCCTCGGACTCGAGACCCAGGGCACCGGCGATCTGGTGTCGACCATCAGTGGCGACCTCGGTTCGCTGGCGGTCGCGGCCGATGTGAACGGCGCGCGCCTGGCCGTCGCCGGCAAAATCGGCACGGTGAAAATCGGCGGCGATTTGCGCGGAGCCGCCGCGGGCTCGAGCGGTCGGATCGAAGCAACCGGCCTCACCAGTCTTACCATCGGTGGCGACCTGGCTGCGGGTGTGGGCAATGAATCGGGCAAGATCGTCGTCAGCGGCGGTGTGGGAAAAATCACGATCGGTGGTTCGCTTTATGGCGCCATCGACGGGACTGCAGATACCACCGGGCAAATCTTCGCCTCCGGCAATGTGGGCTCCATCACGATCAAGCGCGACATCTTCGGCTCCGCCTCCCAGCAGCGGGCGATCGATATCCAGGGCAACATCGGTCCGATCACCATCGGCGGCTCTTTGCTCGGCCTGGGCGGAACGGATAGCGCCTCGATCTACGTCACCGGCAACAGTGGTGCGGTAAAAATCGGCCGCGATCTGAGCGGCGGCGGGGGATCGAAGAGCGGCTCCATTTATATCACCGGCAGTACCGGCGCGGTGAAAATCGGGCGCGATATCCTCGGCGACATCGGCAATTTCTCTGCGTCGCTCATCATCGGAGGAAAGGTGAATGGTAGCTTCAGCGTCGCCGGCGACATCCGTGGCGGCACCGGCAGCTACGTGGATGGCGTAGTAATCCGGCAAGTCTCCTTTGGCGGTGCGGTCGGGGCAGTGCGGGTGGGGGGCGACATCGTGGGCAGCACGGGACGTGGCTCCGCGACTTTCCTCCTGAATGGCGATGCCCCGTCCTTTTTCCTCGGTGGTTCCCTGACCGGCGGCGGCAACGAGCAGATGGGCATCCTGCTCTTTCCTGGCGGCGCCATCGGCATGGGCAATGTGAAGAGCGTCACGATCCTCGGCGACATCCGTGAAAACGGCCTGGGTGGCGGCCACTTCGCCGCCGGGAACGTCGGCAAGTTGCTGATCAAAGGCTCGATCTTCGGCACCAATGACGGGAACTCCGTCCACGTCGTCTCCGGCCCCGTGGTGAAGGTGGGCAATGTCACCGCCGCCCGCATCGAGGGCAGCATCGTCGGCGGCTTCACGCCCGAGGCCAGCAGCCCCGATTACGATTTCACGATCACCGGCAATGCCGGCAAAATCGAAGTCCTCGGCTCGCTCGATGGCTCGACTGCTTTCGGTAGTGGTGGCATCAGCATCGCTGGCAATGCCGCGAGCATCAAGATCGGCGGTGGACTTCATGGCGTAGCCGGCAACAACTCGGCCGCGATCACCGCCGGTAATCGCATCGGCGCGCTTTCGATCGGCGGGAGCATCACGAGCGATGGCGGCATTTACACCGTCGCGCAGGTCACGGCGAAATCCTTCGGCAAAGTCACCGTCGTTGGCGATCTCATCGGCGGCAATGCGGGTGCGGGCGAATTGCGCGCGACCACGGGCGGCGTCGATGGCATCACGATCACCGGCTCACTCTATGCCGGCACCGCGGGTGGTGCGATCACCGCGGCCCTCGGGTTGGGCGCCGTAAAGATCGGTGGCAGTATCAGCGGCGGGTACGGCATGAACCACAACAGCATCATCGCGCTCAAGGCCACGAGCATCACGGTCGGTGGTGATCTCATCGCCAATGGCACCGGTAACAACACCATCCTTAATATTCGCGAGAGCGCCGGCGTTGTGAAGATCGGCGGCAGCGTGATTGGCAATGCGGCCGACCCCGCCCACCTCGCCTTCGCCCTCACTGCGGGTGACACCCGCGCCGGGTTCACCAGCCTCTCGATCAAAGGCAGCGTCACCAACGGCCTCATCACCGGCGGCGTCCTGGGTAACAAAGCTCCCTCGAATGGCGACGCCGTCCTCGGCCCGATCACCGTCGGCGGAGACTGGGCGGCCTCGGCCATGGCTGCCGGAGTCGATCGCAAGAACGACATGGATTTCGCCAGCGCCGACGACGAAATTCTCGCGAACGCCACCCCCGCGCTCTCCCGCATCGCCGCCATCACTATCAAAGGCCAGGTCGTTGGCAGCTCCACCGCCAATGACCACTTCGGCTTCGTCGCCCAAAGCTTTGGCCCCGTGAAATTCGCCGGCGTTCTTTACAAAGCGAGCGCCGTCCCGGTCGACCTCAGCCCTCTGACTCACGACGTGACGCTACGCCAGTTGTAAGTCCTAAAGGAAACGCGGTGCCGGGCCCGTGCGCCGCGCCGCACTCATGGCTGGATCGACAGCCGCCGGGCCTGGAGTTTGGAGCCGTTTTGATTCTCCCCGGAGAGCACCGTCCCCTTTTTCGTTAAATACAGCGTGTCGATGAATTTGCCGTTGTCCCAATTGATACGGTACTTGCGTGCGTGCTGTTGGGAGCCAGGCACACCCATTCTCCCGCGCGGGTCGCCCGCCCTTTCTGCGTGGCCGAACCATCCTGGTGCAGGTTGAATTCATCCTGCGTCACTCCCCACTGCCAGCGCCCGATGATCGGATCCACACCTCGGGCGTGAGAATCGGCCTTTGGCTCGGCGGACGCCCGCGATGCCAGCAGTAGTGAGGAGAGAACGAAAGCGGCGGAACACAGGCTGGAGAGGCGTAGACGCGAAATCATCGGGCAGATGGGCAGGAAGGCGGAAGCCGGTGGTGGACACGAGGCTCCAGCGGCTTGGGAAAAGCGAATCCCAGTGCCGAAACGTTGGCAACCCAAATGAGCATCCCGCTCCCGGCCGCGAGGCCGCGACCACGGCCAAGGCCAAGGCCAATCTGCCGAGGACCACCGCTACCTTGAAGCCGGGCCGCGTTGAAATCATCCCGCAGCGGTAGCCCGGCCACCCCACCGGCCAAGCCGGAAATTCCCGCTAAGGCCGGGGTCCCCAAACGCCTTGATGGAGAGGCAGTCAGGGATGATCGGTTCTCCCTGGCTTGCCTCCCTTCAGATGACGATTCCCGAATGACCACTGCCGGAACCTACCGCCGCCTTTTCCTCGCTGCGCTCTTCGTGAGCGTCGCGTGGGCCCTTGCCACGCCGGGCCGCGCGGTTCCTGCCGAGGAAAGCGACTTCGCTGCGCAGCAGGCCGAGACCCAAAAGATCTTCAAGGAACAGGTCACCCCCTTCATCAAGACCTACTGCACCCAGTGTCACGGGCAGCGGAAGATGAAAGGCGGCATCACCTTTTTGCCCGTGCTGAACAGCCCCGGCGTCCCCGCCTCGGTCAAACGCTGGAAACAATCGCTGGCCAACGTGAAGGCGCACGACATGCCGCCAGAGGACGCCGATCAGCCTACCGACGAGGAGCGGGAGATGTTCCTCGATTGGGTCGGCCGGACCAAATACCTCAGCCCGAAAGACCCCGGCCCCTTCGTCATCCGCCGCCTCACCAAGGCCGAGTACGGCAATACGCTGCATGATCTCTTCGGCGTGAATCCGGCGGTCGCTAAGGAGCTGCCCGACGAAGTCTTCGGCGAAGGTTACCTCAATACCCTTTCGCCCCTCCAGTCCGAGCAATACCTCGCCATCGCCAACGAGGTCCTCGACCAGATCCTTGCTCCCGCCGACAAACCGCCGACCGCCGTCCAAAAGCGTCTCTTCGGCGAGCCGCCCACGCCCGGCGCCGATCTCCGTGCCGCCGCGCGCGCCGTCGCCCGCACTCTCACCCGCAGCGCCTATCGCCGTCCCGCCACCGACGCCGAGCTCGATGTCCTCCTCGCCGTCTTCGACCTCGCTCAGAAGAACAAACTCGCATACCCCGCCGCCCTGCGACTGATGCTCAAGGCGGTCCTCGTCTCGCCGCAGTTCCTCTACATCACCCCCGCCACCGAAGCACCCGCCGGCCAGCCCATCGTCCCCCTCGACGACTTCCAGCTCGCCTCGCGCCTCTCTTATCTCCTCTGGGCCACCATGCCCGATGCCGAGCTCGCTGCCCTCGCCGACGGCGGCAAACTCCACGAACCCGCTACGCTGAAAGCCCAGGTCAAACGCCTCCTCGCCGACCCGCGTTCCCGCGCCCTCTTCGATGGCTTCGGCGCCCAATGGCTCGGGGTGGGGGACATCGACGACAAAACGTTCGACCCCGCCAAATTTCCCCAGATGAACGGCGAACTGCGTGCCGCCATGTACGAGGAAGCCCGCCTCTTCTTCGACAGTATCGTCCGCGAAAACCGCAGCGTCGTCAGTTTCATCGACTCCGACTACACCTTCCTCAATGGCCCGCTTGCCGCCCTCTACGGCCTGGAAAAAACCGTCACCGGTCCCGAGATGCGCAAGGTGAAACTCACCGACGCCAACCGCGGCGGCATCCTCGGCATGCCCGGCATTCTCGCCACCACCTCGTTCCCCAACCGCACCAGCCCTGTCCGCCGCGGCGTATGGGTCCTCGAGCAAGTCCTCGGTGAACACGTCCCGCCCGCGCCGCCAAATGTGCCCGCGCTCGAAAAGCAGGACCACAAACAGGTCGCCAATCTCACCCTCCGGCAGCGCACCGAGCTCCATCGCTCCAACGCCGTCTGCAATAACTGCCACAAAATTCTCGACCCCATCGGCTTCGGCCTGGAAAACTTCGATGCCATCGGCCGCTGGCGCGATCAGGATGAATCCAGCGGCCCCATCGATGCCGCCGGTGAGCTCCCCGGCGAAAAACACTTTTCCACCCCCAAGGAGCTGAAGCTCATCATCGCCGCCCGGCAGGATGACCTCGCGCGCAATCTCACCGCCCGGCTCCTCGCCTACGCCCTCTGCCGCCAGCTGGAGGGCTACGACGAAATCGTCGTTGATCGCCTAATGGAAACCATCGCCAGGGATGGCTACCGTATGCAGACGCTCATCTCCGAGATCGTCACCAGCTACCCTTTCGTGAACCGTTCGGTCACCCAGGAACCTCTCGCCGCCAAATCTCCCGCCCCCAATGCGAAATAACTTCCTCCTCAGCCGTCGCGCCTGCCTCAAAGGCCTCGGCGTCTCGCTCGCCCTGCCGCTGCTGGAAACCATGGGCTGGGCCGAACCCGGCCGCGGCAAAACCATCAAGCCGCCTGTGCGCATGGGCTTCATGTACATGCCGCACGGCGTGATCATGGACCAGTTCTGGCCCACCACGCCCGAGAGTTTCCTCAACGCCCCGCCGCCCTCCCTCGCCTCGCTGGCCCCGGTCCTCGATCGCTGCCTCATGATGAAAGGCATCTCCGGCATCCCCATCTCGCCCTTCAATGGCGCCCCGCACGCCCTCGAGCTTTCCACCTGGCTCACCGCCCAGTTGCCCGATGCGGATAAACGCAGCCAGATCCATATCGCCATTTCCGCCGACCAGATCATGGCCAATTACGTCGGCGCCCTCACCGATCTGCCGTCGCTGGAGCTGGCCACCATGCCCCAGACGCACAAGGAGAACCAGGAAGGTCTCAACGAAGGCTACTACTCCCACTGCAGCTTCCGCTCGCCCACCCAGGCCATGCCCGCGGAGACGAATCCCCGCAGCGTCCTGAACCGCCTCTTCGGCAAGACCGACCAGCCCGGCCAGACGGCCAAGGCCGATCCGCTCGATCGCCAGATGCTCGACCTCGTCATCGGCGGCGCCAAGGACCTCCGGCGCAAGCTCCCGCAGGACGACCAGCACAAGCTCGATGAATACCTCGACAGCGTCCGCGCCGTGGAGCGCCGCATCGCCGCCATCGAGTACCGCCAAAAAGAAGCCGCCCTCGAAAAAGCTGGCGTCGCCTCCAGCAAACGCAACGCCTCCGATTCCCCGCCCATCGAGGTCAAGATTCCCATCGGCGACAAACGCAGCGAGTACATGCAGGTCATGTGCGACCTCAATGTCCTCGCCTTCCAGACCGACACCACCCGCGTCAGCACCTACATCGGCTCCACCCCGAATGGCGTCTCCTACCCCGAGCTCGGCTTCACCGATGCGCACCATTCCCAGACGCATCATAACAACAAGCCCGAGCAGGTGGCCAAAGTCGAAGCCATCACCGAGTTTAATATCCAGCAGTTTGCCTACATGGTGAAAAAGATGGCCGCCCTCCGCGAAGGCGACGGCACCCTGCTCGACAACTGCATCATGATGTGGGGCTCCGGTCTCGAAGACGGCAACAAACACACCCGCGAAAACCTCCCCTTCATCATCGCCGGCAAAGGCGGCGGCAGTTTAAACACCGGCAAATTCCTCCCCAACATCAAAGGCAACCAAGGCGACCTCCTCACCACCCTCCTGGCCGCCGCCGGCGTCCCCCTGGACCGCCCCATCGGCATCGCCACCAAGCAGATCGGGGAGATGATGGCGTCGATCTGAAATGCCAGTTTGAGTGCGTTCCACTACGGAGTGCGTGGAAGACCATTTTGAGGCGCTTTCGGCGATTAGTCCCGCATTGGCCGTTCACCGAGCAATAAAATTTTAAAACCCTGAGGCAGGTTTTTTGGGGGGAATCTTCCTTAGTGTGTTCGAATCTTCAATAGTGACTCGCGCTGGTTCTTCGCGAGTAAGCCACACTAGTTTCCCGTAGGTTTGCCAAGCAAAATAGGTGTCTTCGCTGTTGTTGTATTTTTCCTTCTCTGGTTCTCCGAATTGGTCTACAAGACGAGGAAGCAACTGTCTCCAGTCTGGAATTCCTTTTGAGGTGGAATGGTAGTATTTCAACTCGATCTGGTAGAGTTTTCCATCGCAGTAAGAAAACGTTGCATAAGATGCATCACCAAGGCCTGTTGGAGCAGCGGAGGAAGGACTAACCCTCCAGGTTTCCAACTCATATGTCCCTCGTTTCTCTGGCGAACCTCCACTTGCTTTCGGATAGATGCGCAACAAAGCTGATAGCGGTGAGCCGAGCTTGATTCCATGGAATGCGTACTCCTCTATGTTGCTAAGCTTGGGATCCGTCTGCGCCTCCAATGGGCAGATCAATCCGACGGATAGTGCGATGGTGTAGATTAGTTCTTTCATGAAAATTGGCGGTGATAAGGTTAATCGATCTTCAGTGATCCCAGAAAGGTAAGCTCGCCGCCATTGTCTTTAGGTAGCATTTCTGAAAAACTCAGATTGCGCGCCCCTTTTCCTGGCCAAGGATCAAATACTCCGACGCCAACAACTCTCACAGGGCTGTAGTCAATAGCGGTGGTGACCATGCAGTGGCTGGTGTTGCAGATAATAACGGGTCGGCCGGCTTTTAGCTCATTGATCAGGAAAGCGTTATTGATTGCTACAACCTTGGCTTGTGAGTCGTAGGCAGCTGTTAATCTGGCGGCAAATGTTTCGCCGTTGTCGTCTACCCACCTTCGATTGATTTGTCTCGCAATCGTGATTGCGCTAAGTGCCGGCATGTTGACGGAGCTGCCGTAGACCTCTTTCACAATTCGTTCTTGGGAAACCGGATGGCCGTGGAAAGCAAATACATTCGAGATTGACGCAGCCCAACACCATTGCGTCATTCGCTGTGGGCTATATCTTGAAGCGAAAGTAGCAAAGTCCACCTCTACGCGGAAGACGTGACCTTCGCCTTGAATGAATCCAACTTGTTGCTGACCTGATGCAGCCAAGGCGGGTAGGAAAAAGGCGACGGCAACACATGGTTTCACGATACTCATGGACTCTTGAGAAGCAGAAATCTGTCGCTATTGGAAATTAAAAATTCCGTCTGTCTCTTTATTGGAATCAGAATAGAGATCGGCCAATTTTCTTTGATTGACCAGCTGCTTGGATCCGTACTGCCGAAGCTTTTAGAATGGGCTGTCCGTCACTCCTCCTCAATCCCAACGGGATTCTTCGGCTGCAAACATCGACGGCTGCGGCGATCTGCTGTGCAGTTTACCTCGACCGCGCCGCCAGCTTTGTCGCCGCCTCTGCCATCGCTAGCGAATCCCGTCCATTTCGCTCTGTGATCCGGCGGCCATGAGTCCGATTCCGCAGCCAGGTGAGCTGATCGACGAACACATCGCGCAGGAGCTCGCTATACCGGCGCATTTTGTCATCGCCCAAGCCGTACTGCAACTCGATCTGCTGCGAAATATCCATGTCCTTGTGCCGCCCCCGCGCCGCGCGATCCCGCCCCCCAAACCCTTTCAGCACATCGAGCCGGGCGCCCGGGAACAGTTCCAGTAAGGTCCGCGTCTGCTCCTCATTCACCACGGCGCGGATGCGGGCGCGGACTGGCACCCACTCCTCCAACGTCACGTCTCCACGCTCAAACAGCAGCCGAAATTCCTGCCGGTCCAGCCGCCCGGTTTGGGTGAAGCTATGATGATAATTAACCAGCGCGCCGTTGGCGTGGCGGACCGTGCATTGCACCTGCTCCTCCAGACCGGAGCCGGGGCGTAATCCCCGCTGGGCTGCGACCACTTCGCCCGGGCCGAGCCAGCCTTCGAAGAGGTCGAAGAAATGCACGCCGTGTTCGACAAAAATGCCGCCGCTCTTCGCCGGATCCCAAAACCAATGCTCCGCCCCGAGCCCCTCATCCCCGGCGTAATTCTCAAACCACCCGTGCAAACATTCCCCCAGCACCTGCGACTCCACCAGCCGCTGCACCGCCGCAAAGACCGGGTTGTATCGCTGCATCAAATTCGTCACGCAAAGCAATCCGCGCTCCTCCGCGAGCGCGACTAGTTCGTCCGCCTCCTCCACCTTGAGGGCCAGCGGCTTCTCACAGATCACATGCTTGCCCGCGAGCAGGGCCGCCCGCGCCTGCGGGTAGTGCAGAAAAGGCGGCGTCGCGATGTAAACGAGATCGATCTCCGGCAACGCCAGCAGCGCCTCGACTTCGTGCACATCGTCCACCCCGAACCGGCGCGCCATGGCCAGCGCCGCCTCCCGATGCGTCCCCGCAATCGCCACGAGCTCCGTCCCCGGCACCTGTAAAAACTGCTGCAGCGCAAACAACCCAAACCCGCCCGCCCCAATCGCGCCGATCCGCAAATTTTCCGCGTTCATGAAAGGGAAGGGGATTCGCCGCCGGAAAGATTTTGCACCCTGCACCTTACAGCAGTCCCGCCCACAAGCGAACCATCCCTCCAGCAACTTTCCCCCATCGGCAACCTGCCCTCCCCGCACCCGCAGTAGCCCGGTCGGCGACTGGCTCCGTTTTCGATATACATGCTCCAGCCGGATGATCTTTACTCCGACGCATGACGCATTTTCCCTGCATTGAGGCCCTTGAGTCCCGCATTGCTCCCGCCGTGGTTACCTTGTCGCTCAGCGCCGCGGGGAAACTGACCGTCACGAGTCCGGACGGTTCCAATCCGGATATGAATATTTCCAGCGAAACGACTGGGGGCGTCACCACCTACTACCTGCAGGGGCTCAATACGGTGGAGGACACCACCTTTGCCCTCGGTAAGAGCAGCACGGGCATCTCGCTGAGCACCTCGCATGTGGCGAATGATTCCGCCACGATTGTCGGGATCAAATCGATCGCGATCAACTTTGGGGACGGTAAGAACGCGGTCTCCCTGGGGAACGGGGCGTTCGGTTTGTCGGTTCCCGGCGATCTGTCGATCATCGGAGGAAATGGAGACGGTGAACGAATTCAGGTCGGCGCGCTGGCCAATGGGGTGACGGTGGGCAAAACCTTCACCGTGAAGCTGAATGGGGGGTCGGACTCGCTCGATTTCCTCGGCACAGGGACGAGTTCTTTTGGCAAAACCACGATCGATCTGGGGAAGGGGACGAATGACGTGACCAAGACGCTCGGCACTAATAACGCTTCGACGCTCACGTTTACGGATGCCCTCACCATCACGTCCGGCGGGGCGGACACCAAGATTGAGCTCGGCTTCGCGGGCGGCACCATCTCGGTGGCTAAAAATCTGACGGTGAATACCGCGTCGGGCGACAACACGATCAAGCTTTTGGGGGCGAATGTGAACGTGACCGGCAATCTCGCCCTGACGACGAAGGGCAAAGCCGTTGGGCGCGCTAACACGGTGGAGATCAAGGGCGATACTTCGCTCACCGTTGGGGGCGGTATCGCGATCAAGGGCAACCCTTTCAGCAATGACACCACGATCAACAGTGGGAACATCCTGGTCGGCCGTGGAGTCACCATCACCGGTGGGGCGGACGCCGACACCGTGGTGATCAATCCGACGATCGGATCGATCAAGGGGAAGGTTTCCGTCAAGGGCGGCAAAGGAGTTAACGTCACGACGCTCGCCAGCGGGGTGGATCTGAACGGGTTCCTGGTCGGCTCCGTTTCCATCACGGGTGTGGACGGATTCGATAAGGTGGTCGTCGATAAAGTGACGGTGGACGACAACGTCAGCTTTTTGCTCGGCACGGGCAGCTCGGAAGTGGTGGTGAAGAACGCCGATTTCGATGGGTTCACCATCAAGGCCCTGGGCGCGGCGGGTACGACGGATCAGCTGACCATCGACCATCTCGACACCGTGCTCGCGGCCTCGCTCACCTGCGGCGCCGGAGATTCCACGATCAATATCGGTGCGTACACCGCGTTCGCAGCCTTCACTTTGAAAACCGGAAATGGGACCAATGCGGTGAATATTTCCGGGACCGCCGGAGCGGGTCTCTCGAAATTCCATAGCAAAGCCACCATCACCGGAGGCACTGGCAATGATACGGTGGTAGTCGGTGTGGACGGCATCGCCGATGCCGGCGAATTCGACGCCAAACTGACCGTCGCCCTCGGCAAAGGCACCGACACCGTCAATGGCCTGAACACCGAGCTGCTGGCCATCGCCTCTCTCCAGGGGGCCAATGTCTTTAACAACGGAGTCATCCCAGTAGTCACCGGGGTGACGATCTAAACGCACTGTGTAGCGTGCGCGCTATGAGGGGTGGTGTAGCGTGCGCTCTATGAGCGCAGTATGGGACCATGGCTAGCATGGCCGGTTTCTCCCTCGGCTCATAGAGCCGACGCTACACGACCAGAGCTCCGGCTTGTCTTCACGCGAGGGACTTTGCTAGCTCTGCCTCCATGCACAGCCAGCACCCCTCCGCCGCCATCGAAAACCTCGAGTCCCGCATCGCCCCCGCCACGCTTTCGGGGCAGGTCGTCACTTACACCGATCTGGATGGCGACACGGTCTCGATCAAGTTTTCCACCGGTACCCTGGCCAAATCGCAATTTACCTTCGCCGGCAGCAGCGCTTTCGACGATACCACTCCTCAGCAGCTGCAGCTGATCGATATTCACGGCATTGCGGGTTTCAAGGGCGCAGATATCACCGTCACAGTCAAGCCAGCGGCCTCGGGCGGCGATGGTCTCACGGCGATTGACTTTATCAACGCGGACGGGGTGGATTTGGGCAAAGTGAGTGTGGCTGGCGACTTGGGCGGGATCGATGCCGGCACTGGCACCGGCAGCAACGTAGCGATCAAAGCGCTGTCCGCGGTTTCCATGGGCCTTTACCGTTCCAGTGGGCTCGTCACGAGCACGATCAAAGGCAGCGTCGGCAAGCTTACCGTCGCCACGGACATTTACTCCACAGGCTTCACCCTCGCTGACTCCAACGAAGGCACCGATGGAATCGGCGCGGTTTCCATCGGCGGGTTTATCACGAACGGTTCGGCCATCAATACCAGTGGCGCGATCACCTCGCTGAAAATCGGCGCGTCGATCATGAATGGCTCAACGATCACCGCGGCCACCGGAATCGGCTCCATCACCGTGGGTTTGGATGTGACAAGTGGAACAGCGATCAAAGCTACCACGGGGGATATCGGCAACATCTCCGTCCGCGGTTCCGTGAGCAGTGGAAGCGGGATCTCGAGCGTGGCGGGAGGCTTGGGCAACATCAAAATCGGTGGCGGGGTCTTCGCGGGCGGCTATCTCAACGGTGTGAAGGACATTGGCACGGTCACCGTGACGGGCAGCGTGAAGGACGGCGGCTCGATCGTTAGTACGGCGGGCAAGGTCGGCGCGGTGAAAGTTGCGAACATGAGCGGTGGCGGGTCGATTGCCGGAGCCACCGGGGTGGCCTCGGTCACCATCGGTGACTATCTGATCAACAGCGCCACGGTGACGAGCTCCGCCGGCAGTATCGGCCCGGTGAAGGTGGGCGGTGACGTCTCAGCGGGCGGCACGGTGAGCGGGGCGACCGGCATTGGTCCCGTCACGATCGGCGGCGAACTGGGTGCCGGTGGAGCGTTGACCAGTGCCAATGGCAAAATCGCCTCGGTGAAGATCAAACTCGGCGTGTCCAACGGCGGCATGGTGAGTGGCCAGCTGGGCGTCGGTGCGGTGAGTGTCGGGGGCGACTTTGGCGGGTCGATTGCGAGCGCTGCGGGCAGTGTCGGGGCCGTGAAGATCGCAGGCAATCTCACCTTCGGTGGGATCAGTGGAGATACCGGGGTCGGCGCGGTCACGGTCGGTGGCAGTGGCGCGGTCAATATCACCAGCAACAACGGAACCGTCGGCGCCGTGAAAGTGGCGGGCTCCCTGAATGTGGTAAACATTCTGGCCAAGACCGGCATTACTTCCCTGACCGTGGGCAATGCGCTCAGTAGTTCGAATATCACCAGCAATGCCGGCCCGATCGGCCCGATCAAAGTCGGTTCGGATCTGCTGGCGACCGGAATTTTCGGTTCGAGTTCCGTGAAATCGGTTTCCGTGGGTGGCAACGTGTCGGGCAGCGGCATCTATGTCGGCATCACCGGCATGCCGACCGATGCCAACATCGGCGCCATCACCGTCGGCCGAAACTGGATCGCCAGCAACGTCGTTGCCGGCGTGCAGGACGTGGGCGTGGATGGTTTTGGCAACATGGACGACACGCTCATCGCCACCGGCGTTTCGAAGATCGCCAGCATCCTGATCAAAGGCGCTGTGATCGGCACAGTCGGCAGCACGACCGATCGCTTCGCCTTCGAAGCCGCGAGCATCGGCTCGGTAAAGATCAACGGCGTATCCGTCCTGGGGACGACCAATCCTCAGCCCCTGGCGCCGTATACCGGAGACGTGAGCATCAAGCTGTTCCAAGCCTGAGGCTTTTAAAAAAAGGCAAACCGACAAACGGAGCGGGGTGAGCGGAATCGTCTTGAACGCCAAGCGCCTTTTTCTGCCCTCCTCGCTCTGCGGCGGAGAGCAAGCGCGCGACAAAGAAGTGCAAGGCGAGGGGAGCCCGGCGCGCGGGAGGGCGGCAGGCTCCGGCGCGAATCCCGACCTCTTTTTGTTTCTACGAAGCGTGTCGGGGCCGGGTTTTATCCCGACCAAGCCCTTCCGTTTTCTGCTGCTCAATCCACACCTCATGAATCGCCATCTCCTCGCCACCTTGTCCGTCTTTGCTGCCTTCCTCGCGCCCGCGTTTGCTCAGGACGAAGCCAAGCTCGAAGTCTCGTCCAACGACCAGATGCAGTACGACAAGAAGGCACTTGAAGTGGTGACTGGTCAGAAAGTCACCGTCGTCTTCAAGTACGTCGGCGCGCTGCCCAAGGCGGCCATGGCGCACAATATCGTCATTCTTCAGGCGGGTACCGCCGTCCCTGGCTTCGCCATGAAAGCGATGGCCGCAGCGGCCTCAGGTTACATCCCGCAGGATGAGGACTCGAAGAAACTGATCCTGGCGCATTCGGAAACCATCGGCGCGGGCGAAACTTCGACCTTCAGTTTTGTTGCCCCCGCTCCCGGCGCCTATCCCTATGTCTGCACCTTCCCCGGTCACTTCGCGCTCATGCAGGGCGTGCTGACGGTGAAGGAAAAGTAGTTCTCGAATCCCGAGCAAGGGCCGGCGTTGAGCTGGAGTGGCACCGCTTCGCCTCAACGCGCCTTTCCGGTTGCTGAACCCGGCTGGCTCCCACTACCGGTGGGCATGACCAAAATCCGCTCCGGCGAAAAGCCCGCCCCCGTAAGGAGGCCGCTTTGACGTTCCCTTTCGAGCACAGCTATGCGCGGCTGCCCGAGCGTTTCTTTCGGCCCGCGCAGCCGGCCCGGGTCGCCGCGCCGCGGCTGATCCGCTTTAACGCGGCCCTCGCCCGCGAGCTGGGTCTGTCGCTCGATGAAGTCGATGCCGACCAGCTCGCCCAGCTCTTCTCCGGTCACACGGTTCCCGCCGGGGCCTTTCCGCTGGCCATGGCCTATGCCGGGCACCAGTTTGGCCACTACAATCCGCAGCTCGGCGACGGTCGCGCCATCCTGCTCGGCGAGGTAGTGGATGCGCAGGGGCGTCGCCGCGACATCCAGCTCAAAGGCGCCGGCCAGACGCCATTCTCCCGTCGTGGCGATGGCTGTGCCGCCCTCGGCCCCGTGTTGCGCGAATACCTTGTTTCCGAAGCGATGTTCGCGCTCGGCCTCCCCACCACCCGCGCCCTCGCTGCGGTGCTCACCGGTGAGCCGGTCTATCGCGAAACCCCGCAGCCCGGCGCCGTTTTCACCCGCGTGGCGGCCAGCCACATCCGCGTTGGCACTTTTCAGTTCTTCGCCGCGCAAGGCGATGACGCGGCGGTGAAGACCCTCGCCGACTACGTGATCGATCGCCACTACCCCGAACTGGCCTCGCTTGAAAATCCCTACCGTGCGCTGCTTCAGGCCGTGACCTCCCGGCAGGCCGCGCTCGTCGCGCGCTGGCTCTCCATCGGCTTCATCCACGGAGTCATGAACACCGACAACATGACCGTCTCCGGCGAGACCATCGACTTCGGCCCCTGCGCCTTCCTCGACGAGTACGACCCGAAGAAAGTGTTCTCCTACATCGATCAGGGTGGCCGCTACGCCTACGGCAATCAGCCCGGCATCGCCCAGTGGAACCTCGCCCAACTGGCCGAAACTCTCCTGCGGCTCTTCGGCGGCACCGAGGATGAAAATGTGGCCGCCGCCCACGAAATTCTCGTCGACTACGAGCAGACCTTTCACGACCACTGGCTCACCGCCATGCGCGCCAAATTCGGCCTCACCGGCACCGCCGAAGGCGACCTCGCCTTCGTCCGCGAGTTCCTCGCGCTGATGCAGCGCGGCGAAGCCGATTTCACACTCACCTTCCGCACGCTTGGAAAAGTCGCCGGGGGCGCCGTTGCCGCCGAAACCCTCACCACGCTCTTTGGCGAAAGCACCGGCCTGGCCGATTGGCTCACCCGCTGGCGCGTCCGTCTCTCTCGGGAGACCCTTTCGCCTGCTGAGCGACAGGCCGCGATGGAGCGCGTCAATCCCGCCGTCATCCCGCGCAATCACCGCATCGAGCAGGTCATCCAGGCCGCATTGAAAGACGACTTCGAGCCCTTCGAACGCTTCCTCGCCGCCCTCGAACACCCCTACGAAGAGGACCCCGCCTTCGCTGCCTTTCAAGAACCGCCCAAACCCGAAGAGCGCATCGCGAACACCTTCTGCGGAACGTAGCAGCTCGGCTGGGAACGAAATGCGGCGGGCAAAGCCTCTAACCTTCCGCCGCTGCGCCAGCGGCGGTGAGGGAGGCACTGGATCATCGATTCGCGCAAATCCAATATGGCGATGCCCTTACCGCAGCTTCTCCCCGCGCTTCAGCATCGCCACAAATTCCGCGATCCGTTTGCTCCGGGTTTCCGTTTTCTTCGCCGTCGCGATCCGAAAGAGAAACCCATATCGCTGCGTTTTGTTCAGCGTCTCGAAGAAGGCCTTCGCCTCCGGCTCTTTCCCTAACGCGGCCAGAAAATCCTCCGGCACCTCCGCCGTACTGAAGCTCTGATACGCCGCCTCCCAGCGTCCATCCGCTTTGGCCGCTTCCACCGCCGCGATCCCGGCCGGTTTCATCCGCTCTTCTTTTTCCAGCCGCGCCACGTGGCCGACGTTGATTTTCGACCACACACTGCGTTTCCCACGCCGGGTGAATTTCTGCAGATATGTCGTCTCATCGAACGATTTTTTCTGCCCATCGATCCAGCCCAGGCAGAGCGCCTCATCCAGTGCCTCTGCATAAGTCACCGACCGAATCCCGCTCCCTTTCCGCGCGATCTGAATCCACACCCCGGGATGCTCGGCATGATTCCGCGTGAGCCAGCGGCGAAATTCCGCGGCCGAAGAAAAGGCGATGATGGGTTGCTCGGGCATCGTGAACTCCGGGTCATGCAATTTCCGCCCGACTATCGCAAGCCCGGCCCTGCAACCTCCGCGCCCTCCGTGCGAACCCCAAAGTGCGTTTCACCTGCGGGCTTGCGGAATCGCCCGCTACTGGCTAAGCCTCGTTCAGTTCGAAATCAGCAGCCGCTTCGCCCATCCGCGGCTCGGAAACCGCCTGCCTCTTATGAAATGCCCCGCGTGCAGTAGCGAACTCACTCAAATCAAGGTCGGAGATCTCGTGGTCGATGTTTGCAACGAAAGTTGCGGTGGCATCTGGTTCGACAATCGCGAACTCCAGCGCGTCGACGAAGCGACCGAGCTCGATCTTCAGCCGTACCTCGATATCCGTCACGACTTGAGCGTGGAGGTCGATTTTACGGCGCGCCGTCATTGCCCTCGCTGCACCGATGTCATCCTCATGCGGCACGGCTACGCCGGCCACCGCGAGGTGCAGGTGGATTCCTGTGCGAACTGCGGCGGCATCTGGCTCGACTACGGCGAACTGACCCAGATCCGCGCGAACTCCAGGACCGATCAACAGGCCGGAAAGCCCGACTATTTCCAACAACTCGTGCGGCAGCAGCGCGAGCGCACCGCGCGCTAGTCTGGAAGACCCGCATTTGCCGGCTGGAGGGCATCGCGTTGCGATGCCGGACGAGTAACGGCGCAGCGCCCTCGACCCCGCCGAATGTTAAATTTTCGCCGCCGGAGTTGCCACGGCGAAATTCCACTTGCTGACCTCTCCGGCCCGGTGTTCATGCAGCCCGCTATGAGAGCCTCCCGTGTTGTTGTTGCCGTGCTGTTGTCGTGGTCGTGGCTGGTTGCCGGTTGGGCCCAATCCGCGGCGGAGGACGATGCTCGGATCAAGGAACTGAAGGGTGTTCTCGACAGCCTGAAGTATCAGCAGGGCGAGGTCGACCTGAAGGGCGGCCTGGCTCACCTGAAGCTACCGGAAAAGCTTCGTTACCTCGGGCCGGCCGATGCGGAAAAAGTGCTCGTGCAGATTTGGGGCAACCCGCCCATGGGCGAAAAGCCCCTCGGCCTGATCATCCCCGAAGGCATGTCCCCAGTCGAGGACAACGCCTGGGCGGTCATCGTGCAGTACGAGGAAAACGGCTACGTGAAGGACGACGACGCGGCCAAGATCAACTACACCGAGCTGCTCATCAAGATGCAGAAGTCGGCGCAGGAAGCCAACAAGGAGCGCATCAAGGAAGGCTATCCATCCGTGGAACTCGTCGGCTGGGCCACCCCGCCGCGCTACGATGCCCAGGCCAAAAAGCTTTACTGGGCCAAGGAGCTGAAATTTGGGGACGCCAGTGAAAGCACCCTGAACTATAACATCCGCATCCTCGGCCGCCGCGGCGTGCTGGTGCTCAATGCCGTAGCCAATATGTCACAGCTCGCCGAGATCGAGCAGGCCACGCCGGGCATTCTCTCCGCCGTCGAATTCAAGGACGGCCATCGCTACGCCGATTTCAACGCCTCCACTGACAAAGTCGCCAGCTACGGCCTCGCCGCGCTGGTCGCCGGCGGCGTGCTGGCCAAAACCGGCTTTTTCAAAGTGCTCCTCGCCGCCCTCCTCGCGGGCAAGAAATTCGTGATCGTCGGTGTGGTCGCGCTTGCCGGCTTCGTGAAGAAGCTCTTTGGCGGACGGAAGGAGTAGGTCGCCTGTTAGGCCTGCAAAAAAGGCCCTCTTGGGTGCTGGCATCATGGCTTTCAGCGATATCAAAATCGGTTTTTCCGGGGATGAGGACTGGCAGGCCATGCGGCGCCCGGATGTACGTATCGTGTTTTTCAGTATCAGCCTCAAGGAATCGGACGTTGCACCGCCGCCGCAGGACTATCGTCCATTAATTCAACAAATCTTGGAGGTCTTTCTCCAAGATGCTGGTCTCTCGGCGCAGATCATGCACCCGTCTGGTGAACCCGAGGGTCTCACTCCGGGCGTAGGAGGCTACGTTTGGCGCCAGCACGGGACCGAGTATATGGAGACCGTTTCCGGAGCCGAATTTTTTCGCCTCAGCGACCTCCTGCGAGCCCCGGGGAGCCGAGTAAAAAGCTTTCTGCTTCGCGAACTAATCACCACCGAAAAACTCGGGTTCAGGCCACACCGCATTCTCCGTTTTAAAGAAGGCGTCCTCACCATCGAGCCACCTGCGGCCTAGACCCTTTCGTCGGCTTTTTCCGCATGCGGCAGCGAAAACCGCAAAGCCCCACGCGCTTTAGCCGGATCGACCTCCTGACCCCGCTGGGTGCAGCCCAGCTTTCCTTTCGCAACCAGGCGGACGGCGGCTTCCCGTACTTTGGGCATCCAGCTCCGCCAATCGTCCGGGCTCAGACGTCGCGCCGCTTCGGAGGGACAAAACGTTTTTCCCATCCCGCGTTCGCGAGCCAAAGCCTCCAAGCATACCTCAATCTTTGGGCGCGTCGGCTTCATAACGGCGAAGTGCAATGAGCCGCCATGAGGCATGCTGCCTCAACTGCAACAGTTGGCACCTCGTTTTTGGGGCGCAAAAGCGGGTTTGGGGATGCTCTTTTTCAAGAGCGGGCGCTGGGCGGCTTCTTCGGCGGGGATGAACTTGAGCTGGCCTACTTGATCGGCGGCCAGCTCCGTGAACCAGATGCCGCCATCCGGCCCCTGCGTGATCCGGTGCATGGTCGTATTACGTGTCGGCGCTTGGTAAAACGTGACCGGGATCGACGAAATATCTTCATCGGTGGCCGACACGATAGCCTTGTCGATTTTCACAACGGCATCGGCTCCGGCCGGAAGATCGTTGTTCGGATCGACGTAGGCCTGGGTCCAAAGGTTCCCGTCCCGATCGAAAGTGAGCGCGGCGAGAATGGTGTTTTCGTGCAGCTTGGGCACCGGAAATTCCGTGATCGTGCCGTCCAGCCCGATCCGGCCGACTTTGTTGCCGGCTTCCTCGCTGAACCACAGCGATTTCCCATCGGGGGCGGGCGTGATGGCGATCGGCCGGCTATTGAGGGTCCCCTCCGGTCGCGCTGGCGTCGGTCCGATGGGGAATTCCTGCACCTGGCCGTCCGGGGCGATGCGGGCAATCATATTGCCGACCAGTTCAGTGCACCACATCGCTCCATCCGGACCGGCGACGATGTAGATGGGCACGGAGCCGACCGTGGGCAGCGCAAAGTGTTCGACACTCCCATCGGGGTTGATCCGGCCCACGGTCCCGGTGCTTTTGCCGGTGAACCAGAGGGTCTTGCCATCCGGCCCCAGGCCCAGGCCATGCGGGTGCGTATTGATCGGCGTTTGGGCGCCTTGGGCGAAGAGGCGGACATCGATTTCCCGCAGGATTTTCCCAGTCGCTGGATCGACCTGCACCACCTTGCCGTTGAACTCCAGGGTGACCCACAGCTGGTTGTTCGCATCGAAAACAATCCCATGCGGGCCGCTCCCATCGGGCATTTTGAAGAAGGTCGGCTGTCCATCGAGAGTGATGCTCGCCAGCGCGTCGTGCTTTTGGCCGGTCACCCAAAAAACCTGCCCGCCTTGGTGATTGTAAGTGATCTCGTGGGTGGAGCCGCTGGCGCTGTCCAGCTTCGGATTGTCATGCTTGGGCCAGGCCAGCGGGAATTCATTCACTTGGGCCACGCCCGGCGGAGTTTGAGCGGGAGCAGATTGCCCGCAAGCGACAAGGTGGAGAGCGCTGATGGCCGCGAGAAGGATGAAGTTGGACCGCTTATTCATATCATTTCCAGTCTAGAAGGGGGGAGGGCTGAGTTCAGCCTGCCCGCAAAGCCACCCCGGCGGCAATCCGCAATTCACAAAAGCACCCACGCACGGGGCCTCACTTCAATTTAAACCGCCTTACCGCTTCGGCGGATTGGCCACGGAACTCGCGGTGTACTCTGCCTCATCGACGAAGCCGTTGCCGTCTCGATCACGCGCGGCAAACCATGCGGCTGCTTCTTCCGGCTTGCGCTTCGCGCTGAATTCCTCGCGGGTCAGCTTGCCATCGTGATCGGTGTCGAGGCGCTTGAACATTTCGGCACGGTTTGCTTTGCCCGGCGCGGCCGCAGCCTCCGGCTGATCCTTGCCTTTCGCCTTCGCTTTCGGACTGCCCGCGATGGGGAGGGGGAGATAGTCAAAATCCAGGATCATCTTCTTTTGCAGCGCCGTTTTGAGCTCCGTCGTCACGGCTTCCAGCTCGGGCTGGCCGTAGAGATTGCGCAGCTCATTCGGGTCTTCCTGCAAGTCGTACAGCTCATAAACCGCTCGCGGGCTGGTGAACCACAACTTTTCAAACTCCGTGGCCAGTTGCTGCGCCTCGTGTGCTTTCACGATGTCCTGCCAGCTCGGATCGCCTGCGCTATCGACCGGGGTGTAACGCATGTTTGGCGTTACATTGTAGATCAGCTTGTAGCGTGAACTGCGCACACACCGGCTGTAGTCCACGCCGCTCGCGGTGGCTTGTTCATTGTACGTGGCGCTGCCATGCGGCCCGCGTTCGGCGAAGATGTGGCGGCGTTCTTGCGGAAACGCCTCGCCCTGGAGCAGCGGCAGAAAACTGACTCCGCTGATCTTTTCCGGGATCGGCACCCCCGCGGCTTCCAGGCAGGTCGGCGCGATATCTTCACCCGAGATCAGCGCACTCGAATCGCCACCCGGTTTGATCTTCCCCGGCCACCACGCCATCAGCGGCACATTCAGCCCCGGATCGTGCAGCGCTCCTTTGCCACTCGGAAAGGCCATCCCGTTGTCGCCCATGAAGATTACCAGCGTATTCTCCAGCCCGGCTCGTTGTTTCACGATCTCCAACACCCGCTGAAAATCGCCGTCGCAATGCTCGATCTCGCCTTCGTAGGCCGACAGATCACTGCGCACTCCGGGCAGATCGGGCAGAAATCCGGGCACCTTCAGTTTGGCCGGGTCGGGCGGATTTTTCCCCGTATCCCATGGGTGATGCGGATCGCTGAAACCCACCCAGAGAAAGTACGGCTGATCCTTCGGCCGCTGATCGAAGAACTCGTTCATCTTCGTCGGCACATTGTCCTGCCCGCTCGCATCCACGTAGTCGAACCGCTCCTTGAACGTCTTCAGGTGATACTCGTCGAACACCACCTCGGTCGCCTCCGGTCCGCGGCCCGAGCCATCGAGGTGATACGTTCGCCCACAGCAGCCGACAAAATAACCCGCGTCCTTTTTCAACAGCTCGGGAAACGTGATTTCATCGCGGGGCAGGGGAGCTGAAAACCGCGTGATTCGTGCGGCCACCGGCGATCGCCCGGTCATGATCGTCGCCCGCGAAGGCACACACTGCGGCGCCCCGGTGAACATCCGCCGAAACAGCATCCCCTCCGCCGCGAACCGATCGAGATTCGGCGTCTTCATCTCCTCGCGCCCGTAGCAGTGCAGAAACGGCGCGCTGTGATCGTCCGACAGCACGAAGAGAATGTTCGGCTTGCCAGCCGCGAATACCGAAGTGCCGAGCGCACCCCAGCAGAGAAGACGAAGGAGGAGGGATTTCACCATGAGGGTCGCCCCTCCTTACCCATCTCTACGGCTGCGTCACAACAGCCGATTCGTACGGAAAATTCGACCTGCTGCCTCCACCGGGCAAATGCCCCCGACCGACTACTTCGGCGGCGGCAGGTGCTTTTTGCCGTCTGGGGTGATTTCGGCCTGGCCGATGAAAGTCGCGCCTTCGTCCATCACGAGCCGGTTCGTCGTCAGGCGGCCGATGAGTTTGGCGCCCGAGGTGAGGTTGCACTTCTCGGAAACCGTCACATCCCCCGTGACCGACCCGTTCAGGGTCAGCGACGCACTCTGGATATTCCCTTCGATGTGGGCTTGAGGTCCCACGACGAGGTGTTCGCCTTTGACTTCGCCGTTCTTCAGCGAGCAATCCATGCTCAGCGAGCCTTTGAAGGTGACCGATCCGCTAATTTCGACGTCGTGGAGGAGGCTGCTTTGCGATGGGTTCATGGACGACGGAGGAAAGATGAGAGCGTGCCTTAGCGCCAGCGGGAATTCACTCTTTGTGATCCGAGGTCCGCCAAAAATAGGGGACTTAGCCGACGCTGCGAGAAGATCGCCAGGATTACTGCCCAGGGGCGATCGAGAACCGATTGGCTAGCCGGCTTAGGCGAGGACCGCTTCGCGCGGCTGCACATTGGGCAGCGCCGGGCTTTCGGCCTGGGCGAAACGGATTTTGGACCGCAGCAGCAAGGTGCCGCACAGCAGATCGGCCAGGGGGAAGACCACGTTGAAGTTCTTGTGCATGTAGCGGTGATGCAACAAGTGGTGGCCGTTCAGGCGAAAAAAGATGCCCGAGCGCTCGACGTTCCGCGCCTTGGGATAGTGCATGCACCAGTGCATGTATTCGTACGCCCCGTAGTAGGCGCCCAGGGCGATGATGATCCCGATGGTCAGCGGCCAAAGGCCAAAGATCAGCGCGGGCAGCCCGATGGGCAGGCTCCCGAGGGTGATGATGACCGGGCCATTCCACCAAGCCATGGGGATGATGTCTTTGTGCTTCTCATCCTGGAGGTGGTAGGTGTGATCGGCCTTGAAAACCTGATGGTGGATCTGGGCATGCGCGCGAAAAGGGTAGGTGAGCCAGCGGATTGGCTTATGCATGACGAACCGGTGCAGGGACCATTCGACAAATGAAGCGTAGGCAAATCCGACAACGAAACCGATGGCGGACCAGAAGAAAAAAGACGGCATGAGGGCCGCGTGTGTCGGTGGTGAGAGTCCTTTCGGCAAATGTAAAATCACCGGGTGTGTGTAAATAACTGCCGAGGGACCGGTTTCGTAACGGATGTTCGCGCCCGAAAGGGCCGGGGAACAGGGGGGCGCGGCATCTTCGCTTGACCTGCACCCGCGGCGCCCTTTTTTCGCTGCCATCATGATGAAGAGTCTCCCGGCGATCGTCTGTGGATGGGTGTTCGTACTCTCGGCGGTGGCCGGCGTCCCGGTATACGCCAGGCGTCCTCCGTTGAAGCCCACGGAATTCCAGCCGCTCACGGAAGCACCGGGGCTGCCGAATGCTGCCTCGATCGAGGCCGACCTGCAGCGTATTTTTCGAGAGTCCAATGCCGCCGTTCGCGACGCTTGGCTGGTGGAGTATTTGCATGCCATCTCTTCCCATGATCTCGCCGAGGCGTTTGATCGCTGCGTAGAATTGGAAGGGTCGCAGTCGCCGGACGAACTGGTCGAGCTGCTTCTCGCGATTTGGGCGAAGCGCGACCCCGAAGCCTGCTGGGCGAGGGTCGAAGCGTTGTTCCACCTCGTCGCGTTTGAAGACGGCTGGCTGATATACGATGGCTGGAAAGAACGGCCTCGTATGGTCATCGCCGATCCGGTTGCGCTCGAAAAATCGTCTTTCTGGCTGGAGTACCCTCGCACCCTGGCCGCTTTTCTCAGCGGGGTCGGCCTGTCGTCCGTGAGCGAGGCCGAGCGCGTTCGCTGGATGAAGCGTTTTTCGGAGCGCTGCTTCCAAAGCTACAGCACATGGCCGACTCCCAACCCGGTGCTCACGGAGAAGCTGTACGATCACAATCGCCAACAGATTGCGACCTCTGCCTACCAACGTCAAAACGGACTTCGCGAGACCAGGTTCCAGAGCGATTTCGCAGCAAATGAGCTCGCTCTACGGTGTTGGCTGAAAAGCGATCCCTCCGCCGCCCCCGAAATCCTGGACCGCGTCCGGGAGATGGTAGCCGCGCATGGACGATGGGAAATACCTGGCCCAACGAGCGCACAATCCCTCACCCGAACTCTTCGTAGTATGGGCGAGCGTGGATTTGGATGGAATGATCCGATGGGCCAATGCCCACGATCCAGAAAAGGACGCATTTGCCCTCGAAGCGCGTGCCTTTTTGATGAGCCGGGTGGATGAATCTGTCCGAGCTCGCTTGCTGAAAGAAGCCGCCAGGGAGGATCCCGACCAAGACCAGACGATCACTTTGCTCACCGGCTTTGCGGCGTGGGACCTCGAAGCTGGCCTGAAGCTGGCGGTCGAAATGAATGATGCGGATCGCGTCGAGGAGGTCCTCGAAGAAATGGTTTGGGGGCCGTTTAACGACAGGCTGTCCGATACGAGTGACTATGGGTTCGAAGTGTTGAAACACTCCGATCTGACGATGGGTTCCGAGGCTTTCCGGCAGGGGAGTAAGATGGCCCTGATTATGATCATGGAGGGCTCTGGAGACCTGGACGTTGCCGAAACTGCCCGCTTCGGTCTCGATTTCCTCCTGCGGACCAACTACGTGCCCCGGGCGGAATTGCTGAAATTCTTTAGCGGAGAAGACATCTACGCCGACACTGGAGATGTGGTCGACCGCACCTTCTGCGCCCTCCGGGTCTGGGCCGCCGCGCATCCTACCGCAATGAAGGCCTGGATCGTTACGATCCAGGAAGCAGACCTGAGGGAATCCCTCACCTGGCTCCTCGAACATTCCAGGGAAGCCGGGATCAAAGAATAAGGCGAAAAAGAGGAGCGGAGGGGGCACCGCTTCTTTTGTGTCCGGGTCACGCACGGCGTTCCCCGCTGGCCAAAAGCTTGGGATTGCCACTTACTCTTCAGGCATGAGAGCCGTCCTGCACTGGGTATTGCTGCTGATCTTGCTCGCGGGTTGTCATCGGGCCCCGGCTCCAGCTCCGGCGCCTACGGTCGCGGAGCTGCGGTTTCCGGTCGTGGTCCTGTACGGAAAATCCAAGGTCTCGCTGTCGACTGACGCCGCTGCTCTCGGGATCGTCAGTGCCGCCGAACTCAATGCGGTGACTGGGTCGCCGCCGCTGATCGACTCCGACTTCCGCGTCTTTTCCTTGCAGGAGTTTGGCTCCACCCACCATTGGCTCTGGCACATGGCGAATCCGACGAGTGGGACGTCGGTGAAATTCCGGCTGGAGCGGACGCCCCGGGGCGGCCTCGAAACCGCGCGCGAGATGCTGCGAGCCCGGCTGGACGAACAGACGTGGCACTCCGATCTGCCCAAACGCCGCGCTGAGCTGGCCAAGGCCCAAACCCTCGCCGCCATGGCCGAGATCCTGGAGCAGAAAGACGCTTCGCCGCCTGAGCGTCCGTAAGGTGTATTTGAAAAGGGAATTCCCGCCGATTTGGAATGGAAACGGTGAAACCCAGTGCGTCCAAGGAGCGGCGACATTCCTGTCGCCGTTGAAAACGAGTCTGAGCCGAAGGCGAAGGATCTTTTCCCAATGGATGGGGGAGGAAAGTGCGGGCTTCGCCCTGCATGTTTTTCTACGGCGACAGGAATGTCGCCGCTCCTTGGCGCGCTCCGATCGGCACGACCGTTCTGACAGCGATACGAACTACGGCCATTTTTTCAAACACACCCTGGGCCGCTCGCCCGAGTAGCTCAGGCTTTTTTCACAAAGCAGGCCTTCAGCCCGACGGCGATGTTGTCCACCTTGCAGTCGATCTCGTGGTCGCCATCGACGAGGCGGATGGGCTTGGATTTCGAACCGCCCTTGAGCACCTGCGAACCGCCCAGCTTCAGATCTTTGATCAGGATCACACAATCGCCATCCGCGAGCACCGTGCCGTGCGCGTCTTTCACGATCCGGCCGGCCTCGGGCGTGGGCGCTTTTTCCCACTCGTGCCCGCAGGTCACGCACTCCCACTTCTCGGGCAGGTCGAGCACATCGGTCATTTCACACATGGGACAAGCGGGCGGATTCATCGGGTGGCCATCATAGAGAGCTGCCCGCGCGTCTCAACCGGCTTGTGCCGCACGCCGCAGTTGCATCCCTCCGCAGCTGACCGGACAGTCCCTCCCTGGCTCTCATGCCGTTGACCCTGTGAGTGACTCCATTTCTTCCGCTCCGTTTGATCCCGCCAAGCTCGCCCAAGCCGTACAGGGGACGTGGTCTTTTCCCAGCCCGGACGAACCGGGGGGCTTGGGGTATCTCCACTTTTCCGAAGATGGCCGGGTCTTTCATTTTGTTTACCACGAGGAACAGCCGGAGCGGCGTCTGCCGATGCGGCTTTGGTACACCTTCGAGTCTCCCTATAGCTTGCGTCTGCGGGCCAAGGTCGATGAAAACGGCTGGGTCTCCGGGTATCAGTTCGATGGCGAGTCGCTGACGATTGCGAATCCCTCCCGCACGTTTCTCTGCCTGCGGCCGATCCCGGAGGAAATCCCGGACTGGTTTCACGAGCACCTGGCTACGGCGCTCGCCCGTCCCTAAGCCTTCAAGTCAAAATCCGGCGCCGACCAAACCGGCCACTGCAGAACAAACCAACCCCGGCGAGCGCTGCAAATCCCACGCTCGGCTCCGGAATCGTGTACGGGTTTTGGACCTGGGGGATGCTGGTGGGCAGTTCGGCCTGAAATGCCTGATTGAGTCCATTGTGCGTCCCATAGCCGACCACGAAGCGCCCATCGTCGGAAATACCGTAGGCCACGTTGAGTACCCATCCACTCAGGTTTAGGCCGCTGGCCGTCAATACATAGGTCAGGTCCTGCCAGCCGCTATCGGGGCTCCAGACGGTGGCGCGCAGTCCGGTATTGCCTTGAGCATTCCCGACGATCCGGCTGCCGTCATTGGAGACATCGAGAGCGTTTCCAAAGGTCTGACCATCAAACGCACCCAGATTGATCATACCGCCAGCTTCCGTCCAAATGTAACCTTGGATGCCTCCGCTGGGCATGGAGGTCCTCCCGACCACGAATACCCCATCATCGCTCACCGCATTTGCCTCGCTGGTACCGGTCGGTCCGGCCAGTGAAGTGATGGCTACCTGGCCGGCCGCTGCGGTCCAGATGAATCCACTCGCGTTTACCCCGGGTCCAAAATTGGCGTAGCCGACGATTGCTCCATTGTCCGCCACCCCGGTGGCTCTGCCGATGCCGATGGAGGTCATCCCGGTGGCCGCCGTCCAGCGAAAGGCATCATTGCCAGAAGAGCCCACGATGGTTTCGCCATCACTTGAGATCGCTTCGCTTTGGCTGGTGGTGGAGCCCGGTAGAACCCCCAGCCCTTGAACGCCGGTTTCAGCGGTCCAACGCCACGCAATACTGTTGCCGCCGAAACCTGTGAGCACAGCGCCATCCGCCGACAGCGCCGAGGCGCCTCCGGTAGTATTGATGGCCATACTTCCGCCCCCTTGTGCCCAACGATAGGCAGAAGTCGTGACACCGGATTGGGTGCTTACAATCTGGCCGGCGACGATCGATCCATTATCGGAAACATCAAAGGCATAACTTTGATTAAAACCACCCGGAGTGCTCAGCCCGATAAATGCCGCCGCGTGCATGGATGCAGGTGCCAAAAACGCGAGAATGGCAGTAGCGACGAGGCAATTCTTTCGATGGGGGTGTTGATTCAAACGCATATTCCTGGGCTGATTTTTCGGGGATTCCTCAGCATAAAGTAGCTCCTTGGATCGCCTTCGCAAATGACCTACGGTAACGGCGCCGAAAGAATCTTGCTCGAGCAGGCTGGGAAAAATCGTCGCTGTCGAATGCCTCCGTAGCAGACTACGATTGGATTCGTTCATGTCGCACACCACACACTCTCTCCGCCCCTTGCCCGACCTCTCCGCAGAGGAGCTGGCGGCGTGGCTGGAAGGGGAGGGGTTCAAGGGGCGGCATGCGTGGCGGGTGCTGCGCGAGATGCTCGGGGCTGCAGAGGAAAAGGTGCGCGACAGCGAGCGCATGCCGGTGGGGCTGGCCGAGCGCTTGCAGACCGCCTTTTCGCGGGAAGCGGCGAGTCTTGCCCGGAGGCAGGTCTCTGAAGACGGCACGACCAAGCTGCTCCTGCGCATGGCCGATGGCCGTACGGTCGAGTCCGTGCTGATGCCGGATTATCACCCGGACCGCGCGGCCGGCTGCATTTACAGCCAGGTCGGCTGCGCCATGGGCTGCGAC
>Ga0209050_1000854_pt1 | contig 41378 bp, 31 predicted proteins | sample Araplavi_mTSA_r2_FD_184276 | JGI IMG/M metagenome (GOLD analysis project Ga0209050, IMG submission 184276) | Arabidopsis root microbial communities from North Carolina, USA - plate scrape MF_Cvi_mTSA_r2 (SPAdes) (version 2) | ecosystem: Host-associated > Plants > Roots > Endosphere | place: USA... | reverse complement strand
GGTCGCGTCGAAACCGCGTTTGTCGGCCCAGCGCAGGTACATGCGCAGCAGGATGTTGGCCCAGTCCTGGGCTTCGGTGCCGCCGGAACCGGCCTGGATGTCCAGGTAGGCGTTGTTCGGGTCCATTTCGTGGCTGAACATGCGACGGAATTCCAGCTTGGCCAGACTTTCCTCGAGACGGGCCAGCTCGGCGACGACATCGTCCACTGCGCCTTCGTCGTTTTCTTCGACAGCCATGTCCAGCAGGTCGCGGCAATCGGCCAGACCGGTGTTCAGTTCGTCCAGGGTATCGACGATCTGCGCCAGCGCAGCGCGCTCGCGGCCCAACTCCTGGGCGTATTCAGGTTTGTTCCAGACACTCGGATCTTCAAGCTCGCGATTGACTTCGGTCAGACGCTCATGCTTTTGATCGTAGTCAAAGATACCCCCGAATGGTTTCGGAGCGCTCGGACAGGTCCTTGATGGTGTTCAGGATCGGGTTGATTTCCATGACGGGCAGCACTCGTTGGCGAACTTTTGAAAGCCGGCGAGTATACCGGGAAACAGCCGAAAACGGCAGTCCGCTTGGCCGAAATGCCAAGTCCCTGTAGGAGCGAGCTTGCTCGCGAGAAACGCTCAGGCACCGCGTTTATTCAGATAGCCATCGTCATCGTTAACGACCATCGCGAGCAGGCTCGCTCCTACGGGGGCGTGGTGCTCAACCGATCCCCACCTGATTACGCCCATTGTTCTTCGCCAAATACAGCCCCTTGTCCGCCGCCAGGATCAGGTCGCGGCAGCTGCTGCCCGCTTTCGGGGTGATGGTCGACAGGCCGATACTGATGGTCAGACTCGACCCTTCGGCCGGCGAGTTATGCGGGATCTTCAAGGCTGCCACGGTCTGGCGCAGCTTCTCGGCGACAAGCCGCGCGCCACCCTGGGAGGTATTGGGCAGCACCAGGGCAAATTCTTCGCCGCCGTAGCGGGCCGGCAGGTCCGAAGGGCGGGCACTGGCCTCCTTGATCGCCGCGGCGACCTTGCGCAGGGCTTCATCGCCTTCCAGGTGGCCGAAGCTGTCGTTGTAGGCCTTGAAGTAGTCGACATCGATCATCAGCAACGACAACTGGCTCTGCTCACGCAGCGAGCGGCGCCACTCCAGTTCCATGTACTCGTCGAAGTGCCGACGGTTCGACAGCCCGGTCAGGCCATCGGAGTTCATCAGGCGTTGCAGGACCAGGTTGGTGTCGAGCAGTTGCTGCTGGCTGACCCGCAACGCGCGGTACGCCGCGTCCCGTTGCAGCAGGGTCATGTAGGACCGTGAGTGATAGCGGATGCGCGCGACCAGTTCGATGGTGTCCGGCAGCTTGACCAGGTAATCGTTGGCCCCGGCCGCGAAGGCCGCGCTCTTGATCAGTGGATCTTCCTTGGTCGACAGGACGATGATCGGAATGTCCTTGGTCGCCGGGTGATTGCGGTATTCGCGCACCAGGCTCAGACCGTCAAGGCCGGGCATGACCAGATCCTGCAGGATGACCGTCGGCTTGATGCGCACCGCGTGGGCGATGGCCTGGTGTGGATCGGCGCAGAAGTGGAAATCGATGTTCTCTTCGTTCGCCAGGCCCCGGCGCACGGCTTCGCCGATCATGGCCTGATCGTCCACCAGCAACACCATGGCGGCGTTTTCGTCGGTCTTGAAGTCGTCGAGCTGTAATTCATTCATGTGCGGTCACCTGAGTACTACCTGAGCCAGGAATGAGGAAAAAAGTGCTCATTTGGCGAAAATCTCCAGCAATCGTGGCGCTATCTTGTCCAGCGGGCGAATCTCCACGGCAGCGTCGATGGCTGCGGCCGCCTTTGGCATGCCGTACACCGCACTGCTACCCTGGTCTTGTGCGATGGTCAGGTAGCCCTGTTGGCGCATGAGCTTAAGCCCCTGGGCGCCATCACGCCCCATGCCGGTGAGTAAAACCCCCACGGCGTCACCGTTCCAGTAACTGGCCACGCTCTCGAAGAACACATCGATGGAGGGCCGGTAGATTTCGTTGACCGGTTCGGCGGTGTAGGCCAGCGTGCCGTTTTTCAGCAAGCGAATATGGTGATTGGTGCCGGCCAGCAAGACCGTGCCGCTTTGCGGCGGCTCGCCTTCCTCGGCCAGGCGCACGTTGAGGCCGCTGGCACTGCCGAGCCATTCAGCCATGCCGGCGGCAAACACCTGGTCAACGTGCTGCACCAGCACGATGGCCGGGGAGAAATCACGCGGCAGGCCCTTGAGCAAGACCTCCAGCGCCGCCGGCCCACCGGCGGATGAGCCGATGGCGATCAGGCTCTGGCGTGAACCCGAACTGCGCAACGGTGCCGGCGCCGGGCGCGGGCGATTGCCCTTGTCGCCGATCAGCCAGCCGATGTTCATGATCTTGCGCAACAACGGCGCAGCCGCGTCCTGGGCATTGCCGGCGCCGACGGTCGGGGTGTCGACTACGTCCAGCGCACCGTGGCCCATGGCCTCGAACACCCGGTGCACGTTCTGCTGGCGATCCACGGTGACGATGACAATGGCGCACGGGGTCTCAGCCATGATCCGCCGCGTGGCCTCGACGCCATCCATCACCGGCATGATCAGGTCCATCAGGATCAGGTCCGGCGTGTCCTGGGCGCACAAGCGCACCGCTTCGGCGCCATTGCTGGCGACCCAGACGACCTCGTGTGTCGGCTCAAATGCCAGGGCGCGGCGCAGGGCCTCTACCGCCATGGGCATGTCGTTGACGATTGCAATCCTCATGCCCGCGCTCCTCCGATGAGCTCGACCACTGCATCGAGCAAGGCGTCGTCATGAAAACTGGCCTTGGCTAGATAATAGTCGGCCCCGGCATCCAGTCCACGGCGCCGGTCCTCCTCACGATCCTTGTAGGACACCACCATCACCGGCAGCGATTGCAGGCGATTGTCCCGACGCAGCAACGTAACCAGTTCGATGCCGTCCATGCGCGGCATATCAATATCGGTGATCAGCAGATCGAAATCCTCCGAACGCAACGCGTTCCAGCCGTCCATGCCGTCTACCGCAACCGCCACGTCGTATCCGCGATTGAGCAACAGCTTGCGCTGCAACTCTCGCACGGTCAGGGAATCGTCCACCACCAGAATTCGTTTGCGGGCCGCCTCGACCACCTGGTTGCTGTGGCGGGCGATGCGTTCCAGGCGCCCGGTGTTGAGCAGTTTTTCCACCGAACGCAGCATGTCTTCGACGTCGACGATCAGCACCACCGAGCCGTCGTCGAGCAAGGCCCCGGCGGAAATGTCCTGCACCTTGCCCAGACGCTCATCCAGCGGCAGCACCACCAATGTCCGCTCCCCGATAAACCGCTCCACGGCCACGCCGTAGATCGCATCGCGCTCGCGAATCACCACGACTTTCAGGGTTTGCCCGCTGTTCTGGCTGGCCGGGCGATGCAGCAACTGGCTGGCCGCCACCAGCCCGACATGCCGGCCCTCGTGCCAGAAATGCTGGCGACCTTCGACCTGCACGATGTCCGCCGGCTCCAGATCACACATGCGCTCAATGTGCGCCAGCGGAAAGGCATAGGCCTCGTCGCCGACTTCCACCACCAGACTGCGCACCACCGACAGGGTCAACGGCACTTCAAGATGGAAACGACTGCCCTCGCCCGCCGTCTGCTCCAACACCACCGCACCGCGCAACTGCCGGACCATGTGCTGCACCGCATCCAGGCCGACGCCACGACCGGACACCTCGGTGACCCTGTCGCGCAGACTGAAACCGGGCAGGAACAGGAACGTCAGCAGTTCTTCTTCGCTCAACTGCGCGGCGGTTTCTGCGGGGGACAGATTTCGTTCAACGATACTGCGACGGACTTTTTCCAGGTCCACGCCGTTACCGTCATCGCTCAATTCAAGCACCAGCAAACCGGCCTGATGAGACGCGCGCAGGCGAATCAAACCTTCCGCCGGCTTGCCGGCCAGCAGGCGTTGTTCCGGAAGTTCGATGCCGTGATCGACCGCGTTGCGCAACAGGTGAGTCAGCGGCGCCTCGAGCTTTTCCAGCACGTCGCGATCGACCTGAGTCTTCTCGCCTTCAATCTCCAGTCGCACCTGTTTGCCCAGATCGCGCCCCAGATCACGGACCATGCGCACCTGCCCGGTCAACACATCGGCAAAGGGCCGCATGCGACAGGCCAGCGCCGTGTCGTACAACACCTGCGCCCGCTGGCTGGCCTGCCAGGCGAACTCATCGAGTTCGGCGTTCTTTTCCATGAGCAACTGCTGGGATTGCGCGAGCAAGCGCCTCGCATCCTCAAGGGCTTCCTGGGCTTCCAGGCTCAAGGCGTGATCCTTGAGATGAACGTTGAGATTCTCTAGCGCTCGCAGGCTGTTGCTCTGCATGCGCTTGAGTCGCTGCATAGTCGCCAGGTGCGGCTTCAGGCGCTGGGTTTCCACCAGGGATTTGCTGGACAGATCGAGCAGGCTGTTCAGGCGCTCGGCGGTGACGCGCAACACACGTTCGCCATTTTCGGTAGTGCGTTTGGTCTTGCGCGGGGCTGGTACCGGAGGCGGTTCGACGACAGGCGCCGGCGGCTCGACCTTGGGGGCAGGTGCTTCGAGCATGAGCTCGGCGATAATCGATTCGGCCATGACCGGTTCGGCAGGCGCAACCAGCGGCGCTGTCGGATCCAGCAAGCGTGCCATCAAGGATACGTAAGCCTCAATGTCCGAGGCCTGCGGGTTGTTGCCCGGCGTGGCGATGCGCATCAGCAGATCGGTGCCTTGCAGCAACGCATCGATGTGTTCGGGGCGCAGCAACAGGCGCCCTTCCTGGGCACTGACCAGGCAATCCTCCATGACGTGGGCGACGCTGACCCCGGCATCGACGCCCACGATCCGCGCCGCGCCCTTGAGCGAGTGCGCCGCACGCATGCACGATTCAAGCTGATCGGCCAGGGTCGGATCGCGCTCAAGCGCCAGCAGGCCGGCACTCAAGACCTGGGTCTGGGCTTCGGCCTCCAGGCTGAACAGCTCCAGCAAAGAGGCGTCGCGCATTTGCTCGGGGGTCATGTGAGGCTCCGGGTCACGGCGGACAACAGCTGTTCTTCATCCAGCCAACGCAGGCTGCGACCTTTGAATTGCAACACGCCACGAGTGTATTTGGCGCTGGCCTGGGCCCCCGAGCGTGATGCGCTATCGAGGATATGCTCGTCGATGGCGTGAATCCCGTCGACTTCGTCCACCGGCACCACCACCGGCCCGCCGTGGGCCGCGATGATCAGCATGCGCGGCATGACCCGCGCACCCGGTGCCACATTGCCGGTGCCGTCGAGCCCGAGCAGTTCCACCAGCGACAGGCAGGCGACCAGCGCGCCACGCACATTCGCCACGCCGAGCAAGGCCCGGGAGCGCTGGTGCGGCAAAGAGTGAATCGCCTGCAACGGCGACACTTCCACCAGGCTGCGCGTGGCCAGGCCCAACCACTCCTCCCCCAGACGGAACATCAACAACGAGCGGGTTTTCACCTCACTCTCGAGCGCGACGGACACTGGCCCGCGCTCTTGCTGCTGCAAGGCATAACGATCGAGCAGACGCGTCGCAGCGGCCGAATACACCGCACAATTGCGGCAATGAATATGTTCGGCCAGCAACGGGCAGGACTTGTCGCCGTGGATACCGATGCGGTTCCAGCAATCGTCGATGGCCTGGGCATCCCGGGTGACGCTTAAGGTGTCGGAGGCGATCATCGTTTACGCTCACTGTCGGCGGCGCGTGCGCTGCGGGCGGCACGCTCCTGCAATCGTCTGGCCCCCGCCGCGTCACCCTGGGCCTGCAGCAAGGCGGCCAGGTGCATCAACGCTTCGGGATGTTGCGGTTCGAGGTACAACGCCTTGCGATAAAAGCCCTGGGCTTCCAGGACATTTCCCGCCACATCACTGAGCAGTCCCAGCCAGTAGAACACCTGGGCTACCGGTTCATGACTGCGCAAATAGCTGTCACACGCGGCTTTTGCCTCGGCGCTTCTGCCTTCGTTGGCCAGCCCGGCGATGTTGGCCAGCAGCGCGGCCGTATCGGTGCCAGAGGTTTTCGGCACAGGCGCCAGCGGCACGACACCGGCGAACGGACGGCTGCGCACCGGCGCTGCTGGTCGATTGCGCAACGGTTGCGGCACAGGCAAGGGGGTTGGAACGAATGTCGGCAGGGGTACAGGCTCCGCAGTCCCTTGTCGACTGAAGGCGAAGGACTGCGCGATACCGATCGAGCGCATCCCCAGACGCCCCAGCAGACTGCCTTCGGCCGGGCCGATAAACAGCACGCCGTCATCGTGGGTCAGGCGCTTGAGCACTTCAAAGACTTGCTTCTGGGTCGGCTGGTCGAAATAGATCAGCAGGTTGCGACAAAACACGAAGTCGAATGGCGGTTCACCGGCCAGCAAGGCCGGGTCCAGCAGATTGCCGACCTGCAAGCGCACCTGTTCCTGCACGCGCGGGTCCAGGCGATAGCCGTCGCCTTCGGCAATGAAATGGCGGTCGCGATATGCAATGTCGTCGCCCCGAAAGGAATTCTTGCCGTACAAGGCTCGCCTGGCTTTATCCACCGACAACGGACTGACGTCCATGCCGTCGACCTTGAACTGGTGCGGCTTGAGTCCGGCATCGAGCAACGCCATGGCGATTGAGTACGGCTCTTCACCGGTGGAACACGGCAGGCTGAGAATCCGCAGTGCGCGCAGGTTGTTGATTTCGCCCAGACGCTTGTTCGCCAGTTTCGCCAGGGTGGCGAAGGATTCCGGATACCGGAAGAACCAGGTTTCCGGAACGATCACCGCTTCGATCAATGCCTGTTGCTCGTCCCGTGACCCCAGCAAGGTGCACCAATACTCATCGGCCGAAGCTGCTTGCGCAGCCACGCTGCGCTGGCGCACCGCCCGCTCGATGATGGCCGGCCCCACCGAGGTCACGTCGAGTCCGATACGCTCCTTGAGGAAGTCGAAAAAACGCTGATCGCTGCTCATGGCCGCACCTCCAGCAACACCGGATCCATTGGCGACGAAGGAAACAGCAAGGCGCGCACCTGATCGTTCAGCAGATCACTGACCCGTACCCACTGCAGCAAGCCTTGCTCGTCCTTGCGCACCGGCCCCAGGTAAGGCGCCTGGCGATTGTCCAGGCCATAGGGCTGGAAGTCCGCCGGATCGCAGCGCAAGGTGTCGGTTGCCTGTTCCAGAATCAGCCCGAGCAGTTGTGTCTCGCCGGCTTCATCCGGGCGGTAGTTGACCAACACCAGTCGGGTACTGGTACGGGCCTGTGCCGGTGCACCAAACGTCAGTGCACTCAAGTCGATCACCGGCACCACGGCCCCCCGATAGGCGAACACCCCGACGACCCAGGCGGGGGCATGGGCAATGGGCTTTAACGGCAGGCGCGGCAGCACTTCAGCCACTTCGACAGCCTTCAAGGCATAGCGCTCGCTGCCGATGCGAAACACCAGAAACAATGCATGCAGCGCCTGCTTCACGGCAGAGCGCTTGGCCGTGATTTCGCTCATCAGACTTTGAATCGCGAAACGCCGCTGCGCAGCCCGACGGCCACCTGGCTCAGTTCATCGATGGCGAAACTGGCCTGGCGCAGAGACTCGACCGTCTGGCTGCTGGCATCACCCAACTGCACCAGCGCATGGTTGATCTGCTCGGCACCGGTAGCCTGGGCCTGCATCCCTTCGTTGACCATCAGCACCCGCGGCGCCAGCGCCTGGACCTGATGGATGATCTGCGACAACTGCTCGCCGACCTGCTGCACCTCGGACATGCCGCGACGCACTTCTTCGGAAAACTTGTCCATGCCCATGACCCCGGCCGAAACCGCTGACTGGATCTCGCGCACCATTTGCTCGATGTCGTAGGTGGCCACCGCCGTCTGGTCCGCCAGGCGCCGTACTTCGGTGGCGACCACGGCAAAACCGCGCCCGTACTCACCGGCCTTCTCGGCCTCGATGGCGGCGTTGAGCGACAACAGGTTGGTCTGGTCTGCCACCTTGACGATGGTCACCACCACCTGATTGATGTTGCCGGCCTTCTCGTTGAGGATCGCCAGCTTGGCATTGACCAGGTCGGCAGCGCCCATCACCGAGTGCATGGTTTCCTCCATGCGCGCCAGGCCCTGCTGCCCGGAGCCGGCGGCCACGGAAGCCTGATCGGCGGCGGTGGAGACCTCGGTCATGGTGCGCACCAGATCCCGGGAGGTGGCGGCGATTTCACGGGAGGTCGCGCCGATTTCCGTGGTGGTGGCGGCGGTTTCCGTGGCAGTGGCCTGTTGCTGCTTGGAGGTGGCGGCGATCTCGGTGACCGACGTGGTCACCTGCACCGATGAGCGCTGTGCCTGGGACACCAGTGAAGTGAGCTCGGCCATCATGTCGTTGAAACCGGTCTCCACCGCACCGAATTCGTCCTTGCGCTCCAGATTGAGACGGCGGCTGAGATCGCCCGTACGCATGACTTCGAGGATCTGCACGATACGGTTCATCGGCGCCATGATCGCGCGCATCAACAACAGACCGCATAGACCGGCAGCCAGTACGGCGATCACCAGGGAAATGCCCATGATGACTTTTGCGGTGAGCACCGCATCGTCGATGGCCGCGATATCCCGGTCCGCCACGGCTTTGTTTTCGCTGATGATGTCGTTGAGTTTCATGCGCCCCGCGGTCCAGGCCGGGGTCAATTGTTCGTTGAACAACCGGATCGCTTCGACGGCCTGATTGCGCTTGTGCAGGTCGAGCACCGCAGCCAGGACTTTGCTGTAGTCGTCGTGAAGCTTTATGAAGGTGGCGTACTCGACCTTGTCTTCATCCGTGGTGACCGTGTCGCTGTAGTTCTTCATCTGTTCTTGCAGGCGGGTTTCGAAAGTTTTGAAGTTTTCCGCCTGTTCAGCACTCAACCCCTGCCCTTCCCTGAATCCCAGTATTTCCTGGGTCCGAAGGTAACTGTCCACCCAGGCGCTGCGAACCATGGAGCTGTAATACAGCCCGGGAAGCGCGTCTTCACGTACGCTCGCTTCACTGCTTTCGATCTTCAGCAACCGCGAATACGAGACGACCACCATCAACAACATGATGGCGATAATGACCGCAAAACTCGCCAAAATGCGTTGGCGCAATGTCCAGTTCTTCACAGTCAATCCTCAGGCCTGATTCGAAATGCGGGGAGTATAGCCGAGGGCGGTGTTTCATTTATAAGACGGATGCACGCCACTTCTCATCCCGTTGAAAAAAGGCGGGATGGGCTCTGGAGGGGACTGTCCGCTAATTGAGGGAAGGAGTGTTAGGGGTGATTGGGTAGAATCGGGCGATGGATCGGCCATTAGGGATGTGCCGTGGCTGAAAACGCCTTCGCGAGCAGGCTCGCTCCCACAGAGGATCTGTGTTCGCCGAACATTGTGGGAGCGAGCCTGCTCGCGAAGGCGGACGGAGGGTTTACAGGGAAGCCTGGCGCACCTGCTTCTCCAGTTCAGCCTTCAACCCCGGCTCCAGCTTGAGTTGCCGCGCCAGTTCATCCAGGTAGGACTTCTCCATGAAGTTCTCCTCGTCGACCATCATCACACTCGCGATGTACATCTCGGCGGCGGTCTCCGGCGTGCGCGCGGCACGGGCGACGTCGCTGGGGTCCAGCGGTTTGTTGAGTTCGGCATGCAGCCAGTGTTGCAGCTCCTGGTCATTGTCGAGCTTGATGAACTCGCCCTCGATCAGTGCGCGCTCACGTTCGTCGACATGCCCGTCAGCCTTGGCCGCGGCCACCAGCGCCTTGAGAATCGCCTGGCTGTGCTGCTCGACTTGCGCGGCAGGCAAACGGTCGAGGGTTTGCGGTTCGGTTTCCGGCGCAGTGCCCTGCTGGGCCTGCCAGTTGCCGTAGGCCTTATAGGCCAGCACGCCCAACGCGGCGAGGCCGCCGTAGACCGCAACCTTGCCGCCGACCTTGCGGGCCTTCTTGCTGCCGAGCAGCAAGCCCATGGCGCCTGCCGCCAACGCCCCGCCGCTCGCGCCGGAAAGCAAACTGCCAAGGGCGCCACCGCTCGCGCCTTTTTGCTGTGAGCCACCGGCCTTGTTTTGCAGCAGGTCCTGGCCGGACTTGAGTAGCTGATCGAGCAATCCACGGGTGTTCATTTGCTGCCTCCACAGGGCGTTTAACCTGAAACCAAGGGCACCAGCCTAGATCGAAAGTGCCGACGCCCCGTGGGCGAGAGTGCTTCCAGATGTTGCATCGCCAGGCCACCTGGCGCTGACCATCGAAAAAAAAGATATACACTCCAATAAATCGATAAAAACAGCCCACCGGGTGCTTCCCCCATGATGACCTTGCGTCAGATCCGCCATTTCATCGCTGTGGCCGAGACCGGTTCGATCTCCGCCGCCGCACAAACCGCGTTCATTTCCCAGTCGACCCTGACCCTGGCCATCCAGCAACTGGAGGAGGAAATCGGCGTCAGCCTGTTCAGCCGCCACGCCAAGGGCATGACCCTGACCCACCAGGGCCATCAATTCCTGCGCCAGGCGCACTTGATCCTGGCCACGGTGGATAACGCCAAGCGCAGCCTGCAACAGAGCACCGACCAGGTCGCCGGGCAATTGATCGTCGGCGTGACCAGCCTGGTGGCCGGTTATTACCTGGCGGATTTGCTCACCCGATTCCAGCGCGCCTACCCCAACGTGGAAATCCGCGTGATGGAAGATGAACGCCCGTACATCGAGCATTTGCTGGTCAGCGGCGAGATCGATGTCGGCGTGCTGATCCTCTCCAACCTCGAAGACCGCCACGCCTTGCAGACCGAAGTGCTGACCCACTCGCCGCACCGGCTATGGCTGCCGGCCCAGCATCCCTTGCTGGAACACGACAGCATCAACCTCGCCGATGTGGCCCGCGAGCCATTGATTCAACTGAACGTCGACGAAATGGACCGCAACGCCCAACGCATGTGGTCCGCCGCCTCGCTGCAACCGCGCATCACCCTGCGCACGGCCTCGACCGAAGCGGTGCGAAGCCTGGTGGCTGCCGGCTTGGGCGTATCGATCCAGCCCGACATGACCTATCGCCCGTGGTCGCTTGAGGGCGACATCATCGAAGCACGGCCGATTGCCGACCTCAGCCAGACCCTGGATGTCGGCCTCGCCTGGCGTCGCGGTACGGCCCGGCCGGCGCTGGTGGACCCGTTCCTGACGGTCGCCCGCGAACAACCCCATGGCGGGCGCAAGCCATCTATTTAATCGAACGCTACCTTCAGTATTTAGTATTTGTTGTCCTCGGGCCCGCGAACTAGTCTTGTTACATCTATATAAGACGGCCGGGTCCCAACCACTGGGAACACCATGGCCACACAAGAAAAGAGAACCCGAAAAATGGCCGGCGCGCAGACCCCGTTGTTCACCGCATTGTTGATCGATGGTGAATTAGTCGCCGGTCAAGGCTGTGTCGAGCCGATTCTCAACCCGGCCACCGGCGAAATCATCACGCAAATCGCCGAAGCCAGCACCGAGCAAGTCGAAGCCGCGATCCTCGCCGCCCACCGCGCCTTTGCCGGTTGGTCACGGACCACGCCACAGCAACGTTCGAACCTGTTGCTGGACATCGCCAACGCCATCGAAAAAAACGCCGACCTGCTGGCCCGCCTCGAATCCATGAACTGCGGCAAGCCGCTGCACCTGGCCCGCCAGGATGACCTGAGCGCCACGGTCGACGTGTTCCGCTTCTTCGCCGGCGCCGTGCGATGCCAGACCGGCCAGCTCAGCGGCGAATACCTGCCGGGCTACACCAGCATGGTGCGCCGCGACCCTATTGGGGTCGTGGCGTCGATCGCGCCGTGGAACTACCCGATCATGATGGCCGCGTGGAAAATCGCCCCAGCCCTCGCCGCCGGCAACACGCTGGTGTTCAAGCCGTCGGAACACACGCCGTTGTCGATCCTGGCCCTGGCACCCGCGCTGGCCGAGATCCTGCCACGGGGTGTGATCAACATCGTTTGCGGGGGTGGCGAAGGCGTCGGCAGCCACCTGGTGAGCCACCCTAAAGTGCGCATGGTGTCGCTGACCGGCGATATCGTCACCGGGCAGAAAATCCTCCAGGCCGCATCGAAAACCCTCAAGCGTACCCACCTCGAACTCGGCGGCAAGGCTCCGGTGATCGTCTGCAACGATGCCGACATTCAGGCGGTGGTCGAAGGTGTGCGCACTTATGGCTACTACAACGCCGGCCAGGATTGCACCGCCGCTTGCCGCATTTATGCCCAGGCCGGGATTCACGACCGTCTGGTGGCCGAGCTCGGCGCGGCCGTCAGCAGCCTGCGCTTCGCCGGCAAACGCGACGCCGACAACGAAATCGGCCCGCTGATCAGCACCCGCCAGCGCGACCGCGTGGCCAGTTTTGTCGAACGCGCCCTCGGCCAGCCGCACATCGAGCGGGTGACCGGCGCGGCCGTGCATTCCGGCGCCGGCTTCTATTACCAGCCGACCCTGCTGGCCGGCTGCAAGCAAAGCGATGAGATCGTCCAGCGCGAAGTGTTCGGACCGGTGGTCACCGTGACCCGTTTCGATGAACTGGAACAAGCGGTGGACTGGGCCAACGATTCGGAATACGGCCTGGCGTCGTCGGTCTGGACCCAGAACCTCGACAAGGCCATGCAGGTCGCGGCGCGCCTGCAGTACGGCTGCACCTGGATCAACAGCCATTTCATGCTGGTCAGCGAAATGCCCCATGGCGGCCTGAAGCGTTCGGGCTACGGCAAGGACCTGTCCAGCGATTCGCTTCAGGACTACAGCGTGGTGCGGCACATCATGGCCCGCCATGGCGAGCATCTCTGACTACGCTAATAACAAGCCACCAACGGCATGCTTCACCACGTTCAAAACACTGCCCCGACCATAATTAAAGAAGAGGGAATTCCCATGTTCGTGCACAAGACCGCACTGCTCAGTGCAATCACCACCGCGCTGCTGGCCAGTGCCAGCCTCCAGGCCGCCGAGCCGCTCAAAGCTGTCGGGGCTGGCGAGGGCCAACTGGATATTGTGGCCTGGCCTGGCTACATCGAACGTGGCGAGAGCGACAAGGCCTACGACTGGGTGACCGGTTTCGAGAAGGAAACCGGCTGCAAGGTCAACGTCAAGACCGCGGCCACTTCCGATGAAATGGTCAGCCTGATGGCCAAGGGTGGTTACGATCTGGTGACGGCGTCAGGCGACGCCTCCCTGCGCCTGATCGTCGGCAAGCGTGTGCAGCCGATCAACACCGCGTTGATCCCGAACTGGAAAAACCTCGACCCGCGCCTCAAGGATGCCCCCTGGTACGTGGTCAACAAGCAGACTTACGGCACCCCGTATCAGTGGGGCCCGAACGTGCTGATGTACAACACCAACGTGTTCAAGACCGCGCCGACCACCTGGGGCGTGCTGTTCAATGCCGAAAACCTGCCGGACGGCAAGCCGAACAAGGGGCGTGTGCAAGCCTATGACGGCCCGATCTACATCGCCGACGCGGCGCTGTACCTCAAGACCGCCAAACCGGAGCTGGGCATCCAGAGCCCGTACGAACTGACCGAAGCCCAGTACAAGGCCGTGCTCGACCTGCTGCGCGCCCAGCAGCCGTTGATCCACCGCTACTGGCACGACACCACCGTGCAAATGAGTGACTTCAAGAACGAAGGCGTGGTCGCCTCCGGCGCCTGGCCGTATCAGGTCAACGGCCTGATGAACGAGAAACAGCCAATCGCCTCGACCATCCCGAAAGAAGGCGCCACCGGTTGGGCCGACACCACCATGATGCACACCGAGGCCAAGCACCCGAACTGCGCCTACAAGTGGATGGACTGGTCGCTGCAACCGAAAGTCCAGGGCGATGTAGCGGCGTGGTTCGGCTCGCTGCCAGCGGTCCCGGCGGCGTGCAAAGAGAGCGAACTGCTCGGCGCCGAAGGCTGCAAGACCAACGGTTTCGACCAGTTCGACAAGATCGCCTTCTGGAAAACCCCGCAGGCTGAAGGCGGCAAGTTCGTGCCGTACAGCCGCTGGACCCAGGACTACATCGCGATCATGGGCGGCAGATAACCCACCCTCCCCTGTGGGAGCGAGCTTGCTCGCGATGAGGGCACTCCAGTCAATATTGTTACTGACTGACACTCCGCCATCGCGAGCAAGCTCGCTCCCACAGTAGATCACCGTCGTTGCCGCTACCGCGCTCGGCCGACAGATAAAAGTTTTTGTTTTTTCAGAAGTCCAGGCAGGGCCGCTGCGACGACCTTCGCCTTTTTGGAGCACCGCACCATGACGCTTGCAGTCCAGTTCACCAACGTTTCCCGTCAATTCGGCGAAGTGAAAGCCGTAGACCGGGTTTCCATCGACATCCAGGACGGCGAGTTCTTCTCCATGCTGGGGCCTTCCGGCTCGGGCAAGACCACCTGTTTGCGCCTGATCGCCGGTTTTGAACAACCGAGCGCAGGTTCCATCCGTATTCATGGCGAAGAGGCCGCCGGCCTGCCGCCGTACCAGCGTGACGTGAACACCGTGTTCCAGGATTACGCGCTGTTCCCGCACATGAACGTTCGCGACAACGTCGCCTACGGTTTGAAAGTCAAAGGCGTGGGCAAGACCGAACGCCTGAAGCGCGCCGAAGAAGCGCTCGATATGGTTGCCCTCGGCGGCTACGGCGACCGCAAGCCGGTGCAGCTCTCCGGCGGTCAGCGCCAGCGTGTGGCCCTGGCCCGCGCCCTGGTCAACCGTCCTCGCGTACTCTTGCTCGACGAGCCACTCGGCGCGCTCGACCTGAAACTACGCGAGCAAATGCAGAGCGAGCTGAAAAAACTGCAACGCCAGCTCGGCATCACTTTCATTTTCGTCACCCACGACCAGACCGAAGCACTGTCGATGTCCGACCGCGTGGCGGTGTTCAACAAGGGCCGCATCGAACAAGTCGACAGCCCGCGCAACCTGTACATGAAACCGGCCACTACCTTCGTCGCCGAATTCGTCGGCACCTCCAACGTGATCCGCGGTGATCTGGCGAAGCAAATCAGTGGCAATCCGCAGCCGTTCTCGATTCGCCCGGAACACGTGCGTTTCGCCGAAGGCCCGCTAGCCAGCCACGAAATCGAAGTCACCGGCTTGCTCCACGACATCCAGTACCAGGGCAGCGCCACCCGCTATGAACTGAAACTGGAAAACGGCCAGACCCTGAACATCAGTAAGGCCAACAACCAGTGGCTGGACACCAGTGCACAACACCAGACCGGGCAGCGCATCAGCGCGCGTTGGGCACGCGAAGCCATGATCCCGTTGCACGACACCGTTGCAGGCGGGGTGTGAGATGAACACCGTAGCCATTCCTCAATCTCCGGCCAGCGGCTCGCTGCTGCGCAGGTTTTCCAATCTGCTGTATCGCCGGCCGAATTTTTACCTGTCGCTGCTGCTGGTACCGCCGCTGCTGTGGTTCGGCGCGATCTACCTGGGCTCGTTGCTGGTGCTGCTGTGGCAAGGTTTCTACACCTTCGATGACTTCACCATGGCGGTCACCCCCGACCTGACCCTGGCGAACTTCACCGCGCTGTTCCAGCCGTCGAACTTCGACATCATCCTGCGCACCCTGGGCATGGCGATTGTCGTGTCGATTGCCAGCGCCATCGTCGCGTTCCCGATTGCCTACTACATGGCGCGCTACACCACGGGCAAGACCAAGGCGTTTTTCTACATCGCGGTGATGATGCCGATGTGGGCCAGTTACATCGTCAAGGCCTACGCCTGGACCTTGCTGCTGGCCAAGGGCGGCGTGGCGCAGTGGTTCGTGCACCACTTGGGGCTGGAACCGGTCCTGCAATTCGTACTGGGCATTCCGGGCGTTGGCGGCAGCACCTTGTCGACCTCGCACCTGGGACGCTTCATGGTGTTCGTCTACATCTGGCTGCCGTTCATGATCCTGCCGATCCAGGCTTCGCTGGAACGCCTGCCGCCCTCGCTGCTGCAAGCCTCCGCCGACCTCGGGGCCAAGCCGCGCCAGACCTTCATGCAAGTGATTCTGCCGCTGTCGATCCCGGGCATTGCCGCCGGTTCGATCTTCACCTTCTCGCTGACCCTGGGCGACTTCATCGTGCCGCAACTGGTCGGCCCGCCCGGCTACTTCGTCGGCAGCATGGTGTACGCCCAGCAAGGCGCGATTGGCAACATGCCAATGGCTGCCGCGTTCACCCTGGTGCCGATCGTGCTGATCGCCATCTACCTGTCCATCGTCAAACGTCTGGGGGCCTTCGATGCACTCTGAAAAAGCCTCATTAGGCCTGCGCATTGCCGCCTGGGGCGGGTTGGTGTTCCTGCACTTCCCGATCCTGATCATCTTCCTGTACGCCTTCAACACCGAAGACGCGGCGTTCAGCTTTCCGCCCAAGGGCTTCACCCTGAAGTGGATCGGCGTGGCGTTCTCCCGGCCGGACGTGCTCGAAGCCATCAAGCTGTCGTTGCAGATCGCCTCGATTGCCACATTGATCGCCATGGTCCTCGGCACGCTGGCTTCGGCGGCACTGTACCGCCGGGACTTCTTCGGCAAGCAGGGCATCTCGCTGATGCTGATCCTGCCGATTGCCCTGCCGGGGATCATCACCGGGATCGCATTGCTGGCGACCTTCAAGACACTGGGCATCGAGCCGGGGATGTTCACCATCATCGTCGGTCACGCGACCTTCTGTGTGGTGATCGTCTACAACAACGTCATCGCCCGCTTGCGCCGTACGTCCCACAGCTTGATCGAGGCGTCGATGGACCTCGGCGCCGATGGCTGGCAGACCTTCCGTTACATCATCCTGCCGAACCTTGGCTCGGCGTTGCTGGCCGGAGGCATGCTGGCGTTTGCCCTGTCGTTCGACGAAATCATCGTCACCACCTTCACCGCCGGTCATGAACGCACCCTGCCGCTGTGGCTGCTGAACCAGCTCAGCCGCCCACGGGACGTGCCGGTGACCAACGTCGTGGCGATGCTGGTGATGATCGTGACCATGCTGCCGATCCTCGGCGCCTATTACCTGACCCGTGGCGGTGAAAGCGTTGCGGGCAGTGGCGGGAAATAAACTCAAAATAGACACCACTACCCCCTGTGGGAGCGAGCTTGCTCGCGATGAGGCCATTACATTCAGCATGGATGGTGGCTGACACACCGCCATCGCGAGCAAGCTCGCTCCCACAGGGACTGGTTTCAAAACAAGATCTGCATTGATGAGGACAAATGTCATGCAAACCAAACTATTGATCAACGGCCAACTGCAAGACGGCGAAGGCCCCGCCCAACCGGTGTTCAACCCGGCACTGGGCCGTGTACTGGTGGAAATCAACGAAGCCAGCGAAGCCCAGGTCGATGCCGCCGTGCGCGCCGCCGACGCCGCGTTCGACAGCTGGTCGCAGACCCCGCCGAAAGAGCGTTCGTTGCTGCTGCTCAAACTCGCCGATGCCATCGAAGCCCACGGCGAAGAGCTGGCCAAACTGGAATCGGACAACTGCGGCAAGCCTTACAGCGCCGCGCTGAACGACGAGATCCCGGCGATTGCCGACGTGTTCCGTTTCTTCGCCGGTGCCAGCCGTTGCATGAACGGTTCGGCCGGTGGCGAATACCTGCCTGGCCACACCTCGATGATCCGCCGCGACCCGGTGGGCGTAATCGCCTCCATCGCGCCGTGGAACTACCCGCTGATGATGGTCGCCTGGAAAATCGCCCCGGCCCTGGCCGCCGGCAACACCGTGGTGCTCAAGCCGTCGGAACAGACCCCGCTGACCGCCCTGCGCCTGGCCGAACTGGCGGCGGACATCTTCCCGGCCGGCGTGCTCAACCTGGTGTTCGGCCGCGGTCCTAGCGTCGGCAGCCCATTGGTCACTCACCCGAAAGTGCGCATGGTGTCGCTGACCGGTTCGATCGCCACCGGCTCGAACATCATTTCCAGCACCGCCGACAGCGTCAAACGCATGCACATGGAACTGGGCGGCAAGGCCCCGGTGATCATCTTCGACGACGCCGACATCGACGCTGCCGTGGAAGGCATCCGCACCTTCGGTTTCTACAACGCCGGCCAGGACTGCACCGCCGCCTGCCGCATCTACGCCCAGGAAGGCATCTACGAGAAATTCGTCGAGAAACTCGGCGCCGCCGTCAGCAGCATCAAGTACGGCTTGCAGGACGATCCGTCGACCGAACTCGGCCCGCTGATCACCGCCCAACACCGCGACCGCGTGGCCAGCTTCGTCGAACGCGCCATCGCCCAGCCGCACATTCGCCTGATCACTGGCGGTAAAGCGGTGGACGGCAATGGCTTCTTCTTCGAACCGACCGTGCTGGCCGATGCCCAGCAGGATGACGAGATCGTCCGGCGCGAAGTGTTCGGGCCGGTGGTGTCGGTGACCAGGTTCAGCGATGAAGCGCAGGTGCTGGGTTGGGCCAACGATTCGGACTACGGCCTGGCCTCCTCCGTGTGGACCGCCGATGTCGGCCGCGCCCATAGGATGTCGGCGCGCTTGCAGTACGGCTGCACCTGGGTCAACACGCACTTCATGCTGGTCAGCGAAATGCCCCACGGCGGGCAGAAGTTGTCCGGGTATGGCAAGGACATGTCGATGTATGGGTTGGAGGATTACACCGTTGTGCGGCATGTGATGTTCAAGCATTAACAGCGAAAAGATCGCAGCCTTCGGCAGCTCCTACAAAGAGCGCCGTACACCCTGTAGGAGCTGCCGCAGGCTGCGATCTTTTCAGCAGACACAAGGATGATGTCGGCGATTTACATCAAGGATTCACCGCAACACCAAAAAACAATAACCACCGATCCTGGCGGTGCCCTCAAGGCCCCGCCACGGTTTCGGACATCCGAAATCTGCCGATTTTCCGGAGCAATCACACATGAGTGCATCACCCGATCTCTCTGCAGTCCTTGCCGACAGCGATGCCGAGCAACTGCGCAAACTGGGTTACACCTCCAACTTCAATCGCAGCATGAGCCTGTGGGAGAACTTCGCCCTGGGCTTCACCTACCTGTCCCCGGTCGTCGGGGTTTATACCCTGTTCGGCCTGTGCCTGGCCGCGGGCGGGCCACCGATGTTCTGGGCTTATCTGCTGGTCGGTTGCGGCCAGTTGCTGGTGTGCCTGATCTTCGGCGAAGTGGTTTCGCAGTTCCCGATTTCCGGCGGCGTGTACCCATGGGCTCGCCGTCTGGTGGGCAAGCGCTGGGCGTGGATGGTCGGCTGGATCTACTCCATCGCCCTGTGCGTGACCATCGCGGCGGTAGCCGTGGGTGCCGGCCCGTACCTGGCCGCGATGATGGGTTTTGAACCGAACAACAACACCAACATTGTCATTGCCCTGGTGCTGACGCTGTTCGCCACCCTGGTCAACCTCAGCGGCACCAAAGTGCTGGCGCGCATCGCCATGTTCGGTTTCCTGTGCGAACTGGTCGGTGCAGTCATCGTGGGCGTTTACCTGCTGATCTTCGAGCGTCATCAATCGATCAGCGTGCTGTTCAACACCTTCGATATCAGCGTCGACGGCTCGTACCTGCCGGCCTTCCTCACCGCCTCGCTGGCGGGGATGTTCCTGTACTACGGTTTCGAGGCCTGCGGCGATGTGGCCGAAGAAACCCCGAACCCGAGCAAGCAGATCCCGGTGGCGATGCGCATGACCATCTACATCGGCGGCATCGCGGCGATGTTCGCCTGCCTGGCGCTGATCCTCGCAGTGCCAGACATGCAAGCGGTGATCAATGGCACCGACAAGGACCCGGTCACCACCATCCTCAACAACGCGTTCGGGCCGGTAGGTTCGAAAGTGGTGATGGGCGTGGTGATGATTTCCTTCATCTCCTGCGTCATCAGTCTGCAAGCGGCGGCCAGTCGCCTGCTGTATTCCTACGCCCGTGACGAAATGGTCATCGGCAGCCGACTGCTGAAGAAGATTTCCCCTACGACGCAGGTTCCGGTTGCCGCGTTGTTCGTCTCCGGTGTCCTGCCGGCGCTGATCATCATCCTCGGCTTCTTCCTGCAAGATGCAGTCGCAACCATCGTCAGCTTCGCGGCCATCGGCATCTACCTGGCGTTCCAGATGATCGTGCTCGCGGCCCTGTACGCCCGCATGAAGGGCTGGAAACCAAGCGGCAAATTCACCCTCGGCGCCTGGGGCTGGGCGGTGAACATCGGCGCACTGTTCTATGGTGTCGGGGCCATTATCAACATGGCCTGGCCACGGACACCGGATGCCGCGTGGTACATCAACTACGCCATGGTACTGAGCACGGCCATCGTGATTGGCCTGGGCCTGCTCTACATGTGGATCGCCAAGCCGTATGACCACGGCACCGCCCCGGCGGGCGATGCCTGGAAAGTCAGCCGGTAACGGCATTCGCCCCGGTGCCGTCGTGGCGCCGGGGCGATCTGAAAAACCAACAAGGATTGAATATGGATATCACCCGCCGCGACTTTCTCAACGGCGTCGCTGTCACCCTCGCTGCCGGCATGACCCCTCTGCAACTTCTCCAGGCCGCCCCTGACGGGCGCTACTACCCTCCTGCACTGACCGGCCTGCGGGGTAACCACGTCGGCTCGTTCGAAATGGCCCACCAGATGGGTTGGGAGAAAAAGGTCTTCGACACCGACAAACTGCCGATCACCGAGGAATATGACCTGATCGTGGTAGGAGGCGGCCTCAGCGGACTGTCCGCTGCGTGGTTCTACCGTGAGAAACATCCGAAAGCGCGCATCCTGATTCTGGAAAACCACGACGACTTCGGCGGCCACGCCAAGCGCAACGAATTCTCCGCCGGTGGTCGCATGATCATCGGCTACGGCGGCAGTGAAGCCTTCCAGTCGCCGAATCATCTGTACAGCCAGGAAGTGAACGGCCTACTGAAGAAGCTCGGGGTGAACATCAAACGCTTCGAGACCGTGTTTGACCGCCAGTTCTACCCGGGCCTGGGCCTGTCGCGCGGGGTGTTCTTCGACAAGGAAAACTTCGGCGAAGACAAACTGGTGACCGGCGACCCGACGCCGATGGTGGCCGACGACATCGCCCCGGACCAGTTGCACGCCCGCTCCATCCCGGACTTCATCAACGACTTCCCGCTGCCGCAAGCCGACCGCCAGGCGCTGATCGCCTTGCACATGACGCCCAAGGATTACCTGCCCGGCAAAACCACCGAGGAAAAAACCGCGCATCTGGAGTCCATCAGCTACCAGGATTTCCTGCTCAAGGACGTAGGCCTGTCGGCCCAGGCAGTGAAGTATTTCCAAAGCCGCACCAACGACTTCATGGCCCTGAGCATCGATGCGGTCGCCGCGTCCGATGCCTACTCAGTCGGTTTCCCAGGCTTCAGCGCGATGAATCTGGAGCCGATCAGCGAAGAAGCCCGGGCGGAAATGGAAGAGCCCTACATCTACCACTTCCCCGACGGCAACGCCTCGCTGGCGCGCTTGCTGGTGCGCAGCCTGATCCCGGCCGTGGCACCGGGGCACACCATGGACGATATCGTCCTCGCCCCGTTCGACTACGCCAAACTCGATCAGGCCAAAGCCCCGGTGCGCATCCGCCTCAACAGCACAGCGGTGAGCGTGCGCAACGTCGGCAGCGGCGTAAACGTCGGCTACAGCCGTGACGGCCAGCTCAGCCAGGTGCGCGGCAAGCACTGCATCATGGCCTGCTACAACATGATCATCCCGTACCTGCTGCGCGACCTGCCACCGGAGCAATCCCACGCCCTGAGCCAGAACGTGAAGTTCCCGCTGGTGTACACCAAGGTCGTGATCCGCAACTGGCAGTCGTTCCAGAAACTCGGCGTGCACGAAATCTATGCGGCGACCCAACCCTACAGCCGGATCAAACTCGACTATCCGGTAAGCATAGGCGGCTACGACCACCCGAAAGACCCGACGCAGCCGATCGGCCTGCACATGGTCTACGTGCCCACCAGCCCCAACAGCGGCATGAACGCCCGCGACCAGGCCCGCGCCGGCCGTGGCCGCCTGTACGGCCAGAGCTTCGAACAACTGGAAGCGCAACTGCGTGACCAACTGCAACGCATGCTAGGCCCTGGCGGCTTCAACCACGAAACCGACATCCTCGCCATCACCGTCAACCGTTGGTCACACGGCTACGCGTACTTCTCCAACAGCCTGTACGACGATGCCGACGAAAGCGAAAAACTGATGAACCTGGCCCGTCAGCCTGTTGGACGCGTGAGCATCGCCAACTCGGACGCGGCGTGGAGTGCTTATGCTCATGCGGCGATTGATGAGGCGTATCGGGCGGTGCAGGAAGTGGGTTAAGCAACGGTAATTGAGCTCCACGGATGGCCAATCCCGGCGATCCGTGGAGTCGGAGAACTTCAGACGGCATCGTCGTTCAGAACGTCAACCAACACGCTCCTGTCCCCCCTTAGCAATGCCATCAACTCATCAGTTTGCCATTTGATATCGGCTTTGCCGCGCACCTCGTCGAAGCGATCCTGAGCATCACTCTTGCGTTTCTCGTCACCGTCGTCAGCCACAGATTTACTCCCATCGGCCAAACTTTCGCCTCCTATCCCGGATCCGATTAATTTACGGAAATACCGCGACACAGGAACATCGTCTCTGTAAAGAGTGCAAAAACAGATAACTCCTACAGACGCAACCCGCCTGAAAAAACGTCGATTCCTACAACAAGTGTCGCCAGAGTAGACTTGGCGCCGCGAGCGCCTGACCGATAGGCTTCAATCCGTCGCTGCCAAATCAGCGGCCCGGAGTCGAAGCCGGAACCAGTCAAAACGGTGCTCGCGCGCCCCCATAGAACTGTGGCTGTTTTATGCCTCATTTCTGTTTTATGGCGGGCCGTGTGGCGCGGGCCTTCCGGCTTCCGTTTTGATTGGAGGTGTCCCGACTTCGAACGCCACTCGGTCCGCCACCCAACCTGTCGAAGGGTTGGTGGCGACTTTCCAAGTCAAAACGGAAATCGCGCCATGCCAATGCATCCTCAAAACTCGCCTCTGCCCTATTTCGATCCCACCGTCTTCACCCGCCACAACCGCTTCCTCCATGCCTTCATGCAAAACAATCAAGCCTGGTTCTGCGCCCAGGATCTGGGTCGCTTGATGGGCAAACCACTCAATGAACGCCTGACCTTGAAACTCGATCCCGACCAACGTCGCAGCGTCTGTCTGCTCAAGGACGGCAAAACGGTCGAAACACTGATGGTCAGCGAATCAGGCATGTACGCCTTGTTGGTTCACCACTTCGTCCCGGAAAACCGCAATCTGCGTCAGTGGTTGAGCAACGAAGTCATACCCATGATGCGGGAAACCAGCGCCACACCTGTGGAAAACCGCCCGAGCCTGAGTTCGGTGCATTGGGCCGGCGTCACTGTGCCGCTGCTGCACTGGCAACAACAGGCCTGGGTGAAGTGGCGTGATGTGCCTGAGCTGATGCATGGACAGCGACCTTCTCCGGCTCCCAGGGATTGAATACATGACCTGTGGCGAGGGAGCTTGCTCCCGCTGGACTGCGAAGCAGTCCTCGCTTTGAAGGTAAAGCGAGGGCCGCTGCGCGCCCCAGCGGGAGCAAGCTCCCTCGCCACAGCAAGTTGATGGATCTGGCTACCGTAAAAGCCAGATGGCTCTCACGGTAACCCGCCCTGCTTCAAAACCGCGAAACACTCCTCATCGCATCCACCAGATACCTCATCGCGATCCTGTCGCTCTCCGACAGCTCCCTATACCGCTCCACCAGTTTCATTTCCTCGTTATTAAGCCGGCGCCTGCGTCGCCCGATGGCCAGGCACGGAAAGATTCCCAACATTTCGGTGATGCCTTGTACTTTCGACATGGACGATGTCCTTCTCTATACGTCAAAGAAAACTGCAAAAAACCGCATCGCCCTATCCCTTTTTCAGCAGCCGCTGGGTGCCCGCTGAACCGCACCGGTCCGAAGGGCATAAACCGGTCATGTGCACAGAATAGAAATATTCCGGGCGCTGAAAAGCGGTTTTTAGAGTAATTAGTCAAAAAAAGCAGAAATGCCCTGTAAATCAGAAACCCCTGTCGGAATTGTTTCCCGACATGTCTTGTTTCATTGCCGAGCCGGCGCTGTGCCATCAATCAATTTTGCTCTGCAATCGAACGGTTTAAGCTGTCGGGCATCTGTTCTACAGTCCGTTGCGTTTGGCCGAAGGCATGTCCGAACCGTTTTTTCTGATCCAGCACGTGCCAGGAACGGCGCGGGATTGCTCACGACAGGTTGTATTTATGCACCGCAGGAACTTGCTCAAAGCCTCCATGGCCATCGCGGCCTACACCGGTTTGTCCGCTACAGGCCTGTTGGCCGCCCAAGCCTGGGCCGCCAGTGGCGGCACCGCTGATGGCGAGGCCAGCGCATTCGATTTCGAGGCGCTGAAGCTCCAGGCCAAACAGCTCGCCAGCAATCGTTACCAGGACACCAAGCAACAGTTGCCGCCGACCCTGGCGACCATGACGCCGCAGAACTTCAATGCGATCCGCTACGACGGCAATCATTCGTTGTGGAAAGAACTCAAGGGCCAACTGGACGTGCAGTTCTTCCACGTCGGCATGGGGTTCAAGCAGCCGGTGCGCATGTACAGCGTCGACCCGAAAACCCGGATGGCCCGCGAGGTGCATTTCCGCCCGTCGCTGTTCAACTATGAAAACACCACGGTCGACACTGCACAGCTCAAGGGCGACCTGGGTTTCTCCGGCTTCAAGTTGTTCAAGGCCCCGGAACTGGACAAGCACGACGTCGTGTCCTTCCTCGGCGCCAGTTATTTCCGTGCGGTGGACGCCACCGGCCAGTACGGTTTGTCAGCCCGCGGCCTGGCCATCGACACCTACGCCAAGAAGCGCGAAGAATTCCCCGACTTCACCAAGTTCTGGTTCGAGACGCCGGACAAGGACAGCACCCGCTTCGTGGTCTACGCCCTGCTCGACTCGCCGAGCGCCACTGGTGCCTACCGCTTCGATATCGACTGCCAGGCCGAACGCGTGGTGATGGAGGTCGATGCCCACGTCAACGCGCGCACCGCCATTGACCAGTTGGGCATCGCGCCGATGACCAGCATGTTCAGCTGCGGCACCCACGAACGCCGCATGTGCGACACCATTCACCCGCAAATCCACGACTCCGACCGCCTGGCCATGTGGCGCGGCAACGGCGAGTGGATCTGCCGCCCGCTGAACAACCCGGCGACCCTGCAATTCAATGCCTTCGCCGACAAGGACCCGAAAGGTTTCGGCCTGGTGCAGACCGACCACGAGTTCGCCAGCTATCAGGACACCGTCGACTGGTACAGCCGCCGCCCGAGCCTGTGGGTCGAACCGACCACCGCATGGGGCGAAGGCTCGGTCGATCTGCTGGAAATCCCTACCACCGGCGAAACCATGGACAACATCGTCGCCTTCTGGACCCCGAAGAAACCGGTGGCTGCCGGCGACTCGCTGAACTACGGCTACAAGCTCTACTGGAGCGCGCTGCCACCGGTCGGCACGCCGCTGGCGCGGGTCAATGCCACCCGTTCCGGGATGGGCGGTTTCACCGAAGGCTGGGCGCCGGGCGAGCATTACCCGCCCGTCTGGGCCCGTCGTTTTGCCGTGGACTTCACCGGCGGCGGCCTTGACCGCCTGCCCGAGGGCGCGGGCATCGAGCCGGTGGTCACTTGTTCGAACGGCGAGGTCAAGGATTTCAGCGTGCTCAAGCTCGATGACATCAAGGGTTACCGTGTCCTGTTTGACTGGTACCCGACCAATGACAGCGTGGAGCCCGTCGAGCTGCGCCTGTTCATCCGCACCAACGACCGCACGCTGAGTGAGACCTGGTTGTACCAGTACTTCCCGCCAGCGCCGGACAAGCGCAAGTACACCTGATGATCGGGTAGCACCCGGCCACCATTCGGTTTTCCGAACGCGACCTGCGGGTCGGTTCGGTTAACCGGATCGCTCCACTGAAATTTCAGCGCAAGAAAAACTTAATTTCCTTATAAATCAATACTTTGACTAATAGCGACTGGTCTGGCACGAGTCATGCTCTACACTTCTTCGACGAATGTCCTTTGCGCTCACTCATCGTAGCGCTCAGGTGTTTTGCAGCACAAAAGGGCCGATGAACTGGCTCCATAAAAAAAACAAAGTCGAGGAAAATTTGATGCGCATCGTTCCCCATATCCTGGGCGCAGCCATTGCTGCCGCTCTGATCAGCACTCCGGTTTTCGCCGCCGAACTCACCGGCACCCTGAAGAAGATCAAAGAGTCCGGCACCATCACCCTGGGCCATCGCGACGCTTCCATTCCGTTTTCCTATATTGCGGATGCTTCCGGCAAACCGGTCGGCTACTCCCACGACATCCAGCTGAAAGTCGTCGAAGCCCTGAAAAAAGACCTCGACATGCCGAACCTCCAGGTCAAATACAACCTGGTGACTTCGCAAACCCGTATCCCGCTGGTGCAGAACGGCACCGTGGACCTCGAGTGCGGTTCCACCACCAACAACGTCGAGCGTCAGCAGCAGGTCGACTTCTCCGTCGGCATCTTCGAAATCGGTACTCGCCTGCTGTCCAAGGCAGACTCCAAGTACAAGGATTTCCCTGACCTGGCCGGCAAGAACGTCGTGACCACCGCTGGCACCACGTCCGAGCGCATCCTCAAGGCGATGAACGCCGACAAGCAGATGGGCATGAACGTCATTTCCGCCAAAGACCACGGCGAGTCGTTCCAGATGCTGGAAACCGGCCGTGCCGTTGCGTTCATGATGGACGACGCCCTGCTGGCCGGTGAAGCGGCCAAGGCCAAGAAAGCAAGCGACTGGGCCGTGACCGGCACTCCACAGTCCTACGAAATCTACGGCTGCATGGTGCGCAAAGGCGACGAGCCGTTCAAAAAGGCTGTGGATGACGCCATCAAGGCCACCTACGCATCGGGCGAGATCAACAAGATCTACGATAAATGGTTCATGCAGCCAATCCCGCCAAAAGGCCTGAACCTGAACTTCCCGATGAGCGACGAGCTCAAGGCCCTGATCGCCAATCCGACTGATAAAGCGGCTGACGACAAGAAGTCCTGATTTCTGACTAACCTTATCCCCTGAAAGGGCCATAGCCCTTTCAGGGGAATGCACTCCCTGCTGGCATTTCTGGAAACACTCGAACCGGTGGCTGTCGAGCCGAGCGCGTGTGCCTGTCCCCCCAAGGACAGGCGGGAACGGAGCTTCCCCCAAGCGGGCATTTGTACATCGATCGAATCCGAGGGGAGACCCTAATGAATTACAACTGGGACTGGGGCGTGTTCTTCAAGTCCACCGGCGTGGGCAGCGAGACCTATTTCGACTGGTACGTGTCCGGTCTGGGCTGGACCATCGGCATCGCCATCGCGGCCTGGATCATCGCCCTGACACTGGGCTCGATCCTGGGCGTCATGCGTACCGTGCCGAACCGCATCGTATCGGGCATCGCCACCTGCTACGTCGAACTCTTCCGTAACGTGCCGCTGCTGGTTCAGCTGTTCATCTGGTACTTCCTGGTACCCGACCTGCTGCCGGCGGACCTGCAAGAGTGGTACAAGCAGGATCTGAACCCGACCACCTCGGCCTTCCTCAGCGTCGTCGTGTGCCTGGGCCTGTTCACCACCGCCCGGGTGTGCGAACAGGTGCGCACCGGTATCCAGGCGCTGCCAAAAGGCCAGGAATCCGCGGCCCGCGCCATGGGTTTCAAGCTGCCGCAGATCTACTGGAACGTGCTGCTGCCCCAGGCTTACCGGATCATCATTCCGCCGCTTACATCGGAGTTCCTGAACGTCTTCAAGAACACCTCCGTGGCCTCGCTGATCGGCTTGATGGAATTGCTGGCGCAGACCAAACAGACCGCCGAGTTCTCCGCCAACCTGTTCGAAGCCTTTACCCTGGCCACGCTGATCTACTTCACCCTGAACATGAGCCTGATGTTGCTGATGCGCCTGGTCGAGAAGAAAGTCGCCGTACCGGGCCTGATCTCCGTAGGGGGTAAATGATGGAATTCGATTTCTCGGGCATCATCCCGTCCCTGCCGGGCCTGTGGAACGGCATGGTGATGACCCTCAAGCTGATGGCCATGGGCGTGGTCGGCGGGATCATCCTCGGCACCATCCTGGCGTTGTGCCGCCTGTCCCACAGCAAACTGCTGTCGAACCTGGCCGGCGCCTACGTCAACTACTTCCGCTCGATCCCGTTGCTGCTGGTGATCACCTGGTTCTACCTGGCGGTGCCGTTCGTGCTGCGCTGGATTACCGGCGAAGACACGCCGATCGGCGCGTTCGCCTCGTGCATCGTGGCCTTCATGATGTTCGAAGCGGCGTACTTCTGCGAAATCGTCCGAGCCGGTGTGCAGTCGATTCCCAAGGGCCAGATGGGCGCTGCCCAGGCCCTGGGCATGTCCTACGGCCAGATGATGCGCCTGATCATCCTGCCGCAGGCGTTCCGCAAGATGACGCCGCTGTTGCTGCAGCAGAGCATCATCCTGTTTCAGGACACCTCGCTGGTCTACGCCGTCGGCCTGGTGGACTTCCTCAATGCTTCGCGCGCCAGTGGCGACATCATTGGCCGCTCCAATGAGTTCCTGATTTTCGCGGGTCTCGTGTACTTCATCATCAGCTTTGCCGCCTCGCAGCTGGTCAAGCGTCTGCAAAAAAGGTTCGCCGTATGATCTCTATCAAAAGCATCAACAAGTGGTATGGGGACTTCCAGGTTCTGACTGATTGCAGCACCGAGGTCAAAAAAGGCGAAGTGATCGTGGTGTGCGGGCCATCCGGTTCCGGCAAGTCGACCCTGATCAAGTGCGTCAACGCCCTGGAGCCCTTCCAGAAGGGCGACATCGTGGTCGACGGCACCTCCATTGCCGACCCGAAGACCAACCTGCCGAAACTGCGTTCGCGCGTGGGCATGGTGTTCCAGCACTTCGAGCTGTTCCCGCACCTGACCATCACCGAAAACCTGACCATCGCGCAGATCAAGGTATTGGGCCGCAGCAAGGAAGAGGCCACCAAGAAAGGCCTGCAACTGCTCGAGCGCGTCGGCCTCTCGGCTCACGCCCACAAGCACCCGGGCCAATTGTCCGGCGGTCAGCAGCAGCGCGTGGCGATTGCCCGTGCGCTGGCGATGGACCCGATCGTCATGCTGTTCGACGAACCGACCTCGGCGCTGGACCCGGAAATGGTCAACGAAGTGCTCGACGTGATGGTGCAACTGGCCCACGAAGGCATGACCATGATGTGCGTGACCCACGAAATGGGCTTCGCCCGTAAAGTGGCGGACCGGGTGATCTTCATGGACGCCGGCAAGATCATCGAAGACTGCAAGAAAGAAGAGTTCTTCGGCGACATCAGCCACCGTGCCGAGCGTACGCAGCACTTCCTCAACAAGATTCTGCAGCACTAAAGCCACACCGCCGCCCCTGTAGGAGCTGCCGCAGGCTGCGATCTTTTGATCTTGCTTTTGATTCTGGCGAACGTCCGGTCACAAAAGATCAAGATCAAAAGATCGCAGCCTGCGGCAGCTCCTACAAGGACGCGTCAAGGCGGTAGTGGTGGTTGACCCAAGGCATCTGTGATGAAATGCGACCCTAATCTTTATCGCGCAGCGTCGCCATCACTCGCCGTGAAACCCCGTCTGGTTCGTCATTTGTTCCTGCCGCCACTGATCATCGCCATGATGATCGGCCTGGGCTATATCGGCTTCTGGATCAGTGAGCACTATGGCATTCGCAACCTCAGCGAAAACGGCCAGCGTCAGCTGGAACTGCACGCCCGCGCCGTCGAAAGCGAAATCAGCAAATACACTTACCTGCCCAGCCTGCTGGAGCTCGAAACCAGTGTTTCGCAGTTGCTGGCCGACCCGACCCCGGAACACCGGCAAACGGTCAACGATTACCTCGAAGGCCTGAACCGGCGCAGCCGCAGTCGGGCCATCTACGTGATGGACACCACCGGCCGCGTCATGGCCACCAGCAACTGGCGCGATGTCGACAGTTATCTGGGTGAAGACCTGTCCTTTCGCGCCTATTTCCAGAACGCCGTGCGCGGTCAGCCGGGGCGTTTCTACGGCATCGGCAGCACCAACGGCGAACCCGGTTACTACCTGGCCCATGGCCTGGAAGAACACGGCAAGATCATCGGCGTCGCGGTGGTCAAGGTGCGCCTCGAAGCCATGGAAGAGCGCTGGCAGCGCGCGCGCCTGGAAGCCTTCGTCAGCGACGAGAACGGCATCATCATTCTCTCCAGCGATCCGGCCCGACGCTTGAAATCGGTGGTGCCGCTGAGCGAAGAAACCAAGGAAAAACTTGCCCGCAGCCTGCAGTACTACTGGTTCCCGCTCAACGAACTGCAGCCGCTGGCCCGGGAATCCCTGTCCGAAGGCGTGGAGAAACTCACGTTCCCGGCCAACAGTGAACTGCTGCTCCAACAAGATCGCGACGATGAAAACATCAGCTACCTGTCGCAAACCCGGCCCTTGAGCGATACCCCGTGGAATTTCACCCTGCTCACGCCGCTCCAGGACTTGCGCCGCGAAGCGATCAACCAGGGGATTCTGGTGGCCGTGGCGTTTGCCCTCTGCGCCTTCCTGTTGATCGCCTGGAACGAGCGGCGCAAGGTGATCGCCACCCGCCTCGCGGCCCGGGAAGCCTTGCAGGAAGCCAACAACCAGCTGGAACGTCGGATTACCGAACGCACCACCGACCTGCGCGCCAGCAACGAGCGGCTCAAGGGGCAAATCCGCGAACGCCGGCACGCCGAAGAGACCTTGCGCCGCGCCCAGGACGAACTGGTACAGGCCGGAAAACTCGCGGCCATCGGCCAGATGTCCACCAGCATCGCCCACGAACTGAACCAGCCGCTGGCGGCGTTGCGCACCTTGTCCGGCAATACTGTGCGCTTCCTCGAACGCGGCCAGCTCGACGTCGCCAGCACTAACCTCAAGACCATCAACGAACTGATCGATCGCATGGGCCGCATCACCGCCAGCCTGCGCTCGTTCGCCCGCCGCGGTGACGACAAGGGGCAGGCCTGCCTGGGCAAAGCGGTGGACGCGGCCCTGCAATTGCACGGCGCACGGGTGGAAAACACGCCTTTGCAATTGCACCGCCATTTTGACCCTGTGCAGGTGCAAATCGACCAGACCCGCCTGGAGCAGATTCTGGTCAACCTCATCGGCAACGCCCTGGATGCGATGCAAGCGCAGCCGCTGCCGGAGTTGTGGCTCGAAGGCGAAACCTTCGATGGCAAATACCGGCTGCGCGTGCGTGACAACGGCCACGGCATCGACGCCGAAGCGCGCAAGCACCTGTTCGAACCCTTCTTCACCACCAAACCCGGCGAACAGGGCCTGGGCCTTGGCCTGACCCTTTCCGCCAGCCTGGCCGCCGCCACCGGCGGTCACCTGGGTGTCGAGCATCCGGCCAGCGGTGGTACCGCATTCGTCCTCAGTTTACCGTTGGTAAGCCCCACTTCCGCCGAGCCAATATGAACAACGACCTTAGTGTATTGATCGTCGAAGACGACCCCCATGTACTGCTCGGCTGCCAACAGGCGCTGACCCTGGAAGACATTCCCTGCATCGGGGTTGGCAGCGCCGAAGAAGCCCTTGAGCGGGTCGGCGACAACTTCGCGGGCATCGTCGTCAGCGACATTCGCCTGCCGGGCATCGATGGCCTGGAGTTGCTGACCCGGCTCAAGGAGCGCGACCGCAGCCTGCCGGTGGTGCTGATCACCGGCCACGGCGACATTTCCATGGCCGTCGGTGCGATGCAGAAAGGCGCCTACGACTTCATGGAAAAGCCGTTCTCCCCGGAGCGCCTGGTGGACGTGGCCCGCCGCGCCCTCGAGCAACGCAGCCTGGCGCGGGAAGTGTCGTCGCTGCGCCGGCAACTGGCCGAGCGCGACTCCCTCGAAGGGCGGATCATCGGGCGCTCGCCGGCCATGCAGAACCTGCGGGAACTGATCGCCAACGTCGCCGATACGTCGGCCAACGTGCTGATCGAAGGCGAGACCGGCACCGGCAAGGAACTGGTTGCGCGCTGCCTGCATGATTTCAGTCGGCGGCACACCAAGCAGTTCGTCGCGTTGAACTGCGGCGGCCTGCCGGAGAACCTCTTCGAAAGCGAAATCTTCGGCCACGAAGCCAACGCCTTTACCGGTGCGGGCAAACGACGGATCGGCAAGATCGAACACGCCGACGGCGGCACGCTGTTCCTCGACGAAGTGGAAAGCATGCCCCTGCCCTTGCAGATCAAATTGCTGCGGGTGTTGCAGGAGCGCACCCTCGAACGCCTCGGTTCGAATCAGAGCGTGGCGGTGGATTGCCGCGTCATCGCAGCGACCAAATCCGACCTCGTCGAGTCGAGCAAGGCCGGCGAATTCCGCAGCGACCTGTATTACCGCCTCAACGTGGTGACCCTGGAACTGCCGCCGCTGCGCGAGCGTCGCGAGGACATCCTGCAGCTGTTCGAACACTTTCTGCAGCAGTCATCCCTGCGTTTCGACCGCGCGGTGCCAGAGCTGGACAACCAGACCGTTTCCAGCCTGATGAGCCACGACTGGCCGGGCAACGTGCGTGAGCTGCGCAACGTTGCCGAGCGCTTTGCCCTGGGCCTGCCGGCGTTCAAGAAAACCGGTGCCGGCGGCAGCAATCAAGGCCTGGCGTTTGCCGAAGCGGTGGAGGCCTTCGAGCGCAACCTGCTCAGCGATGCCTTGCAACGCAGCGGCGGCAACCTGACCCAGGCCAGCCAGGAACTGGGCATGGCCAAGACCACGCTGTTCGACAAAGTGAAAAAATACGGCCTGAGCCATTGAGCTGTGTGGACCTGACTCTCAAAGCGACCCTGGGCGCGGCGTTGGTGGTGAGCCTCGCTGGCCTGGCTACGCTTTCACAAAGAAATACATTCTCCTGTGGGAGCGGGCTTGCTCGCGAAAGCGGTGTGTCAGTCAACTCAAATGCCAACTGATACTCCCTCTTCGCGAGCAAGCCCGCTCCCACATTGGATCGGGGGGGGGTTAGAGGAGATTGTGATCGGCCACAGGCTCGATCTGCGCCCAGTGCGAAGTGTCTTCACGGTGCTCGCGCAAGTACGGCAACACCGCCGCCAGCAACGGGGCCTTGAACGCCTCCTGGAAACGATGGGCCAGGCCCGGAATCAAGACCAACTGACTGCCCCGCAGATGCGCCGCCAGATGCACCCCGTGCATCACCGGCAGCAAGGGGTCGGCCGTGCCATGGACCACCAGCGCCGGCACCCGCAACCTGTTGAGCAGCGCGACCCGGCTCGGCTCGGCGAGAATGGCCATGATCTGGCGTTTTACCCCCTCGGGATTGAACGCCCGGTCATAGGACTGCGCCGCCTGATGCAGCAGCACCTGACGATCATCGCTCACCATCGGGCTGCCCAGCGCCGCCAGCAAGTCGGCCTGTTGCTCCAGGGCCACCTCGCGGTTCGGTGCGCCACGTCGCGCCAGCAATTGCACCAGCGCCGCACTCGGCGCCGGCAAGCCTTCGGCCCCGGAGCTGGTCATGATCAGGGTCAGGCTCTCGACCCGCTGCGGGGCCATGGCCGCCATGTGCTGGGCGATCATCCCGCCCATGCTGGCGCCCAACACGTGGAATTGATCGATGTGCAAGGCATCCATCAAGCCCAGGCCATCGTCGGCCATGTCGGTCAGCGAGTACGGCGACGACACCGGCAATCCGAGTTTGTAGCGCAGCACTTCGAACGTCAGGTTGGCTTCGGCCGGGGCTTGTCGCCAGGTCGACAGGCCGACATCGCGATTGTCATAGCGAATCACCCGGAACCCCTGCTGACACAGGGCGACCACCACCTCGTCCGGCCAGTGGATCAACTGCCCGCCCAGGCCCATCACCAGCAGCAAGGCCGGATCCGACGCACGACCGATGCTCTGGTACGCCAGGCTTACCTGGGCCAGATCCACCCGCTCGGTCGGAACATTGACGTCACAACGCGAGGCCGCCAACGACGGCAGGCCGAACAACAATGCGGCCAGAAATACGATTCGTGAAAAAAATGCAGCACCCATGGAAAAACACCAAAACGCAGAACCCCAGTAGAGCGCGAGTCTGATGAAGTTTGTTCAAGCGCGCTGCCACAGTTCCATGACAGTTTGATGAAGAGCGCCGGGCGGTCATCCGGCACCACACCCGGTTTCGCGATAACTATGTACCGCCCCTCCTCCTGTCGACTGCCGCCTAATGCCCGTACCGCCGGCACGGCCCGGCCTTCTGGAGACTCATCGTCATGGTTGACGAAACCACCCCCCTTACGGCCGATTTCGGCCTCATCTACCCATTGCCCGCCAACCCGGACCAGGGCCTGAGCCTGAGCGCCTCGGCACGCTGGGAAGAATGCTGCGAGCAGTGGCTCAGCCTCATGGCGCAAAGCTCGCAAACCCGGCTCGACACCGCCTGGTGGAGCGCCCGTGCGCTCGGCACCGATCGCTCGCGTCGGGAACAAGCCGTCCGCTTGTATCGCCAGCATTTCGAGGTGTCGAGCCAATGGGCGTTTGCCCAAGGCATACTCGATGCCGGGCAGATCAAAACGTTACTGGCGCTCATCGACCCGCCAGCGCCAACACCAACACCAATGCCGGACCAGCACCCGGTGTACGTCGAACAGTTGAATCTCAACGATGACAACGGCCTGTCTACCCCACTGTCGGGCGCGCTGGTCATCACCCGGGATACCGATCAACCGGTCGCTCAGCTGTTGTACCTGCCTTCGCACTCATCCGTCTGGATGACCTTTCAAAGCCGGATTGAACTGGAGCGCTGGTTGACCGAGCATCAACCACAGCGGTTCGACCAGCCCCCACTGTCGATGGACAAGGGCAGCGTCGGTTACACCGTCCTCGACAAGGCTGTGCTGCACACCGGCGCCGAAGCCCTGTTGTCCCGCTTGTCCATCGCCCCCGCGGACCGGCCCGGCAATGCTGCCGTGCTGGCCGCGCCACCCGACCTGCCACGGGTGGAGACAGACGACAACGCGTCCCTGTTCGGCCAGCTCAGTCCCGATATTCCCTTGGGTGTGCGGCACCGCGCGCTGGCACAACAACGCACAGCCCTGGAGCGTCTGCTCGGCGATGACTTTGCGGGTGATGCCAAGGATCCACGCCTGCAACGCCTGCACCAGCAACTCGAGAGCCTCAACGCTGCCGAGCAGGCCAGCAACGCCGCCGCGACGGCGCTGCTGGACAGCGCCGAAGGCCTCAAATGGCTGGAACTGCGCCACCAACCGGGGACGCATTACGCCGACCTGCTCCAGGCACGCCAGGACGGTTTGCGCGCCGAAGCCGAACTGCAATTGAGCCTGAATCAGATCAACAGTGAAGAGCATCAATGGCTCATCAGTGTGCTGGATGCCCCCGATCAGCCCCGCGCGGCCGACCTGGTGGTCGCACGGCTGGAACTGTCGGCAACTGACACCGAAGGCGACACCCGCCGCACGCAAACCGAGGAACTGGACGGCGTTCTGCTGTTTGCCAAACCCTCGGCGCTGCTGGCGAATTCGACCGACAGCCTGTTGCTCTACTGGCCCGGACGCTTCGGTGGACTGCAACGGTTTGCCTCTCGACAGCTGCTGGAACAATCGCTGTTCAAACGCCCGGTCAACGACCCTGCCCTGGCAGTGCACGTTTTGCCGCTGAGCGGCTCGCCGTTCATATACGCCCTGCAAATCCAGCTCCACAACTGTGAACAACAAGCGGCGCGAATCATTGCAGCCAATCCTGTTCCGCTTCGTACCCGCCAGCGTGCGGCCGAACTGGAAAAACTGCGCGAGCAGACCCTCGCCTGCCTGACCGTCCCCCAATCGGCCGCCCGGGACTGGGTGTACGCACGCATCGTCGAGCAAAACCAGAGCAGTGCGCTGGCCGGTCAATTGCCGTCGTGGCATCGCGAACTGCCCACCGTGCAGCGTGACCGGCTCAAGACGCTGTTCAAATCCTGGATCGGCGCGATGCAGCGCTCCCACGCGTGGCTCGAACGTGAACTGCCGCCACGGGAAGCCTTCGCCATCAAGGCTGTCGACGCCCGGCTGCGCCAGGACTTCGACCTCACTCAAGCGATACAGGTGCTGCTCGACGTTCCGGACTCAACCAGCTGGCGCAAAGTAGTCATTGAAGGTGCAGCTCCGGGCACCCCTCAGCAAAATGTGCTGTTCGCCAGCGAGCAGCGCAGCAAGCTGTCCCTGGGTGAGCTGGCGCTGAGCAACATCGATCAGGAAATGTGGTGGCGACTGTCGTTCATGCAGGTCGAGGTCAGCGGTGCCGACGCCGCACAACAGCAGAAACTGAAAAGCGCCATCACGACGTCCTGGCTGAGCAAGCTGGTCACCGAGCTGGATCTGGCCGGGCAATATGAAAGGCTGATCCGCGAGATGATCCTCGGCAACTCGACGGCATCGACGTTCAGTAATGAACATCGGCGCGAATGCCTGAGTGAGCCGTGGCGCCTGATGCTTCGCCTGCAAGGCAAATTCGCCGAGCTGGCAAAGGACATCGATGCCAACGGCCGGCAAGTGCTGGAAATCGCCATCGACGCCAACAGCCGTGAAGCCTTTGCCAGCGACGGCAAGCGCATCGAGTTGCTGCCCGCGCACCTGACCGTGGGCGGCAAGGACACCCACGCCCAGGGACCGAGCACCTTGTCCGGCGTCACCTTTATCGTGGAGCACGTCAGCGGCCTGACCCTGCTGTATCTGCCTGACAGCCCCGACGGCGTTTATCTGCGCCAGTTCGACAGCCTTGAACAGGCACGCATGCGCCTGTTCAACGATTGCCTGCGCAGCCCGATGGTCAACTACCTGGCCGGCCGGGCCTTGACGGGCGATGTCGCCCAGCACGTCAGTCGGATCAACCAGGCCCTATTGAAAAACTTCGACGGGCTGATCGGCGTCGGTACGCCCTGGCCGGCCAGCACCTCCCTGGCGGCGCATCTGCTGAATGTACACATGGGCCGTTTGCTGGAAGCCCATCGGGCGACGTCGCGCTCCAATGATGCGTTGTACCTGGAGCAGGTCGCCTTGAAGTCCGGCGCAATGTTCAACTACCTGAAAATGGCCGTGGGCATGCTGCCCTTCGTCGGTACGGCCATCGCCCTGTACGACGCCTGGAACAGCGCCAACCTGGCGGTGGCGGCCTTCCTGCGCGGTGAAGTCGGCCATGGCCTGGCCGAGGTGGAGGCGGTGCTGTTGTCGCTGATCGACGCGGCCATGGACATTCTCCCCGGCACCACAGCCACCCCAGGTGTCGCCCGCGTCGCCACGCGCAGTCGTCAGTGGCGAGCGCTGGGCAAAAGTCCGCGGGCCCTGCAGGTATCGACGCAACGCCAGGCACGGCGGTCGCTGGAGCGCTTCAAGGGTTATGAATATGAAAAACCGATTTCCCTCGCGGACCTGCAACCGGGCAGCGAAGGCATTTATCGCAACGTGTATCGCCACGCCGACGGCGACTTCATGCTCAGCCAGGGACGAATCTATCGCATCGAGCTGGAAGGCGAACCACCCCGTTGGCGTTTGAGCGGCACCAGCAGCCGGACCTACAAACAGCCAGTCGCCCTCGATGAGTCAGGCCACTGGAACACCCACTACGCCGTGTACGGCACCGTGATCGAAGGGGGTGGCGTGGGCGGTGGCGCGGTGCTCGGACACATGGCCGACGGGCTTGACCCACTCTGGCCTGCCGCCATTCGCCGCTGGCTGCCGCGCTGGTGGACCGACCGCGCCTTGCGCCGGCAATTGACCCTGACCCATACCGCCGACGCCTACACGCTACGGCTCGATACCCAGACCAAAAGCAACAACACCCTACTTAAGCACTACTTCGGTCTCGAACCTCAGCAACGCCCGGCCCTTCGTACCCGTGTCGATGTCGCCTGCGCGAACGATATCGACCTTGCCCAGGCCCAATACCTGAATCTCGATGAGCTGATGCCGTACAGCCATGGTCGCAAAAGCACGGATATCGAAAAAACCCAAAGCAGCTGCGCCTGGATCATCGTCGACCGTTCGGTGCGGCGGATCAACCTGGCCAAGGAACGGCTGGTGGAACACCTCAATCGTATCGATCAGCTGATCGCCCGGTCAGATGCCACAGCGATCACCGATACCGCCGCGCACTTGCAGTTCATGGCGCAACGCAAGGAGATCCGCAAAAACTTTCTCAAAGATTTCGATCAGCTGCATACGACGGTCGAGGAAGCCAATCGCTGGAACCGCCGCATCACTAACCCGGCGCAAAAAAAGGAGATTGCGAAGGCCATGACGAACGTGAATGAGAAACTCAGCGAGGCCAATCACTACTACCTGAAAACGGCGCACACCCTGGAAATCATCACCCGTTATGACGCGGTGACCGACCTGTCCTGGACGTACTTCCAATTGCAGTTGAAAGCAGCCCGCAACAAGGTCGGCCGCGCGCTGCTGACGCAACATCAGCTACCCCAGGTGAGCGCCAACGTCAGCCAGCGCAGTAAAGTCCTCGAAGACTGCCTGGTCACCTATACCGAGTTCCGGCGTCAGCTGGGCGCCTGGACCCTCGGCTATCCGCAGCATCTGGACCTGGAACAGGTCACCGCGTTTCTGGACAACCTGGACAAGGTTGAAGATTTTGCACGCCGGGCCATCAAGACGCGACCTTCTGTGGTGCCCAAAGAAGGCCGGCCCGGACAGCAACTGTTCGAGACCGAGGACAACCAATTGCTGATCGGCATCGCCAGCACCGACGCCGTCACCCGACAAAAGCGCATCACCATCGAAGGGGTCGATGGCCACACGGAAACCTGGCTGCCGCGCTCCAGCGGCAAATATCGCCTCAGCGAGCCAACGGCTTCCGTACAGCCGGAACTGCCCACCGACGTCGGGCCACTGCTGACAGAAGCCAGGAACAGGCTGGAGGCGGCAAACGCCTACACCCGCAAAGTCGAAGGCTATGCGCGGCAGGACATGCTCCCGGTCGACCTTGAGCACATGATGGGCAGCGAGGCCACGGAGTTGACCATGCGTGCCCAGGCCATCGAACGCTTGTCGCCCACCGATGCCGTAGCGCTGCAACTGCGCAAGCGGGCGGAGGAGATGTTGCGCACGGGGCGTACCTTGCGCATCAATCAAAGCATGAGCAGCAAAACCCCGACCGAAGGCTATCTGGACTATTTGGTTGAACAACAGAGGGTGGACATCCGCAAGGAAGGTGGCTTGCGCGACCTGGGCAAACGCGCCGACGGACGACGGGATTTCCTGCAGGAGTACGAGGTGCGCGACCTGCGCAGCGAACCGGCGCAAACCCTGTGGTACGCGCACTTCCACTACACCTCGGCCCAGCCGGCATTCGGTGAATTCGTCAAAGGCCATCTGAAACTGCCGGAACAACGCAACCTCGGCCTGAAATGGCAACAGGCCGTGGCCGCCAGTGGCGGTACGGTCGACGCGATCTGGCGCGGCGACATCGGCAAACCGCTGGGCAACAAACACTTTTCCACGCTGTAAAATGACAACGGCGGGGCACACAATGTGCCCCGTCGTGGACAGCGGCATCAACATGAGACAAACTCAACCTTTTCGGTTTATCTACAAGTTTTACTCATGGAGCAACCCGGTGCTTGAAATCCGTCACCTCAAGACCCTGCACGCCTTGCGCGAAGCCGACAGCCTGGTGGATGCGGCCGATCGCCTGCACCTGACCCAGTCGGCCCTGTCTCATCAGTTCAAGGAGCTGGAAGAGCGCATGGGCATGCCGTTGTTCGTGCGCAAGACCAAACCGGTGCGCTTCACCAGCGCCGGTTTGCGCCTGCTGCAATTGGCCGATGCCACCTTGCCATTGCTGCGCGCCGCCGAACGCGACATCAGTCGCCTGGCCGGGGGTACCGCCGGGCGCCTGCACATGGCCATCGAATGCCACAGTTGCTTCCAGTGGCTGATGCCGACCATCGACCAGTTCCGCGATGCCTGGCCGGAAGTCGAGCTGGACCTGGCCTCGGGTTTTTCCTTCGCCCCGCTGCCGGCCCTGGCCCGTGGCGATCTGGACCTGGTGGTGACCTCCGATCCGCTGGATCTGGCCGGGATCACCTATGTACCGCTGTTCACCTATGAAGCGATGCTCGCGGTGGCCAACCAGCACCGCCTGGCCGGCAAGGCCTATATCGTCCCCGAAGACTTGCTCCCGGAAACCCTGATCACCTACCCGGTGGAACGGGACCGGCTGGACATCTTCACCCGCTTCCTCGAACCCGCCGACATCGAACCGGCCCAGGTCCGCACCTCGGAACTGACGGTGATGATGATGCAACTGGTGGCCAGCGGTCGTGGCGTGTGCGGCATGCCCCATTGGGCGCTGCACGAATACAGCTCGCGGGGTTATGTAAAAGGCAAGCGGCTGGGTGAGAAAGGTTTGTTCGCCACGCTGTATGCGGCGATCCGCGCCGACATGCTCGATGCACCGTACATGCGCGACTTCTTGCTGACGGCCAAGGACACGTCGTTTTCGACATTGGATGGTGTGAGTGCCGTACGCTGAAACCATCAGACGATGCAGTCTTTGTGGCGAGGGGGCTTGCCCCCGTTGGAGTGCGAAGCGCTCCCCTGCATTCCATTAGTGACTCCGTAAGCACAGGTTTTACGACTGCTTCGCAGCCGAACGGGGCGGTGCGGCGATCCGACAAGCCCCCTCGCCACAAAAGCCCGCTCCCACAGGGGATCTACGGTGACTTCAGAGCTCGCGCCACATGTGGATCTTGTCGAAGTAATCCTCCCCCACCCGCACGGCCATCGGTTCCAGGCCGAACTGGACGAAACCGCAGCGCCGGTAGAGGTTGAACGCGGCATCGTTGCCGGCGGTGACGGTCAACTGGATCAGGCGCAAACCTCCATGGTGCTGCGCCTCGGTCAGTGCCGCCTGAACCAGTTGATAGCCGAGCCCGCGCTGGCGAACCATTGGCGAGACGTACATGCCAAACAGCGTCACCTTGTGCCGGGCCTTCTCCCGAGGCTCGAAGGCGAGGCCGACAATGCCGGCCAAGCGGCCGTCCTCGAACGCCCCGAGCACCACGTCCAGCTTGCTCGTCAGGCGCGACTCCCACCAACCCAGCGGCATCGCCGCCCGCTCGCGCACACTCGAGGTGAAGGCTTGCGGGTGCAGGTCGTAGGCTTCGAGCATCAGTGCCCGATAGTCCAGGGCATGGCTGGCATCCAGTCGCTCGATCCACATGTTCAGGCCATCCGTTTTTGCTCAAGCATCAGCCGCAGCGCCAGTGCCGACAACACGAAGCCCATGAAATAGCGCTGCATCGCCAGCCAGGTGGGATTGTTGACGAACCACGAGGCGATCCCCGCGGCAAACATGGCGATCAGCAGGTTGACG
>Ga0209050_1000853_pt1 | contig 41533 bp, 31 predicted proteins | sample Araplavi_mTSA_r2_FD_184276 | JGI IMG/M metagenome (GOLD analysis project Ga0209050, IMG submission 184276) | Arabidopsis root microbial communities from North Carolina, USA - plate scrape MF_Cvi_mTSA_r2 (SPAdes) (version 2) | ecosystem: Host-associated > Plants > Roots > Endosphere | place: USA... | reverse complement strand
GAAGACGGTATTGCCGTTCCGGAAATTGATGCGATAGTACCACTATACGGGACACTGCGTCGCAAAATGGGGAACACTGCGTTGGAAATCGAAGATCTGCGGACATTCGTCGAGGTTGCCGATGCTGGAGGTGTTTCGCCCGCTGCGCGCCGGCTCGGCATATCCAAGTCGATCGTCAGTCGGCGGCTTGCGCGCCTTGAATCGGATCTGGGCGTCCAGCTTCTGGCGCGATCGACACGCGGCGCCGCTCTCACCGAAGCCGGGGCGGCATTCCGGGACTATGCGGCCAGAGTCGTCGCCGAGATTGACATGGCGAGGGAAATGATCCTGCCGGCCGGCGAGCTTCGCGGCCGCTTGCGGGTTTCAGTGCCACTAACGTTCGGCCCGACCCACTTCGCGCCGGTGCTCGCGGACATGGCCCGGCGCCACCCGCTTCTCCATATCCAGACTTGTTATACGGACCGCTTCGTCGATCTGATCGCTGAGGGTTATGATTGCGCAATCCGGGTCGGTTACCTCCAAGACTCCAATCTGATCGCGCGACGCGTCGGGCCGATGTATGGGAAGCTCCTCGCGAGCCCGGACTATATCAAGGCGCATGGGTCGCCCGAGACGCCCGAGGAGCTCGGCGCGCATCAGTCTCTCATGCAGGGCACAGAAACCTGGCAGCTCATGGATGGCGACAAGATTGTCACGGTTCGCCCGCAGGGGCGATTTAAAGCAGACAACGGCACGGCCCTCATCGCCGCCGCGATAGCAGGTCTTGGGATCGCTTACCTTCCCGATGGGCTTACCCATCATCTTCAGGCATCTGGCACACTCGTCCCCGTCATGACACGGTACCCACCGCCTCCTGCGGGGGCCTATATCATCCGCCCGCCAAGCCAACACCCGTCACGCAAGATACGGGTCCTCACCGAACTTCTGATCGAATGTTTTGAACAGGCGCCCCATCTTGCACGCGTTGCGAACAGCTGAACCAACTACCAACAGGGATGGCCGAGATCATCTCCGGCAATTTTTGGCCGTTTGCGGACAGTTGGCTTTTGGCGGAAAATTGAGAGAAGCGGACGTTTAGCCACGGCAAATCTGCTGGGTTACGTATGGCTGCAGCTCCTTAATGCCGCTAACGGAATGCTAAAATCTTCCGGAGATTCCAAGCCGGTTAAACCGTCCGCCGCCACTGCTTGCGAAACTACCGGTGGCCGGCAGCAAACCGCTTTATTATCCGGGGGATCTGACGTTTAATCGGAACGTCTCTGCAAGCGCGTCCAACCGCCCATGGACCGCAGTATATTCTGTCAATTCATTGGACCGCCCGCGCTTCGCTTGACCGCGTCTCGAAAGAGGAAACGGGCGCCTCCCCGGAGCCCATGGGAAGACGCCCGCCCTCAGCGTCACTTCAACGCGTTGACATCTGCGGTGTAGGGCTTCGCATTCGGTACGCTCAAGCGCTTCGACAGCGGGAGACAACGCTCGCGGTCGAATGGCGACCCGGGCACGCTCCCGTAGAAGCAGGCGGCGCCCAGCTTGTCCCCGTCGGTCAAGGTCAGCGACCAGTCGCCAAGACCATTGCACTGCGGATAGTGCATGACCGAGAAGGCGTCGTAGTTGCCGTCGCCGACCGGTTTCCAGTCGGCGTCTTCGAAGCATGCGCCGGCCTCGGGACGGGTATGTTCGTGGCGGAACCCGAGAACATGGCCAAGTTCGTGCCGCAATATGCCGGCGAGTTGAAGCTTGTCTGCCGGGTTGAGACGGAATGACGACGCATCGATGAGGATATTCCTCTCGGGCCGGGCGTTTCGCGGGAAGAAGGCGCGGGCGTAATAGCGGCCTTCGACATCGACCGGACGCACATCGAAGACGACCGCGCCATTCGCTGCGTTGCAATTGGCGTCGGCGGTCTGGTCGTGGACAAAGCGAACATCGGCAACGGCCTCCCACGCTGCGGCGGCCTGGCGCATCGTCTCAGCAACCGCAGCGTAGCGCTCGCCGAAAGCGCGGCTGACACAATAGCTGAGCGCCTTCTGCTTGCCGTCGGTCCAGCCGGCGATCCTGCCCCCTGGCGCGTCGATGACGATCGCGGTGTCGTAATTGGCTTCGAACTTAAGCGCGACGACGTTCGAATAGAAATTCTCGAGGTCCTCATCGGTCGCGATCGGCGTGTCGCCATTGACGATATAGACGCCGCCAGGGAATGGCTCCTTGTAGACCGTTGCCTTGAACTCCTCGAAGGACGGGATCGCCTTCTTGTCGACGACAACTTCGGCGGGCGGCATCTCGTAGACCTCGATCTCCTTCGACGCCGTCTTGGTCTTCTCGTCGGTCTGCTGCGAGCATCCCGCAGCAGCAAGTGCCACGACCGCCGCCGCGGCCAGAAAATTGCGCATATCTCCCATTTTCATAGCCCTCCTCCTTCTGTCGATCCTGTCGCCCGGTGAACGCGATCGCGGGCGCGATTACCGCGCCGTCTGCGGCAGGACGCGGTTCCAGACACCGACCTGGCCCCGCGCCTTGCCGACGGCGATCATGCGTTTCATGTATGCGGGATCGAACTGCGCCCCCTTTGCCGGGGGGCCGTCCGCCATTTCTTCCGGCGTGATAAAGGCGAGCCGCACTTGGTGATCGGGGGCTGCGCGCTCAAGCACCTCGTCGATCGAGAAGAGATAGACCTGGTTCACCAGGATTACCCGCGCCCGGTTCACGATATCGAGCGCAGAATATTTGGCGGGCGCCTCGGTGCGCACCGTCATGTCGCCATTCCGGATGATGTCGGTATGCGCGCCGAAGGCCTGCAGCCGCTTGCCTCCGCTGAGCGCGGCACGGTTCGCCGCCACAGCATTGCCGGCGTCGATAGCTGCCCGCGCGAACACGCCAAAGCGAAGCCCTGCATCGACGTAGAGATGGTCGTCAATGAGCACGGGCGGCGTGCCGAGCGGCTCGGATGAGGCAGCGATCATCACATCGATGAAACATCCGCGGGCGCGCGTTTCGCCGCGTTCGAAGCGGCGCGCGAGGTCGAGCATGTCGACCTGCTCGGCATTGCCCGTGTCCCAGTTGAGGATCAGCATGAAGAGCTGCTTCTTCGCCGGATCGATTTTGGCAAGATCAAGCATCGTCTCTTTCGTGATCATGAGGTCCAGTCGGCGCCGCAGCGGGTCGAGGTCGCCCATGCGCGCTCGCCGTATGACCCCTGCCGTTCCGTGAGAATTGTAGAGGGTCTTCTCGGTCGTGATCGTGTAGCCAGAAACCAGGTCGTCGATATTGGGGCGATTGGGCTTCCCCGCCTCGGGCGGAAAATCGTCCTCGGGCTTCAGGATGCGGTCGCCTGGCGCTGGCGTAATGCCCAGTATTGCAAGCGGCGCCTGCAAGGCGCCCGTGCTGACGCCCGTGACAACGTCATACTCAGGCAGCTTCTTCCCCATCCCCGCAAGAAAGCCGGAGCCGAAGGCGCCATGCTGGCCTCCGCCGCTCAGGACCAGATGTTCGAACCCGCCCCCGGCGGTCAGCGCCCCGGCGTCGGCCCCGGGCGGCTGCGCGGACAGCATCGCGCTATAGCTCGCCTTCAGCGCGTCGGCTCCCGCTGCGCCGCCATCCGCATTGACGTCGAGCACGGCGCGAACAAGATTGCAGCGCATGTTGGCCGCGATCGGCTCGGGCCGAGGGACGCCGCAGCCCGCAATGGCGATCAGCAGCCCTGCAGCCGCAAAATGTCTCGATGCTTTCCTCATGGTCCGGCTCTCCCCTTGGTCGCCGGCGCCGTCCAGTCGCAGCTCGGCTTGCGGGACGTACCTTTGTGGATGGCGTTGAGGTTGGTCAACGCCGTGCGGCATACGAGGATTCCGCCCGCTTTCACGCTGCCATCGGCGGGGTCGAACAATCGCCAGCTGACGACGATGCCGCCGGTGATGCCGACCGCGGGCGCCCCGAGAGCTGTGAAGAGGTTCGAGCGCTTCAAAATGCTGCCGCCAGCCTCGCCGACGGCGACCCTGAGGCCAAGAAGATCCTTGTGCGCTGCGCTGATCGCGGCCGCGCTGATGGCCGCCGAGAGTTCGTTCGGGCCGCTCTCACGCGGTGCCGAAACGCGCGCGGTGAACGCATCGAAGCGCTTGGCCATCGCATCGAGCACGGCGATCTTGGGTGCCGCGGCCTTCTTCTCGGCGTCGCTCGTTGCAGCCCCTTCGATCTGGGCCAGGCAGGTGCGCACCGTCTCGCGCTCTGCGAGCAGGCTGTCGAAGGCCTTGACGACCTCATTGGTCGCGCTCGCGGCGTTGACCTCGCCCAGGAACACCCATTTGCCTGACTTACGCTTCTTCCCCGCGATGGCATCGACCAGAGCCCGGTCGACCGCCTCCAGCTGAAAGCCTGAAATCTCCGTATCGGTCTTGAGAAGCGACAGCGCCGCGCCGACGAGCGGCGCGACCGGCGCGAGGGCAGCATTGGTCGTCACCGTCGCCTTACATTTCATGTCGCTGACAAGGGCCGAGCCTGCGGCGGTCAGCGCCGTCATCTCGCGCGGGAGCGCAAGTCCCGCCGAGACATCAATTTGCTCGTCCGCCCGCAAGAGCGCAATCGGCTGCGAATAGCTTTTGACACGGTCCGCGATGATATCCGCCGCCTCCTCGACCGCGCGGCTCGCGAGCATGGCGCCCTCGAGCTTCCCCGCGTCCGCCCCGAGCGTCGTCCTCCCTTCGGCACCCTTGAGGCCGAGTGCCTCGACCTGGACGCCGACAAGCTCCTTCTCGGCCTTCTTCTGCTCCACCTGAAGCTTGAGCATGTCGAGTTGCCACTGCTTGGCGGCAAGTTCGGCGGCCGGATCCGCTGCAACCTGCGCCTGCGCCGCGGCCGCCAGCGAGACCGCGCCCGCCACAGAGAATATCGTCCGTCTCATTGCATCCCCCAATTAATCCGGAAGCCCCGAAGCGCCCGATCGGGCTCGCACCCGTTTCCGGCCTCGCGCCAGCCCCAGCCAGTGTCCCCGGAGCCGCCGACACTCGACGAGCTTCGAGCGCGGCGCGCGCGCAAAGCGCGGAAGAAGAGTCCAAAATGCGTGAAAAGAGTTCAGACTCCGCAGAAAAATGCTACGCATTGCATTTGGGAAATCAGCCCGTCCGGGGGAGGACATTTGGGCAGCGGGGCAACATATGATCTAAAGCTCGTCGGCCCCTTCGGGCTGTTCGCACCCGCTGGCGGGCGGATCGAAATTTCGAGCAAGAAGGCGATTGCGCTCGTCGCGCTGCTTGCCTCCGCCCCGGATGGCGTTCGGACGCGTGTATGGCTCCAGGCGATGCTGTGGGGGACGCGCGACACCGCCCAGGCCCAGTCCAGCCTGCGGCGCGAACTCTCGACCTTGCACAAGATCCTCGGCGAGCATGGCGCCGCCGAGCTTCTGGTCCGCGAGACCCGGCGCGTCGGCCTGAGGCTCGCCCAAATACAGGTCGACATGTTTTCGCTCGACATGGCCTCGCGCGGCGGCGCGCACGACCAAGATGATTTTCTCGAAGGCATCGACCTCAAGGGCTGCGACGAGTTCGAGGACTGGCTGCGGATCCAACGCTCGCGGCTCCGCGAACTGCGCGACGTCGAGATTCCTTCCCCCGCCGCTCCCCTTCCCACGGCGCAACATGTCCTCGGCGAGCCCCTGCCGCCCCGGGAGGTCCTGCTGGGCAACGAGCCGCCGCGGCCGCCGCCCAAACCGTCGGTCGCGGTGCTGCCCTTCGCGCATCTCGGGCGCACCGACGGCGCAAATTGGCTCGGGACCGGTATCGCGCAGGAAGTCGGGATGACCCTTGCGCAGTTTCCGCAGTTGTTCGTGGTCTCGGCAACTTCCGCCGCCGTGCTTGCGGAACGCCGCCTCACGCATGTCGAGATTGCACGCCAGCTCGGCGTCCGCTACCTCCTCGACGGGACGATCCAGCAATCGGGCGCGCGTCTGCGTGCCAATGTGAGTCTTCTCGACGGGACATCGGGCCTCCAGGTCTGGGGATGCAGCGTCGAGGGCGCGCTCGATGATATCTTTGCGCTTCAAGAGAGCGTGGCGACCCGCGCCGCGCCGCAGATCTGGACCCAGATAGATCTCGCCGAGCGACACCGGGGCCTTCGCCAAGCTCCCCGGCGCGGCGACCAATATGAGCTCTACTGGCGCGCCAACGCCCTTTTTCGAAGCTGGGACCGTGGGCCGACGCTCGAGGCGATCGGGCTGACCGACGAACTTACCGCGAGCGATCCGACCTGCCCCTTGTCGGCGGGCCTTGCAGCCTTCTGCAACAGCGTCGCCTATGCGTTTCGCTGGACCGACGACGCCGCGGCGACCCGCCGCACCGCCATCGCCCATTATCAAAATGCGCTGCGTCTGGGACCATCGAATGTTGAGGCGCTCGGCTATATTGCCGGCACCCTGATCGGCATCGGCGGAGATCTCGAGCTCGCGAACCGCATCGTCGACCACGCGCTCTCGCTCCTACCCGCCTATCAGCCGACCCTATTCTGGGGTGGGTGGGTCGATCTCGCACGCGGCCATCCCGCCCGGGGGCGCGAGCGCTTCGAACTGTCGTTGCGGATCAATCCGGCGTCGGGCGTGAAGGCCTATGCCCTAACCGGCATCGGCCTTGCCAACCTGTTCCTGGGCGACGAGGCGGCCGCTCTTGCCATGCTTAGTGAAGCCGCGGTTCACCTACCCAACTATCCGATCACGCTCGCGGCGCTCTGCGCAGCGGCGCGGCGGACCGGCGACGGCGAGGTCGCGCGGCGGGCCGCGCTCCAGCTTGCGGGCCTGGGGGCTCCCGGCGAGACGCTGTCCATCCTCCAGGTGCCCGATCATCGGGCGCGCCTTGCCGATGACGTCGCGGCGACGCTCCGCGAAATTGCGGCCGACTCGGCGATGGGCGTGGCGAATTCGCCAACCCCGGAGCCCGGCACCCGCACCGCAGGGGCGGCCTGAGCGCTCGAAGGGCGTTAAAACTTCTTCCGATCTGGACCAAATAGCGCTTTCGGGTTGCCGCGCGCCGTGCAGTTGCTGAGACCAAGGAGATTGCGAGGGAGGGCGCCATGGCAAGCATCGGTTTTTCGAAGCGGAAGGGCTGGAACAATTACCATCTGACGGTGCGGAATGACGTCGACGAATATGGCGTCTTCGATGCGAGCGAGCTTGGCCCTTGCGACATACCCTCGCCGCTCGCCGGCCCCGAGCGGTTTCAGCGAACCAAGGGACCGCTCCACGACTATATCGCCAAGGCGCTCGCCCAGGACACGCCCGCGGGCATGCTCGGCACCGCATGGAGTTTCGCGGATCTCGTCGGTTACCATGATGTCGAGCTCGACCTCACGGGGCTGAAGGGATGCTCGATCGCGGCGCAGGCCGACCTTGATGCAGCTTGCACGATCGACCCATCCGAGATCGCGTTCGTGAGCGGCGGCACAACGCTCCGCTGCCTCACCGAATGGGCCGCGAAGCTCAGGCCCGCACGGTCGATCGCAACCAGCGGCACCCATCTCGGACCAACGATCGCAGGCGGGTTCGGGACGGCGAGCCATGGTTCGCGGCTCGGGTTCGGAGGTCTTCAGGACATGATCCTGGGCCTCCATCTCATCGTCAGCGAGACCGAGTCGGTATGGATCGAGTCCGCCAGAAGTCCCGTGCTCGATCCTTCGGTTGCCGCCCGCTTCGCCTCGAGCTTCATCCGCGACGATGACATGTTCGACGACGTGCTCATCCATCTTGGCGGCATGGGGATCGTCAACGGCGTGGCGCTGCGCCTTGTCCCGTATCAGCTTTACGATGTGCTCGCCGAGGTCCGGCCGCTCTGGCCCGAATGGCCTGAGCTTGTCGAGCAGGGCCGTTACCGCGAAATCGCCGATCGGCTCGGACATGACGCCGAGCCCTGTTTCTACGAGTGCACGATCGACCCGTTTGACGGCGCCGGTGAGCGCAACGCGATCCACCTCATGTATTTTCCCGCAGGGGACGCTGCTGCGCCGCCCGATGCCGAAGATATCGGACCGCTGCCGCGGGCGACCGATGCGATCGCCGGGATGGTCGGCACTGTGCTCGCCGGCGCCGCCGCGAAGTTTGAGACCGCGGAAATCGCAGCCCCGCCCTTTTCGGCCTTCGCTTATTATAAGCAGATCTTCAGTTCGCTCTACAAACCCTTCCGCCTGCCGATCATCGCCGCGTCGCCAAAGCTCGGCTGGGAAAAATTGCACCAGGACGTCATCACCGGAAATTTGCCGGGGGCACTCTATAATGCATCCTATGCGGTCGAGCGCCAAAGCTTGGGCGACGCGCTGAAGCTGATCATCGAAGCCGCCGACGGCCTTATGCCCTCGTTCATTTACACCGTCCGCTTTGTCACCAAGCAGGCTGGTACGCTCGCGTTCACCCGCTTTCGGGAAAATGCCGTCATCGAGATCGACGGCGTCTCGGATCACGCGCCACCGCAGGTCCGTAGATGGGGGGTGCAGACGAAGGCGGGGGCGATGGCTATCCGCGCGGCCTTCGACAATGCCAATCTTGACTATAGCATGCACTGGGCAAAGCTCGGGCAGCTCGACGCCCCGAAGATCGCCGCGGATTATAACACGCCCCCGCTTGCGACCTCTCCGGCGGCGCGATGGCGCGCAGCTCGGACCAAGCTACTCAAGACCCCGGAATTGCAGGCGATCTTTACGAACAAGGCCCTGCAATTCTATGGATTGATCTGACGGTTAGTCGGTCTCGTCCGCCACGATTCGCATGTTGGGCGACGACCTCAGACGGTCGGAACGGTGCCACCATCTATGACGAACTCGGCGCCGTGGATCGCGGAGGCGCGATCGGAAGCAAGATAGGCGATGAGGTCGGCAACCTCATGCGGGTTGGCCGGGCGTCCGATCGGGATTCCGCCCAGGCCGTCGAGTACGAGTTGCCGCGCCTCCTCGATCGTGCCGCCATTGGCGGCCTGCAGCCGCTTCAGCATTTCCTCGGACGCTTCGGTCATGATCCAGCCGGGGGATACGATATTGACCCGCACGCCCTTCGGCCCCAGCTCCTTTGAGATGGATTTGCTGTAGGTCCGCAGCGCGGCCTTTGCAGCGGCGTAGCCTGTCGTCGACTCCGGAAGAGGGAGGGCCGACTGGATTGAGGTGACATGCACCACCGCGCCGGCGCCGCGCTCGACCATCTGCGGGATCAGAAATCGATCGAGGCGGACCGTGGCCAGAAGGTTCAGGTTCAGTTCGGCGAGCCAATGATCGTCGGTCAGGGCGGCAAAGCCGCCGCCCGGTGAGGATGAGCCGCCGATCACATGTGCGACGATGTCGACGCCGCCCATTTGCGCAAGAGCCGCTGCAGCCAGGCTTTCTCCGCCCGCGGCCGTCGTCAGATCGGCCCGGACAAATTCGACGCCAGCAACGGGCTCAGGGTTTCCGCGGGCGGCCGTGATTACCCGGGCGCCGCCAGCCAGGAAGCGCTCGACGGTGGCACGGCCCAACCCCTTGGTGCCGCCGCTGACGACTACCCGCTTTCCCGCAAACTCGGCCGGATCAATTGCAATGCTCATAGCGTGATCTCCAGCGTCTTGATGACGTCATTCTCGAGCGTGAAGTCATAGGTGAATCGGATCGGGCTGCCCTGGAAGTCGCCATGGGCAGGGCCTTCGACCACGATCTTGCCGTTCTCTTGGCGAACGCCATCGGGCGTGAAGACGGCCTTGACGGCTACTACCTCCTCTTCGAACAAGGTCCTTATTTCGGCATGGCCCGCGTGACGGTGCCCATTGTCCAGAATGACCGCATCGGCCGCGAACGGCTTCAGCATGCCCCCAACATCGAGCCGCGCGTTGGCCTCGATATAGTCGGCGATGGGGGTAGGAAGCGCTGCGACAAGCGCTGCGGCGTTGCGCTGATCGGCATCGGATTCGCTCTGGATCTGCATGGTATGTCTCCTTGGTTTGACTTGCCTCTGTTGTAAGACCGGCGCACTATCCAGATAAGTAGGCCAATCTGGTATGATATAGTGAAGGATTCGGGATAATGTCGCGACTGGCGCTTCGGGACTTCGACGCCGTGCTGGCGGTTGCGCGGCGCGGATCCTTCCGGCGGGCCGCCATCGATCTGGGCATGTCGACAACCGCGCTCAGTCACATGATTGCGCGGATCGAAGCCGAGCTTGGCGTGCGCCTGTTCAACCGGACGACAAGGAGCGTCGCATTGACCGACGCCGGGCGGGTCTTTGTCGATCGTCTTGGGCCCTCGCTTCAGGATGTCCGCGAGGTCATCGAGATCGTGCGCGCTCGCGGCGAGACGCCTTCGGGTACGCTGCGTATCAACGCGCCGCCCTTCGCCGCACGCTCTCCGGCGCTCAACACCCTTCTCCTGGAATATTCCCGCCGCTATCCCGACATGCATGTCGACGTTGTGACCGAAGGGCAATTGCGCGACATCGTAGCCGAAGGCTTCGACCTCGGCATTCGCGTCGCCTCGCTCGTTCCAACCGACATGATCGCCCTATCGCTCGGCGAGGCGCAGCGTTTCGCGGTGGTCGCCTCGCCAGCCTATCTAAAGACACGGTCGGGACCGCTGGTGCCGACCGATCTTCTTTCCCACGACTGCATTCGCGTCCGCCTACCCGATGGCGCGCTCTACCGTTGGCATTTCGAGAAGGGCGGCGACATAGCGCAGATCGAGGTGAGCGGCCCGATGACGTTCGATGAGCTCAACCTATCGCGCGCCGCGGTAATGGCGGGACGAGGTATCGGCTTCTACTTCGAACAGGACGTCATCGCCGATATCGAAGATGGAACGCTCGTGCGCCTGCTCGAAGACTGGACGCCGCCCGTCCCCGGCCTCTGTCTTTATTATCCAGGCCGAAGGCATCCTTCCGCCGGGCTGTCCGCATTCCTCTCAGTCGCTCGCGAACTGGCGTCAACCCGGGCAAAATCGTAGACCTCGACGGGTAATGGCCGATTGGAGGCGGGCAGCTTTGGGTGATCGATCTACGGAAGCGGACACGGGAAAGGCATCTCGCATTTCAAGGTGCGACGGCGTCGGTTCCGCTTACGATCCTCAAGAAACCGGCGTCCTTGGCCAACACATTATTCGGCGGCCCATTTCAATTTTGCGGCTTGTTGGGATAAGCGATTATCAGGACGAGCGATCCATTACCCGTCTGTCGAATGCCGACTCTGGCACCCTTGTGCAGCCAGGCCGCCATACCCGGCTTCAGCGGCCTTTCCTCTCCGTCCGAATGGACGATGCCCGTACCGGACAGCACATAATAGATTTCATCATGCTCTATCAGGTGAACGCCTATCGCCGACCCAACATGCAGTGCGCGCTTGCGAAATTCGAAACTGCGCGGCGCGGGGACCGCGTCGCTGATCCGCCAAGCGGTCGATTGACCGATTTCGCCGTGCGGGGCCGGCCCATCCCGCCGCGTATCTGCTTCGTCGACGACAACCATCGGCACGGGCTGGGTACCCGCCAGAACCAACGCCAAAATCAGGGTCATGCGGCGGCCTGCCTTTCGCCATCGACCCGCCTCGACAGCTGCCACGGATTGTCGTGCTGCAGGGCCGGCGGCAGCATTTCTTCCGGGACATCCTGAAAACAGACGGGACGCAGGAAGCGTGCAATCGCCAGCGACCCGACCGAGGTTGACCGATTGTCGGAGGTCGCGGGGAACGGCCCGCCATGGACCATGGCGTGCGTAACCTCGACCCCTGTCGGCCAGCCGTTGACCAGGAGACGACCCGCCTTGTCGACAAGAAGAGGTGCCAGCGCCTGAGCCGCCGCCATGTCGCTGTCATCCATCTGGATCGTTGCGGTCAGTTGCCCCTCCATTCCCGCAATCACAGTGCCTATTTCCGCCAGATCGCGGCAACGCACGACGATGGCAGCACTGCCGAACACCTCGTCGCCGATCGATGCGTCGCGAGCATATGCCTCCGCGGTCGTATCGAACAGCGCTGGCGCACAGCGGTTGTGGCCGGCGCCGCGCTCCGCAGACGCCCGTTCGACCGCGGGGTTGCGGTCGAGCGCAGCCACGCCTTCGGCATATGCCGCCGCTATACCGGCACTGAGCATCGTAGCGGGCTCCACACCGGCAAGCGCGTCGGCGGCTGCGCCGACGAACATATCGAGGGCCGGACCGTCGACGGCGACGATCGTCCCGGGATTGGTACAAAATTGGCCGGCGCCGAGTGTAAGGGAGGAAGAAAAGGCGCCGGCCAGTTCAATACCGCGATCAGCAAGTGCGCCCGGGAGGATGATTACCGGGTTTACGCTGCTCATCTCGGCATAGACAGGGATAGGTTCTTTGCGCTTGCGTGCGATTTCAACGAGGTGAAGTCCGCCCCCGCGCGAGCCCGTGAAGCCGACTGCCTTAATCCGCGGATCGGCTACCAGCGCCGACCCCAGCGCATGCGACTTGCCGGGCAGATACGAAAACACGCCCTCGGGGAGGCCGCAATCGGCGACCGCCTTCTGGACCGCCCGCGCGACCAGTTCACCCGTGCCGGGATGCGCACTATGCCCCTTGACCACAACCGGACAGCCGGCGGCAAAGGCCGAGGCCGTGTCACCGCCCGCGACCGAGAAGGCGAGCGGGAAGTTCGACGCGCCAAAGACCGCAACCGGACCCAGCGGCAGGTTCATTCGCCGCAGCGCCGGGCGTGGGGGGACGCGCTCGGGCAACGCGCTGTCGAGCGTCGCGTCGATCCAGTCGCCCTGTCGCACGACCGATGCGAACAATTGCAGCTGGCCGGTGGTACGCCCCCGCTCGCCCTCCAGCCGGGCGCGCGGTAGGCCGGTTTCGGCCATCGCAGTTTCGATCAGCACATCCCCGATATCGACGATCGCTGCCGCGACCGCTTCGAGGAAGTCGGCGCGGACGGCGGGGGGGAGCGACCCGAAGAGTTCCGCTGCGTCCGCGGCAAGCGCACAGGCGTCCGCAACGTCCGCCGCACTCGCGATACCGAAAGCGGGACCGACGACGGCGCCGGTTGCGGGATCATGGGCGTGGAAGCTTTCTTCGCTCCGTCGCGTCGCGCGCCCGACCAATATGCTGCCGTCGATCACCATCGTTTCTCTCGATTACAGGCTGAAGCGCACGCCGAAGTTGAACTGCCGGCCGCTGTGGGTCAGCACGCTCAGGCGGTTCGTCTCGTCGACATATTGATCATTCTTCTCATCGGTCAGATTGATCATTTCGAGGCTGAACTTGATCCGGTCGTTGATCGCATAAGAAAGCTGCGCGTCGAAATTCAGCGTGCTGTTCGTACCGTTCCACGCATTGCCTTCGGTGCCCGGTACCGCGGTCAGATATTTCGAGCGATAGGAGGCCGAACCGCGGATCGAAAATTTCGAATCCTCGTAATAGAGCGTCGCGTTCGCCGCATGCTTGGACAGGCCAACCAGCGGCGCGCGCACCGACGTGCTGCCATTAGCAGACGTCAGATATTCGATGTTCGAGCTGACGTAGGTGTAATTCGCCAGCACGCCGAAATTTGACAGGAAGCCATCGAAGAAGTTGAAGGGTTGCTGCACATTGACTTCGAAACCCTTCAGCTTGCCGCCGCTGGAATTGACCGGCTGGCTGACGATGAAGATATCGGTCGGTGACGCCGTGGTGCCGGTCAGCAGCGAGGCCGGAAGGCCGAGGTCGGCGAAGGGCACCGAGGTGCTGAGCGACTGAACGAAGGTCCCGATATCCTTGTAGAAGCCCGAGACGGCATAGATGGCGCCCGGCGTTGGATACCATTCGACGCTGAGGTCGAGATTGTCGGACTCGGTCGGCTTGAGGTCGGGGTTGCCCGAGCTGAAGGTGCGGTTACCGCCCGACACGTTGAGGTTGCCGCCGGGCGTGATCGAGGCGATTCCCGCGCGCGACATCGTCTTTGCCGCAGCAACGCGCACGAGCAGATTGTCGGTCACGTCGAAGACGAGGTTCGCCGACGGCAGCCAGCGGCCGTAGGACCGGTTCGCTTCGACGAGGTTGATCGCCGCGCCCTGGCTCGCATAGCCGGTGGAGTTTTGCTTGGTGTCAACATACCGCACGCCAATGTCGCCGCGCAGCGGGAAACCCGCGCTCTCCAGGTTGAATTCGGCCATGCCCCACGCGCCAAGGTCTTTCTCCTCCACTGTGATGAACGAACCGCGCGCCGTGGCATTTTCGACTCCACCGGTTGCGTAGGTCGGGTTCGTCGGCGCGTTAAGCGCCGCAAGGAACGCGTCGAGATTGGGGACGACCCAGCTGGTGATCGTGCCATCGGGCAGATTGAGCCCGCGACCGAACCCCGAATAGACGGTGGTGAGCCCCGCAAGCTGCGCCGGGGTCGGCGTCGTGACGACCGTCTCGCCCAGCAGGCGGCGGCGTTCGGTCGAGTCATAGGTAAAGCGGCGCCAGTCGACACCCGCCTTCAACGTGAAGACATCGCTCGCCTCCCACGCCAGCGCGCCCTTTGCGGTGGTGAAGCTGTTGTCGACCGTTTGCGGGCGGATGCGAACTTCAGACGTTCCGTTCGTGAACGCGAAGGTCGCGGGGTTGGTGACGTCGACGCCCGGCTTGATCGTCGGGAAACGCGTCGAGAAATCGTAGAAGAAGCCGTTGGTGTTAGCCGCGTCGATCGTGACCGTTGTCTGCACCGGATTGCGGAACGCCGATTTCGAATGACCGACAAGCCCCGTGAATTTCAGCTTTTCGCCGAATTCCTGCTCGAGGTTGGCGGTGAGCTGGTGGAAGTCGGTCTTCAGAACATCGTAGCGCGACTGGGTGCGCAGATCGACATTGTCGAACGTGCCGCTGATGATGTTGTTATTTTCGTCGACGACGCCCGAGCGGATGATCGTTTGCGGCTTGCCGGTGCCCGAGCGACTGAAACTGATCGCCTGGAACTGGCTTTCGGCGCGCGTGCCGTCGAGGCGTGAATAGAGGCCGTCGATCGAGATGAGCGTGCTGTCCGACGGACGGAACTGGACCGACACCGCCGCGCCAAGGCGCTTCTGATTGATGTCGTAGCTGACGAGGCCCGGGATGCGCGGGTGGAACAGCGCGGTGTCAAGATTGCTGCTGTTGTTGATCTGTGCGGGGGTATAGCCCGAAAGCGTCGAAAGCGGACTGAAGCCGCCGTTGAACCCGCCATAGGTCCAGCGCGTGATATTGGCACCCTCTTCGCGAAGGCGACGCTCTTCATAAGCGAGCGAGACGAGCACGCCGAAGGTTTCGTCGGGGTTGGACACGGTGACGAGCCCCGAGAAACGCGGCGTCAGCTTGCGCGCGAGATCGTTATAGCTGCCCTGAACGGATAACACCGCGGTCGACTTCTTGAAATCGAACGGGCGCGCGACCTGCAGGTCGACCGTAGCGCCAAGCGAGCCTTCCTCGACTTCGGCGCTCGCGGTCTTGCGGACAGAAAGGCTGTTGAACAGGTCGGACGAGAAGATGTTGAAGTCGAAGCCGCGACCCCGGTTGACGCCGCCCGAATTGTCGGTGCCGCCCGAAGTGCCGATGGCCTCCATGCCGTTGATGCGGACGCGCGTATATTCGGGGCCAAGACCGCGGACCGAGATGTTACGGCCTTCACCGTTGACGCGGCTGATCGCGACACCCGGGATACGCTGAAGCGATTCCGCAAGGTTGAGATCGGGAAATTCGGCGATATCCTCGGCCTTGATCGCGTCGATCGAAGCGGTTTCGTTGCGCTTCATGTTGAGCGCGCTGGTCAGGCTCTGGCGAAAGCCGGTGACGACGATATCGCCTTCAGCGCTGGCGTCGGTCGCATCCGCGGCCTCTTCCTGGACGGCGGCGGTCGCCGCACCGTCCTGCGCATAAGCCATGCTCGGACAGATGATCGCAAATGCCGCCGAGCCTGCAAAAAGGCCGGTCTTAATCTTGCACATCGCGGAAGTAGCCATTGGTAATCCCCTCTCCCTGCTTACCGTCATGCGGCAAGTCGTCGGTTAGAATGTCCCAACGCTAACGCCAAAGTTCGCGATAAGGCCAACCTCAATCCAGCATGAATCATTGCCGATCACGCACCGATTCCGGAAAATCAGCCTTTTCACCCCCCTATCCAGCCATGATTTGGCTGGATCGTTCCAACAATCGGCTTGGACCGTCGGAAGCGCAGCCGCTAGCGTCTGCCGTGACCGCAAAAGCCGTGAGTGCTTCCGGTCGATAGGGAGAGGATCATGATCCACGACGCCGAAAAACCGACGAGAACGCGCTATTGGATCATTGCGCTGATCTTCATCATCACCACGATCAACTATGCCGATCGCGCAACCTTCTCGATTGCCGGCGAAGAAGCCTCGCGCGAACTGGCGCTGAGCCCGATCCAGACCGGCTATATCCTCTCGGCCTTTGCATGGGCCTATGCCCTTGCCCAGATCCCGGGCGGGGCTTTGCTCGACCGCTTCGGCACCAAGCGGGTCTACGCCTCGGCTATCCTGATCTGGTCCTTGTTCACCGCAGCGCAGGGCTTCGTCGGCTTCATCCCCGGCCTCGCCGCCGTCACGACACTCTTCCTGCTGCGTTTCCTCGTTGGCCTTGCCGAAGCCCCTTCCTTTCCCGGCAACGCCCGCCTCGTCGCCGCCTGGTTTCCGAGCGCGGAACGCGGCACCGCTTCGGCGATCTTCAACAGCGCGCAATATTTCTCGCTCGTCGCGTTCGCCCCGCTCATGGGGTGGCTGGTCCATGAACATGGCTGGCGCTCGGTGTTCTGGACGATGGGCGTGCTCGGCATTCTGGCGGCGCTGCTCTTCGTCAGCCAGATCCACGGGCCCGAACAGCATCCGCGCGTCAACAAGGCCGAACTCGATCATATCCGCGAGGGCGGCGGGCAGGTTTCGATGGAGGATCGCAGCAAGACCGCGACGGCCTTCTCGTGGCCCAATTTCCGGGTACTGCTGTCGAACCGCATGATGCTTGGCATTTATCTCGGCCAATATTGCATCAATGTGCTGACCTATTTCTTCGTCACATGGTTCCCGATCTATCTGGTCAAGGAACGCGGCCTCAACATCATGGAGGCGGGGTTCGCCGCGGCGCTGCCGGCGGCGTGCGGATTTATCGGCGGGCTTGCCGGCGGAGTAATTTCGGACCGTATCCTCAAGACGAGCGGCAATCTCGACAAGGCGCGCAAGACACCGCTCGTCATCGGGATGCTGCTTGCCACCGCCATTCTCGCCTGCGTCTGGGCCGAACAGGAATGGCTGGTCATCACATTGATGGCGATCGCCTTTTTCGGCAAGGGTGTTGCCTCGCTCGGCTGGGCGGTGATGGCCGATGTCGCGCCGAAGCAGCTCGCCGGCCTGTCAGGAGGCGTGTTCAACATGTTCGGCAATATCGCCGGTATCGTGACGCCGATCGTTGTCGGCTATATTGTCGCCGCGACGGGCTCGTTCGATCTCGCGCTCGCCTTCGTCGCGATCCACTGCCTGCTGACGATCGTCGCCTATGTCTGGATCGTCGGACCGATCCGCCGGCTGGAACTGACCGCATGACCTTTTCGCGCCGGACGTTTCTTGCAGCGAGCGGCGCTATTCTCGCTGCGCCGGCAGCGCTCGCCAAAGGGCCGACGCGCCCGGTCCGGATCGCGACGCCGATGGCGGCGCCCGGCTGGGCGAAGTTGCAGCGCCGCCTGCTCAAGGCGAATGCCGAGGCATGCGAAACCTTTTACGCGAAATATGTCGATGCCAACGACGCGCTGAAAATCTTTGCGCGCTGGGGCGCCAACGACGGCCCCGACGATGCGGCCGAGGCGACGAACGACTGGGTAACGCTCCACGCGCTCGGCGGCTCCGACAAACTGCTCAGCCTCGCGCAGCGATTCTGGGACGGGCATATCCGTCAATATACCGCGGCAAAGACCGTTGACGTCGCAGTCGCGCGGCAAGGCATGTATTATCGCGAATTCCCCGTCCGGATGGACTGGCAGCACAATGCCGAGGGGCTGACGACCTTCAACGTCATGGGCATGAGCGCCCCGCGCGACCGCAAATTGTTCGACCGCACGCGCCGCTTCGCCGATCTGTATACGGGGCACGACCGCAGCGTCGTCAATTACAACCCGCGCCACCGCGTGATGCGCAGCCTGATGAACGGTAGCCGCGGCCCGGCGCCCGGCGTGGTCACGCCGCTCGACTGGGCGGGCGACCCCTTCGATGCCGAGCGCTTCCACCTCGAACATGGCGAGGACGATTATGCGCAGTTCCTCGCGCATTATGCCGAATATGGCGATGTCGTCGGCGACAATCCGCTGAACCTTCAAGCCACAACGCTGGGGCTCAACGCCTATGCGCTAGGCGGGGGCGATCGCTTCCGGACCTGGGCGCTCGACTATCTGACCTCTTGGGCCGAGCGCGCCCGCGCCAATGGCGGCATATTGCCGAGCCGTGTTGCTGCCGATGGGCGCGTCGGCGCCGACTGGTGGCAAGGCGTCTATGGCTGGGGCTTTTCTCCTGTCGTTCCGCAAACCGGCGAGCGCGAAAATCGCAACCGCGTGCCGCGATCGATCACGGCGTTCTTCAACGCTCTGCTGCTCTCAGGCGATCGCGATTACCTTCGCCTGTGGCGCGAGATGAACGTGCGGATCAACGAACAGAGCAAATTGGTCGATGGTGCGATGTCTGCGCCGACGATGCATAATGCAGACGGCTGGTATGGGTGGAAGCCCGGCCCTTATCGGACCAACGGCTTCGAAATCTGGTATGCGACGCAGGAAGCCGCCGACCGCGAGGCTGCGGGCGGCCATCCGTGGATCGATTTCCTCGAAGGCCGCAACACGACCTATCCCGAACAGGCGCTGCAAGCCGATCTCGACCATGTCGCAAAGCGCGTCGCGATCGCCGAAGCCGACCAGACCGCGCCCGACGAGCGGCTCGCGGACTGGACGCTCGGGATTAACCCGGCCGCCGCGAAGGCGCTGATCCAGACGATGACCGGCGGCCTCCACATCGCCCGGCCGCCGTGGTCGCCGACGACCGCACCGCAGGGGGGCGTACCGCTCCATTGTCGCCTGCGCTATTTCGACGCCGACCGGCGGCGCGCGGGGGTTCCCGACGATATCGCGGCGCTCGTCCACAGCCTCGGCGACACGCAGACCGAGGTGACGTTGATCAACACCGGCGCCGCGCCGCGAAACCTGATCGTACAGGGCGGCACCTACGCCGAACATCGCATCGACACGGTCGAATGGGACGGTGGCAAGCAGCAGGTCGGCGGCCGTCATTTTGCGCTGCGGCTCGAAGCCGGGTGCGGGACACGGCTCAAACTGGCGATGGCGCGTTACGCCAATCGGCCCACCCTAGCCTTTCCCTGGGATCGCTGAAGCCTCAGCCGCCCGGCTTGATATAGGGCGCGACCGACAGCAGTTCCCGCTCGGCGCGGCGCGGATCATTCTCGACGCGAATGTCACGGTCGAAGATCATCGTTGCGCGGGCGTCAAGGTCATAACGCGGCCATAAGGGCAGCGACCCGCCATTGGGATCACCGCTACGCGCGAGGCGAATGAAGGCATTGGCCATCTGTCCGGCCAGCTTGCGCCCCTGTTGGCTGTTCCCGGTGCGCGCCTCGGCAAGCTGCACATTGTCGAACACCAGCCCGATATCGAGCGTGTGGAAAGCGCCAAGCACGCCGCCTGCTTCAGGCGAAGGAAAGTCGAGCTGATACATCCACGTCGGCGCGCCGATCCGCGCGCGCTCCTCGGCCTGGATCAGATGCCCCGGCCACGACCGCGCCGCCGTCGACGCCGCGAGCAATATCTGCCCCGGCGAGCGATCAGGATAGAGCGCGCGATATCGTTCGACGAGCCATACCGGGTCGACATCCTTGACGATCTCGCGCTCCAGCCGCGCCGGGAGATTGTCCCAGTCGGTGTCCCCACGCTTCAGCGTCGCGGCGATCCACAGCCCCGTTTCGTCTTGTGTGTTGCCGACGATAAGGGGGATCGAGGCTGCCTCCCGCGGTGCATCGGGATAGAAGGGATGACGTTTCAGCACATGATGGTCGAGCGTCGAGGTAAAGCTGATCTCGCCTTTTCCTTCGAGCGGATCGATCATCTCCATCGCTTCGATCAGCCGTTCGACAGGCAAGGCGCGTAACGCGCCGAACGACGCAGCACCCGCCTTCGTCATCCACGCCTTCGAGCGTTCGGTCGCGTGATTGGGGCCGGCGGCAGTGACATGCTGGCCGCTCATCGTTGCGGCGCTGTGGAACAGCGGGCGCGCCTCTTGCATGGCCATCAACGTAACGACCTTCGCTCCGCCGCCCGACTGGCCGAAAATCATCACGCGGCCCGGATCGCCGCCAAAGTCGGCGATATTGTCGCGGATCCATTGCAGCGCGAGAATGATGTCGAGGTTGCCGACATTGCCCGACTCGGCCGGCCCGCCAAGCCGCGCGAGATAAGCGTAGCCCAACGCCGCCAGCCGGTGGTTGAGCGTCACCACGACGACATCGCCGCGCCGGACGAGATTGCCGCCGTCGTAGAGCGGATCGGACCCCGATCCGTGCGCGTGCGCACCGCCGTGCAGATACACCATCACCGGCCGCCGCGCGCTGTCCAGCGCTGGGGTCCAGATATTGAGGAACAGGCAGTCTTCGCTTGTCGGCTCCGAGGCCTTCGTTTGCGGCGCAGCGGCGCCACAAGCGGTCGCATCGACGATCCCGCGCCAAGGCGCAGGCGGCAGCGCGCGTTCAAAGCGGCGCGGCGCAGTGTCGGCGCCATATCGTACTCCGCGAAACGCCAGCACGCCTTGCTCGCGAAGACCCCGCACACGCCCGTAGCGCGTCGTCGCCACCGGATCACCGCCGCCCTTCGCCCACGCCGCCGATGGCAGCAGCATCGCCGCCCCCGCACCCTCCATCAGGTGGCGGCGAGCGATCACGCGGCCATGACCTCCATGCACAACCGGCGCATCGGCTCTGTTGCAGGATTGGCGTTATCGCGGCGCCAGGCCATGTAGAGTTCGACCGGATGCTCCGGGGTCGTGTTCAACTCGCGGAACTGCACATCGTCGGGATGCAGCCCCATGGAAGAACGCGGGACCACCGCCGCCGCCAACCCGGCGCGCACCAGCCCCAACATCGAGTGAATCTGCGTCACATGCTGGACATAGTGCGGCGACACGCCTGCCTCGTCGAAGATCCGCGCCAGCAGATCGTGGAAATATCCTGCGCCCTGCCGCGAATACATGATGAGCGGCTTGTCATCGAGGTCCGCGGGTTCGAGCACCGATTGCGCCTGTCGCGGATCACCGAGCGGCAGCGCAACGACGAGCGGCTCGCTGAGCGCGAGGACCGAGTTGAATTCGCCACGCTCGACCGGCGGACGAACAAACCCGATGTCGATCAGGCCGGTCAGCAACGCGTCGGTCTGGTCGCTCGTTACCATCTCGCGCAGTTCGAGTTCGATATTGGGGAGCGTCGCACGCGCCTGTGTCACGATGCGCGGGACGAGCGTGTAGCCCGACACAGCGGTGAAGCCGATGCCGACCTTTCCCGCATCACCCTTTGCCACGCGGCGGGCCGACAGCGATGCGCTTTCAGCAAGCCGCACGATGCGTCGCGCCTCAATCAGGAAGACGCGGCCGGCGGGTGTCAACGACACATTGCGGCTCGTCCGTTCAAGCAGCGTCACATCGAGGATGCGCTCAAGCAATTGGATCTGCCGACTGAGCGGCGACTGGGTCATGTTGAGCCGCTGCGCCGCGCGGCCGAAATGGAGTTCCTCGGCGGCGGCGACGAAGCAACGGAGCTGGCTGAGTTCGAACATGGCCCAGCCTAATCCTCTCACGCCGCTGCCGAAAGAGCCTTTGGCGATGCCCGCTCGATCAGCGCGCGCAGTTCCTGCTCCTCGGCGGCGCTGAGATCGGTCAGCGGCGAGCGAACCGGGCCGGCATCGCGTCCCACGACACGGCAGCCGGCCTTGACGATCGACACCGCATAGCCGCGCCCGCGATTGCGGAGCGCGATATAGGGCAACACGAACTGGCGAAGCTGGTTCATCACCTCGATTTGGTCGCCGGCGCGAACCGACTTGTAGAAGTCGAGTGCCCATTCGGGCATGAAGTTGAAGATCGCCGAAGAATAGGTCGTCACGCCCATGGTCAGATAGGGCGTCGCGAAGGTCTCTGCGGTCGGCAGGCCGCCAATATAGGTCAGCCGGTCGCCCATGCGCGCATAGACGCGCGTCATCAGTTCGATGTCGCCAACTCCGTCCTTGAAACCGACGAGATTAGGATTGCGGTCGCAAAGGCCTGCCAGCGTCTCGTCGTCGAGGATCGCATTATCGCGGTTATAAACGATCACGCCCAGCCCGGTCGCCTTGCACACCGCCTCGACATGCGCAGCGAGGCCTTCCTGTTTCGATCCGACAAGATAGGGCGGCAGAAGCAGCAAGCCATCGGCACCGGCCTTTTCGGCCCCGCGCGCAATCTCGACAGCAATTGCGGTGCCATAGCCGCAGCCGGAGATAACCGGAACCTTGCCTTTGCCTTCGGCAACGGCGGCGCGGACGACGTCGACGACTTCAGTTGGTGTCAGCGAGAAAAATTCGCCGGTACCGCCAGCCGCAAACAGTCCCGCCAGTTCGTGCTCCAACATCCACGCGCAATGATCGCGATAGGGGGCCTCGTCGAACGTACCATTCGCATCGAAATGCGTCACGGGGAACGAGAGCAGACCTTCGCCCAATCGCTGCCCCATTGCCACCGGATCCATCAAGCCTCTCCTCTGCTATCATCGTTGGGGGCCGCCATTCACGGCCTCACTGGCAATATTTCTAGGTGAAGCGCCGGAAAGGGTCCAAACCAAAGGCGCGTTTGATCAATGCGCAGATTAGCTTGGTTGCCCACGCCCGGCCGGTTGCGGACGGTCTGCTTTTGAAGGTAAATTTCGGACAGCGGACATTGAACGGTCCGGTTGATTCGGGGCGGGCACCCAGCGCTAATCCGTGACCAGCGCCCCAGTCATTGCCCGCTGCAGGATTTTAACAGCACGTATCATGATGCGTGAACTTCATCGGGCGCGTCCCCCAGCTGCCCTCGCTCTTCGGCAGGTTCCAGCTCGATTCCCTCGTTCCGAAGCCCGCGCCGGCCGATGCCGGATTGATCTGGCTTACCAGACCGCTTGAACGACGCTGGCCCAGGCGGTGCCAAAGCGACGACTAAAGCCTAACGGCTCGCCAAGACAAAGTCTTCGGCATGCCGTTTCAATTCACCGACCGCGATGCCCGGGCGATAAAGCGCGCCGCCCAGCCCGAAGCCTGTGGCCCCAGAAGCCCGCCAAGGCGCCAATGTATTGGGGGTGATGCCGCCCGTGACGATAACCGGGACGTCCGGCAGCACCGTTTTCAACGCCTTCAGGATGTGCGGGGACGACGCTTCGGCGGGGAAATATTTCAGGGCGGTCGCCCCGGCTGCATGCGCGGCAAACGCCTCTGACGGGGTGAGAAATCCCGGGACTGACGCAAGGCCCGCTTCCACCGTCGCGCCGATGACGGCGGCGTCGGTGTTAGGCGATACGACAAGCCGCCCGCCCGCCGCGGCGACGTCGGCCACTTGGCTGCGCGACAAGACCGTCCCCGCACCGACGACCGCCCGATCGCCGACCGCGTCGGCCAGGATTGCTATGCTGCGCAACGGGTCGGGCGAATTCAGCGGCACTTCGATAAGCGTAAACCCCGCATCGACGAGCACCTCGCCCGCCGCCGCCGCCTCTTCCGGCCGGATTCCCCTGAGAATGGCGATTAGCGGGCATTGCGCCAGCGCGGCGGCGAAATCCATCATAGCTCCTTCCAGATTCGGGTGATGCCCGCGACAAAGGCAGAATGACTGTCGACAAGGATCGCCGAGCCGCCAAGTTCCTCGATCGCGCAACGGTAAAGTCCGCCAAGATTCGCGTCGGCCAGCACATGCACCGGCTCCGACGGGTCGGTCAGGCGCGCGCGCACGTCGCTGCCGATGAGCAATCCGCTGGTGAAGGACGCGCTTTGTTCGAGCGGCAGCGATCCGAGCAGGCGCGCCGCGCGAATAGAGAAGAGTTGCGATAGCAGATCCTGTTCCTGCGACTGCCGAACCCCAGCGACAAACCCGTCGTTCGGCCCGACATCGCCGTCGAGCAGATCGGCGAGCAGGCTGTGCTGCTTGAGCAGCGCGAACAGTTCGCCGGTCATCGTCGTGGTGAAGTCGACCAACCTGCCGCCCGCGACACGCGCCCATTTGCTATGGGTGCCGGGCTGGCACAGCATCGCGCCGTCGGGCACCAGCCCTGCCTCGAGCGCGCCGAGAAACTGGACCTCTTCGCCGCGCATGACGTCGGCGCGGCGGTCGTCGAGGCGGCACACGCCGGGGACGATCGCCGTGCGCCCCGCTGCAATCCACCGCGTGCCGCGCGCGATAGCGGCGAAATCGGCGGGCGCTAGCACATAGGGGATCTCATGCCAGCCGCGTTTCGATCCGACCATGCCGGCGCACAGCATCGGCGCGTCGCCAAAGCGCGCGCGGATATCCGCCGCCTCAGCATCGAAACCGCCCGGCGCGATCGCCAGCACGCCGCGGTCGTCTCGTTCGGTTTCGACGACCGCGCCGTCCGCATCGATGCTGTACACGCGGCGGTTAGTGGTGCCCCAGTCTACGCCAAGAAAATGTCCGTCCATGCGCCGTCCGACCTACCACCAGGTCGCATAGAGCGCGATCAGGATCGCGATCACGGCGCCGCTTGCCACGTTGAAGCTGGTCGTGGTGCGAAAGCTTACACTTTCTGCGGTGATCCGATCCTTGTCGGCGGTTGCGGGCATCAGCAGCGACAAGCCGACCGCCAGCGCGAGCGCGATCAGGAACACGATCCCCATGCGATCCATGAACGGGATCGAGGGGGCAAGCACCTTGAAGAGATAGGAGAAGCCAACCGATGCGACCGCTGCGGCGATGGCGCCGGCCTCGCTCGCGCGCTTCCAGAACAGGCCGAGCAGGAAAATTACCGTGATGCCGGGGGTGAAGAAGCCCGAAAATTCCTGGATGAACTGGAATGCCTGGTCGGAGCCGCCGAGCAAGGGGCGTGCGGTGATCAGCGCGAGCAAAGTCGCGACGACGGCGACGATGCGCCCGACGAGCACCAGCTTCTTCTCGCCCGCCTCGCTCCGCTCGCCGGCATGCGCGGGCGAGAATTTGGCATAAAGGTCGAGCGTAAAGATCGTCGCGATCGAATTGATCTTTGACGCGGTCGACGCCACCACAGCGGCCATCAGTGCGGCAAAGACCAGCCCCAATATGCCCGCAGGGAGCAGTCGCATCATCGTCGGATAGGCTTCGTCGGGTTTCGCGAGGTCGGGGGCGAGCATCACCGCGGCGATCCCCGGCAGCACGACGATCACCGGCATCAGCAGCTTGAGGAAGGCGGCGAACACGATGCCCTTCTGCGCTTCGGCCAGATTCTTCGCGGCCAGCGCACGCTGGATGATATATTGGTTGAACCCCCAATAGGACAGGTTCGCGATCCACATGCCACCGATCAGCACCGAGATGCCCGGCAGATCCTTGTAGAAGGGATTGTCCGCCGCCAGGATCATGTCGAAGTGTCCGGGCAGTTCGCTGCTCAGGCGGCTGAAGCCACCGATGATGCCCGCGTCGCCGCCGATTTCGCTGAGCGTGATGCCGGAGATGAGCAAGCCGCCGAGAACGAGTAACGTGACCTGAACGATGTCGGTCAGCGCGACCGCCTTTAGCCCGCCGTAAAGCTGGTAGAGAAGCGCAAAGCCGCCCAGCGCGAACAGCGCGACATCCTGATCGACGCCTGCCACCTTGTTGACCGCAATCGAACCAAGCCAGACGATCGAGGTGAGGTTTACAAAGACATAGAGCGCCAGCCAGAAGATCGCCATCAGCGTGCGGATATTGGTGCCGTAGCGCTGCTCGAGGAACTGCGGCATCGTGAAAATCTCGTTGCGGATGAAGATCGGCAGGAAATATTTGCCGACGATCAGCAATGTCAGCGCCGCCATCCATTCATAGGAGGCGATCGCGAGCCCGATCGCGTAGCCCGATCCCGACATACCGACGATCTGCTCGGCCGAAATATTGGCGGCAATCAGCGATGCGCCGATCGCCCACCAAGGCAGGTTCTTCGATGCCAGAAAATAGTCGGTGCTGTCCTTCGCCTTGCCGCCCTTTTCGCGGCTGACCCACTGTGCCAACCCGAAAATCCCGATCGCGTATGCGACGATTACCATCACATCGAGAGTCGTCAGCGTCATCTTCGGCATCCCCTTTCCCGCGGTGTCCCGCAAACGCCGCGCCGAAAAATGCGCGATCGTCTATTTATACGATTTATAGGACTTTATATTTATATGATCTATGCCACTTGTCTAGAGCCTAGCTGCGGGCGATAGGAAGCGCGAGCGAACTGTGCCTGACGGGATGCCGCAACGCGCGATCCAGCGCGGCGGCAAGAGAGGGAAAAGCGTGCAACCAGGTGATCCGGCGGAACTGCGAACCCGATTGGGACGCAACCTCACCTATGGCCTCCTTGACGCGCTGGGCCGCGCGATCGTCATCGGCGCCTATGAGGACGAGCCCTTCCCCACCGAGGCCGAACTGGCGAAGCAGCATGGCGTCAGCCGGCAGGTGACGCGCGAGGCGGTGAAGATGCTGACCGCCAAGGGTCTGCTCAGCGCCCGACCGCGCCAGGGCACGATCGTCCAGCCCGCGACGACGTGGAACCTGTTCGATACCGACGTGCTGCGCTGGCTGCTCGAACGCAAATTCTCGGTCGATCTGCTGCGCCAGTTCAATCAGCTGCGCGTCGCGATCGAGCCCGAGGCTGCCGCGCTCGCCGCCGCCAATGCGAGCGATGCCGATCTCGAACCGATCTTCGCCGGCCTGAAGCGCATGGAAGCCGCCGAGCGCGGGTTCGACGACCCGCTGGACGCCGACATCGCCTTTCACGTCGCGATCCTGCGCGCGTCGGGCAACCCGTTCTTCGTCCAGTTCCGCGACGTGGTGACTACCGCGCTGCGCAGCTCGATCCGCTTTACGAACCGCATCAAGGGCCGGTCGGCGAGCGTTCCCGATCATGCCGCGGTCAGCGAGGCGATCGCGCGCCGCAACCCCGACCGCGCGCGCAAGGCGATGAAGAAGATCATCGGCGACGTCCTCGACCTCATCGAAACGAGCGACGACTAGTCTGTCATGGTGATCGGCAGGATCGCGCCGCCTGCCGCATAGCGGACGCGCTCGACGGCGATATGGCGTTCGCCCTGCAACGGCGCGCTTTTGTCGCGCGTCGGCCAGCGGTGATAGACGATCAGCCAGTCGCCGCTGACGGGGTCGCGAACGAAGCTGTGATGTCCCGGACCCTGATAGGCCGCATCGGACTGCAGCAGCACACCCCGATAGCGCCAGGGGCCGACGGACGAAGGGCCGGTCGCATAATGAACCGAATAGCCGGTGCTGTTCCAAGCGCCGTAGCTGTAGGACAGATAATAGACGCCGCCGCGTTCGTGCATGAACGCCCCCTCGGTGAAATGGGGCGGCTGTTCGGTGGCGACCTCTTCGACGATCGACAGCAGGTCGTCCGCCAGCCGATAGATGCGAAGGCGCGCTCCGGCGCTGCCGCCGGCATAAAGGTAGAAACGGCCGCTCGCGGCATCGCGAAAGACCATCGGATCGATGGCCTCGAATCCCTCGCCGCCGGTGAGCAGCGGGCGGCCGGAATCGGTGAACGGGCCCTGCGGCCGTTCGGCGACCGCGACGCCGATACGGCTGGGAGTGGGGTTTTGCGGACCGACCGAATAGAAGAGATAATAGCGGCCGTTAGCTGCGATCAGCGCCGGTGCCCACAGATGGTGGCGCGGCGCGCCGTCATCGTCGATCCAGCCGATTTCGTCGCGGCGCAGGATGACGCCGCGAAACTGCCAGTGCCGCAAATCGCGCGTCGTCCAGGCCGACAACCGATCCCCGCCGTCTCCGCCCGTCGGATAGACCCAGAGTTCGTCGCCGATCGCCACCGCATGCGGGTCGGCGCCAACGATCGATTCCGTCTCGGAAGAGTCGGCGGGCGTGGCCGGACCGGGCAGCATCATCGCTGCTGCGGCCGCCCATGCCCGCCATAGGCTGGAGGATATCATCAGAAGCGCGCGCGCAGGCTCGCTCCATAGAAGCTGTCGTCGACGCGGATGTCGTGCGGGAAGCCCGGCGTGTGGAAATAGCTGTGGTACTTGCTCCGCAGCACGTTCACGCCGTCGACGCTGAGCGCCAGATTCTCGTTGATGTCATAGCTGACCGAGAAGTCGAGCCGGCCGTTCGCCTTCACGCGGTTGAACTTTGCGCCGTCGCCCGGCACCAGCAAGCCGCCGCCGAACAGGCCCTCGTTGAACTTGCCGCGCCATGTGTAGACGACGCGCGCGGTGATACCGTATTTCTCGTACAGGCCGCCGATATTATAGCTGTATTTCGACACGCCGAGCAGCGGTTCGCCGACGAGCGGATCGGTCGGGGTCTTGATCTTGCTGTCGGCGATCGTGAAGTTTCCGAACATGCCGAGGCCGTCGAGCCCTTCGGGCAGGAAGTCGAAGAAGACCTGCCCGCTGACCTCGACACCCTTCAGCTGCGCGCCGCCCAGATTGCGCGGACGCGAGATATTATAGGTGATGCCGTCGATGACCTCGGGCTCGACGCCGATCGCGACGCGATCCTTGATTTCGCGATAATAGACCGCGGCGGACACATAGCTCGACGGACCGAAATAATATTCGGCGGTGGCATCCCACGCGTCCGATTTCTGCGACCTGAGGTCGGGATTGCCGCCGCTGCCGTTGGGACGAATGTTGGCGTTGTTCGGCACCTCATAAAAGAGGCCCGGATTGAGGTCGCCGAATGTCGGTCGCGACAATGTGCGCGCGTAGCTGGCGCGCAGCTGCAGCTCGGGCGAAAGCTTCAGCCGGATGCTCGCGTTCGGCAGGAAGTCGGTTTCGCTGGTCGAGCGCCGTACGGGAGTCAGCACGCCGCTGACCCGGCCAGTCCCCTGCAGGTCGCGATCGTTGGTCACCCAGCGCACCCCGACGAGGCCGTCGATCAGCGCGTCGCCGCCAAGGTCGGCGGCATATTTGATCTGCGCATAGCCCGACATCGTCTTTTCGTTCGCGCGGTAGCTGCGCGACGGATCCGGAGCAGGATCACCCGACGGCGCGCCATAGAGCTGCCGCAGCAGATCTGTGTTCTCGCGCAGGAAATCGGGATCGGGGGTGTACCAATTCGCCCCATTGTTGATGAAGGGGATCGACGCCGGCGACAGGATCAGGAAATCCGACGGCAGGCCGACCGAATTGACCAGCGTGACGCGGTTGCCACCGGGCGCGGCGGGGCCGCCGGCAAAGCCTTCGAACGACGCCTTGCGATCGGCATAGCGGAAGCCGAGCTGGATCTGGTCGATGAAGCTTTCGACGTCATAGCTGAAGTCGGTCCGCCACGCCTTGAGCGAGCTTTTCGAGGTGTTGATGTCCTGGAACAGGCTGTTCGCGAAGCGGAAATCATTGGCATCGCTGAGGGGGTCGCCCGTCATCACGGTCGTGCCATGCCCATTGTCGTTGATGATGACATTCACCGCGGGGATCGTCTTGCCGATATCGACGATGATGTTGCGCGCCTTGAACGTCGTGTCGAAATAGGAAAGATCGGTTTCGAAATGGATGCGGTCGTTGTCGTACCGCATCCCGCCCGCGATCAGCCACTGGTCGGTCTTGTCGCGCTTCGCCTGTGTGCTGGTGAGCCCGGGGACATTGTTGAAGGTCGCGCTTTCGCCGAGGCAAAGATTCTGCGTGGTGCCGCCGTTCCCGGTCGGGAAGCCGCCGCCGTCGACCTGCGCCGTGAAACATTCGCTACCCGCGACGGCGTTGGTGATGCTTTGCGCCGCGAAAATGTCGGAGAAGATGAAGTTGGTGGCGAAGCGCGAACGATAGCCGCTGTAGAGACCGTCGACATAGAATTCGAGTTCGGGGGTCGGTTTCCACTGAAGCGCGAGGTTCGCCTGCGGGCGGCGATAGCCGCCGGTATCGGTCAGCCCGCCGACGCAGGTCGGCAGCACGATCCCCGCGGCACCCGGAGGGCCGTTGGAGCCCGAGCGCGGGTCGCAGTTGAACGAGATCGGCCGGTTGAAATTCTGATCCGAGTAGGAAATGTTCAGCAGCGCGCCGAACTCGCCGTCGCCGACGTTCCAGTGACCGCTGATCAAACCGCCAACCGTATAGCTGAACTTGTCGACTTCCTTGCCATAGCTGCCGCGCGCGTTGAGCGCGACGCTGACGCCTTCCTTGAAATTGAACGGTTTCTGCAGCTTGAGGTTGATCACCCCGGCAACCCCGCCTTCGAGCAGATTGGCCGAGTTTGATTTATAGACTTCGGCCCCCGCCAGTGCCTCGGCGGGCAGGTCCTGAAAGGCGAAACCGCGGCCGACGCCGGTGAAGATCTCGCGCCCGTCGAGCGTCGTCAATATGTCGCCGATGCCGCGCACCAGCGGGCTGACGATCTCGTTGTTGAAGCCGTTGACGGTCTGGATGCCCGGCACGCGCTGCAACGCTGCCGCGACCGTCGAGTCCGGGAATTTGCCGATGTCGTCGGCGACGATGACCTCGACCACCTGATCCGAATTGCGCTTGATGTTGCGAGCGGCCTGCAGGCTGGCACGCTGGCCGGTCACGACGATGTCATTATCGGACGGGGCGGTGCCTTCGCTGGCAACGCTGCCGGTTTCCACCTGCTCGTCGGACGTCTGCGCCGCGGCGGACGTCGATGCGAGCAAGGCGGCCATCGACGCACCCGTAAACATGAACAATCTGGTCTTCATCGGTCATCTCCCCATAGAGTTGCCGGGTGATCCTTCACCCGATCATATTAAATGTCGTATTTGTAATACAAATTATTCAGGCAAAAAATGGAAGGTTGAAAGGGCCTTATGGCGTTGGCACGACGCCCTTTGGCGCGGCGGTCAGGCGCTTGATCAGCTCGACTTCCGCCTTGCGATAGGGCGTACCGTCGCTGCGCAGAACCTCGTGGAACCAGATCGTCGGCTCGTCACCGGTGTAAGGCTTTTTCCAGCTGTCCCACGGCAGCCGCGTCTGCGACTTGCCGTCGACGAAGCCCCAATTGATCATCGCGACGCCATATTTCTTGCCGAGCGGCAGCACGCCGTCGAAGGTCGATCCGTTGCCGCGCGCCATATATTCGGTGCACAGCAGCGGCCGGCCATAGCCTTGCAGCTGCTTGATGCGGCCTTCGAATGTCTCGGGCCAATTATAGTCGTGGAAGGAAATGACGTCCGACTGCGCGAGTTGGATCGTTTCGACCGCGTCGAGCTTTTTCGGGTTCGACCAATCGTCGCCAATCCACAAACCGCTGGTCAGCGGCTGCTTCGGCTTCGCGCTCCGCGCCCAGTCGAAGACCTGCCCCAGCAGACCGGCGACCATCGCCTTCTTGTTCGGCGTCGGCTTGTAATTGCCGCCGCCATCATTGTTCGGCTCGTTCCAGACGTCCCAGGCAAGGACGCGGTCGTCGTTCGCGAAGCGGCCGACGATATCCTTCACATAGGACTCCAGCTTGCCATGCTGCGACTTGTCGGCCAGCCGCGCGGCGCCCGGCGCCTGCATCCAGCCACTGTTGTGCACGCCGGGGATCGGCGGATGCTGCGGACCCGCAACCGGATCCGGATCCCAGCAGCTGTCGAACAGCACGAACATCGGCTTGATCTTGTGCTTCGCCGCAATGGCGAGGAACTGGTCCATCCGCGTCTTCAGCCCTTCGGGATCATTCTCCCAGAGCATATTGTGCAGATAGACGCGCATCGTGTTCATGCCCATCGCCGATGCCCAGCCGAGTTCCTTGTCGATCGTCGCGGGATCGAAGGTCTCAGCCTGCCACATCTCGAACTGGTTGATTGCGGTGGCGGGGTTGTAATTGGCCCCGACGAGCCAGGGCTGCGCATCGTACCAGCTATGCGCCTGCGCTTTCGTCCACCGTTCGGCGGCATGCGCGGGCGATATCAGGAACAGCGCGGCGCAGACCAGCGCCATCAACCTACGAAGCATCTCACTCTCCGAAAAAGAGACGGTAAACCATCTTGTTCACATAGGCCTGACCCGGCGCGATCCGCGCCGATCCGAGCGCAGGCTGGTTCGGCGTATCCGGGAAAATCTGTGGCTCGAGCACGATCGCATCGCCCTGGCGATAGAGCCTGCCCGCCTTGCCGACGACGGTGCCGTCGAGGAAATTCCCCGAGTAAAATTGCACCCCGGGCTGGTTCGACCAGAGTTCGAAGCCGCGGCCCGATACTGGCTCTTCGACCCGCGCGAGCTGGCGCAGCGTCTTCGACACCGTCTTGGCGACGACGAAATTATGGTCGTAGCCCTTTCCGATCACGATTTGCGGGTCGCTCGCGTCGCGCACCCGTTCACCAACTGCGTGCGGCGTGTTGAAGTCGAACACCGTGCCCGCCACGGGCTGGAACGCGCCGGTCGGGATCAATGTCTCGTCGACGGGCGTATATTCCTTGGCGGGGATGGTCAGCACATGCCCCATCGCCCCCTGCCCCGACCCCTCGCCGGCCAGATTCCAATAGCCATGATTGGTGATGTTGACGATCGTCGGCTTGTCGGTCGTCGCGCGATATTCGATGCCGAGCTCATTCTTTTCGTTGAGCGAATAGATGGCGAGGACGGTGAGCTTGCCCGGATAGCCTTGGTCACCGTCGGGGCTGACATAGCGCAGCGTGACCGAGGCGGTGTCGCCCTTCTTGACCTCGACAACCTCCCACAGCACCTTGTCGAAACCGGCGGTGCCGCCATGCAGCGAATTGCCGATGTTGTTGACCGGCGTCTGATAATCTTTGCCGTCGAGGCGGAATTTGCCTTTCGCGATGCGATTGGAGAAGCGCCCGACCGTGGCGCCGAAATATTCGGATTTGGCAAGATAGCCGTCGATCGTCGGATAGCCGAGCTGGACGTCGGCGACCTCGCCCCTCTTGTCGGGCATCATCAGCGACTGGATCGCGGCGCCCCAGTTGATGATCGTCGCCGACACGCCCTTGCCGTTGGTCAGCGTCACTGCCTCGACCTGTCGTCCGTCGGGAAGAGCGCCAAAAGGCTTTCGCTGGGTTTCCGCCGCGCCCGCGGGGGCAAGGGCCAGCGCCCAGCCGGCCGCCCCGATTGCGAGCGATGCCGCAAGCTTCGCCTTCATGATGATCTCTCCCTGCTCATGGTCTATCACGCACCTTTTTGCGAGTAAAGCCGTTTAATATGATAATTAACTTGCGAATTGACGTGGCGCGAAGCCCCGGACGCCGGCATCGACCTCGAACAAGGCGCCGGGGTGCGGCGACGCAGTGTCGTCCTCGGCTGCCGAGGTGACGAACAGACGGTCGAGATCGGCGCCTGCGAAGGCACAACTGGTGAGTTGCGACGCGGGTAGCACAACGCTGCGGTCGAGGCCGGCGTCAGGCGTGTAGCGTTCGATGCGCCCCGCACCCCAGAGCGCGATCCATAGCCCGCCTTCGGCATCGAAGGTCATGCCGTCGGGGGTTCCGTCGCTATCTGCGAAATCGAGGAAAATGCTGCGATCGTGTAGACTGCCGTCGTCGGCGATGCGATATCGATAGACATGCCCCAGCTTGCTGTCGGTCTGGAACAGATGCTTGCCCCCGGGCATCAACGCGGGACCGTTCGCGATCGTATAGCCGGTATCCACCCGCGTGACGCGGCGATCGGAATCGAGCCGATAGAGGCTTCCGCTTGCGCCCTCGCAATCAAACGGCATCGTCCCCGCCCATATGCGCCCCGCGTCGTCGGCCTTCGCGTCGTTCATCCGGTTCGCGGGCAGGTGGGGCTCGGGGTCGTGGAACGGCGTCACGGAGAAAGGATCGAGCCGGAGCTCAGCGAAACCGCTTTGCAGACCGGCGATGAAACCGTCGCCCGGCGCGCGCTCGATCACCCAGCCGATCGGCTCGGCGAGCGTCCAGCGGGTCACGTCCCCGCCCGCGAGGTCGAACCGATTGAGCCCGCAGCCGAGGATATCGACCCAATAAAGCGCATTGTCGCGCGGCGACCACAAAGGCCCCTCACCCAGCCGGTCGCGCGTGCCGCGCTCGACGATCTCGAACGCGCTCAATGGCTATCCCTTGGCAGCCCGGCATTTTGGGCGAGGCGTTGATATTTGGTCGCGGCCTCCAGCACGGCACCGCCATCGAACTGGCCGACCAACTGGCGCTGAATCTCCTGCCACGGGGTCTGCGAAGCGGGATAGACATAGCCGCCCGCTTGCTCTAGCCGGCTCCGCCGCATGGCAAGTTCGGCATCGTCCACCAGCATGTCGGCCGTCCGACGCACCAGATCGACCCGAATGATATCCCCCGTCGCCAGCAGCGCGAGCCCGCCGCCGGCGGCGGCCTCCGGCGATGCGTTCAGGATCGACGGGCTGCCCGACGTGCCCGACTGCCGCCCGTCGCCGATGCACGGCAAGGTGTGGATCCCGCGCTTGATGAGCGCGACGGGGGGCTGCATGTTCACGACTTCGGCGCCGCCCGGATAGCCGATCGGCCCGGCGCCGCGGATGACCAAGATACAGTCCTCGTCGATGCCGAGCGCCGGATCGTCGATGCGCGCGTGATAATCCTCGGGACCGTCGAAGACGATCGCGCGACCTTCGAAGACATTCGGCTGATCGGGGTCCGACAGATAACGCGCGCGGAAGGCGTCGGAGATCACGCTCGCCTTCATCACCGCCGAATCGAACAGATTACCGCTGAGCACCATCAACCCCGCATCCTCGCGAAGCGGCGAGGCAAAGGGCCGGATCACCGCCGCGTCCTGCGTGACTGCTTCGCCGCAATTCTCGGCGAGCGTGCGCCCGTTGGCGGTCAGCACATTCCCGTCGAGTAACCCCTGGCGCAGCAGTTCGCCGATCACCGCCGGCACGCCGCCGGCGCGATAAAAATCTTCTCCCAGATATTCGCCCGCGGGCTGCAGATTGACGAGCAGGGGAACATCCTCCCCTTCGCGCTGCCAGTCGTCCATCGTCAACTCGACCCCGGCGTGCCGCGCGATCGCATTGAGATGGATCGGCGCATTCGTCGACCCACCGAGCGCGGCATTGACCTTGATCGCATTCAGGAATGTGGCGCGGGTCAGGATGTCGGAGGGCTTACGATCGGCATGGACCATCTCGACGATCATGCGCCCGGTCTGCCAGGCGCATTCCTGCCGGTCGCGATAGGGCGCGGGAATCGCCGCCGATCCCGGCAACGCCATGCCCAGCGCCTCGGCCAGACTGTTCATCGTCGTCGCGGTGCCCATCGTGTTGCAATAGCCGGTCGACGGCGCCGAGGAGGCGACGAGTTCGACAAAACCCTTATAATCGATCTCACCCGCCGCGAGCATCTCGCGCGCTTTCCAGACGATCGTGCCCGACCCGGTGCGCTGCCCCTTGTACCAGCCGTTTATCATCGGCCCGACCGATAGTGCAGCAGCGGGGATATTTACTGTCGCTGCGGCCATCAGGCACGCCGGGGTCGTCTTGTCGCAGCCGATGGTCAGGACGACGCCGTCGAGTGGATAGCCGTAAAGCGTCTCGACGAGGCCGAGATAGGCGAGATTGCGGTCGAGCCCCGCCGTCGGCCGCTTGCCCGTTTCCTGAATGGGATGCACCGGAAATTCGATCGGTATCCCGCCCGCGTCGCGGATCCCCTGCTTCACCCGATCGGCGAGGATGATGTGGTGGCGATTGCACGGCACCAGGTCGCTGCCCGTCTGCGCGATCCCGATGATAGGACGGTTCGACTGCAGTTCCTCGAGCGACAGACCATAGTTCAGATAGCGCTCGACATAGAGCGCGGTCATGTCGGGATTGTCGGGATTGTCGAACCACGACCGCGACCTCAGTGCCGCTCGCTTCGATCCGCCGCCTTGCTTGTCGTCCGTCACATTATTTCCTGACTTGGGTTCAATGTCATTTGAAAGCCGCGACCAGCTTGTCATGCTGCGCCTTGCTGATCTCAATCATCGATCCGTGCCGCGCGCCCGCGGGCACCGCATAGCGGTTCCATTCGGTCACGCCGCTGTTCCCCGACATCTGGAACCACGGCCCCTCGAGCCGCGGCGCCTTCGACAGGCCATAGCTGGTGCCGGCATATTGCTCGTAATAAAGCAGCCAGTCAGCCCCGTTCGGCGCGCGAACAATCGTCGGCGCTTCGCGGAAATTGGGGCTGAGCGACGGTCCGGGCGTCGGATAAGGTCCGGTCAGCTCCTTTGCGCAGGTGATGCGAACGGTCTTGCCCGTCGTCCAGGCATAGGAGGGGTAGCGCTCGTCCTTCAGGATCGCGCAATAGCCGCCCTCGGGGTTCGGCTGGATGACGGTGTCAATCGTCGCCATCTCCCATTCGAACAGCCGCCGCGGCGGCCCGGCAAAGCTTTTGAGGTCGGGCGACAGGACGTAAAGCGTGCGCTGGCTTTCCCAATAACGCTCGGGGTCGCTAGCCGACCCCGGCACCGTTGGCGTGTGCCAGCTCAACAGGAAACGCTTCGACGGCTTGTCGAAATAGAGTTTGGGGGCGCCGATGCGCTGCAGCGGGTTGGCCAACCCGACCGCCGACTGCAGATCGGGCTGATAAGTGCCATAAGGCGCCCAGTTCACCATATCGTCCGACACCCAAAAGCGGATCAGCGGATCCTCGTCGCTCTTGTTGCCGACCAGATAATAGCGTCCGTCACCCCCCTGTGCGATAGAGGCGTGGCCGTGATAATCCTTCGACACCGGCTTTCCGCCGTTGAGCTCGGTCCAATAGAGGCCGTCGCGGCTGACCGAATAATAGAGGATGCCGTAATGACCGGTCTTCATATGCGCGAACAGATAGGCTTTGTCCGGATGGACATAGGTGTCGGGCGCCGACGCCGGCTGCGTATTATCCTGCGCCAGCGCGGGCGCGATGCACGCGGCGAGCGCCAAGCAAGCCATCGACAATCTGCGAAGCGGCATAAACTCTCCCCTGTGCGGACCTTGCGCGGCCCCTTGCATATGCTTTGATCTCGTATAAGCAGATATATATGATAAATAAAGAGGACGTAATGGACGAGAGGAAAGATTTTTCGGGTGGTCGCGAAGGCGCGGAAATCCGCCTTGCACTGGTCGGCATCGGCAGGATCGCGCGCGACCAACACCTACCCGCAATTGCCGCCGATCCGCGTTTCCGGCTGGCCGCGACCGCAAGCCGCAACGATTCGGTCGATGGCGTGCCCGGCTATCGCAACATCGACGAACTGCTCGCGTCCGGCCTCCCGCTCGACGCAGTATCGCTGTGCACGCCGCCCGAGGGACGCGCCGATATCGCGCGCCGCGCGATCGATGCCGGCGTGCACGTCATGATCGAAAAGCCGCCCGGCGTGTCCGCCGAAGAGGTGCACGCGCTGGCACGCCACGCGTCGGCAAAGGGCGTCACCTTGTTCGCGTCCTGGCACTCGCGCGAAGCCGCCGCGGTCGACACCGCGCGAGACTGGCTGTCGGATCGTACCGTCACCGGCGGGCGGATCATCTGGAAGGAGGATATCCGCCAGTGGCATCCCGGGCAGGAGTGGATACTCGAGCGCGCGGGCATGGGTGTCTTCGATCCGGCGATCAACGCCTTCTCGATCCTGACCCGTATCCTGCCGGCACGCTTCGAGGTCGAGGCGGCGACCCTCGACATTCCGGGCCACCGGTCGGCCGCGATCGCCGCCGCCTGCACGCTGCGCAGCGCCGAAGGCTATGCGATCGACGCCGATCTCGATTTCCTGTTCGGCGGCGCCCCGCGCTGGGATATCGAAATTGCGACCGACGGCGGGCGGCTGATCCTGCGCGACGGCGGCGCCACGGTCGAGCTGCCCGGCACCGCGCCGCATAGCAGCGAAAATTTCGAATATCCGCGTCTCTATGGTCGCTTCCACGCGCTGGTCGAAGCCGCCGAAATCGAAGCCGACACCGCGCCGCTCGAACTCGTCGAACAAGCCTATGACCTCGGCACGCGCCGCAGCGCGCCGCCGTTTGAATTCTGAGAGGAAAGCGGCAGGAGAGTCGTGATGCGGAACGATAGCGAAGCCCTCGACCGGCGAACCCTTCTCCGGTTGGCCAGCGGCGCGGCGCTGGCGATGGGAGCGCCCCGCGCGCTCGCCGCGCCCCCCGCGCCGACCGACGTCGCGCAAATCTGGCCGGGCCGCGAGCTGGTCCGGCTCTGGCCCGGCGCGGCGCCGGGCACACCCGCACGCGTGCCGCCGTTCAAGATCGAGGACCGCGGCACCCCGAGCTTCCTCAACCGCGTCGTGACCGGGATTCGCGATCCCGCAATGTTCGTCTGCCGTCCCGCCAGACCGAATGGCACCGCGATATTGCTGATGCCCGGCGGCGGCTATGGGGTCGAATATGTCGACAACGACGGTATGCGCGAGGCCGACTATTGGACGGCCCACGGCATCACCGCCTTCATCCTCGTCTATCGCCTGCCCGGCGAAGGCTGGGTCCGGCATTCGGATGTGCCGCTACAGGATGCACAGCGGGCACTGCGACTGATCCGCGCCCGCGCCGACGAGTATCGCATTGCTTCCGATCGGATCATGCTCCTCGGCTCGTCGGCGGGCGGCCACCTTGCGGGATCGCTTGCAACGCGTTTCGGCGAAAACGTCTATACCCCTATCGATGCCGCCGACCGACAATCGGCGCGGCCCGATTTGGCAGCTTTGCTCTATCCCGTCATCTCGATGCAGGCGGACATTACGCATCCCGGTTCGCGTGCAGCGCTCATCGGCGCCGACGCGCCGCCGTCGCTTGTCGACCGATATTCGGTCGATCGCCGCATTGCCGCGGATACCCCGCCCATGTTTCTCGTCGCGGCGGGCGATGACGACATCGTGCCGGTCGAAAACGGCATTCTCGCCTATCGGGCGATGCTCTCGAAAGGGCGCAGCGCGTCGATGCACCTCTTCGAAACCGGCGGACATGGCTTCGGGCCCAATCTGCCTGCCGCAAGTCCCGCGTCGCGCTGGCCCGACCTGCTTCTGGCCTTTGCAACCGCCCACGGGCTTCTGGGGTAAAACAACTCCTGCGCCTAGCGCGCGTGACCGTCCGAAGGCACCGGAAGCCTTGTTCCGGCGGACACTGGCGCGCCGAAATCGGGCCAACCGGTGGCGGTCCACCGGAAACGCTGGATATGCGGCGCGCGTTTCGCGGTGCAGCCCATGCCTGCGGCGGGATTGGCATGGTAGATGATCCAGCTCTCCCGGCCGTCGGGCGACCGGAAAAAGCCATTGTGGCCCGTCGCATAAACGCCGTTGGCACTTTTGAAGACGGGCTTCGGCGACTTGCTCCACGCAGCGGCGTCGAGCGGATCGACGCCCGGAGGCGCGCGGAGCAGCCCCAGCGAATAATCATCCGACCAGCAGGCACTGGCCGAATAGGTCAGGAACAGGTCGCCCTTCGGACCATGCAGGAATTCGGGCCCCTCGACGATCTGCCGCCCTCCCTGCCGTTCCCAGACATGGTCGGGCCGCGCGATCACCGTTTCGATCCCCTTCAGCGTCCAGGGATTCTCCATCTCGGCGATCGCGATGGCGCTGTCGGGCCCGATGTAGGGGGAATAGGCGAAATAGCGTTTGCCGCCATGATCGAAGATCGTGCCGTCGATACCGGCATGCGCCGTATTGACGCGCCCGCGGTCGATCCACTTTCCGCGCATCGGATCGGGCCCCGCATTTTCCAGGACAAAGATCGCGCGATGATCGTCGTCGGTGAAACCGCTGGCGGTCGCGGAATAATAGAGGAACCATTTGCCATCGATGCGGTGCAGTTCGGGCGCCCATATCGAATGCGCATTCGCCCCCTCCTTCGGCGGCGTCCAGACCGTCAGCGGTACGACCTCACCCAGCCTTGCGACATTGTCCGTCCGCCACAACGCAATCCGGTCGCCGAGCGTATGGGTGTAATAATAAGTTCCGCCGACCTGCAGAATCCACGGATCAGGCCCTGAGGGAAGCAACGGATTGGAAAAGGTGGCGACGCCTGCTTCTTCAGCAGCCGCGGCAGGCAAGACGGAGCCGACCATCGCCGCAATCGCAACGCTCCGCGCGAGCGCCCGCCCAAAACGGCGCGCAGGATGGTTGGCCGAACCCGGAAAACGCATGCACCCCTCCTCCATACTCTCGCCGTAATTTATAATATAAGTGCGATCAGAATGAAAGCTACCCGAAAAACCCCACCAAAACCAAGGGCATCGGCCCGCCCCTCGCGACGACTAGCATCGGTCAACGGCCCGATCGAACATCATTTTAAAATGAAATGAAATTATTTAAGTTGTCATATGACTGATAATTGATAAAGTGAGTCGGGTATGGCGCATCAAGCGCCGACGACGGGGAGATGGGCGCGTGAGGCAGGGCGGAACCGACGCTGTGCACGACGAACGGGTGGCGCTTCGCAAGCGGCGGCCGTCGTTGGTCGATGCCGCGTGCGAACATATCCGCGCCAGCATCCTCTCCGGCACCCACTGGCCCGGATCGCAGCTTCCGACCGAGGCCGAATTCGTCGACGTGCTGGGGGTGAGTCGGACGGTGATCCGCGAAGCGATCGCCCGCCTCGCCGCTGCCGGACTGGTCGAGGCCCGCCAGGGCAAGGGCCTCTTCGTCAGCGAGACCGCGCGCTATCAGGCCTTCCAGATCACGCGCGAAGAGGTCGAGAATCTCAGCGACGTCATCGAACTTCTCGAACTGCGGCTGTCCGTCGAAACCGAAATGGCCGCGCTGGCCGCCGAACGGCGCAGCGAGGTTGACGTGATGAGCATGCGCGAGCAACTGAAGATCCTTGGCGAAGCGGCGATCGGCCTTGAGGATTCGGTCAAGGCCGATGTCGAGTTCCACAACGTCATCGCACGGGCCAGCAAGAACACCTATTACGCCAAGCTGATCGACTTCCTCGGTGTCCGTCTGGTCCCGCCGCGCTCGCTCTATCTGCGCCAGGGGCAAAGCTATGTCGGGGCGCGTTACAAGGCAGTGATCAGCGAAGAGCATGAGGCGATCCTCGAAGCCATCGTCCACCGCGATCCCGATGCCGCCCGGATGGCGGCGCGGGCCCATATGAGCAGCAGCCTCAAGCGGCACCGCGAACTGCAAGATTACATGTCCTCGCACAGCCCGACGGGCTGAACCACACCAACATCAATGACCTGAAGGACAACTCAGGCACCGCATTACGTCCAACAGAATTATAATATCAATCTGCTTAACTTGTATGATGTCTTATAGGGAGAGGGACAATGAAGATCAGTCTTCGCGCTTCCGTAGCGCTGATCGCGCTCGCCAGCGGCGCGCATATTGCACAGGCGCAGACCGCGCCGACCGCCGAACCATCCGCCGATCAGACGGCGGGGAGTACTGCGGCGAGTGATGCGCAGGATGGCGACATCGTCGTCACCGGCATCCGCCAGAGTCTTGCCCGCGCCGCCGAGATCAAGCGCGAGTCGACCGCCGTCGTCGATTCGATCGTTGCCGAGGATATCGGCAAG
>Ga0209050_1000851_pt1 | contig 41579 bp, 37 predicted proteins | sample Araplavi_mTSA_r2_FD_184276 | JGI IMG/M metagenome (GOLD analysis project Ga0209050, IMG submission 184276) | Arabidopsis root microbial communities from North Carolina, USA - plate scrape MF_Cvi_mTSA_r2 (SPAdes) (version 2) | ecosystem: Host-associated > Plants > Roots > Endosphere | place: USA... | reverse complement strand
TGGCCGTACCACATGGGCTTCACGACCGCGGTGGTCGACGACCTGATGACCGCGAAGGCGCCGGCCGCGGTGTCGGCCTCGCACCTGGCGCGCTACTTCCAGGTGCGCACCAAGCTCGCGCAACTGGCCAACACCGACCTGCCGTTCAACCTGCCGGACCCGGCCGCGCCGACCGACCTGTTCCGCAACAAGGGGCACCAGAGCCGCGCGTCGCTCGCGATCCACAAGCTGGGCGTCGGCGAGGTGGTCGACCGCGGGCCGGACGACTGGGAGAAGTCACGCTTCCGCCAGCTCGATGCGGTGACGCCGGGGCTGCACCTGATGCTCATCAACAGCTCGATCTCGCTCTACAACGCGCTGTATGCGAACACCAGCTACGAGCAATGGCGGCGCTGCGACCCGAACGCGCTGTTCGGCAGCGAGCCGGAGGTCAAGTCGGGCTTCCGCTTCTGCCTCGACCCGAAGCGCACGCCGCTGCCGCTGAACGGCAAGGGGCAGCCGCACCTGGTCGGCGGCTGGGTCGACTGGACCGGCGAGCAGTACATCACCTGGAGCGTGATGTCGGCGCGCAACCACGGGGCGGAGGCGCAGCGGTTGAAGACGTTCTCGGAGTGGGCGGGGCGGATGTGGCGGGAGTGAGGCGCCGGTCCACACCGCACCGTTCGGGCTGAGCCTGTCGAAGCCTGCGAGCAGCGCTTCGGCAGGCTCAGCGCGACCCTTCGACAAGCTCAGGGCGAACGGGTGTGTTTCTGCCCGCGGTCACGAAAACACCTTGTCGAGCTGTCGCACCCAGCCGGCCTTCGTCGCCTCGTCCACGAAGCTCGCCTCGAAGCTGTTCTTCGCCAGCTGGTGCGCCTGCCGCGCCCCCAGCGCCGGCAGCGCCTCGAAGGTCGCGAGGAAGTTCGCGTTCATGTAGCCGCCGAAATACGCCGGGTCGTCCGAGTTGACCGTCGCGCACAGCCCCGCATCGAGCAGCGCGCCCAGCTGGTGCGCCGCCATGTCGGGGTAGACGCACAGCTTCACGTTCGACAGCGGGCACACCGTCAACGGCACGCGCTCGGCGGCCAGCCGCTTCACCAGGGCCGGGTCTTCGACGCAGCGCACGCCATGGTCGATGCGCTCGACCTTCAGCACGTCGAGCGCGCTCCAGATGTAGGCGGGCGGGCCTTCCTCGCCGGCATGCGCGACCAGCCGCAGCCCGAGCTCGCGGCATTTCGCGAACACCCGCGCGAACTTCTCGGGCGGGTGCCCGCGCTCGCTGCTGTCGAGGCCGATGCCGATGAAGCGCTCGCGGAACGGCAAGGCTTCTTCCAAGGTCGCGAACGCGGCCTCCTCGCTCAGGTGCCGCAGGAAGCACAGGATCAGCGCGCTGCTGACGCCCAGCTCGCGCTGCGCCGTCTCGCCGGCGCGCGTCAGCCCGTTGATCACCGTCTCGAACGACACGCCGCGCTCGGTGTGCGTCTGCGGGTCGAAGAACAGCTCGGCATGCACGACGTGGTCGTCCGCGGCGCGGCGGAAGTAGGCCATCGCCATGTCGAAGAAGTCTTCCTCCTTCAGCAGCACGCTGGCGCCGGCGTAGTAGATGTCGAGGAAGCTCTGCAGGTCGGTGAACGCGTAGGCCTCGCGCAGCGCCTCGACGCTCGCATACGGAATCGACACGCCGTTGCGCTGCGCCAGCGCGAAGATCAGCTCCGGCTCCAGCGAGCCTTCGATGTGGATGTGCAGCTCGGCCTTCGGCATCGCGCACAGCAGCGCAGGCAGGCGATCTCGGGAGATGGCGTCGAGGTTCATGCGATGGCTCCAAAACGGATGCCGCGTTCGTTCAGGAAGCGGCGGTAGGCGGCCGAACTGCGGTCGGCCGCGCAGTGGACCTCGCCGCCCGCGAGCGGCAGCCGCTTGGGCTGCTGCGATTCGAGGACGGGCTGGTCCTGCGTGAAGATGGTGTGCTGGAACGCGCGCAACGCGTCGTCGCTGGATTCGTGGTCGGTCACCGCGAGGCGGAACCAGACGCGGCTGCGCTCCTCGTCGAGCGGGCAGACGAACAGGCCGATCACGTCGCGGTATCCGCCTTGCGCTTGCGGCAGCTTCGTCAGTACCGCGCTGAACGGCGCCGTCAGTTCGTAGTGGTAGTCGACCCAGCTGCCTTCGGTCGACAGCCGGTTGCTCTGCGGCTGCCAGGCCCGGCAGCCGGTGGCGATGAAGCCGGTCGGCGTCGGCTGCACCGTGTAGGCGGGCGTCTCCACCTGCGTGCGTTCGCCGAGCCAGCCGTCGTGCACGAAGCCGAAGTGCGACAGGTCGAGGAAGTTCTCGACGATGCGCCCGGCGCTGGTCGCCACGTCGTACGGCCCGCACAGCAGCTTGCGCAGCGGCGAGTCGCTCTCGGCCTCGAAGGCCGGCAGCGCCGAGTCGCCCGGCCGCGGCCGCACCCACACCAGCCCGTGCGCCTCCTGCGCTTCATGCGCGCAGGCGCCGTGGGAAGAGGGAGGAGAGAACGACGGCTGCGATGCGATCAGCACGCAGCCGCCATCGCCGCCGAAACGCCAGCCGTGGTACGGGCATTCGAGCGCGGCCTGCCCGCCCTGCTGCACCACGCGCCCGAGCGACAGCCGCGTGCCGCGGTGCGGGCAGCGGTCGGCGAACGCGCGGGCGCGGCCGCTCTCGTCGCGCCACAGCACCAGGTCCTGCGCCAGCAGGCGCACGGCCAGCGGTATGCCGGCCAGCGCATCGCTGCCGGCCACCGGGTGCCACAGCGTCGTCTCGATCAAGGCTTACTTGCCGCCAGGCACTTTGCCTTCGACGCCCTTGACGAAGAACTTGATGCCGCTCATGAACTTGTCGTCGGCGACCTCGTCCTTCTTCAGCACCTCCTTGCCGTCACTGCCGGCGATCGGGCCCTTCCAGATCACGAAGCTGCCGTCCTTCAGGCCGGCTTTCACCTGGTCGACCTTGGCCTTCAGCTCGGCCGGCACCGCGTCGGAGATCGACACCAGGTCGATCGCGCCTTCCTTGACGCCCCACCACGACGCGCTGTTGCCGGTCCACTTGCCGTCCAGCGCATCCTGCGTCGCCTTGATGTAGTACGGCGCCCAGTTGATGATGCTCGAGGCCAGGTGGGCCTTCGGGCCGTAGGCGGTCATGTCGCTGTCCCAGCCGAACGCGTACTTGCCGGCCTTCTCGGCGGTCTGCAGCACCGCGCTCGAATCGGTGTTCTGCATCAGCACGTCGGCGCCGCCGTTGATCAGCGACTGCGCGGCCTCGGTCTCCTTCGGCGGGTTGAACCATTCGTTGACCCAGACCACCTTGGTCTTGATCTTCGGGTTCACCGACTGCGCACCCAGCGTGAAGCTGTTGATGTTGCGGATGACTTCGGGAATCGGGATCGAGCCGACCACGCCCAGCGTGTTGGTCTTGGTCATGCCGCCGGCGATCACGCCGGCCATGTACGCGCCTTCATAGGTGCGGCTGTCGTAGGTGCGCATGTTCTCGGACTGCTTGAAGCCGGTGGCATGCTCGAACTTGACGTCCTTCAGGTCGGCCGCGACCTTCAGCATCGGCTCCATGTAGCCGAAGGTGGTGCCGAAGATCAGCTTGTTGCCCTGGCCGGCCATGTCGCGGAACACGCGCTCCGCATCGGCCGCTTCCGGCACCTTCTCGACGAAGCTGGTCGCGATCCGGTCGCCGAACTGCTTCTCCAGCGCCTTGCGGGCGTTGTCGTGCGCGAAGGTCCAGCCGCCGTCGCCGACCGGGCCGACGTACGCGAACGCGATCTTCAGCGGCTCGGGCTTCGGCGCCGCGGCCGACGCGGCGGCCACCGGGGCCGGCGCGGGCGCCGGCGCCTCTTCCTTCTTGCCGCAGCCCACCAGCGCGGTGCCGGCCGCCAGCGTGCTCCACCCTGCGAGCTTCAGCAGGGCACGTTTCGAGATTGAGGTCATGTCTACTCCAGGGTGAGGAACGCGGGAATTTATCAGCTAGCTGCCGGGGAAAAACGGCTTGCCGAGCGATGCCGGCATGTTGACGCGGATCCAACCGGCATTGCGCGAGATCAGCACCAGCACGACGATCGTCGACAGGTACGGCAGCATCGTCAGCAACTGCGCCGACACCTGCATGCCTTCGCCCTGCAGGTAGAACTGCAGCATCGTGACGCCGCCGAACAGGTAGGCGCCGAGCAAGACGCGTGCCGGTCGCCAGGTCGCGAAGGTGGTGAGCGCCAATGCGATCCAGCCCTTGCCGGCGATCATCCCTTCGACCCACAGCGGCGTGTAGACCACCGAGATGTACGCGCCCGACAGCCCGCACAGCGCGCCGCCGGCCAGCACCGCGGCCAGCCGGATGCGGCGCACCGGGTAGCCGAGCGCATGCGCCGATTCGGGCGATTCGCCGACCGCGCGCAGCACCAGCCCGGCGCGCGAGCGGTACAGGAACCACGCGAGCCCGGCCGTCAGCGCGATCGCGGCATACACCATCGGGTGCTGGCGGAACAACGCCGGGCCGAGCAGCGGGATGTCGGCCAGCCACGGCAGCTGGAAGTGCGGCCGCTCGCTCAGCTTGGCCTGCACGTAGTTGATGCCGACGAAGGCCGAGAAGCCGCTGCCGAACAGGCTGAGCGCCAGGCCGGTCGCGTACTGGTTGGTGTTGAGCCAGATCACCAGCACGCCGAAGGTCGCGGCCAGCAGCGCGCCGGCACCGGCGCCGGCGGCGAACGCCAGCCAGTCGTTGCCGGTGTGCACCGCGGTCGCGAAGCCGGCGATCGCGGCGATCAGCATCATCCCTTCGGCCCCGAGGTTGACGATGCCGGCGCGTTCGTTGATCAGCAGCCCGAGCGCGGCCAGCGCGAGCACGGTACCGGAACTCAGCGTCGCGGCGATCAGCAGGGCGATGGCGTCCATCAGGCTTGTCCTTCGGCCGCGGCCGGCTGGTCGGTGACGGCGGGCGGCGCTTCGGCCGGCACGTGCGCCGGCTTCCAGCGGATGCGGTAGTGGATCAGCGTGTCGCAGGCCAGCAGCGTGAACAGCAGCAGCCCCTGGAACACGCCGGTCAGCGATTTGGGCAGCCCGAGGCGCGACTGCGCCAGCTCGCCGCCGATGTAGAACATGCTCATCAGGATCGCCGAGAACACGATGCCCACCGGATGCAGCCGGCCGACGAACGCGACGATGATGGCCGCGAAGCCGTAGCCGGCCGGCACGTGCGGCGTCAGCTGGCCGAGCGGGCCGGCCGCCTCCAGGCCGCCGGCCAGGCCGGCCATGCCGCCCGACAGCAGCAGCGCCGTCCACAGCGCGCGCCGCGACGAGAAGCCTGCATAGCGTGCCGCTGCCGGCGCGAGCCCGCCCACCTGCAGCTGGAAGCCGGCATAGGTGCGGAACAGGAAAGCCCAGAACCCGGCCACCGCCAGCAGCGCGATCGGCAGGCCGATGTTGACGCGCAGGCCGTCGAACAGGCGCGGGATCTTGGTCGACGCGAGGAAGGTGATGGTCTGCGGGAAGTTGTAGCCGTCGGGGTCCTTCCACGGCCCGTAGACGAGGTAGCCGAGCACCTGGTCGGCCACGTAGACGAGCATCAGGCTGACCAGGATTTCGTTGGCGTTGAAGCGGTCGCGCAGCAGCGCGACGATCGCGGCCCAGGCCATGCCGCCCAACACGCCGGCCAGCAGGATCGGCACGACGATCCAGCGCCCCGTGCCCGGTTCGGCCAGCATCGCGACGCCGCCGGCCGCGATCGCGCCGAGCACGAACTGCCCTTCGGCGCCGATGTTCCACACGTTGGAGCGGAAGCACACCGCCAGCCCGAGCGCGATCAGCAGCAGCGGCACCGCCTTCACCGCCAGCTCCGACAGCGCCTGCGCGCTCTTCAGCGGCTCGACGAAGAACACCTGCAGCCCGCGCAGCGGGTCCTTGCCGAGCAGCAGGAACAGCGCGACGCCGATCAGCACCGTGATCGCCAGCGCCAGCAGCGGCGAGGCGATCGACATGACCCGGCTTGGCGCCGGGCGCGGCTCAAGTTTCAGCATGCGTCGCCTCCGGGTGGAAGGCGGCGCCGCGCGGGCTCCACAGCCCGCTCATCCATTCGCCGATCTGCGGGGCGGTGGCCTGAGCGGTCGCGATCGACGGCGACACCCGGCCCTGCGCGATGACGACCAGCCGGTCGCAGATCTCGAACAGCTCGTCGAGCTCTTCGCTGACCACCAGCACCGCGCCGCCGGCGTCGCGCAGCTTCAGCAGCTCGCCGCGGATCTGCGCGGCCGCGCCGACGTCGACGCCCCAGGTCGGCTGCGAGACGATCAGCAGCCGCGGCGCCGCATCGATCTCGCGGCCGACGATGAACTTCTGCAGGTTGCCGCCCGACAGGCTCTTGGCCGGCGCGTCGGGGCCGCCGGCCTTCACGTTGAAGCGCTGGATCAGCCGGTTCGCGAGCGCGGCGACCTCGGCGCTGCGGATCCAGCCTTGCGCGGTGACCGCGGCGGTGCGCGTCAGCAGCGTGTTCTGCGCGAGCGACAGCGACGGCACCGCGCCGCGGCCGAGCCGTTCCTCGGGCACGAAGTTCAGCCCCTGCGCGCGGCGGCGCCGCGGCGACTGCCGGCCCACCGGCCGGTCGAACAGCACGATGCTGTCGGGCGCGGCGCGCGGGTCTTCGCCGGACAGCGCGGCCATCAGCTCCTGCTGGCCGTTGCCGGAGACGCCGGCGATGCCGACGATCTCGCCGCAGCGCACGTCGAAGCTGATGCCCTGCAGGTCGACGCCGAACTGATCGCGCCGGGGCAGCGCCAGCTCGCGCACCGACAGCGCGACGTCGCCGAGCCGCGCCTGCACGTGCTGCAGCTGCGGCGGCTCGGCACCGATCATCAGGCGCGACAGGCTGGCGTTGGTTTCCTGCGTCGGGTCGACCTCGCCGGTGACGCGGCCGCCGCGCAGCACGGTGCAGTGGTGGCACAGCGCGCGGATCTCGTCGAGCTTGTGGCTGATGTAGAGGATGCTGCAGCCTTCGGCGGCGAGCTGGCGCAGCGTGATGAAGAGCGTCTCGACCGCCTGCGGCGTCAGCACCGAGGTCGGCTCGTCGAGGATCAGCAGCCTCGGGTTCGTCATCAGCGCGCGCACGATCTCGACGCGCTGGCGTTCGCCGACCGACAGCGTGTGCACCGGGCGCTGCGGGTCGACGTCGAGGCCGTAGACGCGGGCGACCTCGGCGATGCGCTGCGTCACCGCGGCGAGCGACAGCGACTTGGCCAGGCCGAGCCAGACGTTCTCGGCGGCGGTGAGGGTGTCGAACAGGCTGAAGTGCTGGAACACCATGCTGATGCCCAGCGCGCGCGCCTCCTGCGGGTTGCGGACCTCGACCGGCTGGCCGTTCCAGCGGATCACGCCGGCATCGGGGCGGACCGCGCCGTAGATCATCTTCATCATCGTCGACTTGCCGGCCCCGTTCTCGCCGAGCACGGCATGGATCTCGCCGGGCTTGACGCGCAGGTTGACGCGGTCGTTCGCCTTGACAGCAGGGTATTGCTTGCTGATGTCTGTCAGCTCGAGGCGCAGCATCGGGTCTTCCTCACGCACTTCGGTCATACCGCTGAACTCCGTCCACCCACGTCGACACCAGGGTGCGCTCGTCGCCGAGCGTCATCCACGCAAACACCCGCTCATGCAAGCCCCGCGCCACCTCCATCCGGCGCTCGGCGACCGGCCCGACCGCCCAGTCCCAGACGCACAGGTCGGCGACCCGCCCCACCTCCAGCGAGCCGATCTCGTCGGCCAGCCCGAGCGCGTGGGCCGCGCCCCGCGTCGCGGCATGCAAGGCCTTCCAGGCCGTCAGCCGCTCGCCGGCCATCGCCTGCACGCGGTAGGCGTCGCTCGCGGCGCGCAGCAGGCACAGGCTGGTGCCGCCGCCGACATCGGTCGCCAGGCTCACCGCGCAGCCGGCGGCCTCGGCCGCGCGCCAGCCGAACAGCCCGCTGCCGAGGAACAGGTTCGACGACGGGCTGTGCGCGATCTGCGCTCCGGCCGCGTGGATGGCCGCGCGGTCGGCGTCGTCCAGCCAGATGCCGTGCGCCAGCACGCTGCGCGCGTTCAGCAGCCCGGCGCGGGCGTACACGTCGAGGTAGCTGCGCGCCTCGGGGAACAGCTCGGCGACCCACAGCACCTCGTCGCGGTTCTCGGCCACGTGCGTCTGCATGTAGACGCCGGGGTACGCGGCGCACAGCCGGCCGGCCATCGCGAGCTGGGCCGGCGTGCTGGTCGGTGCGAAGCGCACCGTCACCGCATAGGCCAGCCGGTCGCAGCCGTGCCAGCGCTCGATCAGCTCGACGCAATCGCGCTCGGCCTGCTCGACGTCGTCGCGCAGCCCGTCCGGCGCATGGCGGTCCATCAGCACCTTGCCGGCGATCAGCCGCATGCCGCGCTCCTGCGCGCCGGCCAGCAGCCGGTCGGCGCTGACCCTGTGCACCGTCGGGAAGACCACCGCGCTGGTCGTGCCGTGCGCCAGCAGCGCATCGAGGAAGCGCGCCGCGCCGCGCTCGGCCTCGCCGTCGTCGGCATAGCGGCGTTCGGCCGGGAAGGTGTAGGTGTCCAGCCAGTCGAGCAGCGCGGTGCCGTAGCTCGCGATCACGTCGAGCTGCGGGCTGTGCACATGGGTGTCGATGAAGCCCGGCATCAGCAGCCGGCCGCGGTGGTCGTGAAGCTGCCAGCTGGCGTCCGGCGTGTCGTGCTGCGCGCCGGCGATGCGGCCGTCTTCGACCAGCAGCCAGTGGTCCGGGCGGAAACGCACCGCCGGCGACCCGGTGTCGCCCCAGTCGGGTGCGGCGGTGAAGTCGAGCAGGTCGGCACGCAGCGCGATGCGGCGGGGTGTCATTCGGTGGTCCTTGGGCTGTGGCTGGGCCCACGAATTGCAAAGCCACGGGGTCGGGCGCCATCGTATCCCGACCGCGGGCAAGGTTTACCCTGGCCCAGTCTGTCCTATGCTTGCCTTGCAACTCCCAGGTTTTCATGACCACTCAAGCCATCCGCTTTTTCCACCGCGGCCAGGTCGTCGAGGTGGGCGGCGTCCATCCGACCCGCTCGGTGCTCGACTGGCTGCGCGAGGACGCGCGCTGCACCGGCACCAAGGAGGGCTGCAACGAGGGCGACTGCGGGGCCTGCACGGTGGTGGTGGGCGAACTGGCGGATGAGCAAACGCCGGCAGCGCAGCGCGTCGGCGGCCTCGCGTTGCGCACCGTCAACGCCTGCCTCCAGTTCCTGCCGACGCTGGCCGGCAAGGCGCTGTTCACGGTCGAAGACCTGAAGGACCAGGCCGGCGGCGCGCTGCACCCGGTGCAGCAGGCGATGGTCGAGTGCCACGGCTCGCAGTGCGGTTTCTGCACGCCCGGCTTCGTGATGTCGCTGTGGGCCGGCTACGAAGGCCACCGCGCCTGCGGCGAGACGCCGACGCGCCAGCAGCTGGCCGACGAGCTGTCGGGCAACCTGTGCCGCTGCACCGGCTACCGGCCCATCCTCGATGCCGGCGAGCGCATGTTCCAGCTGCCGCCGGTCGCGCTCGACACCGCGCCGGTGGTGGCCGCGCTGCAGGCGCTGGCCAGCGGCAAGGACGGGCTCAACCACGCCGGCCTGCACTACGCCGGCTTCAACCGGCAGCGCGACGGCGGCCCGCGCGTCGACGACTGGTTCGCGCCGCGCACGCTGGAGGCGCTGGCGACGCTGCGCGAGCAGCGCCCGAAGGCGACGCTGCTGGCCGGTTCGACCGACATCGGGCTGTGGGTCAACAAGCAGTTCCGCGACCTCGGCGAAATCATCTGCCTGGGCGACGTGGCCGAGCTGAAGCGCATCGACGAACGCGACGGCCACCTGCACATCGGTGCCGGCGCGTCGCTCGAAGACGCCTGGTCGGCGCTGGCCCGGCACGTTCCGGCGCTGACCGAGGTGTGGCTGCGTTTCGCGTCGCCGCCGATCCGGCATGCCGGCACGATGGGCGGCAACGTCGCCAACGGCTCGCCGATCGGCGATTCGGCGCCGGTGCTGCTCGCGCTCGACGCCGAACTGGTGCTGCGCCGCGGTGCCAAGGCGCGGCGCGTGCCACTCGCCGCGTTCTACGTCGACTACATGAAGAACCAGCTGCAGCCGGGCGAGTTCGTGCAGGAGATCGTCGTGCCGCTGGTGGCGGCGCAGCGGCAGAACCGGGCCTACAAGATCAGCAAGCGCTTCGACTGCGACATCTCGGCGGTGTGCGCCGGGCTGTCGATCGGGCTCGCGGCCGACGGCACGGTCGCGCAGGTGAGGCTGGCGTTCGGCGGGATGGCGGCGATCGTCAAGCGTGCTGCGCAGGCCGAGGCGGCGCTGCAGGGCCGGGCCTGGAATGAGCCGGCGTTGCAGGCTGCGCAGGCCGCACTGGCGAACGACTTCACGCCGCTGACCGACATGCGCGCGAGCGCGGCCTACCGGCTGCAGGTTGCGCAGAACCTGCTGCGGCGCTTCTGGCTGGAGACGCGCGCGGTCGACCCGCTGCCGGACGAGGCGACGCGGGCCTGGAGCATCACCGTATGAACAAGCCGCTCGATCCGTTCCTGCAGGCAGCCGGGATTGAGGCCGAAGCCATCGCGCTGCGCGAGGGCGCGCGCGTCGGCATCAGCCGCCCGCACGAATCGGCGCACCTGCACGTCGCCGGCGAGGCGGCCTACATCGACGACCTGCCGGAGCTGGCCGGCACGCTGCATGCGGCGCTCGGGCTGTCGCCGGTGGCGCACGGCCGCTTGCTGGGCATCGACCTCGCGACGCTGCGCGCGCAGCCGGGCGTCGTCGCGGTGCTGACCGCGGCCGACATCCCCGGCACCAACGACTGCGGGCCGATCCTGCACGACGACCCGATCCTGGCCGACGGCGAGCTGCGCCATGTCGGCCAGCCGGTGTTCGCGGTGATCGCGCTGACGCGCGACGCGGCGCGCCGGGCCGCAGCCCGCGCGAAGGCGGTGCTGCAGGTCGAGCCGTTGCCGCCGATCCTGACGCCGCAGGCGGCGCACGCGGCCGGCGCCTACGTGCTGCCGCCGATGCACCTGGTGCGCAGCACGCACGAGGGTGGCGCACGGGCCGCGATCGACGCGGCGCCGCACCGCTTGCGCGGCACGCTGGAGGTCGGCGGCCAGGAGCAGTTCTACCTCGAAGGCCAGATCAGCTACGCGATCCCGAAGGAGGACCGCGGGCTGCTGCTGCACTGCTCGACGCAGCACCCGAGCGAGATGCAGCACCTGGTCGCGCAGGCGCTGCAGCTGAGCGCCCACCATGTGCAGGTGGAATGCCGGCGCATGGGCGGCGGCTTCGGCGGCAAGGAGTCGCAGTCGGCGCTGTTCGCCTGCGTGGCCGCGGTGGCGGCGCAGAAGCTGCGCCGGCCGGTCAAGCTGCGCGTCGACCGCGACGACGATTTCCTGATCACCGGGCGGCGCCACTGCTTCTGGTACGAGTACGAGGCCGGCTACGACGACGACGGCCGCCTCCTCGGCAGCGAGGTCACGATGGTGTCGCGCGCCGGCCATTCGGCCGACCTGTCGGGGCCGGTGATGACGCGCGCGCTGTGCCACTTCGACAACGCCTACTGGCTGCCCGATGTCGCGGTGCACGGCTACTGCGGCAAGACCAACACGCAGAGCAACACCGCATTCCGCGGCTTCGGCGGGCCGCAGGGCGCGATCGCGATCGAGAACATCCTCGACAGCGTCGCGCGCGCGCTCGGCAAGGACGCGCTGGACGTGCGGCGCGCCAACTTCTACGGCACCGACACCCAGCGGACCACGCCCTACGGCCAGTCGGTCGACGACAACATCCTGCACGAGCTGTGCGCGCAGCTGGAAGCCGACAGCGACTACCGTGCGCGCCGCGACGCGGTGGCCGCCTTCAACCGCGCGAACCCGGTGCTGCAGCGCGGCATCGCGTTCACGCCGGTGAAGTTCGGCATCTCGTTCAACGTGAAGCACCTGAACCAGGCCGGCGCGCTGGTGCACGTGTATGCCGACGGGTCGATCCTGGTGAACCACGGCGGCACCGAGATGGGCCAGGGGCTGAACACCAAGGTGGCCCAGGTGGTCGCGCACGAGCTGGGCGTCGGCTTCGAGCGGGTGCGCGTCAGCGCGACCGACACGCACAAGGTCGTCAACACCTCGGCCACCGCCGCGTCGACCGGCAGCGACCTGAACGGCAAGGCGGCGCAGGACGCCGCGCGGCAGATCCGCGAGCGGCTGGCCGACGTGGCGGCGCAGCGGCTGGCCTGCCGCGCCGGCGAGCTGCGCTTCGCGAACGACGAGGTGACCGGCCCGGCCGGGCGCATCGGCTTCGCCGAGCTGGTGATGCAGGCCTACCTGGCGCGCGTGCAGCTGTGGTCCGACGGCTTCTACGCGACGCCCGGCCTGCACTGGGATGCCGCGACGCTGACCGGCCGGCCGTTCTTCTACTTCGCGTACGGCGCGGCGGTGAGCGAGGTGGTGGTGGACACGCTGACCGGCGAATGGAAGCTGCTGCGCGCCGACCTGCTGCACGACGCCGGCCGCTCGCTGAACCCGGCCGTCGACATCGGCCAGGTCGAGGGCGCGTTCATCCAGGGCATGGGCTGGCTGACCAGCGAAGAGCTGGTGTGGCACCCGCAGACCGGCGCGCTCGCGACGCATGCGCCGAGCACCTACAAGATCCCGACCGCGAACGACTGCCCGGCGGTCTTCAACGTGCGCCTGTACGACGGCGAGAACGTCGAGGACAGCATCCACCGCAGCAAGGCGGTCGGCGAGCCGCCGCTGCTGCTGCCGTTCTCGGTGTTCTTCGCGATCCGCGATGCGGTGTCGGCGGTCGGCGGGCACCGGGTCGACCCGCCGCTGCGCGCGCCGGCGACGCCGGAGGCGATCCTCGATGCGATCGGTGCAGTGCGCGCGGCCGTCTGACGGCGACCGAATGCAAGTGGACGCAAGCGAACGCAACGGGGACGCGCAAAAAGCGCAAGACGGCCCCGATTCGTGCGGTATTCACGCACGAACCCCCGGGGCGAGGGAGACGGCTGCGACGCTGCCGTCGATATCCTTCAGTTCGATTCGCAGGCGCCCGCACCGGGCGCCGTTGTCCGGTCGATCCTCCGCGAGCTCCAGCCGTCTTCATGAGCGCCCCTTCGTCAGCTTCCGCTTCAGCCTTCGCCCCCGTCGCCACGCTGCCGGCTTCGCCGGTGGTGTTCTCGCGGGCGGCCGCCACCGACCGCCAGCTGATGCAAGGCTGGGACGGCCTGCTCAGCGACAGCGGGCATGTCTACCGCATCTACCAGTCGCCGGAGTGGTGGAACCACCTGGTCGCGACGCGCCCGGCCGACGACCTGCTGCTGGGTGTGCTGCCGGCGGCCGATGGCGCCGAGGTCGGCGTGGTGCCGATGGACGTGCAGCGCTACCCGCTCGCGTTCTCGCTCGGCCGCTGGACCTTCGGGTCGCTGAAGCTGCGCGCGGCGCACCTGCTGGGCGGCGCGCCGCTGGTGGCCGGCCGGCCGCAGGCGCTGGCCGACGTGGTCGAGCGGCTGTGGCGCGAGCGCCCCGACCTGGACGCGCTGTTCCTGAAGGGCATCCCCGCCGGCTGCAGCGCCTGGGCCGGCTGGGAGGCGCAACTGCGCCAGCGCGGCGGCTCGCTGCTGTACAGCGAGCACGGCAGGCGCCCGCTGTACACGATCGCGCTGCCCGACAGCTTCGACGCCTACCTGGCGCGCTTCGGCAGCAAGAAGCGCTACAACCTGCGTCGCCAGGTGCGGGTGCTCGAAGAACAGATGCCGGGGCTGGAGCTGGTGCGGGTCGATGCCGAGGAGCAGGTCGCCGAGTTCGTGCGGCAGGCGCAGCACATCGCGAAGCGCACCTGGCAGCACCAGGCGATCGGCCCGCTGGGCATCGAGCGCGACGACATCGCCGTGCGGCTGGCCGACCTGGCGCGCCGCGGGCTGCTGCGCAGCTACGTGCTGCGCAGCGGCGGCCGGGCGCTGGCCTTCGTGCTGGGCTACCAGGGCCGCGGGGTGTTCCATTACGCCGACATCGGCCACGATGCCGAGCTGTCGAAGTTCAGCCCCGGTACCGTGCTGCTGTACCGGCTGATCGAGGACCTGGTCGCGCACCAGCGGCCGCAGACGCTGAACTTCGGCATCGGCGTGTCGGAATACAAGCGCCAGTTCGCGACCGAGGTGCGCGAGGAGACCTCGCTGCTGATCCTGCGCGACACGCTGCGCAACCGGCTGCGCGTCGGGCTGCACCGCGGCTGGCGGGGGCTGCTCGCGCGGGTCAAGCCGCTGCTGCGCCGGCCCAAGCTGGTGCTGGCCGGCGTGCTGACGCACGAGGCGGTGTACGAGCTGGTGGGCACGGTGGTCAACACGTCGCTGCCGGTGCTGGTGGGCTGAAGTCGCAGCCCGTTCGCGCTGAGCCTGTCGAAGCCTTGCTCGCACAGGGCCGTCGCCGATGACCGCGCTGCGCGACACCGCGCGTGCGCTGCTCGACGCCGGCGTGCCGGCGATGGACGTGCAGGTGCTGTCGCACCGCGGCTCGGTGCCGCGCGAGTCCGGCACCCACATGCTGGTGACGCGGGACGCGGTGCTCGGCACCATCGGCGGCGGCCACCTGGAGTTGACGGCGATCGCGCAGGCGCGGCAGGGGCTGGATGCCGGCGACACGGTTCCGCACGACGTCCCCTTTGCGCTCGGCCCGTCGCTCGGGCAATGCTGCGGCGGGAGCCTGACGCTGCGCACGCAGCGGCTCGGCGATGCAGTGCTCGCGGCCTGGCCCGAGCGTGAGCCGCGCTTCTTCCTGCAGCTGTACGGCGCCGGCCACGTCGGCCGGGCGATCGTCGCGCTGCTGGCCGGCATCGACTGCCGCGTGCAGTGGATCGACGAACGCGACAGCGAATTCCCGGCGCAGGCGCTGCCGCCGCACATCGAGCGGGTGTGCGTCGAGCCGGTGGAGGCCGAGGTCGCGCAGGCGCCGGCCGGCGCGCACTACCTGGTGCTGACCCACAGCCACGACCTCGACCTGCGCATCACCGAAGCGATCCTGCACCGCGGGGATTTCGCGTTCCTCGGCCTGATCGGCAGCCGCACCAAGCGCGCGCGCTTCGTGCATCGCTTCGAGGAACGCGGCGTGCCGGCCGAAGCGCTGGCCCGGCTGACCTGCCCGATCGGCGTGCCGGGCATCGCCGGCAAGGAGCCGGAGGTGATCGCGGTGGCGGTGGTGGCGCAGCTGCTGCAGCGTTGACGCCGGCCCGGCCCCACGCGGCCAGGCGGCGCAGAGTCCTACAGCCGGGGCCGCTGCCTTCCGATGTCGGCCGGAGTCGATGCTTCCTACAGTGAAGGCATCCCCACCTGACCCCGAACGGAGATGGACATGCTTCAGAAAGTCGACAACGACAAGAGCGCGCACGACGGCAAGTCGCTGCGCCTGGACGAAACGGCGCTGGAAGCCGCCCGCACGCGGGCCGAGGACGGCGCCGTGACGCCGGGCTACGGGCCGTGGCGCGACGACATCGTCAAGCTGCTGAACGACGCGCTGGCCACCGAGCTGGTCTGCGTGCTGCGCTACAAGCGCCACCACTTCACCGCGCATGGCATGTCGTCGCCGGCGATCGCGGCCGAGTTCATGGTGCATGCGAACGAAGAGGCGGCGCATGGCGACCTGATCGCCGAGCGCATCGTGCAGCTCGGCGGCGAACCGGACTTCGCGCCGAACACGCTGCTCGACCGCAGCCACGCGCAGTACGACGACTCGTCGGACCTGAAGGCGATGATCCGCGCGAACCTGGTGGCCGAACGCGTCGCGGTGGAGGCCTACCGCCAGATGATCGCGCTGATCGGCGACAAGGACCCGACGACGCGCCGCATGCTCGAAGGCATCCTCGCCGACGAGGAAGAGCATGCCGACGAGATGAAGGACCTGCTGGAGCAATGAGGCGGGCCGAACGCCGGGGCGCCCCAAGCCGGCCCGCATCCTGTCATGTCACCAGCATCGCCCGGAAGTCGTTGACGTTCGTGAACGTCGGCCCCGGCACCACCAGGTCGCCGAGCGGCGCGAAGAAGTTGTAGGCGTCATTGCGGTCCAGGCAGTCCCCGGCGCTCAGGCCCTGCACGCTCGCGCGCGCCAGCGTGTCGGGCGCGACGATCGCGCCGGCGTTGTCCTCGACGCCATCGATGCCGTCGGTGTCGGCCGCCAGCACGAACACGCCCGGTTGCCCCTGCAGTGCGATCGCGCAACCCAGCAGGAATTCGGTGGCCCGTCCGCCGCGGCCACCCTTGGCGGCGACCGTCACCGTCGTCTCGCCGCCGGACAGGATCACGCACGGCGTCGCGAACGGCTGGCCGCGCCGCGCGACCTGCCGCGCGAGCGCCGCATGCACCTTGCCGACCTCGCGCGATTCGCCTTCGATCTCGTCGCCAAGGATGTGGGCCTCGAGCCCCACGGACCGGGCGAGCGCGGCGGCCGCCTCCAGCGACTGCTGCGGCGTCGCGATCATCCGGACCTCGTGCCCGGCGAAGCGCGCATCGCCCGGCTTCGGCGTCTCGAAGGCGCCGCTCTCCAGCCCGGCGCGCACCGCCGCCGACACCTCGATGCGGTAGCGCGCGAGGACGGTCAGCGCATCGGCGCAGGTCGTCGCATCGGGCACGGTCGGGCCGCTCGCGATCACCTCGGGCGAATCGCCCGGCACGTCGGAGATCAGCAGCGTCAGCACGCGGGCCGGCGCGCACATCGCCGCGAGCTGCCCGCCCTTGATCGCCGACAGGTGCTTGCGCACGCAGTTCATCTCGTCGATCGCCGCGCCGCTCTTCAGCAGCGCCTTGTTGATCGCCTGCTTCTCTTCCAGCGTGACGCCGTCGGCCGGCAGCGCCAGCAGCGCCGAGCCGCCGCCGGACACCAGGCACAGCACCAGGTCGTCGGCCGTCAGACCCTGGGTCAGCGCGGCGATGCGCCGTGCGGCCTGCTGGCCAGCCGCATCGGGCACCGGATGCGCCGCCTCGACGACCTCGATGCGGCCCGGTTTCGCGCGGTAGCCGGGCGGCACGTGGTCGTAGCGGGTGACCACCAGCCCCGACAGCGGCGCACCGGGCGGCCACAGCGCGTCGAGCGCGGCCGCCATCGCGCCGCCCGCCTTGCCGGCGCCGAGCACCAGCGCGCGCCCGCGGGGCGGCGGCGGCAGGAAGGCCGCCATCGTCTGTGCCGGCAAGGCCCGCGCGACCGCGGCGTCGTACAGCGCGCGAAGAAATCCGCGGGGATCGGTGTGCGGGGAGGGTGCAGTCATGGCCCATGATATGGCCCCCCAGTCGCTTCGCTCCTGCCTTGCAGGCCGCGCTGGGCCGGAGGCCCAGCCCCTCGCCAGGCACAAACAGTCCTCAGGACTGTTTGTGTCCGGGCTCGGCCCCCAATGGGCGCCACCCGGCGGCCCGGCAAAGCCGGTTCCGCGGGCGTTGCTTGATGGGTCACGCGCTGCGCTTGCTCCAGCAAGATGCGAAGGTTGGCCCGAGCTTCGATACCTCATGGCGGACGTGTGGTGGTGTTGGGTGCTTCAGTTCAAGATGGCGTTGGTGGAGTTCTTGCGGCGGCTGTCGGGCAACCCGGCGCTGCAGTACGACGACGCGGTCGCGCGCTCCGAGCTGGCCACCGCCTCGCGCAACCGCGCGATGGGGCATTTCATGCACAGCTTCGGCAACCTGAAGAACCCGGTCGACGCGGTGATCGAGGCCTACTGCCGGCATTGCGCGATCCGCATGAACTGCGTCGACCTGGCGAGCAGGTGCTGGACGCGAGTTCGGCGAAGCGGCTGTCGGCGCTGATGCTGACCTGCGGCACCTACGACGCGGCCGGCGATTTCGCCTACCGCGTCGGCATCCCGGCGAAGAGCGGCGTCGGCGGCGGCATCGTCGCGCACATCCCGCGCACGCTGGGCGTGTGCGTCTGGTCGCCGGGGCTGGAACACACCGGCAACTCGCTCGCCGGCAGTTTCGCGCTGGAGCGCTTCACGTCGCTGATCGGGCAGTCGTTGTTCTGAGAGCAAGAGGATGTTCAGCACGTCCTCCAGGTCGTGGCTGCTCATGAAGTCTCCTCGGCCCCGGCTGGCGAAGGCTTCCAGTTTGGTGGCCACGAAGGCCACGGCGCTCACCAGCCGAATCGTGATGCCTTCGCCCAACACCACGGGCACGGCGGTGTGTACGGCATACGGATACCAGCGGTTGGAAAAGCCCAGCACCTCGGGCTGCACAGGCATCAGGTCGAAGAGCAGCCCTGACGCCTTGTGCACCCAGCGGCAGATCACATCGCTGCTGGCGTCGCGTGCGAATCCGCGCTGCGCCACCTGTTCCTCGATGCGATGGAACGTCGAGCGGCTGGCGTTCACCACGGCGTCCACGTCGCGGGTGGCACGCACGCTGTCGGCCAGTGGATCGGTCACCAGCAGACCGGCCACGGCACCGCCGACAAACACCACCTGCTCGCGCAGGTCGCCCAGTGCTTCGGCGATGCGGCGCAGATGAGGAAGATTGGGGTCATCGGCTCGCATCGATGTCCCCCGACTCGAACCGCATCAGGTCGGCTTCCATCAGCCTGGCGGCCAGCTGGCGCTCGCGTGCCCGCCCTGTGCGCAAGGCATCCAGCAGCGCGAGCAGGCGATGCAAGGCCGGGTCGGCGAGGGCAGCCTGCGGTGCCGTTCGATAGAGCGGCGACAACGTAGGGCCCTTGGCGCTGCCGGCGGGATGTGCCCACACCGGGGACTCGCTCGGGGCGGCCGTCAGCATGCTGGCCAATGGCTCGACACCGAAAGCCGTCGGCACGCCACGCTTGACCGGCCCGGGGGTGGCCGGCCAGATGTAACGCACGCCGTGCAGCACGAACTCCAGCAGGCTGGGTCGCACCGGCGACCACTCGCCGCGCGCTGGCGCCACCGCGAGGCCGGACGCCACGGCGCGTTTCACGCTCGCATGCGTCTCCGAGGCGCTCATGGACAACGCCTCGCCAAGTGCGGCATAGGTCCAACGCTGCGGCGGGTGCGCCGCAGCCTTCAGCAACACCAGCAGATCTTGCGGTTTGAGTTCCATCGCTCGGCCATATTCGCTATTCGCGAATTGCGAATATCACCGATGGATCGTGTCCTGGCAAGCCTTGCCGAATTCAGCCGGTATTGCGCAACCCCGCCGCCACCCCGTTGATCGAGATGTGGATCCCGCGCTGCACCCGCTCGTTCGCCGGATCGCCTTCGCGGCGCTGGCGATAGCGCCGCATCAGCTCGACCTGCAGGTGGTTCAGCGGGTCGAGGTACGGGAAGCGGTGCTCGATCGAGCGCGCGAGCGACGGGTTCGATGCGAGCCGCTGCTTCTCGCCGGTGATCAGCGATACCGCGTCGCTGGTGCGCTGCCATTCGGCCTGGATCAGCCCGAAGATCTTCTTGCCCAGCTTCCTGTCCTCGACCAGGTCGACATAGCGCGCGGCAATGCCCAGGTCGCTCTTGGCCAGCACCATGTCCAGGTTCGACAGCAGCGTGCGGAAGAACGGCCACTGCTTGTGCATGCGCTGCAGCAGCACCAGCCGCTCCTTGCGCTCCTTCGGGGCCTTGCCGAGGAAGGCCTCGATCGCCGAGCCGAAGCCGCACCAGCCGGGCAGCGCGACGCGGCACTGGCCCCAGCTGAAGCTCCACGGGATCGCGCGCAGGTCCTCGATCGCCCGCGTCGCCTTGCGCGAGGCCGGGCGCGAGCCGATGTTCAGCTCGGCGATCTCGCGGATCGGCGTGGCCGAAAAGAAGTAGTCGGTGAAGCCCGGGGTCTCGTAGACCAGCTTGCGGTAGGCCGCCATGCTGGCCTCGCTGATCGCCGCGGCTGCGTCCAGGAAGCTTTTCGGCGCACTCTTGGTCGGATGCAGCAGCGTGGCCTCGAGCGTCGCGGCCACCAGCGTCTCGAGGTTGCGCCGGCCGATCTCCGGGTGCGCGTACTTCGACGAGATCACCTCGCCCTGCTCGGTCAGCCGGATCTGGCCGTTCACCGTGCCGGGCGGCTGCGCCAGGATCGCCTGGTAGCTCGGGCCGCCGCCGCGCCCCACCGTGCCGCCGCGGCCGTGGAACAGCCGCAGCGTGATGCCGTGCGCTTCGCCCAGCGACGCGAACAGCGCCACCAGTGCGATCTCGGTGCGGTACAGCTCCCAGTTGCTGGTGAACGAGCCGCCGTCCTTGTTGCTGTCGCTGTAGCCGAGCATCACGTCCTGCTCTTTGCCCGATCGCTTGATCAGGTCGGCGACGCCGGGCAGCGCGTAGTAGTCGCGCATGATCGGCTCGGCGTTGCGCAGGTCGCCGATGGTCTCGAACAGCGGCGAGACGATCAGCTGGCACACGGCACCATCGTCCAGCGTGCCGGTCATCAGCCCGGTTTCCTTCTGCAGCAGCAGCACCTCCAGCAGGTCGCTGACGTCTTCGGTGTGCGAAATGATGTAGTGGCGCAGCGCCTCGCGGCCGTAGCGGTCGAGCATCTTCAGCGCCGCCTCGAAGATCGCCAGCTCGCCGACGCTGTGCTCCGAATACGCCGCGCCATGCACGCGCAGCGGGCGCGCATCGTTCAGCAGCTTCACCAGCAGCGTGCGGCGCGCCGGCTCGTCGAGAGCGCTGTAGTCGGCCTCGATCTTCGCGGTCTTCAGCAGCTCGGCGATCACCGCCTCGTGCTTGTCCGAGCTCTGGCGCAGGTCGACGGTGGCGAGGTGGAAGCCGAACACCTGCACCGCGCGCATCAGCGGGCGCAGCCGCGGCGCGATCAGCGCGTCGGCATGGTGCGAGCGCAGCGAGGCCTCGATCACCTGCAGGTCGGCCAGGAAATCGTCGCTGCGCCGGTACGGGTCCTGCGGCGCCACCGCATGGCGCAATGCCTCGGTGCCGGTGAAGGCCTGCAGCGTCGCGGCCAGCCGCGCATACATGCCGATCAGCGCGCGGCGGTAGGGCTCGTCCTCGCGGTGCGCGTTGTGGTCGGGCGAGCGCTCGGCCAGCGCCTGCATCGCGGGCGTCACCGGCGCGAGCGTGGCCGAGATCGACAGCTCGGCCCCCAGCTCGTGCACCTCGGTCAGGTAGAAGCGCAGCACCGTCTCGCTCTGCCGGCGCAGCGCCATCTGCAGCGTCTCGGCGCTGACGTTCGGGTTGCCGTCGCGGTCGCCGCCGATCCAGTTGCCCATGCGGAAGAACGGCGCGACCGGATGGCCGGGCAGCGCCTCTTCGATTTCCTGGTAGAGCTTCGGGATCTGGCGCAGGAAGGTCGCCTGGTAGTAGCTGAGCGCGTTCTCGATCTCGTCGGCGACCGTCAGCTTGGTGTAGCGCAGCATGCGCGTCTGCCACAGCTGCGTGACGCGGGCGCGCAGCAGCGCCTCGTTGTCGGCCAGCTCGCGCGCGCTGCGCAGTTCGTCGCGCTGGCCCACCAGCTCGGCAATGGCGCGCTCGGCGTCGAGGATGCTCTTGCGCTGCACCTCGGTCGGGTGGGCCGTCAGCACCGGCGAGATGAAGGCGCGCTGCAGCACGCCGGCGATGTCGGCGGCCCGCACGTCGGCCTCGGCCAGCCGCTCGAAGCTCATCGCGAGCGAGCCCTCCTGCAGGTGGCCCTGGCGCTCGTGGTGCTCGCGCCGGCGCACGTGGTGGCGGTCTTCGGCGATGTTGGCCAGGTGCGAGAAGTAGCTGAAGGCGCGGATCACGCTGACCGTCTGGTCGCCGCTCAGGCTCTTCAGCAGCCGGTCGAAGGTCTTGCCGGCCTGCGCGTCGCGCTTCAGCCGGTACGCCACCGACAGTTGCCGGATGCGCTCGATCAGGTCGAATGCGCCCTGGCCCTCCTGCTCGCGGATCACGTCGCCGAGGATGCGGCCGAGCAGGCGGATGTCGTCGACCAGCGGGCGGTTCTTGTCGGCGGCCTCGGCGGCGCTCCTGGGGGTGACGCTGGGGGCCGCCTTCGGGGTCGAGCGGCGGCGGACGGCGGGCTTGGGGGCAGGTGTGGCGCGTGGCATCTTTGTCCTCAGGGCCTCGTCGAGGCTGTAACTTGGTTACGAACCGCGATGGTATCAGCGCGGCTGCGGCGATCGGCCAGACCGCGAGGCAAGAGACGGGCCTGATAGCATTTGCCGATGTCTTCGCTGCCCGAACCCCTCGTCATCGCCACCCGCGAAAGCCGCCTCGCCCTCTGGCAGGCCGAACATGTGCGCGACCTGTTGCAACAACGCTTCGGGCTGCGCGTCGAACTGCTGGGCATGACGACGCGCGGCGACCAGATCCTCGACCGCACGCTGTCGAAGGTCGGCGGCAAGGGACTGTTCGTCAAGGAACTCGAAGCGGCGCTCGAAGACGGCCGCGCGCACCTCGCGGTGCATTCGCTGAAAGACGTGCCGATGGACCTGCCGGATGGCTTCGAGCTGGCCGCGGTGCTGGAGCGCGAAGACCCGCGCGATGCCTTCGTCTCCAACCGTTTCGCGACGCTGGCCGAGCTGCCGCAGGGCGCCTGCGTCGGCACCTCCAGCCTGCGGCGGGTGTCGCAACTGCTCGCGAGCCGGCCCGACCTGCGCATCGAGCCGTTGCGCGGCAACCTCGACACCCGGCTGCGCAAGCTCGACGATGGCCAGTACGACGCGATCGTGCTGGCCGCAGCCGGGCTGAAGCGGCTGGGCCTCGCGCAGCGCATCCGTTCGGTGTTCGCGGTCGACGAGATGATTCCGGCGGCCGGGCAGGGCGCACTCGGCATCGAGATCCGCAGCGACCAGGTCGCGTTGCGCGACACGCTGGCGCAGCTGAGCGACCGGCCGACCTGGTGGGGCGCGCAGGCTGAGCGCGCGGTGTCGCGCTCGCTGGGCGGCAGCTGCAGCATGCCGCTGGCGGCCCATGCGGTGTGGGACGGCGCGCAGCTGCGCCTCAGCGCCGCGCTCGGCCATGTCGACGATCCGGCGCGCCCGCTGCTGCACACGACGGCCGCCGCGATGGTGGCCGACGACCGCTCGGCGCGCGCGCTCGGCGAGCTCGCCGCGGCGCAACTGCGCGCCACGGGTGCCGATGCCTACCTCGGTGCTGGCTGACGCCGACGCCGCGCTGCGCGTGCTGGTCACGCGGCCTGCGGCGCAGGCGCGCGAATGGGTCGACGGGCTGCGCGCGGCCGGGCTCGATGCCCAGGCGCTGCCGCTCATCGACATCCGGCCGGTCGACGATCCCGCCGAGCTGCACGCCGCTTGGCGACGGCTGGCCGACGTCGGCCTGGTGATGTTCGTGAGCCCGAACGCGGCCGAGCAGTTCTTTGCGCACCGTCCGCCCGGCGCTGCGTGGCCGGATGGGTTGCAGGCCGCCTCGCCGGGCCCGGGCACGACGCGCGTGCTGCATGCGCTGGGCGTGGCACAGGTGGTGGCGCCGGCGGCCGATGCGCCGCAGTTCGACTCCGAGGCGCTGTGGGCCCAACTGCGCACGCAGGACTGGTCGGGCCGCCGCGTGCTGGTGGTGCGCGGCACCAGTGGGCGCGACTGGATCGCCGACCGGCTGCGCGAGCGGGGCGCCGTGGTGTCGCTGGTGTGCGCCTACGGCCGCAGCGCGCCGCGGCTCGACGACGCCGGCTGCGCGCTGCTGCAGGCCGCGCTGGAGCGGCCGACACGGCACCTGTGGTTCTTCAGCAGCTCCGAGGCGGTCGACCACCTGGAAGCCCTGGCGCCGTCGGCGGCCTGGACCGCCGGCCGCGCGCTCGCCACGCACCCGCGGATCGCGGCGCGCGCACGGGCGCTCGGCCTCGGGCAGGTGCTCGAATCCCGGCCGTCTCTTGCGGAAGTGGTGGCCTGCATACAATCGATCGCATCGTGACCGACCCTGTTTCCTCTCCGAACGCCCTCAGCGAGCCGCTGCCGACCGCGCCCGTGGCCCCGGCTGTCGCCGTGCGCCGCCTGCCCGGCTGGCTGGCGCCGGCGGTGCTTGCGCTGCTGGTGCTGCTGATCGTCATCGCGCTGGTTCAGGCCTGGTCGGCGCAGCAGCGCGTGCGCACGCTGGAGCAGGAACTGGTGCGCCGCCAGCAGGACAGCGGCAGGCAGTCCGGCGAAGCGCAGATGATGGCGCGCCAGGCCCAGGAGGTCGCGCGCGACAGCGCGGCCAAGGTCGCGCTGCTCGAAGCCCGGCTGGCCGAGGTCGCGATCCAGCGCAGCCAGCTCGAAGACCTGATCCAGTCGCTGTCGCGCTCGCGCGACGAGAACGTGCTGGTCGACATCGACGCCGGCCTGCGCGTGGCGCAGCAGCAGGCGGCGATCACCGGCAGCGCCGAGCCGCTGGTGGCCGCGCTGAAGCAGGCCGACGAGCGCCTCGCCCGCTACAGCCAGCCGCGGCTCGACGGCGTGCGCCGCGCGATTGCGCGCGACATCGACCGCGTCAAGGCGGTCGGCGTGGCCGACATCGGCGGGCTGTCGATCAAGGTCGACGAGGTGGTGCGGCTGGTTGACGAACTGCCGTTGCTGGCGCAGGCCGAGCCGCGGCGCGAAGCGCCGAAGCCGGCCGCCTCGGCGCCCCGCACCAGTGCGCGCAGCGCTTCGCCGGTCGCGCAGGGCGCGCCGACGCCGGTGGGCGGCGGGCTGGCCGAATTGTCCGATCGCCTGGGCGCGCTGTTCGACCGCGTCTGGGGCGAGACCCGCTCGCTGGTGCGCGTGAGCCGGGTCGACAACCCCGACGCGATGTGGCTCGCGCCGGAGCAGGCCTTCTTCCTGCGCGAGAACCTGAAGCTGCGGCTGCTGAACGCGCGGCTGGCGGTGCTGAGCCGGCAGTTCGATGCGGCGCAGACCGACCTGCAGAGCGCGCAGCAGGCGCTGGAGCGCTACTTCGACCGCAATTCGCGCCGCACGACGGTGGCGATCGAGCTGGTGAAGCAGGTGGCGGCCGGCGCGCGCCAAGTCGTGCTGCCGCGTCCCGACGACACGCTCGCGGCGCTGGCCACCGCAGCGGCCGGACGTTGACCTGAGCGACCGGCTGCCGATGCGTGCTGTCATCTGGTTCGTGCTGTTGTTTGCGCTGGCGGTGGTCAGCGCGTCGGTGCTGGGCACCAACGACGGCCTGGCGTCGTTCTACTGGGGCTCGTGGCGGCTCGACGTCTCGCTGAACCTGTTCCTGATCGCGCTGCTCGCGGCCTGCTTCGCGCTGGTCGCGGTGATCCAGGCGATCAATGCGCTGATCGGGCTGCCGCGCAGGGCGCACGAATGGCGCGTCGCGCGGCGCGACCGCACCGCGCAGGCGGCGTTGCGCGATGCGCTGTCGCAGTACTTCGGCGGGCGCTACAGCCGGGCCCAGAAGTCGGCACAGCGCGCGCTGCTGATCCAGAGCGACACGCCCGACCTGGTGCAGGACAACGAATTCACCGTGCTCGGCCACCTGCTGGCCGCCGGCAGCCTGCACAAGCTGCAGGACCGGGCGCACCGCGACGAGCAGCTGCGGCTGGCGCTCGACCTGTCGAGCCGCAGCGGGCTCGCGCGGCCGGCCGAAGAAGGCGCGCGCCTGCTGGCCTAGTTCGCCCAGCAGCTCGATCGCGATGCCGCGCGCGCGCTCGAGCTGCTGGGCGAACTGCCACCGGGCGTTGCGCGCCGCACGCATGCGCTGCGCCTGCGCCTGCAGGCCACGCGGCTGGCGCGCCAGCCGCACGAGGCGCTGAAGACCGCGCGGCTGCTGGCCAAGCACCAGGCCTTCTCGAAGGAGGCGGCGCAAGGGCTGCTGCGCTCGCTGGCGTTCGAATCGCTCGACGGCGCGCGCGATGCCGACCAGGTGCGGCGGGTGTGGTTGTCGCTGGAGGCGATCGACCGGCGCGACCCGTTCGTCGCGGCGCGCACCGCGACGCGGCTGTCGAAGTTCGGCGCGCAGGCCGATGCGCGCAATGCGCTGCGGCCGTTCTGGGAGCGGCTTGGCGAGCTGGGCATCGACGAGCGCTGTGCGCTGGCCGAGGCGCTGGTCGCGTCGATCGACGGCATCGGGGCCGACTGGCTGCCGCGGCTCGAAGCCTCGCTGCAGGCGTTCCCGCGCGAGCCGGCGCTTGCGCATGCGGTGGGCCGTGCGCTGGCGCAGCGCGAGCTGTGGGGCAAGGCGCGACTGCTGCTGCAGCAGGCGGCCGATGCCGAAGAGCTGCCGCTGGCCGCGCGCCGCGACGCGTGGGTGCTGCTCGCGCACCTGGCGGAGCAGCAGGGCGATGTCGAGCGCACCGCCGATTGCTACCGGCAGGCCGCAACTCTCGCGGAGATTTGAAAAACTCGTGCTACACTGCGAGGCTCAGCGGCTGTAGCTCAGTTGGATAGAGTACTTGGCTACGAACCAAGGGGTCGTGGGTTCGAATCCTGCCAGCCGCACCAAAAACAAGAAATGATTCAACGCCCTGAAGGCTCACGCCTCCAGGGCGTTTTTTCTTGCCTGCCGATTTCGAAGGGTGGCACCGCGGGCCAGGCAGAGACACGGCATCGCACGTGTCAACAGGAACCGCGAGGCACCGGCTTCCAGGTCAGATCGGGAACTGCGTGGTCGACAGCACCTGCTTGAGCACCATGAACGACCGGATCTGTCGAACGCCTGGCAGATGCAGCAGCTGGGTCGCATGGAGCTGGTTGAAGCTCTCGTTGTCGCGCGTTCGCACCAGCATGAAGTAGTCGAACTCGCCGGCGACGACATGGCATTCCATGCACCCGGAGACCTTGACCGCCGCCTTCTCGAACATGGCGAACGACTCCGGTGTCGATCGATCGAGCACCACGCCGAGCAACACGAGCATGCCTGCATCGAGGGCCTTGGGGTTCAGCAGCGCGACGACGCTCGAGATCAGCCCCGATTGCCTGAGCCGCTCGACCCGGCGCAAGCAAGCCGGCGGGCTGAGGTTCACCTTCGCAGCCAGCGCGACATTGGTCGTCGAAGCGTCTCGCTGCAATGCGCGAAGGATGCTCTTGTCCGTGCGATCGAGCGGGTGGACGGCCGATTCCGCGGCCGCCGACTGGCGGCGAACTTTTGTTGCTTTCATCGAGACTTTCAAGAAACCAATGAACTGCAAAAGCAATTCGTTCGGATGAATGATGCTGCCGCTGTCCTCTGTTGGCAACCCTGTTAGGCGACATGGCGTCTAGCATTCACGTCGCACACCTCCAGCACTCGACTTCGGAAGCCTTCGCCATGAATCTGAAGAAATTCGCACGCCACGCCCTGACCTTCGGACCGACGCCGATCCAGCACCTGAAGCGCCTGAGCGCGCATCTGGGCGGCAAGGTCGACCTGTATGCGAAGCGCGAGGACTGCAACAGTGGCCTCGCCTTCGGCGGCAACAAGACCCGCAAGCTCGAGTACCTGATTCCCGAAGCCCTGGCCCAGGGTTGCGACACGCTGGTGTCGATCGGCGGCATTCAATCCAACCAGACCCGCCAGGTCGCGGCCGTCGCGGCGCACCTCGGCCTGAAGTGCGTGCTGGTGCAGGAAAACTGGGTCAACTACGCCGACGCGGTCTACGACCGCGTCGGCAACATCGAGATGTCGCGCATCCTGGGCGCCGACGTGCGCCTGGATGCGGCGGGCTTCGACATCGGCATCCGCCCGAGCTGGGAGCAGGCGATGGAAGACGTGCGCCGCGCCGGCGGCAAGCCGTTCCCGATCCCGGCCGGTTGCTCCGAGCATCCGCTGGGCGGCCTCGGCTTCGTCGGCTTCGCCGAAGAGGTGCGTGCACAGGAGGCCGAACTCGGCTTCAGGTTCGACTACATCGTCGTGTGTTCGGTGACCGGCAGCACCCAGGCCGGCATGGTGGTGGGTTTTGCGGCGGACGGACGGGCGCGACACGTGATCGGCATCGATGCCTCGGCGAAACCCGAGAAGACCCATGCGCAGATCCTGCGCATCGCGCGCCACACGGCCGCGCTCGTGGACCTGGGCCATGCCGTTGGCGAGGAAGACGTGGTGCTCGACGCGCGCTACGGCGGCCCCGAGTACGGACTGCCGAACGAAGGCACGCTGGAAGCGATCCGCCTGTGCGCCCGCCAGGAGGGCATGCTCACCGACCCGGTGTACGAAGGCAAGTCCATGCACGGCTTGATCGACAAGGTCCGCCGGGGCGAATTCCCATCCGGCTCGAAGGTGCTGTACGCCCACCTCGGCGGCGTGCCGGCACTGAACGCCTACAGCTTCCTGTTCCGCAACGGGTGACCGGAAATCAGGGTTTTCCCTGATCATTTTTTGTCTTGAAAGCCGTCAGCCGCGTTCCTAGTTGATGCGTCGTGGCCCACGCCATCCACCGATTCGGAAGAGGACTGAATCATGGCTCATACGCACGCAACTGATCGCCAACCGCATGCCCGTCGCCGCGACTCGGCTCGACGGCCCCCTCCGATGAGCGAGCGCCAGTTGACGGCCTACCTGCTGGCCCGAGACACCCTGCGGCGCGTCCGCGCGACCTCCGCCGTGGCGGCAGACCTCGGCCCGCGGCCTCCGCCCGCCGCCCGATCCTGAGCCGCCAGGCTCGTCCGGTCGCCTGGCCATCGGACCTGGCTGGCGGAGCTGTCGTCTCCGCGTCCCGGCTGCCTCGCAGCCGGATCAACCCAACCTGAAGGAGCTCACCATGCTTGACAACATGCACACGCCTCAGCGCCTGTCGGAGCAACTCGAGACCATGCACCGGCTGCTGTCGAGGTCGTTCGGCCTCGACGGGGCGCCGGGCAGCATCCGGTCGGTCGCCTACGGCGCGTTTCCCGAGATCAACGTCGGGCGCACGCCGGCCAGCATCGAGGTGTTCGCATTCGCACCGGGCATCGACGCCGCATCGATCGACGTGACCATCGAGCGCAACGTGCTGAAGATCTCGGGCTCGAGGGCCTCGGCGATTCCGCAGCGCGACGTCCAGGTCCAGCTGTATGCGAACGAGCGGCCCGAAGGGCGCTTTTCACGCGCCGTCACCTTGCCGGACGACGTCGACCCGCTGAAGGTCCAGGCGAAGTACCGGGACGGCATCCTGCGCGTCAGCATCGCGTTGAGTGCAGCGGCGCAGCCGCAACGCATCGCCGTGCAGTGACGCGATTTCCATCTGGTTCGAACATCGAGGAGTACCGACATGGCTGAACGCACTGAACTGACGACTGCCCCGTCTGCCGGCGCGAACGAGCGTCCGGTGTCGCCGGCGGTGGACATCTTCGAAGACGCAGGCGGCATCACGCTGCTGGCGGACATGCCCGGCGTGTCGAAGGACCGGCTCGACGTCAAGCTCGACGGCGACACCCTGTCCGTCGAGGGCCGGGTCGAGCTGGACATGCCGGCGGACATGCGCGCGTTGTGGGCCGAGGTCAGCGTCCCGCGCTTCCGCCGCACCTTCACGCTGAGCCGCGAGCTCGACACCGGCCGCATCGAGGCCAACCTGAAGGACGGCGTGCTGACCTTGCGCGTGCCGAAGCAAGCGCACGCGCAACCTCGGCGCATCGAGGTCAGCTCCGCCTGACGCGCGCAGGTCGGAGGGCTCAGCCGGGCAACACCAGCGAGCCCTCCGGATAGCGCGCGCAGATGAAATCCACGAAGGCCTTGACCTTCGGGCTGGCCAGGCGGCGCGACGCGTGGAGCACCCACAGCGCCACGTCGTCGCCACCCACCGCCCCCCATTGCACGAGTTCGCCGCGCGTCAGCTGGTTCCAGACGATGGACTGCGGCAGCAACGCGATGCCGGCCCCGGCGATCGCGGCGTCGCGGAGCGTCAGCAGCGACGACAGCCGCAGCACCGGAATCGGTTCCACCGTCAGGCTGCCGCCGTCGACGCGCCAGGTCTCGCCGTCTCGGGCCGACATCACCGCGGCGGGCACGCGCACCGGCTTCTCGCTCGCCGCAGGCATCGCGATCGACGGTGCGGCCACCACGACGAGGCGGTCCTTCGCGAAGCAGCGCCCGACGAGCGCCGTGTCGGGCCGGGGATTGACGCGGATCGCCACGTCGAACCGTTCGTCGACCAGGCTCACCATCCGGTCGTCGGACACCACCTCCAGCGTGACGTCGGGGTAGACGGACCGGAAGTCGGCGCACAGGCGGCCCATCGCGAGCTGCGAGAACAGCAGCGGCGCCGCGATGCGCAGCTGTCCGCGGACCTGGCCGGTCCCCTCCTTCGTCGAGGTGACGGCATCGGCCACCTCGTTCATCGGGCCCTCGGTCCGGCTGAGCAGCAGCTGGCCCGCTTCGGTGAGCTCCAGCCCCTGTGCGCTGCGCTCGATCAGCCGCACACCCAACTGCTCCTCCAGGTCGGCGATGCGCCGCGACAGCGTGGCCTTCGAGCGGCGGCTGGCGCGGCTCGCCCGCCCGAAGCCGCCATGGGTCGCCACCAGGTTGAAATCGGCCAGCGCATTCAGGTCCATGTGTTCCAGATTTGAGACGCTAAGTCTTGATTTTGGCGTCTGTGTTTATTGAATGCAACGGCCTATCGTTCATCCATCGCAACCCCTGATGGAAAGGAACCGAGATGAAAACCGTTCGCACACTGAGCCTGGAAACCTATGGCGGCATTGATGCCGCCCGCCTGTCGACCCTGGCCGCGCCCCCCGTTGCCGGGCCGGGACAGGTGCTGGTGAGCGTTCGCGCCGCCGGCGTCAACGGGCTGGATTGGAAGGTCCGCGAGGGCTACGTCCGCGACGCCTTCCCGATCACGTTGCCGGCGGTGCTCGGCATCGAACTCGCCGGCGTCGTGGAGGCCGTCGGCCCGGGCGCCACCCGCTTCCAACCCGGCGACCGCGTGATGGGCCCGCTCGGCGGTCCTGGCGCGTATGCCGACCTGGTGGCCGTCGACGAGGGCAAGCTCGCGCCGACACCCGACGCGCTCGACGACGTCCAGGCCGCCGCGCTGCCGGTGGCCGCGCTGGCGGCCTGGCAGAGCCTGCACCTGGCTGGCCCCGTCGGGCCGGGCCGGCGCGTGCTGGTGCACGGCGCCGCCGGTGGCCTGGGCGCGTTCGCGGTGCAGTTCGCGAAGCAGGCCGGTGCCTTCGTGGTGGCCACGGCCGCGGGCCGCGATGCCGATGCGGTGCGAGCGCTGGGTGCCGACCTGGTCATCGACTATCAGACGCAGCGCTTCGAGTCGGTCGTCAACGGCATCGACCTGGTGCTCGACTACGTCGGCGGCGAGGTCCTCGACCGCAGCTGGCAGGTGCTGTCCGGCACCGGCGTGGTCGTTGCGACCACGTCGCCCGAGATCCTCGCCCGCACGCCGGCCGGCCGGCGAGGGCTGTGGTTCGTGATGAAGCCCGACGCCGCGCTGCTGGAGCGGCTGGCGCAGCAGGTGTCGCGCGGCGAGCTGCAGGCCCGCGTCGGCGAGGTCGTGCCCTTCGCCGACCTGCCCGCCGCGATCGAGCGCAACCGCACCGGCGCGAGCCGCGGCAAGGCCGTCGTCGACTTCACCGCCTGAATTCCTGTCCCACCTTCCCACCCCTTCAAGGAGTTTTCCATGAGCATCCTCGTCACCGGCGCCACGGGCGCCATTGGTTCCCTCGTCGTCCAGGGCCTCGCCCGCCAGGGCGCCGCCGTGCGGGCGCTGGTCCGCAGCCCGGGCAAGGCCGCGCTGCCGACCGGCGTCAACGAGGTCGTCGGCGACCTCACCGACGTGCCGTCGATGCGCCGCGCCCTGTCCGGCGTGCGCACGCTGTTCCTGCTGAACGCGGTCACGCCGGACGAAGTCACCCAGGCCGTGCTGGCGCTCAGCCTGGCCCGCGAGGCCGGCATCGAGCGCATCGTCTACCTGTCGGTGATCCACGCGGACCGGTTCACCGACGTCCCGCACTTCACCGGCAAGCACACGGTGGAGCGGATGATCGACGACCTGGACCTGCCGGCGACGGTGCTGCGGCCGGCCTACTTCATGCAGAACGACCGGCAGGTGCAGGCGGTCATCGAAGGCTACGGCGTCTATCCGATGCCCATCGGCTCGGCCGGCGTCGCGATGGTCGACACGCGCGACGTCGCCGATGTGGCGGTGGCGGAGTTGCTGCGCCGTGACCGGGCAGGGCAGCCGCTGCCGCGCCTGACGCTGGAGGTGGTCGGCCCGGACGCGTTCACCGGCGAGTCCGCCGCCGCGGTCTGGAGCCAGGTGCTCGGGCGGGAGATCCGCTACGGCGGCGATGACCTGCAGGCCTTCGAGGCGCAACTGGCCACCGCCGCGCCGGGCTGGATGGCCTACGACATGCGGCTGATGATGAGCCGCATCCAGCGGCATGGCATGCAGCCGGCGGCCGGTACGGTGCGGCAGCTGGAGGCGCTGTTGGGCCGTCCGCTGCGGCGCTACGCGGCGCTGGTGCGCGAACTCGTCGCCGCGGGTTGATCGCCGGACCGGGGGCGCAACCCGACCGGCGCGGCGCGCGGCCCGCGAGCGGCCGCCGGCCTGCGCCACCCCGGTCTACACTGTCCGGCGGCTTGCGCAACGGGTCCTCCAGCGCGGGCCCGGCCGCCCCGCCACCTTCGCATGACGTCGCATTCTCCAGAGTCTTTCCGCAAGCGCCTGCCCGGCACCGCACTCGACTACATCGATGCCCGCGCCGCCGTCGACGCGCTGCGCCCCGGCGCCTGGGCCGGCCTGCCGTACACCGCGCGCGTGCATGCCGAGAACCTGGTGCGCCGATGCGAGCCGGCGCTGCGCGACGAGAGCCTGCTGCAGCTCATCGAGCGCCGCCGCGACCGCGACTTCCCGTGGTACCCGGTGCGCGTGGTCTGCCACGACATCCTCGGCCAGACCGCGCTGGTCGACCTGGCCGGCCTGCGCGATGCGATTGCCGCGCAGGGGGGCGACCCGGCCGCGGTGAACCCTGTCGTGCCGGTGCAGCTGATCGTCGACCATTCGCTCGCGGTGGAGTGCGGCGGCGACGACCCGCAGGCCTTCGCGAAGAACCGCGCGATCGAGGACCGCCGCAACGAAGACCGCTTCCATTTCATCGAGTGGACGAAGCGTGCCTTCCGCAACGTCGACGTGATCCCGCCGGGCAACGGGATCATGCACCAGATCAACCTGGAGAAGATGTCGCCGGTGGTGTGGGTGCAGGACGGGGTGGCCTACCCCGACACCTGCGTCGGCACCGACAGCCACACGCCGCATGTCGACGCGCTGGGCGTGATCGCGGTGGGCGTCGGCGGGCTGGAGGCCGAGAACGTGATGCTCGGCCGCGCGTCGTGGATGCGCCTGCCCGACATCGTCGGCGTCGAGCTGGACGGCCGCCGCGAGCCCGGCATCACCGCCACCGACATCGTGCTCGCGCTCACCGAATTCCTGCGCCTGCAGAAGGTGGTCGGCGCCTACCTCGAATTCTTCGGCGACGGCACGCGCGGCCTGACGGTCGGCGACCGCGCGACGATCTCGAACATGTGCCCGGAGTACGGCGCCACCGCGGCGCTGTTCTGCATCGACGGCCAGACGCTCGACTACCTGCGGCTGACCGGCCGCGAGCGCGAGCAGGTGACGCTGGTCGAGACCTACGCGAAGGCGGCTGGCTTCTGGGTCGACACGCTGGCCGAGGTGCGCTACGAGCGCGTGCTGCGCTTCGACCTGTCGAGCGTGGTGCGCAGCCTGGCCGGGCCGTCGAACCCGCACCGCCGGCTGCCGACGAGTGCGCTGGCCGAGCGCGGCATCGCAGCGAACCTCGACCAAGCCCGTGCGCAAGAGGCGCAAGGCATGATGCCCGACGGCGCGGTGGTCATCGCCGCGATCACCAGCTGCACCAACACCAGCAACCCGCGCAACGTGATCGCCGCCGGGCTGCTGGCGCGCAACGCGAACCGGCTGGGCCTGGCGCGCAAGCCTTGGGTGAAGACATCGCTCGCGCCGGGCTCGAAGACGGTGGCGCTGTACCTGCAGCAGGCCGGGCTGCTGGCCGAGCTGGAGGCGCTGGGCTTCGGCATCGTCGGCTTCGCATGCACCACCTGCAACGGCATGAGCGGTGCGCTCGATCCGGCGATCCAGCGCGAGATCGTCGAGCGCGACCTGTACACCACCGCGGTGCTGTCGGGCAACCGCAACTTCGACGGCCGCATCCATCCGCAGGCGAAGCAGGCCTTCCTGGCGTCGCCGCCGCTGGTGGTGGCGTATGCGATCGCCGGCACGATCCGCTTCGACATCGAGCGCGACGTGCTGGCCGTCGTGAACGGCCGCGAGATCCGGCTGCAGGACCTGTGGCCCGACGATGCGCAGATCGATGCGCTGGTGCAGTCGTCGGTGCAGCCGGCGATGTTCCGGCAGGTCTACGAGCCGATGTTCACGGTGCACGCGGCCCGCAGCGAACGCGTGAACCCGCAGTACGACTGGCGGCCGCACTCGACCTACATCCGCCGCCCGCCGTACTGGGACCGCGCCGGCATGGGCGCGTTGGCCGCCACCCCGCGCACGCTCGCCGGCATGCGGCCGTTGGCGCTGCTGCCGGACAACATCACGACCGACCACCTGTCGCCGTCGAACGCGATCCTCGCCGACTCGGCGGCCGGCGAGTACCTCGCGCGCATGGGCGTGCCGGAGGAAGACTTCAACTCTTATGCCACGCACCGCGGCGACCACCTGACGGCGATGCGCGCCACCTTCGCGAACCCCTCGCTGAAGAACGAGATGGTGCGGGGCGACGACGGCACGGTGCGCACCGGTTCGCTGGCCCGCATCGAACCCGAAGGCCGCGTGGTGCGCATGTGGGAGGCGATCGAGACCTACCTCGCGCGCCGGCAGCCGCTGATCATCGTCGCCGGCGCCGACTACGGCCAGGGCAGCTCGCGCGACTGGGCCGCGAAGGGCGTGCGGCTGGCCGGCGTCGAGGTGGTGGTGGCCGAAGGCTTCGAGCGCATCCACCGCACCAACCTGATCGGGATGGGCGTGCTGCCGCTGGAGTTCCTGCCCGGCACCAGCCGGCTGACGCTGGGGTTCGACGGCACCGAGGTGTACGACGTGCTGGGCGACCCGTCGCCGCGCGCCGAACTGAATCTGCGCGTGCTGCGCAAGAATGGCGAGACGCTGCACGTGCCGGTCACCTGCCGGCTCGACACCGCCGAAGAGGTGTCGATCTACGCGGCCGGTGGTGTGCTGCAGCGCTTTGCGCAGGATTTCCTTGCCGGACAACACGCAACCCGTTCAGCCTGAGGTATCGAAGGCCCGCACCATGTCCGCAGTCCCCCAGATCCGCATCCCCGCCACGTATCTGCGCGGCGGCACCAGCAAGGGCGTGTTCTTCCGCCTGCAGGACCTGCCCGAGCGCTGCCGCGTGCCGGGCGAGGCCCGCGACCGGCTGCTGATGCGCGTGATCGGCAGCCCCGACCCCTATGGCAAGCAGATCGACGGCCTGGGCGGCGCGACCTCGTCGACCTCGAAGGTGGTGATCCTGTCGCCCAGCACACGGCCCGGCCATGACGTCGACTACCTGTTCGGCCAGGTGTCCATCGACCAGGCCTTCATCGACTGGTCGGGCAACTGCGGCAACCTGTCGGCCGCCGTCGGCCCGTTCGCGATCGCGCAGGGCCTGCTGTCCGCCGCACGCGTGCCCGAGCGCGGGCTGTGCAGCGTGCGCATCTGGCAGGCCAACATCGGCAAGACCATCGTCGCGCAGGTGCCGGTCGCCGGCGGGCAGGTGCAGGAGACCGGCGACTTCGAGCTCGACGGCGTCACCTTCCCGGCGGCCGAGGTGCAGTTGGAGTTCATCGACCCGGCGGCCGACGGGCCCGACGCAGGCGGCGGGGCGATGTTCCCGACCGGGCGGCTCGTCGACGAGCTGGAGGTACCCGGCGTCGGCCGCTTCGAGGCCACGCTGATCAATGCCGGCATCCCGACCATCTTCGTCAACGCACGCGACCTCGGCTGCACCGGCACCGAGCTGCAGGACGCCGTCAACGGCGATGCCCAAGCGCTGGCCCGCTTCGAGGCCGTGCGGGCCTGGGGCGCCGTCCGCATGGGCCTGATCCGGCACGTGGCCGAGGCCGCGACCCGCCAGCACACGCCGAAGATCGCGTTCGTCGCGCCGCCGGCCGACTACGTGGCGTCGAGCGGCAAGGCGGTGCGTGCCGCCGACATCGACCTGCTGGTGCGCGCGCTGTCGATGGGCAAGCTGCACCACGCGATGATGGGCACGGCGGCGGTGGCGATCGGCACCGCGGCGACGATCCCCGGCACGCTGGTCAACCGGGCCGCCGGCGGCGGCACGCGCACGGCGGTGCGCTTCGGCCACCCGTCGGGCACGCTTCGCGTCGGTGCCGAGGCCCGCGAGGGCGATGACGGCCAGTGGCGCGTCACGAAGGCGCTGATGAGCCGCAGCGCGCGCGTGCTGATGGAAGGCTGGGTGCGCGTGCCCGGCGACAGCTTCTGAAACGAGACCGTCTTCTGAACGAGAGCAAGCGCATGTCCACCCGTCAACAACTCAAGGCCCTGGCCGCCGCCCGCCGCGGCGTGATCGTTCCCGGAGCGTTCAACGCGCTGTCGGCCCGGGTCATTGCCGACGCGGGTTTCGAGGCGATCTACGTCACTGGGGCCGGCGTCACCAACATGTGGTTCGGCATGCCGGACCAGGGCTTCATGGGCCTGGCCGAGATCGCCGACCACACCGCGCGCATCCGCGATGCGGTGGGGCTGCCGCTGATCGTCGACGCCGACACCGGCTTCGGCAACGCATTGAACGTCCATCACACGGTGCGCACGCTGGAGCGCGCCGGCGCCGACTGCATCCAGCTCGAAGACCAGGTGGCGCCGAAGCGCTGCGGCCACTTCGCCGGCAAGGACGTGATCGCGCTCGACGAAGCGGTCGACAAGATCAAGGCCGCCGTCGACGCGCGGCGCGACCCGGACCTGCTGATCATGGCGCGCACCGATGCGGCGGCCACGCAGGGCTTCGACGCGGCGGTCGAGCGGGCGCAGCGCTTTGCGGAGGCGGGCGCCGACATCCTGTTCGTCGAGGCGGTGACGACGGCCGACGAGGTGCGTGCACTGCCGCGGCGGCTGGCGGCGCCGCAGCTGGTCAACATGGTGATCGGCGGCAAGACGCCGATCGTCGGTGCCGAGGAATTGAAGGACCTGGGCTACGGCTTCGTGCTGTATGCCAACGCCGCGCTGCAAGGCGCGGTGGCCGGCATGCAGCGCGTGCTGGGGGCGCTGCAGCAGGCCGGGCGTGTCGATGAAGATCCGACGCTCGTCGTGCCGTTCGCTGAACGGCAGCGGCTGGTCGACAAGGCGCGGTGGGATGAGTTGGAGGGGCGGTACGCGCGGCGGATCGATTGAAGCGATCGATGCAACTGGCTGCGCCTTGCAACAGACGGCCATGTCTGCGAAGCGCAGCGGTGAAGATGCGCAGGCGATGGTCGCACAGGCCGGTGAGGTGACGCAGGGAGTGCGTGGGTGCAAGCACGAATTGATGACGGCGTCGTGACCATTCCAGCCATCCGTGAAGAGAGATGAAGGGCCACGCATGACCGCGATGGGTCGTCATCGGCGTGGATCCCCGACCGGCTTCGTCATGATTCGGTCAATTTTTGTCCGGCACCCACGCTCCCCGTTCTCCATCTGACGCGATTGGTCGGCGGCCCATCGAATTTGCATGAAGCTGGTAACGGTTCCAGCCCTTCTGAAACGGGCACGCAACCTGCGCTGCATTGCCGGTGCGGTGGCAGGCGTGCCGCCGCCGATCACGCACCCCCCGGAAAACCGAACGGACCTATGAGGATTGCCGCACTGTGGACCCTTCGCGCGGAAAGCCTTCGCGCGACGACTGCCTTTGCTTCGCGCGCCATCGACGTCGAGCAGTTCAGCGAGCCGGAAACCTTGCTGGAGGCCTGGAAGGAGACCGATTTCGATGCGATCCTCGTGCAGGCGGACACCGCGCTGAGCCGCGACTGGCTCGACGTGCTGCGCACGCGCGGCGCGTCGCGCGCGCCGATCGTCGCGGTCGGTGCGGGCGACACCTATTCGATCGCGCAGGCCCTGATGCGGGGGGCCGACGACTACGCCACCGAGGCCGAGGGCGCGACCGGCCTGGTCCGGCGCGTGCTGGCGCGCGTGCGTGCCGGCGCGTCGCCGGCGCAGGGGCTGGTGCTGCGGGTCGGCCTGTACTCGCTCGACACGGCGCAGGCCACGCTGGCGTCGCCGAACCACCGCGTGCGCCTGACCGCGCGCGAATGCAGCCTGGCGCAGGTGCTGTTCGAGCACCCGGGCCGGCTCGCGACGGTGGAGATGCTGTCGGCCGCGCTGTTCGGCAACACCGAGCTAGCCAACAAGCGGTCCATCGAGCAGCACCTGTACAAGTTGCGGCAGAAATGCGTGCTCATCTCGAAGCAGCAGGGCACGCCATTGCACATCGAGTCCGTCTACGCATCGGGGTATCGGCTGCGGGCGTGACCCGGGTCGGCGCGTGCCGCAAAATGCGGGGCTTCTCCCTTCCCAGACCAGGACAACCGCCCATGACCGAGGCCCATCCCGCCGGCACCCCGCCCGAACTCCCTTCATTGCCCGACCGCCTGTCGGTCGACCCGCGCAGCCCGTTCCATGTCGCGGCCATCTTCGAGCGCGAGATCGGTATCCGCTTCAACGGCAAGGAGCGTGGCGACGTCGAGGAGTACTGCATCAGCGAAGGCTGGATCCGGGTGCCCGCCGGTCGCTCGGTCGACCGCAAGGGCCAGCCGCTGCTGATCAAGCTGAAGGGCCAGGTCGAGGCGTTCTACCGCGGCTGATCAGTTCGACGGGTCCTTGGTGCGGGTGCGCGACACCGCCATCATGATGCCGATGCCCAGCACGATCAGGCAGGTGATGCCGACGTACACCGGCGCGAGCCCGGCGGTCACCAGGCCCCAGGCGACGCCGCCGACGAGCAGCACGAGACCGACAAGGTAGAGCGCGAACGACATGGTGTTGCTCCTTGCGGGCAACCGCTGCCCGGATCGAGCCACTCTAGTCACCGGCGGCCGCGCCGCCGATCGGAAGACCCCGCCGCTGCGCGTAGTCCCGGTCCTACCGGCGCCGGCGGTCAGGCATGCCGCTTCGGAATGCCCAGGCCGCGCTGCACCGCCGGCCGCGCCTTGAACGCCGCCAGCACCCGCGCGACATCCGGGAAGTCGGCCATGCCGACCAGCTCGCCCGCCTCGTAGAAGCCGAACAGGTTGTTGATCCACGGAAAGATCGCGATGTCGGCGATGGAATACGCGTCGCCGAGGATCCAGTCGCGGCCCTTCAGCCGGTCGTCGACGACCTTCAGCAGCCGCTTCGATTCGGCCACGTAGCGGTCGCGCGGGCGCTTGTCCTCGTACTCGCGGCCGGCGAACTTGTGGAAGAAGCCGAGCTGGCCGAACATCGGCCCGATGCCGCCCATCTGGAACATCACCCACTGCAGCGCCTCGAAGCGGCCGGCGGTGTCGGCTGGCATCAGCTGCCCGGTCTTGCTGGCCAGGTAGACGAGGATCGCGCCGGATTCGAACAGCGCGAGCGGCTTGCCGTCCGGGCCGTTCGGGTCGAGGATCGCCGGGATCTTGTTGTTCGGGTTCAGCGACAGGAACTCGGGCGACAGCTGGTCGTTGGTGTCGAAGCGCACCAGGTGCGGTTCGTACGGCAGCCCGGTCTCCTCCAGCATGATCGACACCTTCACGCCGTTGGGCGTCGGCAGCGAATAGAGCTGCAGCAGCTCGGGGTGCTGCGCGGGCCATTTGGTGGTGATCGGGAAGGCGGACAGGTCGGACATGGCGCGGGGGCAGAGTGAAGGCAGCGGGCGATTCTGCCCCGGTCCGGCTTTTCATGCGCCGGTGGGTGGACTACCTTGGTCACAGCGCTGTCATTCGCTCCGCCGAACATCGGCGGCTCATCGTCCGATGTACTCCACGAAGAACCCCAGAGACACCATGCATCACCCCGCTGCTCGACCCACCCGTGCCCGCCTCCTCGCCCTGACGCTGCTCGCCGGCGCCGCACTGACCGCCTGTGGCGGCAGCGACGACGACCCCGCCCCGGCCCCGGTCGCCAAGCCGTTCGCGACGCTGGACGGCAAGGCGCCGCTGGTGATCGGCCACCGCGGCCTGCCGGGCCTGCACCCGGAGGAGACGCAGGCGGCGTATGAAGCCGCGGCCGATGCCGGTGCCGATTCGCTCGAGGAAGACCTGCACCTCAGCAAGGACTGCGTGCTGGTCGCGCGCCACAACCCCTGGCTGAGCGACAACACCAATGTCGCGACGGTCGCCGCCGCCGTGCCCGAAGTCATGGCCCGCAAGCGCACCGTGCCGGGCCGCCTGGTCAACGTGACCTACACGGTCGCCAACCCCAACGAGCCGAAGCAGTACCTGAGCGACCTGGTCGACCCGGCCGATCCGAAGTCGGTGCTGAAGGCGCTGGTCGTCGACGGCGAGGACCACACCGACGACTGGTCGATCAGCGACTTCACGGTGGCCGAACTGAAGCAGTGGATCAAGGGCACGACCTACGACGCACGCGCCGACCGCCCGACCGCCGAGAACGGCACGCAGCCGGTGCTGACGATGCAGGAGGTGCTGGCCATCGCGAAGGCGAAGAGCACGTCGACCGGCCGCGCGCTGACGGTGTATCCGGAGGTCAAGAACCCGTACTGGAACAACCAGCAGGCGATCGCCAACGGCTGCGACACCGCAAAGACCGGCCATCCGTTCGAGGACGCGGTGCTGAAGTTCATCGTCGACAACAACCTCAACACGCAAGCCGCGCCGGTCTTCGTGCAGAGCTTCGACCCGGCCAGCCTGAAGTACCTGCGCAGCATCGGGCTGAAGTCGCGCGTGATCCAGCTGATCGACGGCAACGACACGCACCTGGACACCGGCGTCGTCACCTACTCGACGGCCGACGTCTACACCTTCGTCGACGGCCGCCCGTACAGCTGGACAATCAGCGGTGACGGCCGCTACTTCGACGCGATGCTGGCGCCGGCCGGCCTGGCCGAGATCAAGACCTACGCCGACGGCATCGGCCCGTGGAAACCGCAAGTGATGGCCTGGAAGCAGGTGCCCTATGCCGGCGGCACGAAGATGGCCGACATCAACAGCGTGACGCCGACCGCGCTGATCGCCGACGCGCACAAGGCCGGGCTGGCGGTGCACAGCTACACCTTCCGCAACGAGAAGCAGTACCTGCCGGGCCTCTACAACGGCGACCCGGTCGCGGAGTACCTGCCGTACTTCCGTGCCGGCATCGACGGCGTGTTCACCGACTTCGCCGGCACCGGCGTCACGGCGCGCGCGGCGTACCTGAAGGAACTGGGGCGCTGAGCGTTCCGTCCCGCTTTGCCGTGTGGGCATCGGCGCGGCAAAGGCGGGTGCGGGGAGCTACTCGATGAGCGGGCCGACACCGAATGTGCGGCACAGGTGGCGTATCAGTCGTCGCTCGGCCAACTCCAGCGTCGCCGGGTCGACGTGACGCCAATTGCGCTCATACAGCGAGATGGCTTCCTGCGGCCGCAGTTCCGTGAGGTGAGGTGTGCTCCAGGTCAGTCCTGCCAACTGCGGGTAGCGCGCCAGCTTGATCGGACGGTCGAGCGGTGTGACGGCGTCCTTCACCTCGAATGACAAGCCAAGCGCGGTCAAGGCGTTGATGTAGGCGCCGATCGAGACCGACGGTTCTCCGAGCTCAATACGGTGCAACGTGACGCGAGACATTCCTGCGGTTTCCGCTGCCGTGGTTGCGCTGATGCGCAG
>Ga0209050_1000848_pt1 | contig 41712 bp, 69 predicted proteins | sample Araplavi_mTSA_r2_FD_184276 | JGI IMG/M metagenome (GOLD analysis project Ga0209050, IMG submission 184276) | Arabidopsis root microbial communities from North Carolina, USA - plate scrape MF_Cvi_mTSA_r2 (SPAdes) (version 2) | ecosystem: Host-associated > Plants > Roots > Endosphere | place: USA... | reverse complement strand
TCAGGTTCAATGAACCTGTTGAGAAATACGTAAACGCGGCCACTAGGACCGCGCAACGTCTTGATAAACAAGGAAGAAGGATGGTGGGCGTGACAAGGATCGAACTTGTGACCCCTACGATGTCAACATTCTTCTCCCAGGTGAAACCACTGTATATCCGGGAAAGGAGCACTACACAATTCGCTGTTTCAGGCATCGGAATCATGTTTCGTTCTTATTCACAGGTTCGGCCGTGCCATGGAGCACTTCGCATTTCTACATCACGTCCTGATACGAGTGCCTAAGTATTATCTTTCTGACAGAACCGTGCGTGATCGGGAAGTCCCGTGAGATAGAAGAAAGACTTTCTCCTTCACTGCCCCTCCTGCGTATTTCGCGTACGTCACCATCGCTCAGCTTCCTTGCAGGACCCCTGCTATACGTGCCGTGCATGCGCTTGTCCTGCTCGTTCTCGCTTGGGGTCTTCCATGAGAGGTGGCGTTTGTTCACGCACGCCCTAACGCCGCACTGATGCGAGGCGTGGTGTTTACTTGTTGGGGGCTTTCCATGCCTCATCTCGCAGATGCGCCTATGCGGCTTGTAAAAACCAACTGCATCCTGCGCTTGTGGGTATCCTCTCCGGTCAAGAGAGAAGGGCCATATAACGCATTCATCGGTTTCTTGTGAGAATGCTTCTGCAACGAATTTTGTAGTTGCGCCTCTAAGTACGCTCATTCGGTTTCTCGCCTCTCCGTTATGGCGCTCAGACTGTACCAAATGAACTACGTAAAGGGAATCCTAGAACGTCAGTGACGACGCGAGATTTCGCAGGTAATTCGGGCTGAACCGCGCATAGACCTTTTCGGTGATTTTCGTATTGCTGTGCCCGAGAAATTGGGCAATCTCTGACATGCTGTGGCCGTCCTCGGCCATCCATACCGCCGCCGAGTGCCTGAGCACATGTGGCGAGACTTCCGGCAGCCCTGCTGCCTTCCCTGCGGCCTTCAGACCCTTCTTAATCGACTTCACGCGATTGCCAGCCCATTCGATGACGAATGGCGACATGGCACCCTTCTTCGCGTCCAGCAGATCCTTCCGTAGCTGATCATTCATCGGCACGGCGGCGCGTCCCTTCCTCCTGACGCGATCGAACGGATTCCGCAGGTTGATAATCCCCCTTTCGAAATCTACCCTATCCCATGTCAGCTCAAGAGCCGCGGTGCTCCGGGCCCCTGTGGCGATCAAAAGACGTATCGCCAGTGAGATATGAGGGACGTTCGCGCATGAACGCAGCCTGGCAGCCTCTTTCCTCGTAAGGTGATATTCCTTCGGGTCTGGCTTTGGCGGGCGCTCGATATGGGGCGCCTTGGTGATAAGGCCGTTATTCTCAGACCATTTCAGCACCATGCGAAGGTGGCCTAGCTCTGTGTGGATGGTCCCATCCTTAATGCCGGCGCTTCTGCGCTCTTCTGTATGGGCGCGGCAATCAGCTATCGAGACGGCAGAGCCTTCCAATCGCCCAAACCTTGGCTCAAGAGCCTTCCATGTGTGCTTCATGGTGCCGATGACAGCCAATCCCGTCTTATCGAGAACGTAGCTATCCCATAGGGCCTTAACGGTCGTTCCTACTGGACGCGTGAGTTCCGCGTATCTAGCCGGGGCGCGGCGGGACGCCTCCTGAGCGTCCGAGGTGCCAAGTCGATAACGTCTGCGGACTCCATCTTTGTCGTCCCAGGTGATACAGAACTCTCCTCGGAGTCTGGTAATCCGCCATTCTGGCATTCGAAACTCTCCACGTCTTCTTTTCGGATTCTCAGCAGCTTGCCGCCAAGGCGGAACGAAGGCAATTCGCCCGATGATATCAGGTTGCGGACATGTCGTTCCGAACATTCCCAACGTTCCGCCAGTTTCGACGGTGTGAAAACAGATGTCGTCATGCCTCAGACACCTCCATGACCTCAAAGGCTTTGCGGATGGCCCATTCGCGTTCGACTTGCGGTCGCATCAGCATCCACTGCGGGCTATAAAGCGCGATCGCCGGTATCATTCCGCTTCCAAAATGATTGTCTTTCGATTTCTCAGACGCAGTCATGGTGTCACCATATCCATGGCCAACAGTCATATCCGGGTCCGCGCCAATTGCGGCGCAGTACGCACGTGCTATGGCTTCGATCTGTTCATTCGTCAGCATTTTCATCTCCTTGCTTTGTTGTGCATTCCGACGCTAACCCGCTGTGGGATGAGGGGTGAGGTCATGGCACTCTCCTGACGCGGCGCCATTCCGCCAGAGCGCCTTCAATGTCGTAGCCAAACCGCTCGTACATATCCTGAATGTCAGCGTCCCAAGGGACACAAGCCTTGATTCCGTGGTGAATACCGTACCTCTGCCCGCAGTCGGGGCAGCCGATATGCTCGGCCGCGCCGAACCGATTGATAACGTCAAGGCGCTTGTGCCAGCCAAGGCGGCAACGGATTTTGGTGATCAGCTTCATTCCCCCGCCTCCTTTCTTCCCTGCCGGAGGGCGTTGGTGGTGACAAACTGACGTGCCGGCGCGTGCTGGATGAAGCCGTGTTCGTCTAGAAATACGCACAGGAGCGTTTCGCCAGATTGGTTGTATCCGAATGCGTCTCTGTGCTTGCCGAAGATGAAGGCGACGACGATACATTCGGTTTCGTAGTGCGACGGTTCGGAGAAGCCAGACGGCTTTCTCCACGTGCACTTCATGGGGAGCGTTCCGTGTTCAGCCATTGCTCTGCTCCTGTCGCGTTTCAGAATGAGTCTGGGCCTTGGCTCCCCAAGTACGATCGATGAATGAGATCAGCGCGTGGGCGTCTTCCATCGACCAAGTTTCACCGAAGGCCGCGTAGCAGACGCGATCTTTGTGCTTGGCTTCGGTCCACGGCATGTTCGACTGATCCCAGCCGGCCCATTTCGATAGGCCCTCAGGCTGGCGGCGTGCTTCGGCCAGCTCGCGCTCAAGCTTCTCGATGCGGTCGGCGGCTTCACCCATGATGCGCATGTCAGCCCCGGTGCATTTATCCGGCCCCTCCTGTGCGTCATCCCCCTGCGCGGCGAGGGCGGCGAGCCAAATACTTTGACCGCATATACAGCGGAACACGAATTCGTCATGGAGAAGCGCGCCTATTGGATTGCGAAATTCAAGCGCGGCGTGAATGAGGATTTTACGGGCGGTCCATCTCCTCATCCTCCTCATCTTTTTGTCTCCACAGAAATGCGGGCCATAGGATCTAGAAGAGCGCATAGAGCGTTCCAAGTGTCAGCCGCATCTTGTTGAACGGAAATCTCAATTCCTTCGTGATGGCCTACAGCAGACCATGCCCGGCCGATATGATCCCGCATCGTGGCCCACTCTCCATCCGCCTCTGTCTTGGTGGTCGATAGGGCGTGGGAAGCTGCCTGCGACTCTGCAAGCTCATCTGCTGGGATGAGGGCAGACATGATGCGATAACCGTAGTCGTTCTGCGCTGATGCTTTGGCGGCTTCAAGAGAAGACCACGTCTTGCTGATGCCGAGATCCGTTCGCCAATACTCCATATCGCGCGTATCGAGGATGATGATATATTCGCCGAAAGCGTGTTTTGCTTTCCATCGCGGCGCGCTTCGATCTCTATCGTGATAATCTACCCATTCCAATTCCCCCACGCCCACCGGTGCGACAATGGAGGGGGAGGCGAGCGCCGCTCTTGCCGCTTGAATGTCAGAGTGGCGGATGGAATAAGCCCCCGCGTTTCCATGCGGTTTTGCTGGTATTTCCAAGCGTGCCAACGGCTCAAGAGCTTGGCGGAGTTGTTCTGTATAGGCTCGATTGTCGTGGGTTTGTGATGCGAGCCGAGCGAACTTGCGCATCCGTTCACACCAGATGGCATAGTCCTTCGGCGTCATGTACTTGCGATTGTCCCAGTCGCATTCGCGGGCAAGCGCTTCGACTTGATCGTCTGTTCCGATAGGCCTCGACGCCAACGCCTCCACGGCGGCGACTTTCATTTCGTCGGTGATGTCGGTCATGTCAGCGATCCTTCGGCCTTGGAGAACGTGCGAACGGTCACGACCTTTTCCTCTTCGGTGCAGGTCAGATCGTAGGCGCTATCCATCCACTCGATTGCTTCAGGCTCGCCGTGCTTTCCGCCTCCGTACCAATAGGTCCAGCCGACCCAAGAACCGTCAGGGAGCTTTGCCGCGACGGCTTTGGATTCGTAGTGCCGAGACCAGTCGCACTTGAGACCGGTTTCGAATTCACCTTCGCGGACTTCGCTTTGTGCGTCCCAATGCTCGTCTGCATCGACAAGGCCTTGATACGCGTCGTCGATCTCTTCACCGGTCAAATCGGCCAACGGCGCAACCTCGCCGTCGTTGAACCTGGCATGGACGCCAAGAACGAGATACTTCACCTTCTGCTCTGCGGTATGTTTCGTCTCGCTCACTGTACTGCTCCTATGGGAATGAAGGGGGTCAACGGCCCTTGCGTGCATCGATGCGCGCCTGATTGATCACTGCGGTTGCAAAATGAACGGCGTCGTCGCCCATGTCCGAAAAGAGGCCGTGAATGGTCAGGGCCAGGACGTGAGGATTGATGCCAGCCGCTTTCCAGAACTGCTCTTCGTTGCCCGAGTGCTGGCGGCTGTGTTCATCTGCGTGGAGCGGCAAAGCCCAACGATCCGGCGCCTTGCTGCCTTTTCCCCGGCCGTAATGTCCGTATCGAGGCGCGGCATAAGACAGGTGCGCAGCCTGGACCGGTGACTTCCCGGAAACGACGCAAGGAAGCTCATGGATGAAGGACAGATAGTCCTTGTTCTTGGTCGGCTTCCTGTTCGGGAAGGTGTATGACTGCTGCGGCGCGACACGAAAACCACCCATCACGCACGCCCCGTCCAACGGCGGATATGCTTCACAACGGCCAGCGGATGCGGCAACTGAGGCTCGGAAGGCTTGCGAAGTTCTTCCTTCCGCTCGGCGCGTTTCACCTGCCACAGGGCATTCCCGATCCGCGTATTCGGGTGGCGCTCGCAGATTGTTTCGAGCAACTTGATCTTCTGGGAATCGTTCATGCTGCACCTCTCATGGGGTCGATAAAACCTTGGCGCTCGGCCTGGTGAAGCTCGACGCCGTTTTGCATGCAGAAGGCCAGGGTGTATTCAATGAGCGAGGCAGCGCGGCGCGTTGTCATTCGCGCGCTGCTTTCACGAATGGCGACAAACTCGCCTTCAAGGCCGGGGATAACTTCGCCCCCCGCTTTCGTTGCCACTCCATGACCGCTGATAAGCAGGGATTTCCACTCATCCGGCGTTCTGGTCTTCCCGGCCCACTTGACAGGCGACCTGGCAAGATCGGCCACGATGGCGTGAAACTTTGCGTTCTGGTCATTGGTCCGCTTCGGCTCCGATACGGACACAGAGAAGCCTTCAGGCGCCGACTGGACAGCCTTCAGAGCATTGTTGCGAACCCGGTCATTGATGAGGACGAAGCGCGAGGCCATGGCTATTCCCACTCCATGACGTACTTCTTGGCATCTTCCTTAGTCATGGGTTCGCCTGACCAATCGTTGACGATTTCACCATCAACAGCGTCTATCAGTTCGCAAAGAGCCTGTTTTTGCGCATCGGTGTCATGTTGAGCCATACAGCTCATGCTGACTTCCCCGCCCTCTACGTACTTACGCAGAGCTGCCATGCTGGCATCGCTTTCAAGGTCCCATCCTTTGAGCGTGCCCCACTTCAGAGTAAGATGCTCGCTCATGGTCAACCCCTCCATTCAGGGGCAAACGGAATATCGTCGTCCATGTCGCGGGCATACGATCCACCGCGCGCCGGCTCATCCTGGCTGTCGTAACCTGTCTGTTCACGCTCTGGCTTTGCGGACTTCTCACCGCTCGGGCCATCCAGCATGATCAGCTTGGCGTCGAAGCCCTGCAAAACGAGTTCGGTCGAATATCGGTCATTGCCCGAAGTGTCCTGCCACTTCCTCGTAGCAATCTTGCCCTGAAGCAGAACATGGCTGCCCTTCTTCAGGTATTGCTCTGCGACCTTGCAGAGGCCTTCGGAGAAGATCACAACGGAAAACCATTCGGTCTTTTCCTTGCGTTCTCCGCTGTTGCGGTCTCGCCAAGTCTCGGCGCTGGCGACCCGCAAGTTTACGATCGGCGCGCCGTCCTGCTTTCTACGAACTTCAGGGTCAGCGCCGAGACGGCCGGTGATCGTGCATTGGTTAAGGTCGCTCAAATCAGCCTCCATTAAGCGGATGAAGCGAAAGAAGTCGGTCTTCGTGCCGGCGATACTTAGCCGCCAGCTCGTCGTAAGGAACCTTCTTCTCAAGGATCGCTTCTAGGTCGGTGAAAATATTGGTGAGATCGTCCACGTCCTTCGCAGCAGTCATTTGCTGCTCGGCTAGATCGAGACGGTTGAACTCAACGCGCTCCTTGGCGGCGGTGTAGTAGGACTCCGGCCAGATACCTTTGCGCTGCTCTATCTTCTCGGCCCAGTTATCCAGGCGTTTGAATGTCGTGCAGGAATCAATATCCTTTTGGATCTCTGCCCAGTTAATTTCCGTCTTTGCTTGGCTGGCGGACAGCTTGACCTTGGCACCTTCGCCCACAGGGGCAGAGTCCGCGCCGTCCGTATCATCAACCGCGGCGACCCCGATAAGGGACGTGAGCGCATAGCGGCGCGCATAGGTCATTGCCGAGCCCATAGCCTGATGGTTGCCATTGAGGCTGCAAACGGGGTACTCGCTCTCCATGCTCTCGCCGGATGAATGAGCAAGGCGCGTGATGAGGATGATTGAACCGTCTCGAATGGTCGTCGGCTGAGTGATTGCTAGGCCGTGCTTGGAAAGAACCGGCATCACCGCTTCGAGGACATCGCCAATATCGGCGTACATGTACTTGTACTTGCCAGTGTCAGCCGTCTTCGTCTTCTCAGGGTTCTTCAGCTCCCCCTGCGCCGCAGCAAGGGCTGCGAACAGATTGTCGTGAGTGATAACTTGCGCTTCCATTAGATTGCTCCTGCGGCAAGAAAGCCGATGTAGAAGAAGACAGCCATCGCAAAGGACAGCTCAGTTTGCGCGCTCCTAAGCATCGGCTCGATCCTTTGCCTTGAGTGCTGCGTCGATCTCGTCCGCTGCGTCTGCGAGGCTGTCCCGCGTCGGGGGAAGGCCGCACTTGGCGTCTTCGTCCCAATGCCTGATCCATGCACGCTGCATGCGGAGAGTGTTTTCGAGGCGGGTGATGCGTGCTTCCGGGGTCATCGCAGGTCCGCTCCCGAAACACGAAGACCAAGGGTCCGTTGATTGAGCGTCGAGTAAGCTGGCTTCCATGCCGGCGCTTCGAACTCACGTTCACGGTTGATTTCGAAATATGCTTCTCCGGCCAGCTCGGACGCCGGAACCGCTTCATCTTGGAAAACCTTCGGATCACAGCCGAGATAGAAGCTCAGGGATGCAAGGTCCGAAAAGTAGCTCTTGAGGTGGAGACAAACTGCGGCCTCGCACTCTTCGTCCGAGGAATTGCCAGCGATGGCGCCGAACAGCTCTTCAATCCGGCGATGCATTGTGGCCTTTACGTCCATCATGCTCATGTTAGTGGTCCTTGGGTTGTGGGGAGGTCAGGCGATCGGGTCCAACTCGGCAGCGATGTTCCGCATGATGTTGGCAAGCTCGGTCTTCGCCACCTGTGGGAGGTTGTCGACCTTCTCGGACAAGATGCTGACGTTCGTGTATCCGTGGGCGTTGTTGCTCGTGCGGAACAGGATCAGGCCGCGCTCGATATCCTTGCGACGGAAAGGCAATTCATGATCTGACATCACGCGGTCTCCCTTGCTTCTTCGCGAGCCTTTGCGCTGGCCTTCAGACGCTTGTCTGCGCATTTCTTGCAGTGGATGCCGTAGCTTTCGTTGGTGACACCCATCAGCGTTCCATGGCCGCGCTTGCCGCACTGACGGCAGTTGAAGTTCTCCTCTCGGAACCATCTGAGGCTCTTTGTCTCTGCCATCGGTATTCCTCGTTTATCTCCCCCGTGGGGGTGTGGAGTGGTTGGATATCCGCCGCAGTGAAGGGCGGATGCCGAAACACTTCAGGCAGCGCGGAGGCGGTCGCGAGCCGCTCGGTCTTCGTTGTCGATCTCACGAGCGCGGAGGAGGTACTGTTCGCAGAAGTCGCGGTCTTCGTCGGTCAGGGCTGCTGCGAAGAACGAGGACTTCGACATGAACGACGGGTCGCGGATGATCGCGATCATGTCGTCGGTGTAGTCGTTGTTCCAGAACTCGTGATCCGTGACCGCCGGACGGGCGACCTCAGCCAAATGGCGAGCCTTACGGAAGGCCTCCATGTGAGTGAGGTTGTATGTGACCTTCGACTTTTCCATCATCGTTCTCCGTTCGGTTGACTGTCTCAGCGGGCAGATCGTCCTGGTGGAGTCTTCGTGGCCGCTGCTGATGGTTGAAGATTAGCCTTCGACTGAAATTCAGTCAATCAAAAAATTCGTTGTGACTGAAAATTATTCGTGCGATAACGCGGCATGGATATCAGGAACGACAATGGTGACGCCGCTGCGGCGTTCTACGAAAAGCGCCGAAAATGGCTCGACTACACATGCGACCTGGCCTCGATCTCTGATCGAGCGTTTCGCGTCGGCTATTGGCTAGCGAAGAAGATGAACGGCCAGAACCAGTGCTGCTGGTATACGATTTCGCAGATAGCAAACCGCCTCAGCATTTCCCAAGACACGGTTATCAGGGCTATTGCCGAGCTGGAGAAAGAGGGGATTTTGATAGTCGTCAGGAGCCACAGAAAGCCGAACGTCTACTACATCCGACTACCCTTCGAATGGGGCTAGGGTCGCAAATATGCGTATTAAAAGGGTCGCAAATATGCGTGTCCAATTTATAAAGCTGAATTTCTAAATGGTTACGTTTGTTTTAAGGTTCTTGCTCTGAGGGTAGTTAATAGAAGGGCAGGAGTTTCAGAAAAGAGCACTAATACGAACTCGTTTCAAAACGGGTCGCCTGATCTGAAAACCATCAACCATAAACCCGAATGTGACGACTTTCGAAACAGCTGATGCACGATCTTGGGTATTGCCAGCCCCCTATTCGCCCTTATCGTGTTCCCGAAGGGGACAAAACACGAAGGGGGTGCTCCCAAAATGCTCAGAAGAGAATTTTTATCGGTGACGGCTGGGGCTGCAATTGGCCCGAAGGCTGTTCGCGGTGCTCGCCTGGACGAGCTTATAAGCCAGCTTGAACCTCTCGTAAGAGCCCAAATACCTGGCATCAAATCTTTTGAAATCACATACGACCCAGAAGACCCAAAGGTTCCGCTAGTCATCCTAGCGATGAGGGTTTAGCCCGTCTTCAGCATGGTCTCCACAACGGCGATAATCTGCACCCGACGCTCGGGAGTGGCCATCCTCAATTGCTGTTCTATGGACCAAACTGCTCCCTCGCGAAGAGGATCGCGCATCAAGAGATCGGCCGGCTGGCAGCCAAGAGCATCTGCCAGCGCCTCAAGCATAGGCTGACTATAGCCCTGCTTCCCTGTTTCGAGTTGGGAAATCGTCGAGGTGGCTACGTCCACACGGCTCGCCAACTGTTCCTGCGTCAACGCGCGGTGCTTCCGCCATTGCTTGATGAAATGGCGGGGGCCAGCGTCTGGTTTGAAGTTCGTGCGGACTCGCGTTCCCATGTCTTGAATTTTCGCCCTGATAAAAAAATCAATCCATAGCGGCTGACTGAAAACTTTTCGCTTGACTGAATTTCGTTTTGACTGAATATGGGGGTATGGAAAAGCTAATCGAATTCTTCAAAGCAAATCGCGGAATGCAAAAGAGGCTTGCCGACCATCTCGGCTTGCAGCCTTCGACAGTCTCGCAATGGCGCTCTGTGCCGGTCGAGCATCTCGCCGAGGTCGAGGACTTCACAGGCATTCCTCGCGCACAACTGCTTCCTGATGCGTTCCGGTCGGCGAGGGAGAGCGCAGCATGAGCGCCAAGCACATCTACTTCATCAAGCCAGTCGGAAGCGTGGGACCGATCAAGATCGGATGCTCCATGTTCGTCGATAACAGGCTGAAGGCAATCGCTCTTTGGTCGCCCTATCCGCTTGAGGTCATTTACCAGGAAGAAGGGGGGCACGATGTCGAGCGCAAGCTCCATAAGTGCTTCGCCGATCTTCATTCTCACCACGAGTGGTTTCATCCCGGCGAACGGCTTCTCAAGGCAATATCTCTGCTCAAGGAAGGGATGAAGATATCCGAGGCGATCGATCTCTCTGATGAGAGAGGGATTATCAATCACGGAGGACTCGGGAAGGGGTCCAAGCCTGAAACTGAGATACGCAAAGGGTTCCGGAGCTATAAGGCCAAGGTTCGGTGCGCTGTAGATAGGGCTCAGAGGGTGACAAAAACCAGAAGGTTCACGCCCGAAGACATCAAGGCAATCATCGATAAGTGGGACGGCTTTGTTGATTGGGGGCAACCGCATAACCCAATACGACCGAGCGCCGAAGAGTTCCGACGCCTCGATGAGTTCGTTGCTGATCCTGTTCTTCATTGCCTCACTTATCGCCAGTGGAGGGCCGCAGCATGACCGACACAGTAACCCTCGTTAACGAAGAGGCCGGCGTCGATTGCTGGAGCAAGGACATAGATTCCGCTCCCTGCGGTCATTGGCGACACTCTGAGCAGAAGTCTGGCGAAAAGGTGAAGGTCGTCACGGAGCATGTTCATGAGAACGTTTGGCTCTGGACGAAGTGCGGCAAGAAACTTCTGTCGCGCTGGCTGCCGCCGAACAAGTTCACGCCTAAGGGCAGGTGGGACGGCCTCGGTACTCATGAGCAACCTGTGGCTTGGCATCCGTATTTCATCCCGGCCGATCCTATCTTCTCCAAAGCCATTACTGCGGCAGAGGAGGCGGATCGATGAGCGAGGCCATACCCGACGACATCATGGAAGCGGCCGAAGAGGCTCTGGATAACCTTCTCTGCAATTGCGCCGAGTCTTGTGGCGGTTCTGCCGGTCTCCGCGCTGCTTCGATCAAGGAAATAGCCTTGGCAATTCTCGCCGAACGCAACCGCCGTCAACCGGAAGAACCTTCGACCTTTGAGAGGATCATGAAATGAGCGAACAACTCGCCCTGAATATCTATCAGTTCCTTGCATGGTCATTCATCTGCGTTGTCTGCGGCATGTTCTTTGGCGCTGGCGTCTATGCGTTCCTATGCCATTGGCTCGAAAGCCGAGGCTACAAGGCGCAGGACCACGACGCTCAGCAGCAGGAATACGATGATCTTTTCGGCACAGGAACGGTCGTAGAGGCCGGTACGCTGCGCATCCAATAATTCATCTACCTGCCGGCGCCCCTCCCTCCGAACCGGCAGTTAGGCTAGCCCGTCTCCTCTGTCTCCCTCCGAAGAGTTGAGATGGGCTAGCACCCTAATCCGGGGCAAGTCGCTAGAAAGTCTCATTACGACCGCGTGAGTGACCTGACCCAGTGAAATGAATGAGGAATCCTCGGCGTCATGATTGGCGTCTGCGCCTTTGGATTCCTGGTCGTCAGTGTGAATGCTCCTGAGGTTCATAGCTTCCGTCCTTTCTGACGGTTTCAGTGAACCACAGGGAGTTTCGGAAATGTCCGAAAAGGATTCGGAGAAGTCCAAAATGTCAGTAGCTGTTTTTTGCCAAGGCGCGTTGAAGAACGAGATAGCTCCTCCGAGCCTCGGGAACATGCAGCGGCGCATTCAGATCGCAGCCACCAAACTCAGGTGGTCGTACAGCAGAACCAAGGATGCTTGGTATGCTGACCCCCGTATATCAATCAAACCCGAAGAGCTGTTCCGCATCGAGGAAGTCAGCGGGCTTGTCTACGAAGCACGTCAGGAGGTGCGGAAGAATGATGACGCAATCGCAAGAGCCGAAGCTCTCCTCGGGAGCCAGGATCCGCATCTCCTTGGCGAGATTGTTGCTGCGTTGCTCCAGATGGTTGGCATTCAAAATCGCACCGGAGCTTAGGGACGAAGAATGAAGAGGCGCGGCTTTCTCGGATTCCTAGGTGGCGCGGTAGCGGTTGGACCGGCGACAGCAAAGGCTGCTGTGGCTGAACTGCCGAAAGGTCTTGGCGCCATTGGCCCTATGCCGCCAATGGGTGGCTTTTATGGCAATACCATATCGCAGGCGGTTGACGGTGGTGACTGGCGCCTGAAGGAGATAGCCAGCCTCAAGCGGTTCCTTTCCGGTGAACTGACCGACGAGGAGAAAGAGCAAGAGAAGCGTCGGCGTCTGAATTTCGTTTACAACTCGATAAATCAGAACGTCGCTGGCCTCCATTCTGTGTCGGGCGTCCACAAGATGCGCATGTTCGATGAGCAGATGTTCCGCCTCAATGCCAGGATCGAGCGTTCAGAGCGCAAGGGATATCTGGCTCGGCTGCTTAGAGAGGCGGCTCAATAATGCCGGCCCGCGTCCCTGAAAAGATCGCCTTCCTTAACGACGAGCTTACCGGCCTCCGGTCTCGCATGGCAGGAGAGCCGAACGCCACGCAAAGGCAGAAGCTGGAGATGTGGACCGATATCCGGGACGACTACGCGAAGTCTATGGAAGCAGCGCGCAAGCGTGAGGAGGCGGCATGATCAAGCTTGAACTCCCGTTTCCGCCATCTGTGAACTCTGCCTATGCCAACGGCGGCAATAAGCGCGGCCGGCACAAGACAGCACAGTATGTCGATTGGATCCGCCTTGCCTCCACAAAGGTCAAGGAAGGCCATCGCCAGGGAATGGGGCCATACAGCCTACAGATCGCGTTAGAGCGCCCAGACAAGCGCGCTCGGGACCTTGGGAATTACGAAAAGGCCCTGTCTGATTTTCTCGTCATGCACGGCATCGTGAAGGACGACAGCTATTGCCGGCGCCTCACGATGTACTGGACGGAAAACCTGCCGGCGCCGTGTGTGCTCATCATTCAACCCGCAGAAGAAGGTTTGGCAGCATGAATGCGCCTGTATCAGCACGTGGCCTATTCCGCGCCACCGGCAAGAAATCGAAGCCAGTCGCCATGCTTGACCTAGAGGGCAATATCGTCAAGGGCGCAGCATTGGAGCGTGAGCCTGATGAATTCTACCCGACGCCGCCAGAGCCGACGCGCGCCTTCCTCCATGCAGAGCTGAACCAGATTCGCTCATACGGCAAGGTGTGGGAGCCAGCAGCAGGCGACGGTGCGATGGTCCGAGAAATGCAGGTCATGGGTCTCGATGTCTTTGCATCCGATCTGGTTGACCGTGGCTGCGGCGCTGAAATCGCCTCGTTCTATGACTTCGATGAGGCTCCAGCGCCGGCCATAGTGACAAACCCGCCCTTCGCTGAATGCAATGAGCGCGACGGTAAAGGCCGCTGGATTTGGCACGCACTCGATAATCTCGGCGTCGATTACATGGCGCTTCTGATGAACTGGTCATGGCCGGGGGCAGGCGGACATGCTGGCTTGTGGGCCAAGCATCCCCCGGCACGTGTCTATCTCATGCGCTGGAAGATCGATTTCACCGGGCAGGGCGCCCCGCCAATGCTCAATGGCTGGTTTGTCTGGGACAAGCGGCACAAGGGCGAAACGGTTCTGCGCATGCTCGATCGCAACGATGCAAGACAGGGAGAATTGCTGTGACCAAGGAAGAACAATTCGAATCGTTCTGGAAATCGTACCCGCGCCGCGTAGCCAAAGGCGCAGCCCGTAAGGCTTGGGATAAGGCCATCAAGAAAACCACCCTCGAAAACATGCTCAAGGCGATCACCGAATACGTCGCCAAGAAGCCCGAGAAGATTGACTTCAAGCACCCTGCGACTTGGCTCAATGGGGAGTGCTGGGATGACGAGTGGGAACCGGTTCAAGCGCGTGTCCAGCGCCCATCGTTCGCCAACTACGGCCGTCCAGAGCCTATCAAGCCTCAAGAGCCCGCATCAGCCAAGATTGATCCCGAGCGTCGGCGTAAGATTGCTGAACTGGCCCGCCAAGCAGTGAGGACCATGCAGTGAAGGTCAACGAAGAGGCTCTAGATAAGGCAGCCCGCGAGGGATACGCAGTTCGGTGCAAAACAAATGGTCCGCGCGTCCTCGCTCGATACGCCTCAGATGACATCATGGCGATGCAGTTGAAAGACGATCGCACGATCATTCAAGCCTACCTCGATGCGACGTCCGAGGCGAATTGGCAACCAATCGAGACCGCGCCGAAGGATTGGACCGACATTCTCCTGTTTGATCCCGATTACCCCAGTGACCATAGGAAGGTATTTGAGGGGTATTTCGACGCAGATTTAGAGTGCTGGCGTGCTGCGGACACTGGTCTTCGGCGGGAGATATTTCCGACCCACTGGCAACCCCTCCCGGAGCCACCGAAATGAAAGACCTCCGCCAATCCCAACTCTCCCAAATGCACAGAGAGAAAAGAGCCCTCATAGCCTCGGGCGTGGATAGGGACCGGTGGCTAGCGAAGGGCAAAGCGAAAGAGTTCCCGCCAGGCAGTACGCATGCATGGGCGAGAGATGAAGTCTGGGGCCCTATCGGCTCGAAGGAGAATATCAATGCAGCATGACACACAGTTTGCCAAGCAGGTACATCACTACGCCGCGGTACGTGATAGGCTCATGAACCCGAAGAATTCTGTTCGCTCCGTTGTGAACATCTCAACCGACCATCATAAGCAGGTCAATGAGCTGCGGCGTCAAATCGAGGCCATGGCTGCTGAGTTGGACGGCAGAAAATCCGAAGCAGCCCAGCAGATCCAGGCGAAGCAAGAGGTGATAGACCGGCTTCTCTTGGATTTGGCAGATGCTCATGCTCGCATCCTGTCTCAGGCAGAAAAGCTCAGTACTTATGGTGAAAGTGAGGTGATCGGCGAGGGGCTTAAGGAATACCGCCGCCCGGTCAAGGATATCATCGCCGAGGTATTGCGTGATTTCCCTGACGTTACATGGGCCGAAGTCCAAGGGATACGCCGTACTCGTCACCTTATCCCGCCTCGCCAGCGTTGCATGTACGAAGTGTATAAACAGCGCCCTGATCTCTCACTGCCGGCAGTTGGAAAGATTTTTGGCGGTCGCGATCACACGACAATTTTGCATGCAGTGCACAAGGTTACGGCCCAGCGAGAAGGGAAAGCAGCATGAGCAGTGACGCATACATCAAGATCGGGGAATTTGTCCTTCGCGGTTGGCAAGCAGATGCATTCGCCGCTCTGTTGGTTTGCCTGATCTTCAGCGCTGGCATTGCTCTCGGCTATGCGTTGTGGGGCTGGCAATGAGCACGATGGTCGAGAAAGTTGCCCAGGCGATCACGGACGCATTCACGAACGGAAACGTGCAGTTCGAGGATGTGGAGGAGCATCACAGGCGCCCGTACTTGGAGGCCGCCCGCGCCGCCATAGAGGCGATGATGGAGCCGACAGAGGGAATGCTGATTGCGGGACGAGATGTGGACGTGGTGAACGAGACGTACGACATCTTCACCGCCATGATCCAAGCGGCCCTCAAGGAGGAAGCATGACCTCACAAGCCTCTCGTCTCAGAGCTAAGCGCATCAAGCAAGGCCGTCCACGCAAGCAGGGCGTACCCCGCCACCCATGCGGACAGATAGACAAGAACTACGCCAGGGAAGAAACAGAACGCGAGGTGAAGTCGATCGTCATGGAAGCACGCACCCGAGTTCATAAGCTTCAGCACGTCCCGGCCAATGATGTAGGCGAGTACGGCGGGTACACGGCAGGGCGCCTCTTTATCGACGGTAAGATCAACAAGGAGCAGCTAAACGCCGGCAACCAGTACGCCATCGTTGCACTTCGCTATTGCCTCGCAGTGGGCCTCCCGTTCCCCACGGCACGCGCTCAAGAGCTTGGCAAGGTCAAGGGATACGCAGGCGAGGAAACCCAAACAGCGCAGGAGAGGGCCACACGTGCATCGAACGAGATGATGCGCCTCATCGGCATTCTGAAGGGCTGCAGTGAAGGACCACAGGTAAAGCAGACGATACATAATCTGTTCGTTATGGATGCTGAGGCCATGCGCTTGATGCCAGACCGTCAAATGGAATGGCTAAGGCGTGGATTGAATGAGCTTATCTATCAGGATGGCTTGCGCAAGTACGGCAAATCGGGTATTACCGTAAGTCAATGATCAGACATGCGTCTGGTTATGAATTTCCAGTTTGGATTGGTGGGCTATCTCCTGGTGGGCGCAGGGTTACGGATGCTTCCGTATAGCCGCATGGATAAACGAGGCATCGTAAGCGGTTCGAGAGCCGCCACCATTCCAAAGCCATTCGCCGCATAGGCGGCAACGAACTCCGGTCCGTGTGTCGGTAACCAAGCAGCGCTTTAGCTGCGCCGGATGCACCATTCACAGCCCCGTCCCCGGATAACCCGAGGGCGGGGTTTTCTCGTTCCCATCAGCTCCGACAAGCTGAAAGAAGTTGCGCAACGGGCGGGCGGGATGTCGGTCCCGCTCGTCCATCCTTCCGACAAAGGATAAAGCAAATGAGTGATTTTATTCTGGCAGACAGGCATAGAACGGCCTTAGGTACCATGATCTATGGCGAAGGCTTGCTCTCATATTCTGAGATGATCGTAGGCTTTAAGCCTGACGGAACTATCGAGTTCGGAGAGAAATACCGCGACAACCCAGACGCTGCCGCTCAAGCGTTTATGGAATTCGTCTGCAAACAGTGGCCTGAGCTTGTCGCCCCGGTAGACCTTCTGAGGAAGGTATATATCGCTGGCTTCAATTCCGCAGGCGAAGGATTCAACGGTGAATATGGGGCAGACATTGAGAACCCAGGGAAAGGTCATCCTCTCTGGCAGAGGGATATGGATGAGTTCATATCTTCAGTGATCCCAAAGCCAACGGGAGGGAAGGGATGAGCAACGGTCTTGTCACCTGCGAGAAATGCGCAGGAACTGGCTTTGCCGACAAGATTGGCCGCGGCGCCTTCGCTCCTGGCACTTGCGAGCCTTGCAAGTGCTCCGGCTGGGTTGACCCGAAGACCGGCAAGCGCTGACCAACCCAACAACAGGGAAGTGAGATGACGCTGTTCCAAGACAACAGCCAGCACTGGCTTCTCTCCGAAGATTTGATGACGGATGGCGGGACAGGCCCTAACCGGCGTTTCCGCGTTGACGTAGGACAGACAGGCTTCTTCGCCGGCCGTGAGTTCCGCACGTTCAAGGAACTGAACATCGCCATTTCTTCGACGTATGTCATTAAGGCTGTTGTCCCGATCAACGTGATTCTGTTCGGGCTGGCTGTCCAGGCTGAAGCGGGTCATTTGCGATTGGCAACAGTTGTCGGCGGTACGGAAGGCGGCACTTTCTCAGAAACACTGCCGATCTTCGGGCGCAACAACATGAGCGAGCGCCCGACGCCGTTCTATACGACCCAGATCGCCCTTACAGCGGGCGGCACACATACAGGCGGAACGGAAATCGACGTTCTCAGGCTCAAGGCCAACAACAACACGAACCAAGCATTTACGGTAGGCGCTGAGGGCGGGGACGAGCGCGGCGTGGCAGCTGCCACCTATTATTTCCGATTGCAGAACCTGAGCGCGACAGACGCGATTACGGGCGTATTCAGTGCAAGGTGGGAGGAGCGTCCTTAGTGACAGCCACAATCTCATTCCTTCCAAAGCCCAAAGAATACCTCTGGTCTCCACACCCAGACATCACAGCATATGAGCTTGCCTCGTGCCTCACGCTGATGATGGCATCTGTCCATGGTGGCGCATCATCGATCGAAGCAGCGTATGTTTTGCTCCCAGAGGCGGCCAAAAGACATTGGCAGGTAGTGGAAGACGCCGAAGTGGCGCAGTTCGCTTAAAGGCCCGCGGCTTTTCGAAGCGCTTCATTCATTCGGGTTTGCCAGCCTTCGCCGGCAGCTTTGAAATGCTCGATAACATCAGGATCAAGGCGCAGCGTCAGGAGCTTCTTAGCATTCGGGTCTGGCTTTCTTCCCGGCCTATTCTTCGGGTGAACCCCTTCTGCGGGGGCTAGGCTTTGAATGGCTTTGACCTTTTGGGCATAAGCCTCAGCCTTCACTTCGGCATTGCGTTTGATCTGATGGAATAGGGCCATAGTGCAATCCTTTCCTGTAACTACGGTAATTATAAGCTGTAGTTACGGAAATTCAATACATCATCTAAAGTAGAGTGGATTAGACAGGTAAGCCTATGGCTCAGGGACACAAAACAGGTGGTCGGCAAAAGGGAACGCCGAACAAAACAACCGCTCTGTTGAAGGACTCGATCCTGAAGGCTGGCGAATTGGCCGGCAAAGAGTTCGGCAACGATGGGCTTGTCTCGTATCTTGAAGCTCAGGCGAAGTTAAACCCGGGCCCGTTTATGGCGCTGCTGGGCAAAGTCTTGCCGACGCAGGTCGAGGGCGGCATGAACGTTAATTTCGTTGTGAGCGGCGAGCCAGTATCTGAGGACGCTTGGCTGAAGCAGAATGCAGCCGAAGACTAAGTTCGCATGGGCTCCTCAAGCCGGCCCGCAAAAGGCGCTTGTTGATTGCCCCTTCCGAGAAATCTTCTTCGGTGGCGCTCGTGGGGGCGGGAAGACTGACGGCGTTCTAGGCAAATACGCCATCAAAGCGGCTCGATACGGTGACGGCTTCAATGCGCTGTTCTGCCGTCGTGAGCTTCCAATGCTCGACGACGCGATTGAGCGCAGCAAGGAGATTTACGGGAAGATCGGCGCGCAATGGAATGACCAGAAGAAGACGTGGTTCTTCCCTGGCGGCGGTCGATTGAGGTTCAGGCCTCTTGAGCGTGTTCAGGACGCCGACAAATACCAAGGGCAGAACGTTTCAGACGCCTGCATCGAGGAAGCGGGCATCTACCCCGATCCTAAGCCGATCGACAGGCTGTTTGGGATTCTGCGCTCTGCCAAGGGCGTTCCGACACAATTGATCCTGACGGGCAATCCTGGCGGCGCTGGACAGCACTGGATCAAACAGAGGTACATCGACCAGGCACCAAGCGGCATGAAGCTCTTGGTTCGCAAGCTGCCGAACGGCAAAGAGCACCGGTACGTGTTCATTCCTTCGCGCATCCAGGACAACAAGCTCCTGATGGCGAATGACCCGGAGTACATCAACAACCTCTACCTCGTCGGTTCGGAGCAGCTTGTTAAGGCTTGGCTCTCTGGGGACTGGAACGCGGTTGAGGGCGCATTCTTCGATTGCTGGGATACCGCAAGCCATGTGGTTCGCCCGTTCACTATCCCGGAGGATTGGACGCGCTTTCGCTCGATGGACTGGGGCTCTGCTCGGCCGTTCTCGGTTGGATGGTGGGCCATCGCCTCGGACGATTATCAGACTGAGACTGGCATCATCCCGCGCGGTTCGATCGTCCGCTATCGTGAGTGGTACGGCTGCAAGGAAGGCGAGCCGAATACGGGCCTGAAGATGACGGCCGAAGAGGTCGGGCTAGGGATACAGGCAAAGGAAGTCGGTGACAAAATCGCATATGGCGTTCTGGACCCGGCAGCTTTCTCGCAGGATGGCGGTCCTTCGATCCATGAGCGCATGTCGAAAGCCACTGACCACAAGGTCACATTCCGACCGGCTGACAACAAGCGCGTGTCCCAGAAGGGGGCATTAGGCGGCTGGGACCAGATGCGGGGACGAATGAAGGGTGACGGCGAGAGGCCGGCGCTATTCGTGTTCTCGACCTGCAATGATTTCATCCGCACCGTCCCGCTGCTCCAGCATGACGCTGACAGGCCGGAAGATCTGGACACAGAGTCCGAAGACCACGTTGCAGATGAGGCGCGCTACGCCTGCATGTCTCGCCCGTACATTCGCGAAGTGAAGAAGAAAGAGCCGGTTCGTGAACTCAGCTTCGAGGCTGACGAGAAAACGGGCCTGGTTAAATCCAACCTCTCCATAGCCGAACTGATCAAACGCCAGGAACGAAGGAGGCGCGCACAATGAGCGACACTTTTAGCGATAGCGCACGCCGCGGCGCTGCTGTCACCCCAAGCGATACGACCGTTGTCCAGTGCAATGCCGTCTATGTCGGCGGCGCTGGCAACCTAGCTGTGCAGTTCTATGACGGTGGCCCGACTGTCACGCTCACGGCGATTGCTGTTGGCGTGGTTCACCGGATTGCCGCCTATCGCATTATGGCCGCGACGACTGCAACAGCGATTGTGGCATTGTACTGATGTCTGAAGCCGTCGATACTGCCGAGTTCGAGACAGAGAAAGACGCAGGAGCCGGCGATGCTGGCCTTGTGAAGCTCTGGCTCGCTGCGATCGATCTGTCCTCGAAGGAAGAGGAAGACTGGCGCAAGGAAGCAGAGAGCACCGTCGAGACCTTCCGCAACGGTGACGCTCGCAACCTCGGCACTACGCAACGGCAGCACAATTTCAATATCCTGTACTCGAATATCGAGACGATCTGCCCCGCCGTCTACAATTCCACGCCCATTCCTGACGTTCGCACGCGGTACAGCAAGGATGATCCGGTAGCGAAGGAAGCCGGCGATATCATTGAGCGCGCGCTTTCCTACGATCTGGATTGCGACGACTTCGACATGAACATGGATTCGGCGGTTCAGGACAACGAACTGGTCGGCCGTGGCGTCACCCGCGTTCGCTATGTCCCGTATATCACTGGCGACAAGGAAACGGGCGAGCAGATTGCCTGGGAAGACGTTCCTTCAGAGCATGTGCCGTGGGTGAACTTCCGCCGTGGCCCTGGCCGCATGTGGAAGGACGTTCCGTGGATCGCATTTGAACTGTTCCTGACGCGTGAGCAGCTTATCGAGCTTTCGCCGAAGCTTGGCGGCAAGGTGAATCTGGATTTCACTGTCTCGGAGCAGGACAAGGACAAGAACGACTCGCCGCCGCCTGAAATCTTCAAGCGCGCTCGCGTCTGGGAAATCTGGGACAAGGAGAAGAAGCAGGTCCTGTTCATCGCAACGGGCTACACTGCTGCACCTCTGAGCGTCGTTGATGACCCGCTCGGCCTGTACGAGTTCTACCCGATCCCGCGCCCGCTTATGGCGATCAAGACGACGAACAAGCTTGAGCCAATCCCGCCTTATCGCATGTACAAGGATCAGGCTGAGGAACTGAGTCGCATCACCCGGCGCATCACCTCGCTGATCCAGATGCTGAAGGTTCGCGGCGTTCGGGATGCTCAGATCCCCGAGTTCGAGGACATCGCCAATTCGGATGACGGTGATTTCGTCCCGATGCAGGATGCCACGGCGCTGTATGCTCAGGGCGCCAGCTTCGACAAAGCGCTGTGGATGATGCCGATCGATGTCATTCAGACCGTCATTCAGGGCCTTTATATCCAGCGTGAGCAGATCAAGCAGGTGATTTACGAGATCACCGGCATTTCTGACATTCTCCGAGGCGCATCTGACCCGAACGAAACGCTCGGCGCCCAGAACATCAAGGCCCAATTCGGTTCGCAGCGTATCCAGAAGAAGCAGAAGGAGGCAGCGCGCTATGCTCGTGACCTTCTCCGCATCAAGGCCGAACTGATCGCCAACAAGTTCCAGCCCCAGACGCTGGTCATGATGACGGGCATTCAGTTGCCTTCTCAGGCTGATAAGCAGGCGGCCGAGGCTCAGGCCCAGCAGCTTCAGGCGCAACAGCAGCCAGTCCCGACCGAATTGCAAGAAGTGCTTGACAAGCCGACCTTTGAGGAAGTCATGGGGCTCCTCCGCTCGGATATCCAGCGCCAATACCGCATTGACGTTGAGAGCGATTCCACCATTCGCGCCGATCTGTCTCGCTCTCAGGAGAATATGAGCCTGTTCCTTCAGGGGACGGCACAGTTCCTCTCTGCGGCCGGTCCTGCGGTGCAGTCTGGCATGCTTCCGGGAGATGCTGCGGCTGAGATTTACGCTTCGTTTGCCCGCAACTTCAAGCTTGGCAAATCGGCTGAGGATGCGCTGTCAACGCTGTCTGACAAGGCTCGTGAGCAGGCAGACCAGCCGAACCCGCAGCAGCAGGCAGCAGAGCAAGCCCAGCAGATGGAACAGCAGAAGATGCAGTTCGAGCTTCAGTCGAAGCAGATGGACATGCAGATGAAAGAGCAGGAGCACCAATACAAGATTGCTGAGATGCAGATGAACATGCAGCTCAAGCAGGAAGAGATGCGCCTGAAACAGCAGGAACTGGAGATGAAGCGCGAGGAAATGGGCATCGAAGCCCAGCTTACGGCGATGCGCGCCGATGCTGAAATGCGGTCAGCCAGCCTCAAGGCACAGTCTCAGGAGCACAGCACCCGTCTTGGCATGCAGACGGCCGAGCACAAGGCCCGCATGGCAAAGCAGCCGAAGGAAGACGCCTAATGGCCGTGTTCGTGTTCCGTGACGGCCAGTACGTGGATAAACGCACTGGCGAGCCGATGCTTTCCGCTGAGGACCGCGCCAAGCCTCTCGCCGCCCCTCGGGTCATCTCCGATCTCCCGGCCTACGCTTCGCCGCTTGGGGATGGCGTGATTGACGGTCGCGCCGCTCGTCGTGAGCATTTCAAACGGACTAACACAAGAGAGTGCGATCCGTCGGAATGGAAGGCCCGTTCTGACCAGTTCAAGGCCGAAAGAGCCGAGAAGCAAGCCGCTGCTGATGCTTGGAAGGCCGGCAAAGACATTCATCGTGGAACCGCTTAACCGCCTCTGGCGATAGCAAAGGACACATCACATGGACGAACTGAACAACGGGGCGGCTCCGGTCGTCACCGAAAGCGTATCTGCGCCTGTCGTAGAGCAGGCCCCAGCATCATTCGAAGACACGATGTCGGCGGTTTACGACAAGATGAACCAGCCGCGCGACGATGGCGGCAAGTTCGCCGGCAATGAGACCACCGCAGCCCCGGAAGGCGCCGAGACGGCAGCCGAAGAGGTTGCGAGCGAAGAAATTACCGATCAGCCCTCGGAGAAGGAGCAGGAAACGGCCCAGCCGTCCATCACTGCCCCCAATTCGTGGTCGGCTGAGATGAAAGCCAAGTTCGGCTCTCTTCCACCTGAAGCGCAACAGTACATTGCGCAGAGGGAAAGCGAGATGCACGCGGCCATCACTCAGAAAGGGGAGCAGATCAAGGCGTTCGAGCCCATCAGGCAGACGCTGGACCAGCATCGTGAGGTTTTCGCCAAGAATGGGGTATCGGAAGCAGAGGGAATTTCCCGCTTTATTGCTGCCGATCGTTTCCTTGAACAGAACCCGAGCGCGGCAATCCAGTGGCTTGCGGAGAGCTATGGCGTCGATCTGCGGCAGTTCTCGGCTAATCCTGGCAGCACTGACCAATCACCGGCCCCGCCGCGTGAAGTCTTCGAGCTGAAGCAGGAGATCAATCAGCTGAAGAGCTATCTCACGGCCCAACAGCGTCAATCGCATGAGGCTGAACAGGCCACCGTTGTCAAGACGGTCGAAGACTTCGCCAAGGACAAGCCCCACTTCGAGAAGGTTCGCAAAATCATGGGCTCGCTGATGCAAGCCGGTGAAGCAGCCGACCTGAGCGAAGCCTACGAAAAGGCCACCTACGCGCATCCCGAAGTTCGCCAACTCATCCTAGAGGACCAGAGGAAGGCAGCAGAGGCGCAGCGCAAGGCCGAGCAGGAAAAGGCCGTCAAGGAAGCGAAGAAATCAGGCGCCGTAAACCTCAAGAGCACCCAGGGTTCAACCCCTGCCAAGGGCGCTTCCTTCGAGGAAACGATGTCTGCCACTTACGACCGCCTCATGGGCAACGGTTGATCCACTTTCAACAATCAAAGGTGATGGAACATGCCTAGCCCGAATAGTGTGTTCACCGAAATGGTGACGACCACGCTCCGTAACCACCCTTCCGAGGTCGCGGACAACGTATCACGCAACAACGCCCTCTACTCGCGCCTGAAGCAGCGCGGGAAGATCAAGAAACTGTCTGGCGGCTACGAAATCGTTCGCCCGCTCGACTACGCGGAAAACTCGACCTACCAGCGCTATGCTGGTTACGACACCCTGAACGTTCAGGCCTCCGACGTTCTGTCGGCAGCCAAATACGACTGGGTGCAGGCTGCGGTCCATATCACCGCTTCCGGTCGCGAACTGCGCATGAACAACGGCAAGGAACAGATCATCGATCTGGCAGCTTCCCGTACCCGCAATGCGATGCGCACCGCCTCGAACAACATGTCGCTTGACCTGTATTCGGACGGCTCGCTGACAAACCAGATGGGCGGTCTTGCCCATATCATCCAGAATGCCGGCACTGGCACCGTTGGTGGCATCAATTCGACCACCTACACCTTCTGGAAGAACAAGTTCTACGAAGCGCCTGGCACCAACACGGTCACGAAGTCCAATATCAAGGGCTACATGAACGCGCTCTGGCTCCAGCTCGTCCGCGGCGCCGACAAGCCGGATCTTCTGGTTTCGACGCACGACTTCTTCTCGTTCTACTGGGAAAGCCTTCAGGATCTCCAGCGCTATGCGTCGGCAGAGTCCGCGACGGCCGGCTTCCAGTCGCTCAAGTTCGTCACCGCTGACGTGATCTTCGACGACAACGCCAACTTCGCCACCACTGGCGAGAAGATGTACTTCCTCAACAGCGAATACCTGGAAATGGTCGTCCACCGTGACGCCAACTGGCAGACGCTCGACGAGAAGATGTCCGTCAACCAGGACGCCGTCGTCATCCCGATCATCTGGCAGGGCCAGCTCACCTGCTCGAACCGTGTGCTTCAGGGCGTGCTGATCGACGCGGCTTAAGGAGAAACGACAATGACCAACATCATTGGTGCAAACCTCACGAAGGTCTACGCCTCGCTGACCGGTTCTGAAGCCGGCACTGTTCCTGGCATCGGTGACCGTTTCACCGACCAGGACGGCAAGGAATACCGTTTCGTGCAGTATGATACCGGCGCCGGCCCGGTTGCGGCTGTAGCTGGCAACTTCGCCTACTACTACGCTCCGTCTGGCACTTCGGCGGGCGCAACGTCTGTCGTCACGTCTGACCTGTCGGATTCGGCAGGCGTCGGCGCTGGCGTGCTGATGTCGGCTCCCGGCGATGGCGAATATTGCTGGATCCAGACCCGCGGCCCAGCCACGCTCACCACCGCTCTGACCGCAGGCGCAGACGGCAACGCTCTGACCCCTGTCGGCGCGACCGATGGCACGCTGGACGTTTCGGCGCTCGTCACTGACCACATCTGCGCCATTGCAGTCGATGCATCGGCAAAGATCGTCTTTGTGACCTGCCCGTAACGGGAAACATGAGGGGCGCTCTTCGGGGCGCCTCTTTCTTTTGACGGCAACGCCTATCGGGCGCCCACAATCGGAGAATGGAAATGGAAATCGTCGATGAAACCGCGCGTCTCGCGCATATCTACCCGCTGAAGTTCTGGACCGACTACGAACAGGTGGAAGGGCAGGACGAGCTTCGCGGCGTTGACTGGGTGACCTGGGTCAAGAAGGGCACGCAGAACGGCAGCGAGACCAGCGACAAGGTTGCCCGCGTCATGCGGGATGACATGAAGTGGGGCGCTCTGAAGCCCTATTATGAGGCGTGGAAGGCCAAGACCGAGGCGCCGGTAAACGGCTACGCCCTAGATGCATGGCCGGGTCTCACTCCTGAACAGGCGCGGGTGCTGAAGGATCGGCACGTCCGCAGCCTCGAAGACCTGATCAATACGTCGGATTCTGACCTGATCAAGCTGGGCATTCCCGGCATTCGTCAAATTCACGGCCGCGCCAAGGCCTTCCTGGAGGCTCGCGCCAATACCGCGCCGGTCGCCAATGAGGTTGCCCAGTTGCGCGAGGAAAACAAGAGCATGCGGGAAGAACTGGATGCGGCGCTTGAGCTGCTGAAGGAGCTGACCGAGAAGCCCGAAGCGCCGCGCCGCGGTCGCCCTCCGAAAGCGGATGACATCGAATGACAATCGCAACGATCGTCGCCAACGCCACGGATCGCATAGCCGTAGCACTTGGCGGGACCAGTGTATTCTCCAATCCTGGGGAAACCGCCCGCCAAATGCGCGCCCTCGCCAATCAAGAGGGCAAGGAGCTTATGCGTCGTGGCACGTGGGAAAAACTCACGAAAGAGGTGACGTTCACGGCGATTGCGCAGGAAGAGCAAACGGGCGTTGTCCCGTCCGACTACGACCACATGCTGAATGAGACGTTCTACAACCGGACGCAGAAGCGCCAGGTCGTCGGCCCCCTCAGCCCGAAGGAATGGCAGGAGCAGAAATCCATTCTCGCCACGGTGCTGTATGACAGTTACCGCATCCGTGGCGGCTCCATCCTCATGATCCCGGTTCCGGCTGCCGGCGATATCTACGCCTTCGAATACATCTCGAACGAATGGGTTCTGAACACCGACGATCAGCCTCTTACGGCGTTCTCGGCCGACACAGACACATCGATCCTCGATGAAGAGCTTATCACGCTCGGCGTCATCTGGCGGTTTCTCAAGGCCAAGGGCTTCGACTACGCAGAAGCATTCCGCACCTATGAGCTTCAGGTTTCACAGGCTCTCGGGCGTGATGGTTCGAAGAGGACGGTGAACTTCGCCCAGCGCGTCGATTACGGGCGCCCGCGGTATCCCGGCATCAGCGATGGGTCATGGAACTTGTGACCTTTAGACGTGCTTCCAATATTGGCGGAGATGAATTGCGCTGACGGTCTGATTTGTGATGCCAAACCGTTTGCCAATTTCTACGGTCGTCATAGTTCCTTTAAGGCGGCGGATTTCGAGGACTTTCTCCTCGGTGAGTTTTGAGTGCCAACCTCGCTCGCCGCGGGTGCTGTTCCCGTGTGCGATCATATCTTCCATGTTTTCTTTTTTCGTCTTCCACGACAGATGACCCGGAGCGATGCAGCCCTCATGACCTTTGCCGCAAGAGTGTGCCGCTTCATGCTTAGGTGTCGGCGGAGGGCCGTTGACTTGTTCGCATACGTAGCGGGAGACGAGGACCGTTTTGCCGTCGATCCTGAACCGTCCATACCCGTCCTCATTCTTGGAGTACGGCCACGTCAGGCAAGCATCGCCGGTATGCTTGAGAGCTACTTCTACAATGAACCTTATCGGCTCCCCGGGCGGCGTCCCACCGGCGAGAGGATCACCGTAGGCGTGCATGCGATTGTAATGAGCTTTGCAAAACAGCTTCGCGTAATGGCGCTTGCCACAGTTTTCGACAGAACATATTTTGGGATTAGCCATTTGAGCCTCCGACAAGGTTCGTGGTTAGAGCGCGGTTTCAGTGTTGACGCACTGGCCGCGCTCGCTGATTCTAGGCGGAACCTCTAAATGCTGCAAGCGCTGCGCCGAAATCCTCAGCGACAGAGAGTGTCGCGCGGGGTGTCTCTCCCTGCGCCCACGGAGGGGTGGGACACGTCTTCGCCATTGGCTGAGATGTCCCCGAAGCGCGCCATCACGCTCGATAACTGGTTTCCGCAGGCCGAATATGTCGAGATCCGAAAGGGCTTCAAGCTTCACCGGCCGACCTCTGTCACGGAGCCAGTAGAAACCCTGATCGTCTACAACGGTGTTCTTGGCAGCAAGCTTTTCGCAGCGGCAGACGGCAAGCTTTACGAGGTCACAGCATCCGATACCCATGATGCGACCCCCGATGGGGTGATCACCGGCCTTGCCAACAGCCGCATTCAGTACGTGAATTTCACAACGACAGGCGGTCATTTCGCATGGTGCTGCAACGGGGCTGATGATCCGTTCGTCTATAACGGCACGGCTTTTGCGGCCACGCCTGCTATTACGGGCATCTCCCCTGGAGATATCGTCAACGTCAACGTGCACAAAAACCGCCTCTGGTTCGTCCTCAGCGACAGTACCAAGGCTGCGTATCTCGCCCCCGACTCGATCGGCGGCGCGGCAACGGAGTTCGAACTTGGGGGCTTGATGTCGCATGGTGGCTATCTCGTCGCAATGGGAACATGGTCGCGCGATGCTGGCGACGGGCCCGATGATTACGCGGTGTTTGTCACCTCTCGCGGCCAGATCATCGTCTATGCCGGCACAGACCCGGATACGGCGGCTACCTGGTCGCTGATCGGGGTGTTCAACCTCGGCGCCCCCCTCGGCCGGCGCTGCTTCAGGAAAGTAGGCTCAGACCTCGCTGTTGTGACGGTTGACGGGGTTTACCCGCTTTCCAACGCCATTTCCTTCGACCGTGGCGCAATCGAACGTGTGGCGATCACCGGCCGCATCCAGCGCGCCATGAACGACGCAGCAAGGCAAGCCCAGGATTCTTTCGGCTGGGAACTGGTGAGCTACCCCAAAGGGACGATGGCAATCCTCAACGTGCCGATCGTCGAGAACACGACACAGCAACAGTTTGTGATGAACACCCTGACAGGGGCATGGTGCCGGTTCACGAACCAGAACGCCAATACCTTCGCGGTGTTTGAGGATCGCCTGTTTTTCGGTGGCAATGACGGCGTTGTCTACGAGGCCGATGCTTCCGGCTCTGACTATCTGTCGAACTTCACGGCGCTGATGAAGACCTCTTTCCAGTATTACGGGCAGAGGGGCGTCAAAAAGCGTTGGACGATGATCCAGCCCCTGATTTCCACCGATGGCGCGGTTATTCCGTCTATCGGCCTGGATACTGATTTCAGGACGGGCGCCCCTCTCAGCCTCACCACGACGGTTCCGGTGTCATCCAGCCTCTGGAACCAGATGGTCTGGAACCTCGACCCCTGGGGGCAGGAACAAAACACCCTCATTGACTGGCTTTCGGTCAGCGGACTTGGGCAGAATGCGGCGATCAATCTTCGTGTCGATATCCAAGGCGAGCAAAGCGCAAGCCTCTGGGACGTGGCGCTGTTCGATGAGGCCGTTTTCGAGCCGGAATCGACCAATCCGATTACGCTTCAGGTGAATGGGTTCAATCTGACCGTCGAGAGCGGCGAATATCTATGATGCTTCTGCGCGATGAGCCCGAAATCGTGAGCGCCTTTGTCTCAGGGCAGACTGGCGATCAGTATATCGATGTTTTGCGCGCTCTTGGCATTCTGAGCCGGGAAGGGCGCATCGTCGGGGGCGTTCTGCTCACGAATTACACCGGTCACGGCGTCGAAATGACCTTGGCCGGCAAGGGCTGCATTTCGCGCTCTGCCTGGCAGGCGATTGGGGACATGGCGTTTGGTGAGCTTGGCTGCCAGCGCATTTCTGTCACCACGAGACGATCAAACAAGCGGGTCTGCAAGCTGGCCCCGCGTCTAAAGTTCAAATTCGAAGGTGTGGCCCGTAAGTTTTACGGCAAGGAAGACGGGATCGTGTTCAGTCTTCTCCGGGATGAGGCCGTCCAAAACGGTTATTGGAAGGAACGCGTGCATGTCGGCGCCTAAGCCCCCGGATCCAGCGAAAACCGCAGCAGCACAGGCCCAGTCCAATAAAGAGACGGCCATTGCTCAGTACGGTCTCAATGCCACCAACCAGGTAACGCCTCAAGGCAACCTGACATATACCCAGATTGGCAAGTGGGAAGACGGTACGCCGCGCTATCAGGCTACGCAGACGCTCTCTCCCGAGCAACAGAAGCTCTATAACCAGAGCACGCTTCTCGGCGGCAAGCTGAATGACCTCGCCATCGGTCAGACAGATCGTCTTAGCGGCGTCCTGGGGCAGCCAATCAACCTCAGCAATGAGGCCACAGAGTCCCGCCTGATGGAACTCGGCCGTAAGCGCCTCGATCCTCTCATGGCACAGCGCAAGGCATCGACGGAAGCGGACCTGATCAACCGCGGCATTCGTCCCGGCACGGAAGCCTATAACCGAGCCATGACCTCAGTGGGGCAGCAGGAAAACGACGCCTACAACGAATTGCTGCTCAAGGGTCGCGGCCAGTCTGTTCAGGAAGCACTTGCAGAACGCAACCAGCCCATCAACGAGATTTCCGCCCTCATGAGCGGCGGTCAGGTTACATCTCCCCAGTTCGTCAATACGCCTCAGCCTGGCGTGAACGGAACGGACGTGGCCGGCATTACGAACAACGCCTACCAGCAGCAGATGGCCGGCTATCAGTCGAAAATGTCCGGTCTTCTCGGACTCGGCACGGCTCTAGGCGGCTGGATGTTCTCGGATCGGCGCCTGAAGAGCAACGTTGCTCGCGTCGGAACGCATCGCCTCGGTATTGGGATCTACGAATATGACATCTCCGGTCGTCGTGAGCGGGGCGTTATGGCGGATGAAGTTGCCCGCGTCATGCCGGGTGCTGTCCGTGAGCGCGGTGGCTACATGCAGGTTAACTACGACATGATCGGGGGCGTCTGATGGCTATTCTTGAGGCCGTATTCGCTGACAAGGCAGGGCAGACGCCGCAGGAAGTCGAGCGCCGCCGTAGGATGGCGCAGGCTCTCCTTGATGCAGGCTCTGGAGGCAAGGCTCCTAGCTCTGGCTTGGAATTGGCAGGCCGTCTGGCAATGACGCTTACGGGCCAGTATCAGGCTGGTAAGGCTGAGAAGCAGGACGCTATCAACCGTTCAGCAGCCAATAGCGCCTTGATTGATGCTGTTTATGGCACGTCTCCATCATCGTCTGGAGGTACCCCGTTCACCACGAACGCCCCCGGTGCTGGTGAAACTGTTTCAGCCCCATCGAAGCCGATCAACATGGACGGAAACGAGGTTTATAACCAATTCATCACCACGGCACGTGAAGGCGGCTTGACAAACCCGTATGGGCTTGCGGCTCTCGCGGCTACAGGTAAGGCAGAGAGTGGATTCAGCCCCGGCAACGTCAATCGGACGTGGAGCGATCCGAGCGAAAGCGGTCAGCCTGGGCGCGCTGGCGGCATCCTGTCTTGGCGCGGTCCTCGCTATGAAGCTCTTGCAGCTACCGGTGATCTATCTCCGGCAGGTCAAGCGCGCTTCTTCCTGAAAGAAGATCCTCAACTAATCCAAGCGCTGAACAACGCGAAAAGCGTCGAGGAAGCGCAGCAACTCATGAACCGCGCTTGGCAGTTCGCCGGATGGAACAGACCCGGTGGCGAGGCTGCAAACCGCCTTGGGTATGCAACCGCCTTCCTCCCGTCGTTCCAAGGCCAGTCTCAGCAGGTTGCCAGCCTTGATCCTTCGATCGGCATGCCTCCGCAAAACGCAACCGGCGCCGTCAACGCCATGGCAGCGAATGCGCCTGGGTCATTGTCCGAAGAGGTAGCGGCCTACCAGCAAACCCCGGAGTATGCCGCACGCTTCCCAGGCCGCAGAGTTGCCCCCACCTTCCCAGGTAAACAGGCCGATGACATGGCTGTTGCGGCACTTCCGCAGCCGGTAAACGTCGGCGCGAACCCTGTTCCGCCGAATTCTCAGCCTATGCCACAGGGCATTCCGGCAGAGTTCGCAGGATCGCAGCAGCTTGCCAACGCTCAGGGTGGCATTATTCCAGCTCTCATGGGCGGCACGGCGGCATCTCCTGAACAGGTCGCGCAGGCTCGGGCTCTTGGGAACACACAGCCACAACCGCAGCCACAGGGGCAGGATAACCGGGCTCTGATCGCAACGCTCCTCGGCAATCCATATACCGCTGAGGCTGGCCAGCAATTGCTGATGGCCGAAATGCAGCGCCGGCAGGAAGCTAGCGATCCGATCCGCCAAATGCAGATGGAAGAGCAGCGCCTTAAGTTGAACGCCATGCGCAATCCTCCTCCTGACTACGACATGATCACCGGCAAAGATGGCTCAATCTTCAGGGCCGACAAGCGCACCGGAAATATCGAGCAGGTCTATGGCGGCAAGCCTGACAAGTTCCGCACGCTGACGGATGCTGAAGAACAGCAACTAGGGCTAGACACGTCGAAGGCTTATCAGGTTGGCGCCGACAACAAGGTCGCCCAGATCGGAGGCGGCGGAACGACCGTCAACATCGATCAGAAGGCAGAAGGCGCATTCGACAAGAAACTTGCCGAAAAGCAGGCTGAAACCTTCGACACGATGGCAACGGAGGGGCTGAACGCTCGCGCCGATATCGGGATCATTCAGGAACTCGACACGCTCCTACAAGGTCAAGGCGGCACCCTCTCGGGTATCGCTGGCATTGCGGCCAAGTACGGCATCGGCGGCGAAGGCATGGGCGATCTCCAGGCTGTTCAGGCGCTCATCAACAAGCTTGTCCCGACGCAGCGCGCTCCGGGTAGCGGCTCGATGTCCGACCGTGACGTTGAGCTGTTCACCCGATCTCTGCCGAGCCTTTGGAACGAACCGGGCGGCAACGCGAAAATCCTTCGCGTCATGCGCGGTCTGGCCGAATACAAGCAGGCACAGGGCGAGATTGCCGATCAGGTTTTGACCGGAGACATGTCGCGCCAAGAGGCACGCCGTGCGCTTCGGGCGCTTCCTAACCCGCTTGCGCAGTCTGATCCTTCGCAAGACGTTGGGAAGGTGCCGGAAGGCGTTGACCCTGAAGACTGGAAAGCTCTGACGCCAGAAGAAAGGAAGCTGTGGCAATGACGCCAGAACAGCAGAAAGCCCTTGCTCTGGCGCGAGCCCGTCGCCGTCGTCAGGACGCCGCTCAGGCAGCAAACACGCCAGAAGGGGCTGAGTCCCAGCAGTCCAAGGATCTGCGCTCCGAACTGTCGTCGATGACGCAAAACCCGCAGACGACGCGCTACGATATTCCCTATAGCGCCGGCATGAACTGGACGGATGCGGCAACGGGCGGTCTGGCCAGCAAGGGTGCTTCTGCGCTGAATGCAGCCATCCGGGCCCCATTTACCGACAAGACCTTTGGACAGGAATACGACGAAATCCTTGGCTCGGTTAAGGATGCCCGGGAGCGCTACCAACGAGAGAACCCGCGTTCGGCTGTGGCTTCTGCTATCGGTGGCGGCGTTATCGGTGGCGGGCAGTTGATGGGAGCAGCCGGCAATCTCGCGAGCCGCGCACTGCCGAACGTTGCCAACCGCCTTAATCAGGGTCTGGCCGGGCGCACGCTCACGGATATCCTCGGCGGCGCTGGTTTCGGTGCTGTCTCGGGATATGGCTATGACGAGGGCGTACTGAAGGGCGCTGCAATCGGTGGTGGCCTTGGTGCTATAACCCGTCCACTTCTCGCCGCAGGCGGTTCTGTCATCAACTCTGTCGGCGGTCTCATGGGTCTCGGCAATCAGGGCAGGGCGCAGACGGCTATTGCCGATGCTGTGGCTCGATCCGGCCGCTCGGCTCAGGATATCAGCGATGAACTCGCTCGCGCGGCCGCAGCTGGCCAGCCAGAGTATATGGTTGCTGATGCCATGGGCAATGCTGGTCAGCGCATGCTGACGGGTGTTGCTCGGTCTCCGGGAGATATGCGGCAGACGATTGCAGAAACGCTTCAGGCACGGCAGGCGGGGCAAGCTGACCGCCTCGTCAACGCAGTATCCGAAGGCTTCAACGCTCCTCAGACCGCGGCGCAGGCGCGAGATGCCATGACGGCGGGTCGTACAGCGGCGGCAAACGCCAACTATGGCGCCGCACGTCGCGCAGCCGGAACCGTTGACCCAACGGGAGCAATTCAGGCGGCAGATGACTTCCTCGGCACGGCAGGAAGCATTTCGCGCACCAATATTGCAGATGACACAGTGGAAGGGGCAGTTCGCAGGGCTCGCAGCTTCCTTACCGACGGCCAGAACATCGTCAATGACTTCGATACGGCTTTTCGTGCAAAGGTTGAACTGGACAGCATGATTGAAAATGCTCGTCCGACCGTCCAGCGCGAACTGATCCCGATCCGAAACGCCCTAGACGACGCTCTTGCCTCGGCGTCTGATCTATATGCTGGCGCTCGTGACACGTTCCGGCAGCAGAGCCAGGCAATTAACGCAATCGATCAGGGCACCGCGGCTTCGTCTAGTCGCGTTCGAGCCGGTGACAGCATCCCTGAATTCCAAGCGATGAATGCAGAGCAACAGGCGGCGTTCAGAACAGGCTATGCAGATCCGATCATCGGTCGGCTTGAGGCTGCCAGCACTTCGCCTACCACGAATAAGGCTCGGCAGCTTCTCACGACCAAGACGGCGCAGGAGTTCCCCGCCTTTGCGGCTCCGGGTCAGGGCCCGCAGCTCGGGGAGCGTATCGCCCGCGAACAGACGATGTTCGAGACAGCAAACGCTGCTCTTGGCGGTTCTCGTACGGCTGACAATCTTTCTGACATCGCTGACGTTGGCGGCTTCGATCCGACGATGATCGGCGCCCTGGCGAGCGGAAACATCAAGTCTGCGGCTCTACAGGCTCTCACGAGAAGTGCAAACGCCCTTTCTGGCAGGAATACCCAGACTCGCGACCTTATCGCTCAGGCATTGATGGAAACTGCACCGACGCGCGCCAATGCTCAGCTTCTGCAAGCTGTTCAGCGGGGCGAAAACCTGTCTCGCATCCAGCAGCAGCTAATCAGGGCGCTTATCACTGGCGGCACTTCAAACGCCATCGCTAACTAAAACGGCCAGCCCACTCGGGCGAAATACAGGCCAGTAACAGTAACTATCCACGGCAGGGCATCCCATAGGGTGCGCTTCGATCCGTGAACTCGCTCCTCCCATGTCCGATCGAAGTCGGGAAGCATCTGCTTCTGCGGCTCGTTCGGATCGTGATCGATCGTCTTCAAGAAATCTCCAAAATCTGAGGTATCCAATGCCCCGCAACGGTTCCGGTGTGGCGAGCATCGTCAACACTTTTACACCATTGACGACCGCCGACGCAAATCAGGTGAACGCGAATTTCACCGATGTAGCGACGATGATCACGGATTCTCTGCCCCGAGACGGCCAGGCCGGGATGACTGGGCAGTTACTTGCCATCTCTGGCGCGACCGGGGAACCAGGAATTTCGTGGACGGCGGATCCTGACACGGGTATCCGCAGGCCCTCTGGAAATGAGATGGCCCTGGTGTGCGGTGGCACTGATATCTTCTCCGTATCGACCACAGTGGCGACATCTACCGTCCCCGTTGCCGTCAATGACGCCCCGACAACCGGAGACCACCTCACCAACAAGACCTACGTGGACGCGCAAAACGCCATTTGGTCTCCCATAGGCAAAGTTGACATGTTCGCGGGTAACTCGGCCCCTACTGGTTGGCTTGAGTGTGACGGGGCTGCCGTGTCCCGCACTACATATGCCGCCCTCTACGCCGTTATCGGCACTGTTTGGGGGGCGGGCGACGGATCGACAACCTTCAACGTCCCAGATCTCAGAGGTGAGTTTGTCCGAGGCTGGGATCATGGGAGAGGCATCGACGCAAGCCGAGCCTTCGCTTCCGCCCAAGCGGACTCGATCAAGTCTCACGCCCACCCACTGACCGACTTTAAGCTTGTCAATGCTGACATTATCCAGCCGCCACAGACAGGCTCAGAAATTTCCAAGGCCGGCCCAGGGAGTGCCGTAGACACCGGATCTTTCGGCGGCTCCGAAACGCGCCCTCGAAACATCGCCCTCATGTTTATCATTAAGACTTAAGAGGTCACACATGCCCAGAGACAACAGCGGCGTTGTGACGCTGCCGACAAACGATTCCTCCCCGGCTGCCCCTCGCAACGTCATCCGATCATCAGATTTTAACGAGCTGATGACCGACATTTCCTCGATGATGCAGGACAGCCTTTCCCGATCCGGCAAGGGAGGGATGACCTCAGATCTAGATCTTGATGGCAACGACCTGCTCAACCCTGGGAATTTCGGCCTTTTGGTCAAAACATATTTAGACACTCTGCCGGTGGTGAACGACGGCAACATATCAGGCCTCTCTGCTGGCGACTACTACTTCAACGGCGGTTTGCTCGCCAAAGTCCTCCCGTAAATAGGTAAAATCACCATGAAATCTGTACGCTTCGCGCTCGCGGCGTTGACGGCGCTTGCCTACTCGTCTGCTGTTTTTGCCCAGCAGTTGCCGTCCCCGGCATTCAACAACCTGACGGTCAACGGCAATCTCAACCTGCCCTCCAAGTCGGCGAACAACTTCTTCGCCGCCCCGGATGGCAGTTCGGGCGCTCCGACGTTCCGCCCGCTTGTTGTGGGTGACATGCCGGCTGATATGTCGGCTATCGGTATCACGTCCCTTTCGCAGGCGAAGACGGCCGCTCAGTGGATCACCTATGTTGGCGGCAACGGCATCATTCCCGGTTGCGTTGGCAATGGGATCGCCGATGATACGACGTGCCTCACGGCGGCGATGACGGCGCGCCCCTTTGGCACTCTCCAGCTCGGCAACGGTATCTATCGCATCACCAGCGGGATCACCATTCCGGCAGGCCTGACGGTTCTCGGCAACGGTGGCGGTGGTGGCCAGTACGATTTCACCTGTGATGTCGGTATCCGCGTGGCTGCCGCTGGCATTAACGCAATCACGATGTCGGCCGGCTCGAAGCTGCTGAACACCTGCATCGACTATGCGACGACGCCGACCAGCAACGCGGCGGTCTTTGCGGGCGCCAGTGCAAACAGCGTCGTCATTTCCGATGTGCAGATCAACAAGGCGTTTATCGGCATCGACATCACCGGGAGCGGTGGCACGCAGAACGTTGATGGCGTCATCCGTCACAACGTCATCACTCCGCGCAACGTCTCCGGCGCGATGGGCATCCGCGTGGGGAACGCCTCGACGGGCGCCAGCACCGTAGACACGCAGATCCTCGGGAACACCGTTTATTGCTATGACGGTGGCCTTTCCGACGCGATCGGCATGAAGTTCCTCGACAGTGGCGGCTCACTTGTCACGGCTAACGCCGTCTATGGCTGTGGTGTCGGAACCCAGATCTACCCCGGCGCCAACCAGGCAGCCATCTGGAACTACTTCACCGGGACCGTGGTCGGCGACACCAGCAAGACGAATGACCTTTACATCAACACCTTCGCGGCCTCTGCTCAGGTGCGTGGCAATCAGTTCGCTGGTTCGTGGACTTCGAGCGCCGCCGCTGAGGCCGTCTACATCGATAACAGCGCAAGCGGTGTCGTCTACGGCAACCACTTCGTCGGCCACCGTGCTTACATCTCCACCAATCAGACCGGGTTCCGCGTTCGTGGCGGCGCTAAGTTCTCGCTGGACAGCAGCACGGTATGCGCGGGCGCCACCAGCACCGGGACGGCCGTTCTCATTGAGGCCTCGGCCAGCGATAGTGCTGTGCGGGGCAACTCGATCGGCGTCTGCGATAACGTCGGCGGCGGCACGCTGACCAACGGGATTTCGATCACCCAGAGTTCATCAAACCTTGTTGGCGTCGTCGCCAATAACTCGATCATCGGGACGACGAACGCCTTCGTCTACACGCCGACTGGTGGCAATGCGACCTCTGCCATCATCCACGACAATCTGGGCGTTGATAACGCCGGGGGCGCCGTCACTGGCGGGACGACGATCACCTTGCCGGTGACGAAGTTTGTCGTCGTGAACGGCCCGGCGACCGTGACCACCATAAACGGCGGCTGGTCATCCAGAGAAGTCACGCTGTCGAACAATGGCACGATCACCTACAACACTGGCGGGAACATCTGCAACGCTCTCTCCGGCGCATCTGGAACCCTGACAACCGCCATTTATGACGGTAGCTCTGCCTGCTGGCGCCTCAAATAGGAGTTGCGGCGCCAAAACCTCGCTTATAGTGTGCACGCCAGTTTCTTTTGGGAGAGTTGGCGTGCAGGTTGAGGAAATCATCAACAAATACCGAGTGGCAGAAGGATATATCGAGACCCCGGAGGGTTGCTGGACGAACTTCCTCGGCCTTCACACCAAGACGGATCTGTTCGTCGGCGGCGAGAAGCATAACGGCGAGTTTGTCCACAGGATGCCGATCCCTGATGATGGCTTCTATGGTGGCGCTTATGAGCACGCCACGCTCCTGACGGCGATCGATATCCGCCGAGGCCATCACAAGTTCACGGCTGTAGAGCTTGGCGCTGGCTGGGGACCTTGGATTTCAGCTGCCGGCGTTGTCTGTGCCCGCGCTGGCTTCCCGAATATTCATCTTGTCGGGGTCGAAGCGGACGCTGGCAAGTATGAGCGCATGCGGGAGCATATGCGGATTAACGGCGTCGATCGTCGCTGTGATGTCAAGTTGATCCGCGGGGCCGCATGGGAAAGCGACACTACGCTCTCGTTCCCGAAGACAGAGGCGCTCGACTATGGCGGCTCCCCGACCGAGAGCAAGGGGAACACTGACTATCGCGGCAAGGAATACGAGACCGAGGAAATCCCGGCGTTCTCCTTCCAGACGATCTGCCGGGATCTCGACATCATCGATTTTGCTCACTGGGATATCCAGGGTGCAGAGTGGAACGTGGCGCAGAGCTGCAAGGACTTCCTAGACGAGAAGGTCCGCTTCATGTTCATCGGCACCCATAGCCGATACATCGAGGGCAATCTGCTGAACATGTTCTTCGAAATGGGTTGGGACGTGATGCACCAATCACCGTGCAGCATGCTCTACGATCGCAACAGGGCAAATCTCGTGGCTATGACTGCCCAAGACGGGACGATGGCTCTCCGGAATCCCAAGCTCGCCTGACCAGGCCTCAAGTACAACAGACGCACTCTCAGCCCCGCCATCGAGCGGGGTTTTTCTTTGCCATCATCAAAGGTGAACCATGAACAGAGCCGCGTTCTACGCAGCACTGCGCCGACGCACGTCTGGCGTATTCGGAACTAGCTTGTCCACGAAGCAGGTTGCTGGCATCGAAGCCATCATCGATGAAGCCGAACGGCGCGGCACGAGCCTCTTTCACCTAGCGGCCATCCTTTCGGAAGCGTATCACGAGACGGGCGGCCAGATGGAGCCTGTCAAGGAAACCGTCTACGCCAGCAGCAAGGACCGGAATCCTTCTGACGCAACGGTTATCGCTCGCCTCGATGCTGCGTTTGCTAAGGGGAAGTTGCCTTGGGTGTCGAAGCCCTATTGGCGCTCGGGATGGTTCGGCCGAGGACTTATCCAGCTCACCCACGAGGCCAACTACGACAAGTTCGGGGTGACGAAGGAATCTGCCCTCGACCTCAAGACCTCGGTGCGGGTCATGTTCGACGGCATGTCAAAGGGCCTGTTCACCGGCAAGAAGCTGTCTGATTACGATTATCTCGTGACCAAGACGCCGGCAGTGCCAGGCTTCCGATATTACGCCTCCCGCGCCATCGTGAACGGCGACACAGCCGCGAACGGGGCGAAGATCGAGGAATACGCCAAGGCCTTCGAAAGCGCTCTCAGAGAAGCCGGTTACAGGCAAACCGCGCCCATCCCCACTCCCAAGCCTGAACAGCCCGTCAATCCGGAGCCGCAGCCGGCGCCAAGCAAAGGCGGATTCGCAAGGCTTCTCGAAATCATCCTCAACATCATCGCGAAATGGAGAGCCTGATGGCTGCCGTCATTGCCCGCATCATCCTGCGCTATGGGGCCGGGTTCCTCGTCGCAAAGGGATTACTTGCTCCAGAGGCCGGGGCACAGCTTTCCACGGACCCGGATATGCAAATGCTTCTGCAGGTAGGAGCGGGCGGTGTGGCCTTTGTGGTATCCGAGGGATGGTATTTCTTCGCTCGCCGGATGGGCTGGGCGAAATGATCGGTCTTCTCGACATTCCTAAGCTTCTCGCCGCTATGGCGCTTGGCATGGTCGTGGCTGGGCCTATCGCCTACTTCCAAGGCAAAGCTCACCAGCGCCAGGCTATGGCCGTCGAAACCCTCGAATCCTCCGTCAAGATCCTCCGCAAGAAAGGCGAGATCGATGCGCAAGTCTCTTCTTCTGCTGCCTCTGATCTGTGTGCCTCTTATGGCCTGCCAATCGACGACGAAAGGGAATGCGTGCGACGGCTTCAAACCGCTGCGGCCGAAACTGGAGACGACGGTCTACATTCTCCAGAATGATCGCCCCTTTGCGAACGACGTAGCCGCTCACAACCGGCTTCTCCAAACCCTCAAGTGCAACAACTAAAGGACATCTCATGCGTTCCATGGAAGAAATCGTAGCAGCCGGTGTAAAATGCCAAGCGGCAATCGATAAGCACCTCACGGCGGCTTATAAAGAGGCTCTGAAGTGCGCGAAGATCACCGAGAAAGGTGTGGCTGCCGGGATGGTGTCGAAGGCCATCGCCGCCAAGACGATCATTGCAGACGCACGATCGATCCCAGGTCAGATTGCACTGGTTGCCGCGGCGGCTGCTCGCTTGCATGCTGAACAGACCCGTATTTGCCAAATGAACGGGGTTGATACCCCGGCTCCGGCATCAGTAGGCGGCGTTGAGATCAGTCCCATGGGCGGCGGAGGGCGATAGCCTATGAACCAATACGAAGTGGCTCTCCTCATTAGCGCGATGGTAGCCGCATTCCTTGCCCGGGGTCTCCCTCGGGCTTGGCTCTGGATCGCTATCGGCGCCCTGTCATTCGTCGTTTCAGCCACATGGTGGCGGCTTGGGATGCCGTATCACCCAGCTGCGACACTCGCCTGTGATGCCATGGTTTGCCTGGCCGTTTACTCTTTGGCCCGGGAAGAATTCGAGATCTGGATCTTTAATTTGTTCCGCTTGTCCGTCCTAGTCAGCCTCCTGAAACTTTTTGGCGTAATTCAGGAGAATTGGATATACGCAGCAGCCTTGGAGTGTGTTAACTTCGCTGCGTTACTACTGCTGGGTGGTACTGGAATCTTGGCGGGGACTGCCAATGGAGGTCATACTTTCGGCTCTTGGTTTGGCAGTCTTCGTAGGGTTGGGGTGTCTTTGCGTTCGTCTAGAAAAACGCCTCCGTGGTTCTCGGTTCCGAGATAGCCGAGATGGAAGATAACCTCATTGCAAAGATCGTCGGCGTCCTTTCGGGCGCTTTCTTGTCTCTCTCGTACGACCCACCGCGCTCTAGGGCTGGATTCTTGCGGCGGGGCGCTTCCAGCATTCTGTTCGGCTGGGTCTTCGGCGAGCCCACCCTTATCTTTCTAGATTGGAAGACTGATTACAACAGCACGGTGGCAGCCTTCTGCCTGGCGTCTATGGCCTCATGGTCGGCGATCGGCGTGCTTAAAAGAGTGGTCGAGGCGTATAAGAGAGAAGGCTAACGATCAATCCAAGACCACGATCTGCCCACCTGAATCGAAGAGATATGCGCCTGTTTTACCCCATATCTTTGTGCGGTATCTTCTTGCCTCTCCTTTCCTTTCAAGGCGATGATTTCTCTCACCTCTTTTTCCGTTAGTTTCGCATTTACGTGTCGTTCCCCTCGCATGTCTGTGCCATGAACAATTCGGTCAGCTTGGTTTTCGGCAGAAGTTTTCCAAGAGAGGTGCCTTTTCGTTACGCACCCAAGATGCCCATTGCCGCAGGAGTGAGCCGCCTCGTGCTCAGGGGTTGGCGGTGGGCCATTCTCCTCCTCGCAAGCCATTCTGTGCACTGACTCTAATTTAGAACCGATCATTATCCTTCCATAGCCGGCGCCCGTAGCGTAGGGCCATTTAAGACATTCATCGCCATCATATTTCAAGACAACTTCCTTGTAGAATCTCATAGGCTCGCCTTTTGATGGCCTTAAGACCGCGTCAACGGAGCCGTATTTACTCAAACGTGTCTTGTGCTTTTGGCAATGGATGGTGCTTCCGCTCTTAGTCCAGTGAGCGTTGCCATTGCAGCCTGGAACGGCGCATGCCCTGAATTTATCGGCCATTGAACCTCCTTGCCTTCAGGTTCAATGAACCTGTTGAGAAATACGTAAACGCGGCCACTAGGACCGCGCAACGTCTTGATAAACAAGGAAGAAGGATGGTGGGCGTGACAAGGATCGAACTTGTGACCCCTACGATGTCAAC
>Ga0209050_1000846_pt1 | contig 41769 bp, 31 predicted proteins | sample Araplavi_mTSA_r2_FD_184276 | JGI IMG/M metagenome (GOLD analysis project Ga0209050, IMG submission 184276) | Arabidopsis root microbial communities from North Carolina, USA - plate scrape MF_Cvi_mTSA_r2 (SPAdes) (version 2) | ecosystem: Host-associated > Plants > Roots > Endosphere | place: USA... | reverse complement strand
ATCACGACTGACGGGGCGGACACGATGGTGGGGATCGGGGCAGACTCCATCCGTCTTGTGGGTGTCGCCAGCGCGGACGTTGATCAGACGGACTTCATCCTGGCCACTTGAGGTCCTGGCCAGTACTGTCGCAGGGAGTGTGGACCACGGAGGGGAGGGCAATGGATGCCCTCCCTTTTTTCTTCCACTCGATGACCCATCGTGAGTCGGGGTGCCAGCAGTGTGCTGGAGCTCACTAACGCAGGTTGGAACCGGACTCCTGGTCTGGCCCGCGCATTCTGAATTCTTGTGCCACCGTTTTACCTTCTGCTGAACGCCTGTGCATTGCACGTCGCGTTCGGTTGCCGCTGCCCTTGATTATAAGTTTAAGTAATACTTCGAATAATAAATAGAAAATTGACTAATCATGGTCCCGGAACGAAAAATCATCCCCAGACCGGCGCCGCCAGAGCGCCGCGGATTTGCCGTTTCCCTCCTGCCAGAAAAATAACCAAAGGAGCCCTACCCATGAAGCCTCAAGCTTCGTCCCAGCCGCGCCGTGCGGCAGCCGCCGCCTTTATTGGCACCATGATCGAGTGGTACGACTTTTACATCTACGCCACCGCCGCCGCACTGGTGTTCGGCGCGTTGTTCTTCCCCTCCGACGACAAACTGTTCAGCACCATGGCTGCTTTCGGCACCTTTGCCGTGGGCTTTTTTGCGCGGCCGTTGGGCGGGATTGTCTTCGGCCATATCGGTGACCGCATCGGCCGCAAGAAGTCGCTGATCATCACCTTGTTGATGATGGGCGTGGTCACGGTGTGCATCGGCTTGCTGCCGACCTACGCGCAGATCGGCGCGGCGGCGCCAGTGCTGCTGATCCTGCTGCGCATCGTCCAGGGCATCGCCGTGGGGGGCGAGTGGGGCGGGGCGGTGTTGATGGCCGGCGAGCATGCGCCGAAAGGCCGGCGCAATTTCTTCGCTTCGTTTGCACAACTGGGCAGCCCGGCGGGATTGATCCTCTCGCTGCTGGCCTTCAGCGCCGTCACCCGTCTGCCGGAAGAAGACCTGATGAGCTGGGGCTGGCGCTTGCCGTTCCTCGCCAGTTCGCTGTTGCTGCTGGTGGGCCTGGCGATTCGCCTGGGGGTGAATGAGTCGCCGGAGTTCCTCGCCAGCCGCGAGCAGGCCAGTAAAAACCAGCGCAAGGAACAGGCGCCGGTCATGGAAGTGCTGCGTACCGCGTGGCGTCCGCTGTTGCTGTGCATCGGCGCCAACACCCTGGGGATCGCCGGGGTGTATTTCACCAACACCTTCATGATCGCCTACACCACCCAGCAACTCTCATTGCCGCGCTCGCTGATTCTGGAGTGCCTGTTTTTCGTCGCGATCATCCAGTTCTGCATCCAGCCGCTGGCGGCCTGGGTCGCCGAGAAGATCGGCGCGACCCGCTTCCTGTGCCTGGTGTCGCTGCTGGCCATGGCCTCGCCATACCCGATGTTCGTGCTGGTCAGTTCGGCCCAGGCGCCGCTGATCATCCTCGGCATTGCCTTGGCCGTGGTGTGCATGGCGTCGTTCTACGCGGTGATCGCCGGCTACGTCAGCGGCATGTTCGAGACCCGCGTGCGCTACACCGCGATTTCCCTGGCGTACCAGATTTGCGGTGCGCTGGCCGGTGGCCTGACGCCGCTGATCGGCACGATGCTGGCGCACAGGTTCGCCGGCCAGTGGTGGCCGATGGCGGTGTTCTACAGCCTGATCGCCGCGACTTCGCTGCTGTGTGTCCTGTCCCTCGCCCGTCGCCACGCCAGCGCTGAACGGCTGGAACTGGCCAAGGCCTGAACCGAATATTCCTGGAGAAACTCATGTTGAAGATCAATGGCGAACGCCTCTGGGCGAGTCTGATGGCAATGGCCGAAATCGGCGCCACCACCCGTGGCGGCAGCTGCCGCCTGGCCCTGAGCGACGAGGACAAGGCCGGTCGCGAACTCTTTGCCCACTGGTGCCGCGAAGCCGGCATGACCCTGAGCGTGGATGCCATCGGCAACCTGTTCGCCCGTCGCGCCGGCACTGACCCTGACGCGGCCCCGGTGATGATGGGTAGCCACCTCGACACCCAGCCCGAAGGCGGGCGGTTCGATGGCGTGTACGGCGTGCTCGCCGGCCTGGAAGTGGTGCGCTGCCTGAACGATCTGGGGATCCAGACCCGCAAGCCGCTGGAAGTGGCGGTGTGGACCAACGAAGAAGGCGCACGCTTCACCCCGGCGATGTTCGGTTCGGCGGTGTTCACCGGCATCATGGCGCTGGACGCCGCGCTGGCGGTGCGCGACATCGATGGCATCAGCGTCGCCGAGGCACTGCAGCACACCGGTTATGCCGGCGAGCGCCCGCTGGGGGGCGCGGTGGATGCCTACTTTGAAGCGCACATCGAACAAGGGCCGATCCTCGAAGACAACGCCAAGAGCATCGGCGTCGTCAGCGGCGGCCAGGCGATTCGCTGGCTCGACGTGCGGGTCGAAGGCATGGCGGCCCACGCCGGCACCACGCCTATGCCGCTGCGCAAGGATGCCTTGTACGGCGTGGCGCCGATGATCCAGGCCATCGAAGCCCTGGCGGCGGACTTCGCCCCCGAAGGCCTGACCACCGTTGGCGAGTTGAGCATCAACAAATCGTCGCGCAATACCATTCCGGGGCTGGTGAACTTCACCGTCGACCTGCGTCACCACCATGACGAAACCATCGAGGCGATGGAGCAACAGGTCCGTGCGCGGCTTCAGGCGATAGCCGACAGTCGCGGTTTGAAACTGGCCATCACCCCGCACTGGATCAGCCCGGCCACGCCGTTCGACGCGGACTGCGTGGCGGCGGTGCAACAGGCCGTGGATGGGCTGGGCTACGCTCAGCAATCGATTGTCAGCGGCGCCGGGCATGACGCGATCCACCTGGCGAGGTTCTGCCCGACGGCGATGGTGTTCATCCCGTGCGTGGGCGGCTTGAGCCATAACGAAGCGGAAGACGTGTTGCCTGAAGATGTGCGGCAGGGCACGGATGTGTTGCTCAACGCCGTGCTGGCCCGTGCCGAAAAATTCGACTGAATGCAGGACCATGTGGGAGCGGGCTTGCTCGCGAAAGCGGTGTGTCATTCAGCAATGAAGGTGGCTGACACTCCGCTTTCGCGAGCAAGCCCGCTCCCACAAGGGCTGCGTCCGCCTTCAAGTTCTACATTAACTGACAGGTATGCATTCCATGCGCAGTTTTTTCCACCCCGAACAATTGCTCCACCATCCACGCAGTTACTACTCCCGAGGCCAGATGCGCACGCCGCAGGAAGTGCCGGAGCGTGCGCAGCGCCTGGTGCAGGCCTCTCATGCCTTGGGTTTCAAGCTCGAGCAACCGGCCGACGCCGGGCTCGATCCGCTGCTGGCGGTGCACGGCGCACCGTACCTGAGGTTTTTGCAGGACGCCCATCAGCGCTGGAAAGAGATTCCAGAGGATTGGGGCGATGAGGTGATGTCGAACATCTTCGTCCGTGAACCGAATGCCCTGCGCGGGATACTCGCCCAGGCTGCACGTTATCTGGCCGATGGCAGTTGCCCGGTGGGCGAACAGACCTGGCGTTCGGCCTACTGGTCGGCGCAAAGCGCCATCGCCGGCGCCCGGGCGTTGCTCGATGGCGAGCCGGCATCCTATGCCTTGTGCCGTCCACCGGGACACCACGCCCGGGCCGAAGCGGCGGGTGGTTTCTGCTATGTGAACAACGCGGCCGTGGCGGCCCAGGTATTGCGCGACGGGTTCGCACGGGTGGCGGTGCTCGATACCGACATGCACCATGGCCAGGGCATTCAGGAGATTTTCTACGACCGTGACGACGTGCTCTACGTTTCGGTGCACGGCGATCCGACCAACTTCTATCCGGGTGTCGCAGGTTTTGCCGAAGAGCGCGGTGCCGGGGTGGGCGAGGGTTTCAACCTCAACCTGCCAATGGCCCATGGCGCCAGCGAGGCCGACTTCCTCGAGCAACTGGAGGTAGCGCTGAAGGCGGTGACGGACTTCGGTGCCGAGGTGCTGGTGCTGTCCCTGGGCTTCGATATTTTCAAACTGGACCCGCAAAGCAAAGTGGCGGTGACCCGCGAAGGGTTTGCCGTGCTCGGCGAGCGGATCCGCAGCCTCGGGTTGCCGTGCCTGATCGTGCAGGAGGGCGGGTATCACCTGGAGAGTCTGGAGGATAATGCCAGGGCGTTTTTTGTGAGCCCTGAGGTGTGGCAGCTCTGAGTTTGTGGCGAGGGGGCTTGCCCCCGTTGGGCTGCGCAGCAGCCCTAAAACCAGCGACCTTTTGCTCATGGAAATACGACGTTCGTCGGTTTACGACTGCTGCGCAGCCGAACGGGGGCAAGCCCCCTCGCCACAGGACTTGCCATAGCCCTTACGTTAACGTAAAGATTGCGGCAGGGCGCCGACGTATCAAGGCGCAAGGGCGGACGACCCGGAGCGCTTGATGACGCTAATAAAAACAAACTCCCCCAAACTGCATCGCGAAGCCCGGCTGGCCCGGGAAAAGCTGCACCTGGAAGGCGAAGTGCCGGATGGCGTCCTGCGTGCGGAAATCGATGCCTCGTGGCGGCGCAGCCTGAGCCATGGCGTGCATTTCAATGCCAAGCACGAGCTGGCGCTGGAATCGAGCGCCAGCCTGGACCTGTTATTGGCCAGCAATCGCCTGCTGATCGACGCCGCGTTGCCGGCCATCGATTACCTGGCCGAGCGTCAGGGCAAGGAAGGGCTGATCATCCTCGCCAATTCCGACGCCACTATCCTCGCCGTCGAAGGCCGCGCCGACCGCCTCAAGGGCAGTGGCCTGCAAGACATCACCCTCGGCGCCTGCTGGAGCGAAGCGGTCCGCGGCACCAACGCCCTCGGCACGGCACTGGTGGAAGCCCGGCCGACCCTGATCGATTGCGGCGAACATTATCTGGACCGTCTCAGTGATTTTTCCTGCACCTCGGTGCCGATCCATTGCCCACAAGGCGACATCCTCGGTGTCCTCGACCTGACCCGAGAAGGCCCGCTCGGCCGCGCCCACGACAGCACCGCGCTGCTGGCCATGGCCGTCAGCCAGATCGAAAGCCGGGTGTTCAACGCCAGTTATCCGGACGAAATCGTCCTCGCCTTCCACAGCCGTCGCCAATACCTCGAATCCCCGTGGCAAGGCCTGCTGGCGGTGAGCCTTGGCGGGCAGATCCTCGCGGTCAGCGCCCAGGCTTGTCAGTTGCTCCACGCCGAACGCTCGGCCCTGGTCGGTCGGCGCTGCGAGGAGTTTCTCGGCGTCGACGGCCTGCAATTGTTGGCGCGCCTGCATCAGGGCGGCACCGGCAGCCTGCAGACCGCCAAGGGTGAATTCTTCTATAAAACCCTGCGCGCGCCGCAACGCTCGATCAACGTCGGCAGCCCGCCGCGCACGGTCGCGAAACCGGCCAAGGCGCAACCGGATCTGGAAGCGCTCGCCGGCAGCAATACGCGCTACGCCCGTGCCCTGCGCATGGCCCGTCAAGGGCTGGCCAACGAACTGCCGGTGTTGTTACTGGGCGAAACCGGCACCGGTAAAGAGGTGATCGCCCGCGCCCTGCACATGGCCGGCGCGCGCTGCGAGAAACCCTTCGTGGCGGTGAACTGCGCGGCCATTCCCGAAGGCCTGATCGAGTCCGAACTGTTCGGCTACCGCGAAGGCGCGTTCACCGGTTCACGCCGGGGCGGTATGGTCGGCCGCCTGCAACAGGCCCATGGCGGCACCCTGTTCCTCGATGAAATCGGCGACATGCCTTTGGCTTTGCAGGCCCGACTGTTGCGGGTGTTGCAGGATCGCAAGGTCGCGCCCCTGGGCGCCGGCGAAGAGCAGGACATCGACGTCGCACTGATTTGCGCTACCCACCGTGACCTCAAGCGTCTGGTGGAAGATAAACACTTTCGCGAGGACCTGTTCTACCGGGTCAACGGCATCAGCGTGATGCTCCCGGCCCTGCGCGAACGCGAGGATTTCGCCGCGCTGGTCAGCCGCCTGCTGGCGACACTGGGCGCGCCCGCCGTGGTCCTGCACGATGATCTCGATCGCTTGCTCAGCGGCTATCACTGGCCGGGCAACATCCGCCAGCTGGAGATGGTCCTGCGCACCGCGCTGGCCATGCGCGAACCGGGTGAAACCGTGCTGACCCTCGACCACCTGCCCGACAGCATGCTCGACGAATTGACCGCCAGCGAACGCCCCCAGGCCGGCAGCATCCGGGAAAACGAACTGGAGCTGATCCGCCAGTCCCTGGACGCGCATCAGGGCAACGTCTCGGCCGCTGCCGACGCCCTGGGCATCAGTCGCGCGACCCTGTATCGCAAGCTCAAACAGTTGCGCTCCTGATGCAACGCCTTATCGTTCGGCTGATCGACAGCCAGAACCCCGAGGCCTTGCAGGCTTCGCTGCGCTGGCTGTACAGCTTCGTGCGCCCCCATCGCCTGGCGATTGCCGGGCTGCTGGGCCTGTCGGTCTGCGCTTCGGCGTTGGTGCTGGTGCAACCCTGGCTGACCAAGCTGTTGATCGACGACGGCCTGCTGGCGCGCAACTTCCCGATGCTGGTGCTGATCGCCGGGCTGATGATCGTTGCCGGGTTGCTGGGCACGGCGCTTTCGGGTATCAACCGCTACCTGCACACGCGCCTGTCCGGGCGCATGCTGTTTGCCTTGCGCGATGACCTGTACCGGCATCTGCAAACCCTGTCGCCGAGCTTTTACGGTCAGCGGCGCATCGGTGACCTGATGTCGCGCCTCGATGGCGACGTCGCGGAAATCCAGCGGTTCGCCGTGGACTCGCTGTTCTCGGCGGTGTCGAGCGTGATTGGCCTGGTGGTTGCCATCGCGATGCTGGTGACGCTGTCGTGGAAGCTTTCGTTGCTGGCCCTGGTACTGATCCCCCTCGATGTCCTCTGGCTGCGCTGGATGCGGCGCAAGGTCGAGCGCGATGTGCGGCAGTTGCGCGAGCGTTCGGCGGACATGTCGTCGTTCATGGTCGAGACCTTGCCGGTGATGAAGTTCATCCAGTCCGCCGGTCAGCAACAGCGCGAAGCGCGGCGCCTCGAAACGCTGGGGCAGGGCTACATGAGCCAGTTGCTGCGCCTGCAAGTCACCGAGTTTTTCACCCAGGCCGTGCCCGGCACGCTGACCTCGCTGTCCCGGGCCTGCGCCTTCCTGATCGGCGGATACTGGGTGGTGCAGGGCACCTGGCAGCTCGGTGCGCTGATTGCGTTTTCCACCTATCTGGGGATGGCCGTGGGGCCGGTACAGAGCCTGCTCGGACTCTACGTGGCGATTCAGCGGATGACCGTCAGCCTCGGCCGCGTCATGGAGTTGCGCGGCGAACAGCCGACCGTGTCGACGCCTGCCAGACCACGGCCGATGCCCAATGGCGGTGATCTCTGGTTCGACAACGTGCACTTCGCCCATCCCGGTCGCCAATCGACCCTGCGCGGCATCGAAGCGCGGATTCCCTACGGTTTGAAAGTGGCCCTCAGCGGCGGTTCGGGCGCCGGTAAATCCACCCTGATCGACCTGCTGCAACGGCATCACGATCCGCAATCGGGACGGGTACTGCTGGGCGACGTCGATGTGCGCGAGCTGGACCTGTTCCAGTTGCGTCGACGCATTGCCATCGTCAGCCAGGACATTGTGCTGTTTCGCGGCAGCCTCGCCGACAACCTGGCTTACGCGGTGCCGGACGCCAGCCGCGAAGCGATTGTCGAAGTGGCGCGCCTGGCGCAACTCGACAGCCTGATCGAGTCCTTGCCCGAAGGCCTCGACAGTCCGCTGGGCGAGCGCGGCCAGCAGTTGTCCGGTGGGCAGAAGCAGCGCATCGCGATTGCCCGGGCGCTGTTGCAGGACCCTTTGATTCTGGTGCTCGATGAAGCGACCTCAGCGGTGGACGAAGCCACCGAGCGCGAAGTCATCGACGCCATCGACCGCTTGTTTGCCGCACGCACGCGCATCCTGATCAGCCATCGCCCTTCAACCCTGGCCGATGCCGATCTGCGTTTCGAATTGCTCGACGGCGTGCTGATCTCGAAAACGGTGCTGCATGAAACCTGAGTTGCGCGTGGGGGTGGTGGACAGCGGCCATTCGGCGGCGCAGCGGGTGCAAGTGATCGCCGGTCGGCGCTTTTCATTGCTCGAAGACGGCCTGGCCGAGGGCGACTTGCGCGACGATCCGCTGGGGCATGGCAGCGCGGTGATCGAGGCGATTGGCCGGCGTGCGCCCTCGGCGCTGTTTTGCGTGGCCCAGGTGTTCGACCAGCGCGGTGTCACCAGTGCCTTGCAGATCGCCACGGCGATTGACTGGCTGGTGGCGCAGAACGTGCGACTGATCAATCTGAGCCTCGGCCTGCGCCAGGATCGCAGCCTGTTGCGCGCGGCCTGCGCGGCAGCGGTGGCCCGGGGCGTGCTGTTGTGTGCGTCGAGTCCGGCCCAGGGCGAAGGGGTGTTTCCGGCCAACTATCCGCAGGTGTTGCGGGTGACCGGCGATGCGCGCTGCGCCGAACGGGAATGGTCGTGGCTCAACAGCGCCCAGGCGGATTTCGCCGCCTGTGTGCATGGCACGTACCCGGGGCAATCCGGGGCGAGCCTCGGTTGCGCCGCGTTGAGCGGGCACATCGCCGGGTTCCTCGTCGAGCAGCCTGATGCCTGCAACGAGCAGATCATCGAGTTTCTGCGACAGAACGCACGTTATCGTGGCCCCGAACGGCGTTTCGGGCCATGACAGTGATTGTGATTCTGGGTGCGGGGCCGGCGGGCGCGGCGGTGGCCTTGGGGCTGCGGCGAATGGGTTACGCCGTGACACTGGTCAGCGAGTGGCGCCGCTTTGCTGCGCTGGAAGGCGTGTCCGTGCGGGTGTTGGAAGCGTTACGCGGCGCGGGCCTGCAACAGGCGTTAGCGCAAGCGGCGTTGCCTTCGCAGCGACAGGTGAACTGGAACGGCCAGCAGCATGCGCAGAACGTTGAATACCTGCTTGATCGCCCGACCTTTGATCGCGGCTTGCGCGAGGATTTGCGCTTGGCTGGAGTTGATCTTGTTGAAGGTCGAGTGCTGTCGGTACAGACCTGCGCAACCGGACATCAAATTGAAATCGACGGCCACGAGTCGCTGGTAGCGGACTTTCTGGTGGAGGCCCGCGGACGCCAGGCGCCGACCCTCGGTAAAGGCTTGCGCGGACCGGAGACCGTCAGCCTGCTCAATCGCTGGCAAGGTACGCCGGGCAGCACCGCCAGCGCCGTGGAAAGCCTTGCCGACGGCTGGGCGTGGATGGCGCGCCGGGCCGACGGCCAGTGTTACTGGCAATGGACGGTGGATGTGGCCAGTGCCGGGTTGCCGGGCAAGGCCATGTTGCTCGATTACTGCCGGCAAAAACGTGGGGAGTCGGCAGTGGCCCGTGTTTTTTTCGGCGGCGAACCTGAACTGGATTTGCAGCTGCATGCCCGCAGCAGCACGGCGATTCTCCACCCGCAGGTGTGCGGCGATAACTGGATTCGGGTCGGCGATGCGGCGATGGCCGTGGACCCGTTGTCGGGCAATGGCATCTTTCAATCGCTCTCCTCGGCGTTGCAGGCACCGACGGTGATCAACACGCTGTTGTGCAAACCCGAACGAACGGCTCTGGCCCGGCGTTTCCACCAGCAGCGGGTGGAACAGCTGTTCCTGCGGTTCGCGCGGATCGGCCGGGATTTCTATGCTGATGAGCAGCGTTGGCTGGATCAGCCATTCTGGCAGGCCCGGCGGCAATGGCCGGATGCTGAAATCGCCCATGCCGAGGCCGATTTCAATGCCCTGAGAATCGAACGCGCACCGGTGCTGCGTGACGGATTTGTCGACGAGGCCGAGGTGGTGATCACGGTGGATCAGCCGTTGGGCATCTGGCATGTGCAGGGTGTGGAGGTGGCGCCGTTGGTGCGGCGGTTGCGCGCTGAGCCCGCCGAGCAGGTGTTGGCCGGGTTGACGGTGGAGCAGGGAAGGAGGGTTCGCGGCTGGTTGTTGGCTCAGGGATACAAACCCTGATATTTGGGCTGTCTGGACCGGCCCCTTCGCGGGCAAGCCCGCTCCCACAGGGTTTTGCGTCGTACACAAATCCACTGTGGGAGCGGGCTTGCCCGCGAAGGCGGCCTAAAGGACGCTACAAATCACAATTTGATCAACACCGACTTCAACTCGGTGTAATGCTCGATCGCCGCATACCCCATCTCACGCCCGACCCCGGACATCTTGTAGCCGCCGAACGGCAACGCCGGGTCCAGCGCGCTGTGGCAGTTGACCCACACCGACCCCGACTTGATGCGTGGAATCATCCGGTGCACCGCCGCCAGATCATTCGACCAGATGCTCGCCCCCAGGCCGTAGGGGCTGTCATTGGCCATGCGCAGGGCATCGGCTTCGTCGTCGAACGGAATCGCCACCAGCACCGGGCCGAAGATTTCTTCCTGCACCAGTGAGTGCTTCTGATCGACATCGACAATCACCGTCGGCTTGACGAAGAACCCCGGGCCGAACTGCTCACCACCGCAGGCGATGGTCGCGCCGCTTTCCCGGCCCTTTTCGATGTACCCGTACACTCGCTCCTGCTGGCGCGCCGAGATCAACGGCCCCATGTCGACGCTGGGGTCCAGGCCGTTGCCGAGTTTCATCGCGTTGGCGATGTCGCTGATGTCCGCCACCACATTGTCGAAATGCTTGCGCTGCACATACAGCCGCGAACCTGCGCAGCAGACCTGGCCCTGGTTGAAGAAAATCGCGCTGGCGGCACCGGCTGCGGCGGTTTTCAGGTCGGCGTCGGCCATGACGATGGTCGGCGACTTGCCGCCCAGTTCCAGGGTGACCCGGGTCATGGAGTCCATGGCGATCTTGCCGATCTGCTTGCCCACCGCGGTGGAGCCGGTGAAGGTCAGCTTGTCCACCAGCGGATTGTGGGTCAGGGCGGAACCTGCGGTGATGCCGGTGCCGGTGACCACGTTGAACACGCCTTCGGGATAACCGGCCTCCAGCACCAGCTCGGCGAGTTTCAGTGCGGTCAGCGGGGTTTCATCGGCCGGTTTGAGTACAACCGTGCAACCGGTGGCCAGGGCCGGGCCGAGTTTCCAGCAGGCCAGCAGCAGCGGGAAGTTCCAGGCAACGATGGCACCGACCACGCCCACCGCTTCACGACGGATGAAGCTGTGGAACTGATCGTTGGGCATCAGCGGTGCCGACACGTCAACCGTCGAGCCTTCGATCTTGGTCGCCCAGCCGGCCATGTAGCGCAGGAAGTCGATGGCCAGTTGCACGTCCATCACCTGGGCCACGGCCGCGCTTTTACCGTTGTTCAGGCATTCCAGCTGTGCCAACAGTTCGGCGTCGCGTTGCATCAGGTCGGCGAGTTTCCACAGCAGGTTCTGCCGCTCCCGGGGGCGGGTGCGGGTCCAGGAGGAATCGTCGAACGCCTGGCGGGCGGCGAGTACGGCGCGGTCGACATCCTCCGGCGTTGCCCGTGGCACCACGCACAGCACTTCACCGGTGGCCGGGTTGTGCAGGGGCATGGTCTGGCCGTCGGCGGCCTCGACCCAGTCACCGCCGATGAGCATGCGCGGGGCGCGCTGGATGAATGCCGAAGTGGCGGGAAGCAGGTGTGGGAGCGACATGATGAAACCTCGTCTTGTTCGTGTGGCGAGGTCTTTCGCAATGGCTGTGCCAGTTGTGCTTGTTTGATTGGAACCCTGATCGGATGGGGCTCTTGGGTTATTTGCCCATGACAGGGGAGCAAGTAAGCGTCGCAAATTGCGACAGCGAGGATCAAAAGATCGCAGCCTGCGGCAGCTCCTACACGAAAATCGCCGCACATCTGTATGAGCTGCCGCAGGCTGCGATCTTTTGATCTTGATCCTATGCTTGTCTCAGAGTGAAACAACTGTCGCGAAATTGGACGCCTGTCGTCTGCTTCAGAAGGCGTCAATAGCCCTGTATTTCAACTAAATGCTTGATAAAGAACACTATTCATAAGCTGGCACGCTCCGTGTATTGCTCATCGCAGACGTTTCTCTTGCCTCCGCCAGCGGTTCACCGCCGACGGCAGAAACCATAAAAACGATAGCCACAACAATAAGAACGCACCGTGCGAGGTTCGACGTTGATGAAGAGAAAACTCCGATCAGGCATGAGCGCCAGCCTGCTGGCCGTAGCGGCTTGCATAGCGCTGCATTCGCCCTATAGCCTGGCAGCCCGCGACGCCCAGACCATCCTCAAGGAAACCTGTCAGGGCTGTCATACCCCCGAAGCCGATAACGGCCTGAGCCGCATCAGCCACCAGCGCAAGACGCCGGAAGGCTGGCTGATGAGCATTGCCCGGATGCAGACCATGCACGGGTTGCAGATCAGCGACGACGACCGTCGCACGCTGGTCAAATACCTGGCCGACACCCAGGGCCTGGCGCCGAGCGAAACCGACGGCGTGCGTTATGCGCTGGAGCGCCGGCTCAATACCGTTGAGCAATTCGATGAGCAGACCAGCCAGATGTGCGGCCGCTGCCACTCCGGTGCGCGGGTGGCCCTGCAACGGCGGCCGGCCCAGGAGTGGGAGCGCCTGGTGAACTTCCACCTCGGCCAATGGCCGTCGCTGGAATACCAGGCGCTTGCCCGCGACCGCGACTGGTTCGATCTGGCCCGCAAAGAGATGGTGCCGCTGCTGGCCAAACGTTATCCGCTGGACAACCCGGCCTGGAAAAAATGGCAGAGCGCCGCACCGAAAAGCGAGGCGCTGGCGGGGGACTGGAGCTTCAGCGGCCACTTGCCGGGCAAAGGTGAACTGGCCGGTGTGATGAGCGTGACCGCCGACGGTAGCGACACCTTCAAGGTCAGCGTCAAAGGCCAGTACGCGGACGGCTCGCCGTTCAATGGCGACGGCAGCGCGATTCTCTACACCGGCTATGAATGGCGTGGCAACGTGACCATCGATGGCGTGACCATGCGCCAGGTGTTCGCCGCGCAAGGCAATGCCATGCAGGGCCGCATGTTCGAGGCCGAGCACGACGAGCGCGGCCTGGACTTCGTCGCCGCCAAACAGGGCTCCCAACGTTTGCTGGCGGTGCAACCGGGCTACGTGAAGGCCGGCAGCGAAACCGAAGTGACCCTGATCGGCAGCGGACTTTCCGGCAAGCCGAACTTTGGCAAAGGCGTGGAAGTGGTTGAAGTCGTCTCGCAGAGCCCGGAGCAGATCAAGGTCAAGCTCAAGGCCGCCGCCAATGCCCAGCCGGGCGCGCGTGCAGTGACCGTCGGCACGCTGAAAGGCCCGAGCCTGTCGGTGTACAGCAAGATCGACGCAGTCAAGGTCGTGCCTGAGTTCTCGGTGGCACGGATCGGCGAGGGTGGCGGTTCGACGCCGAAGGTCCAGGGCCGATTCGATGCGGAAGCCTGGGGCAAGGGTGCCGATGGCAAGCCTTACCGCATTGGCGTGTTCCCGGCGCAGTGGAAGGTCGAAGCTTTCGACGACCGCGCCAAGGAAGACGAAGACGTCAAGTTCGCCGGCACCATGCAGGCCGACGCGGGCGTGTTCACCCCGGGCGATGCCGGGCCGAACCCGGCACGCAAGATGTCCACCAACAATGCCGGCAACCTCAAGGTGATCGCCGCCGTCGACGACGCAGGGAAATCCCTGACCGGCGAAGGCCACATGATCGTGACCGTGCAACGCTGGAACAATCCACCCATTCCATGAGTTGACTGATCTCTCACGGTTTCAGACATCTTTTCGGAATGACCGCCGGCCCCGCCAACCGGGGCCTGCACAGGAGGTTTGCAATGGGCGCTATCTTGAATCTGGTCGAACGCAACCTGCACGAAGTGCAGGTCGATGCCGACCGCATGCTGTTTCACATCCCCAGCAGTTCGCTGTTCGCCAGCGATGAACTGACGGGCACCATCATCGATACCCTGCGCGGCCCCGGCTGCTCCTCGGACGACCTGATCCAGCGCCTGGCCGCGCGTTTCAACGGCGAGGAAATCACCGAGACCCTGCGCGAGCTGATGGCCCTGGAACTGGTCAGCGACGGCTCGCCGCTGACTCCGGACATCGCCACCAAACGGGTCGAGCGCACGGCGATCAACACCGTGGTGCTCAACGTCAACACCGGCTGCAACCTGAGCTGCACCTACTGCTACAAGGAAGACCTCGACAAGCCGTCGGCGGGCAAGAAAATGGACGTCGAAACGGCGATTGCCTCGGTGGAAATGCTGCTGCGCGAATCCCCGGATGAAGAGCGTTTCACCGTGGTGTTCTTCGGCGGCGAACCGCTGAGCAACCGCAAGCTGATCGAGTACATGGTCGATTACTGTGAGAAGCGTTTTCGCGAGGCTGGCAAGTTCGTCGAATTCGTCATGACCACCAACGCCACGCTGCTCACCGAAGAAACCGTGGACTACCTCAACGCCCACCGTTTCGGGCTGTCGGTGAGCATCGATGGGCCGAAGACCGTGCACGACCGCAACCGCATCACCGTGGGCGGGCAGGGCACCTATGACGTGGTGCGGCGCAAGGCCGAGATGCTGCTGTCGCGCTATAACAGCCGTCCGGTGGGCGCGCGGGTGACCCTGACCACCGGCGTGACCGACGTTGAAACCATCTGGGACCACCTGTTCAACGAGTTGGGCTTCGCCGAAGTCGGCTTTGCCCCGGTGACGTCGGGCGATATCAGCAGCTTCAACCTGACCAGCGACGAGTTGATCGAAGTCTTCGCCAACATGAAAAAACTCGGTCGGCGCTATCTGGAAGCGGCGCTGGAGCACCGCAACATCGGTTTCTCCAACCTGCACCAGTTGATCACCGACATCCACGAAGGCCACAAAAAGGCCCTGCCGTGCGGTGCGGGCCTGAAGATGCTGGCGGTCGATCACAAGGGCGAGCTGAACCTGTGCCACCGCTTTACCGGTTCGAGCCTGCCGACCTTCGGCAACGTGCACAGCGGCGTCAAGCAGGTGGAGTTGAACGACTTCCTGTCCCAGCGCCTGGATCGCACCAACACCGGTTGCGAAGACTGTCAGATCCGCAACCTGTGCTCCGGCGGTTGCTACCACGAGAGCTACGCCCGCTACGGCGACCCGACGCACCCGACCTATCACTACTGCGAACTGATGCGTGACTGGGTCGACTTCGGCATCGAGGTCTACACCCGGATCATGGCCCATAACCCTGCGTTCATCAGCAGTTACATCACTCCGCGCAAGGCTCACTGATATGAAACATCTCAAGGCAATCAATAACAAAGCGTTGAAGCTGGATCAGGCCGCGGACGAGAACCGCATTGAGGAAGTGGTGGCCATGAGCTCCGTGGCGGGCTGTGCCTCGACCACCGACCCGGGCTGGGAAATCGATGCGTTCGGCGGTGTGTCGTCACTGTGCCAGCCGATGGAGGCCGACCTCTACGGGTGCTCCGATCCGTGCTGGTGGCCGGCCCAGGTGCCCGACATGATGAGCACCTACCCGGACTGGAACAAGGATGCCCAGGCGTCCAACGAAAACTGGCGCAACCTCGGCACTGTCTTCCCCAAGGACAAGTGATGCCCTTGAAAGCAGCGTATAACAAGAAGGATTCCAGCATGCACAGCATCAAAGCCTGCGGCCTGGCCGCGTTTGCCGTCCTGAGCAGTTGTTCGGTCAGTGTCCTGGCCGATGAAAACACCGCGCTGCAGGACGGTCACGAATACATGTTGACCACCAACTACCCCAACAACCTGCACGTGATCGACCTGGCCACCGACACCTTGTACAAGACCTGCAAGATGCCTGACGCCTTCGGCCCCGGCACCGTGCAATTGTCGCCGGATCGCAAGACCGCCTACGTGCTGAACAACCACTATGCGGATGTCTACGGCGTCGAACTGGACAGCTGCAAACAGGTGTTCCACGCCAGCATCACCCAGAAGCCGGGGGAGAAGGCCAAGTCGATGTTCGCCTTCACCCTCAGCCATGACGGCAAGGAACTGTTCACCATCGCCAACCCGACGCTGATGATGAACGACCGCTACGAAGTGCAGCAGCCTCGGCTCGACGTGTACAAGACCGACGCCGGCATGGATGCCAAGCCGGTGCGCAGCTTCCCGGCGCCAAGGCAGCTGACCATCATGCAGAGTGGCGACGACGGCACCTTGTATGTAGCCGGGGCGGACGTCTACAAGGTCAATGTGCAGACCGGCAAGTTCGACGTGCTGATCCCCAGCCGTCACTGGAAACGCCCGAACTACAGCGCGCCGGACGTGCTCTACGTGTGGAACCAGCAGACGTATCGGCACGACTTCTCGCTGCTCTACACCGCCGCGAAATTCAAGGACAAGAAGCAGGACCCGGCCACCGCCGAATACCTGTACGGCCTGTTCAGCGTCGACCTGAAAACCGGCAAGACCGAAACCACCGACTTCGGGCCGCTGACGGAAATCTATTTCAGCGGCATGCGCTCGCCCAAGGACCCGAACCTGATGTTCGGCGTGCTCAATCGCCTGGCCAAGTACGACATCAAGGAGAAGAAAATGCTCCAGGCGGCGACGCTTGATCACTCCTACTACTGCATTTCCTTCAACAAGGACGGCAGCAAGATCTACCTGGCCGGGACGTTCAACGACGTGGCGATATTCGATGCCGACAGCCTGAAACAGACCGGCAGCATAAAATTGCCAGGCGGGGACATGGCGATTACCACGGCGCAGATATTTGTCCGGTAATTGCGGCGACTGAACTGACGCCTTCGCGGGCAAGCCCGCTCCCACAGTGGGGTTGTGGTGTGGTCACTCTTGTGTGAACACCACTGAACCCTGTGGGAGCGGGCTTGCCCGCGAAGAGGCCCGCAAAAACACTGAAAATCTTAAACCCCCGGCACCGGACAACTCATATCCCCCTCCTGGCACTTCAGGTAGTTCTTGAACGTCTGAACCCGTGCCTTGGTCAGTTCCGTGGTGCAGTTGCTGTAGATCAGAGGATACACACTCCCGCCTTCCACCCCGGACGCCGAGAACTTGCACTCGGCATCGCGGAACGCCACCCACGCCCGCTGCGCACCCACCAGCAGCTTCTTGTTGTCCGGGTTGCCCTTGAATCGCGAAGTGATCTGCTGGTACAGCGCATTCAATTCCTTGTCGGCGGCCGCATTCTGCTGCGCCGCACACTGGTTCATCGTCGCCTGGTCGCTGGCGTTGTCGCAGTCCACGGCGACCGCCATGGAGGTGAACAGCAGAGGCGTCAATGCCAATAGTAAGCGTGGGTTCATGCCGGATTACTCGCTGTGACTGAATGTTGAGGTGCAGTGTAGCCGTGTGACGGATTCAGTCCGCTACGCTTGCCACTGCAAATGTTTTCACCAGCGATTGCCATTCGATGCTTTTCAGCAGAGAGCGTAAGCAGTTTCGAGCCTCTGACTTTGTGATTGCCCCAGAACTTATCCGCGCAAATGCAACCGAATATCTCGGACATGGTTGATTGCGCATCCCGATTGGTACAACTTTAGGGTTGGTCTTGTGGTCTTACTGACCTACTGTTCAAGTACAGGAGGTGACTTATGAACCCAGCATCTGATCGCATCGAAAGGAAAATTCTGCTCAAGGCCAAGCGTTCGCAGGTCTGGCGCGTGCTGGCCAATGCCGAAGAGTTCGGGAAGTGGTTTGGCGTGGCGCTGGAAGGCAAGCGTTTTGTGGCAGGCGAGTGGACCCAGGGGCAGATTACCTACCCCGGTTATGAGCATTTGCGCTGGAATGTACTGGTAGAACGGGTCGAGCCGGAACGGCTGTTTTCGTTTCGCTGGCACCCTTATGCGATAGAGCCGGAGTTCGATTACTCCCAGGAACCCACCACCCTGGTGAAATTCGAACTCGAAGACATGGATGAAGGCACGCTTCTGAAGGTGTCCGAGTCGGGTTTCGACCACATTCCCCAGCATCGTCGCCTCAAGGCGTTCCGTATGGACAGCCGTGGTTGGGACGAGCAGATGAGCAACATCGAACAGTTTCTTGTGGAAAGGGCCAAGGCCCACGAGCTTCAGGGTGACTGACCAGCGCCTGGCCGTCGAAAGTCAGCTGGAGGCCTTTAGACTCGCGGCTTCCAGGCCAGGCACCTGAGGCGTCTAAGGGTTTTCGGAAGGTGCCTTATAGCGAATGTCTTACACGCGATGGTAGTGATATCGCCTGTTACAATTAGGATCCGATGCGTATTCTGGCCTCACCCACTGAAGCACAGGATGTGCTCAGGATCACGGATGATCGACCATATGCAAGGAACGCTGCGACAAGGAGTCGTCATGGTCTTGGAAAAACCCGCTTCGGCGGGTTTTTTTGTGACCGCAGGAAAGGTCGGGGCGGCAGCAAGCGGATGCCCGCTGCCGTTTTCTTACTGACGATCGAGTTTCGCTGCCGCGCGCTCGGTGATTTCCGCCCGCAACTTCAACGAGGCGGCAGCCCGCTGGCGAGCCTCTTCCAGCACACTGGCTGGCGCCGTCTCGGGGCTGCCCGCAGTAAACGGCGGGGCCGGAGCGTACTCCAGTTGCAACTGCACCAACTCGGCGGTGGCCGGGTCGAACAGCTCGGCGGCCAGGGTCAGGGCGAAGTCGATACCGGCGGTGATCCCGCCTCCGGTCAACAGATGGCCGTCGCGAACTACCCGATCCTTTACCGGGATTGCGCCCAGCGGCTTGAGCAACTGGTGATAGGCCCAGTGAGTGGTGGCGCGTTTGCCCTTGAGCAATCCCGCCGCGCCCAGTACCAGTGCGCCGGTGCACACTGAGGTGATGTACCGGGCGTTGGCGGCCTGGGCCCTGAGGAAGTCCAGGGTCTGGTCATCTTCCATCAACGGCCCGACGCCACTGCCACCGGGTACGCAGATCACGTCCAGCGCCGGGCAATCCTCGAAAGTGGTCGTCGGTTTCAACATCAGGCCGGTGCTGGCAGTGACCGGCATCAGGTCCTTCCAGATCAGATGCACTTTCACATCCGGCAGCGAGGCCAGTACGTCATAAGGGCCGGTCAGGTCCAGTTGCTGAACCTGTGGAAACAACAGAAAGCCGATCTGCAACGTCATGGTGTTTTCTCGTGAAGTGGGGTGGACGGGTTGACTGTAGGCTCGTAGGATTTGGCGTATACGCCAATATCCCCACGAATTACGCCAAATGTCGAAAACCATCCATGTACTCGCGTTCGCCAACGTGCAATTGCTCGACGTCACCGGGCCATTGCAGGTTTTCGCCTCGGCCAACGACATTGCCCGTCAGCAAGGCCTGCCGCCACCCTACGCGCCGACGGTGATTGCCTGGGGCGGCGGGGCGGTGATGTCGTCGGCGGGCCTGGCGCTGTTGGCCGAACCCTTACCGGATGACGGTACTGACACCCTGATCATCGCCGGTGGCTGGGGTGTCTACGCGGCGGCGCAAGATGCGTCGTTGGTCGCCTGGGTGCGCGAGCAGGCCCGTGGCTGCCGACGGGTTTCCTCGGTGTGTACCGGTGCGTTTCTGCTGGCGGCCAGCGGCTGGCTCGATGGCCGGCGCGTGGTCACCCACTGGACCCGCTGCGAGCAACTGGCGCAACAGCACCCGCGCTTGCAGGTCGAACCCAACCCGATCTTCATCAACGACGGCCCGGTCTGGACCTCGGCCGGCGTGACGGCCGGTATCGACCTTGCGCTGGCCATGGTCGAACAAGACCTGGGGCGCAACATGGCCCTGGAAGTCGCCCGGCAACTGGTGGTGTTTCTCAAGCGTCCGGGTGGCCAGTCGCAATTCAGCGTGACCTTGTCCCTGCAACAGGAAGGTAAGCGATTCGACGAACTTCACGCCTGGATCAGCGAAAACCTGACCAAGGACCTTGGCATCCCGACCCTGGCCTTGCAGGCCGGCATGAGCGAACGCAGCTTCGTGCGCCACTACCGCGCCGACACCGGCCAGACCCCGGCCCGGGCCATCGAACTGATCCGCGTCGAAACCGCGCGGCGTCTGCTCAGCGATACCGGAGTGCCGATCAAACGGGTGGCGGTGCAATGCGGATTCGGCAGCGAAGAAACCCTGCGCCGCAGCTTCCTGCGGGCCATGGGGGTGACACCGCAGGCTTATCGGGAGCGGTTTTCGGTCAGTGCCGAAGTAGATCCAGTAGTGCCTTGAGTGTTGCCTCTGGCGCTTCTTCTGGAATGTTGTGGCCAACGCCTGCCAACACTCGACGCTCATAGGGGCCGGTGAAATGCCCGATATCTTCGTCGCTTTCTTGCGCAGGCCCGACACCGTCATCGGCACCGCACAGGGAAATTGTCGGCACGCTGATGGTTGGTTGTTTGCTCAGGGCCTGCTCCATCCATTCCAGCGCCGGGTCGCCAAGGGCATACATGAAGCGGTGGCGATAGGAGTGAATTACCACGTCGACAAAATCCGGGTTATCGAAGGCAGGGGCGCTCAACGGATAGCGTGCAGCGTTTTCGGCCCAGGTTGGTGACCAGAGCTTCCAGAGCAATTCGCACAAGGCGCGGCGATTTTCGGTCAGGCCTGCGACGCCACGAGGCGTGTGGAAATAGTACTGATACCAATAGCGATGCTCACTGTCCGGAGCCAATGGCTGTGTCGAATGGGGGATGTCCTGAAGGTTATAGCCATCGCCCGTGACCAGGCAGCGCACCCGTTCCGGCCACAGCGCCGCCACAATGCACGCCGCCCGCCCACCCCAATCGTAGCCACACAGGGACGCCCGGTTGATGCAAAGGGCATCCATCAGGTCAAGCAAATCCTGGGCAAGGGCGGCTTGCTGGCCGGAGCGCAGGGTATCGGCGCTGATGAAACGCGTCGGGCCGTAACCCCGCAGATACGGGACGATCACGCGGTAACCGGTAGCGGCGAGAGCGGGGGCGATGTCGTCGTAGGCGCGCGGCGAATAGGGAAAGCCATGAAGCATGATGATCGGGTCGCCGGTGACGGGCCCGTGTTCTTCGTAGGCAATGTCGAGTTGTGTCGTGCGGACGGTCTTTAGTGGCTGCTCAATCATCATCCCCCCCTGACGCCGATAGTTGTGTCACCCGAACAGCATCCTTTGCCAGTGTTCTTCGCTGATGATCGCGATAGGAGCACCGCTCTCTCTCAGCTCAACCGCTTTTTTGATCTTGGTTCCATAAGTGCTATGAAGCCATTGATCGTTTCCGATGCTGCCGACCACCAGAAAGTTGATTTTCTTGCTGACCGAACCTCCAATCAGGCCGCCGCGTTCGACAATCAGTGATTCGCATGCTTTGCGCGGGCCATAAGCCATGACTCCGGTGAACAGGAAAACCCGATCAACCCAGTTCAGCGCGGGTGCAGGGTTATCGAGTGGAAGACTGCAAGGCGTTGTGAAGACCTGGCCAGAGCCAACCGGCAGACCTGCAAACTGGTGCAGCATATCGAGTAGTTCAGCCGATTCTTCGGAGTCCAGTACGCCATCGCTCAACATGTCGGAGAGGCGTTTATAGAGGATGTTCACGACCGGATCACCCAGATGACACAAATGAGCTTCGATCCAGCTCTTGAGAAACTCGGCTTCCTGCTGGTTGATCTTGCCATCGGCAGCGAGTCCAGCCGCAATACCTGTCAACGCGTCGGCTGAACGTCTATCAATGCGAGCTTCGTGGAAGAATCCACTGTTTTGAAATTCCTGATGCAAATCGACCATCGTCCCTGCTCCTAGGATTCAACTTCCGCTACTTGATTGAAATACTTCGCCCGATCCGGTGTAAACGTCACCACCATGGCTGTCCGTGCACACGTCAGCGCTCGTTCTTGCGCCAGGTCCACATCCAGGTCTTCCCCGCGCAAACCTTGCCACTGCGCGAGGTATTTGAGAGAGCCGTATTTTTCGAGTTTCTTCAGGCTGCGGCTGACGCCACCTTTCCAGCCCAGTACCGGCAACTCGCCGGCGAGGCACTGTCGGGCGAGTTCGGGGAAACGGGTTGCGCGCTGGCGGCCGACTTCCCAGCATTTGATCAGGCCCTTGTCGTCGGCCTCCCAGAGTTCTTCGCGGTTCAAACCGGTTCGGAGCGGGGTGTCGATGCTGCGATGGATGCGTTGAGTCATTCTGGTTCCTTGAATTCGGGTGGTTCTGGACAGCTCCGCTGTGCCCGTGATCGAAGATGTTAGGTGGGGATGTAACGGCTGGCAATAATGTATTCCGAGGGAGCTTCCGACGGTAGTTGTTTAAAAATGCAGGGCTTTGCTTTGCGTAGCACCTGTGGCGAGGGGGCTTGTCGGATCGCCGCACCGCCCCGTTCGGCTGCGCAGCGGCCGTAAATCCGGCGAACGCGGTTTTCCCGGGGATTTGGTAGCTACTTTTTGGGGCCGCGTTGCGGCCCAACGGGGGCAAGCCCCCTCGCCACAGATGTCGGTGGTGTCAGAAACTTGTGTTCACGGCTGCCAGACGGTTTTCTCCCCACTCAACCTGCGATCCAGAAAACACGCCGCACTGATCAACGCCAGGTGCGTCAGCGCCTGCGGTGTGTTGCCCATGTGCCGTCCATGGCTGTCGAACTCTTCGGCATACAACCCCAGCGGGTTGGCGTACCTGAGCAACTGTTCGAACTCCAGGTGGGCCTTGTCGAGCTGGCCGGCGCGGGCCAGGCATTCGACGTACCAGAACGAGCAGGCGGCGAAGGCGCCTTCGCTGCCGGGCAGGCCGTCGATCCGGCTGTCGTCGTTGCGGTAGCGGTAGATCATGCCGTCGCGCACCAGGCTCTTTTCGATGGCTTGCAGGGTCGTCAGCCAGCGCGGGTCGCGGGCGCTGACGAAGCGCACCAGCGGCATCAGCAGCATCGAACCGTCGAGGCCGGTGCCGCCGATGTGCTGGACGAAATGCCCGCGTTCCTCATTCCAGAAGTTCTCCCAGATGTCGGCATGGATCGCCTGGCGGGTCTGGTCCCAGCGGGCGAACGGGGCGGGCAGCGAGCGTTTGGACGCGAGGCGGATGGCGCGGTCCAGGGCGACCCAGCACATCAGTCGTGAATGCAGGAAGTGGTACTGCTCACCGCGCATTTCCCAGATGCCGACGTCCTTTTGTTCCCAGGTCTGGCAAACCTGATCGATGACTTCCACCGTGTGTTTCCAGCCTTCATGGGAGATGGCTTCGCCGTACTTGTTGACCAGGTAAATCGCGTCCATCAGCTCGCCAAAGATGTCGAGCTGGACCTGTTGGTACGCCTGGTTGCCGATGCGCACCGGTTGTGCGCCACCGTGACCGGACAGGTGCGTCAGCTCGATTTCCGGCAACTCCTGGCGACCGTCGATGGCATACAGGATGTTGAGTTTCATCGGCTTGCCCCGGCAGTCGCTGACCCGGCCGCGCAACCAGCGCATGTAGGCGTTGGCCTCTTCGACGAAGCCCAGGCGCATGAACGCATAGACCGTGAACGAAGCGTCGCGGATCCAGGTGAAGCGATAGTCCCAGTTGCGCTCGCCGCCGGGGCTTTCCGGCAGGCCGAAAGTAGCCGCGGCGAGAATGGCGCCGTGCTTGCGCGAGGTCAGCAGCTTCATGGCCAAGGCCGAGCGGTTAACCCTCTCGCGCCAGCGCCCGCGGTAGTTGGACTGGCCGATCCAGTCGCGCCAGAACTTCAGGGTGCGTTCCAGGCACAGATCGGCGGCACCCTCCTTGAAGCGTGGGTCGCCAGGCGCTCCGAGCAGGAACTGGGCGGTCTGGTCTTGCTCAAGGGTGAACTGCGCGACCGCCCCATTGGCATCAATGTGCATGGCTTGATCGGCGCGCAGTCGCAGGGACGGCTGGTCCGCAGCCTCGAAGATCACGTCATCCTTGTCCATGCTCGCGCGGGTGCTGGCGCGGGCGTAGTCATGGCGCACCGCGCAACGCATGTGGAAGGTGGCGCGGCCGCTGACCACGCGGATCCGCCGCATCAGCAGTGGCAGGTCGTCTTCGGTGTCACCGACGGGCAGCAGGTCGGTGACCTCGACCACCGCCCGGTCGCTGAGCCAGCGGGTTTGCAGCACGTTGGTGTCGGGCAGGTAAATCTGTTCGCGACGGGCGTCGGGCAAGTCCGGCGACAACTGGAAAATCCCCGCCTCGGGGGTGTCCAGCAGTGAGCAGAAAATCGACGGACTGTCGAACTCCGGCCAGCAGAAAAAATCCACGCTGCCCTTGTCGTTGACCAGCGCCGCACTGCGCATGTCGCCGATGATGCCGTGGGCGTCGATGGGGCTTTGGCGTTCGGGGTGATCAGCCATTGTCGCGCAACTCCGGGAGTCGGGGGCCTATTTAGCTGACTGGTCCGGGTGGTCGAGAGTTCAGGACAATTAAAAGATCTTCACTTATGGGCTATGGCATGAAGGTTAGATCCGATAGCGACCGCTGTGGCGAGGCCACTCCAGACTGTCTGCCACCCAGCTTTTCAGGCCAGCCAGATAACGCTCGAGCTGAGGTGAGGCATCGGCGAGCAGGGCGCGTTCGGCGCTTTCATACAAACGCATTACATCGTCATGAATCGTGGCACTGAGCTGCATGGCTTGCTCAGAACTACTCTTCACGTTTGGCGCCCTTGCCGGGTTTGCCGGGTTCTGCGTCGAGCGATTGCGCTGTCCATGGGGCCGACTCCTTTTGGTCGCGGCTTACGGACGAACGATCAAGCCCTAAGGCGTGCGGCAGTGAACATGTTCGTTGCTTCCCGGCGTGGGATGCGATCAGTGTTCACTCAAGGCTTTGGCTCTGTGACCCTTCAAGTGTGTATGTCGCGTGTAGACGCAATGAGTGTTTCCGCTTGCCTTTCGGATGCAGCCTCATGTGGCGGATAAAACTGCATCGCCCAACGGCGGAAGATCAGGACCGGGCCTTCGTTGACAGTGAGTTTCGGCTTTACGCCGTAATACCTGTGTTTCCAAATGGATATGTCTTTTTTCAGCTCGGGGGTGAACCAAAAATGGTAAGCCGCTGCTGCGAGGGCCTTATTCAATGTGTTTCTGATCCAGCGTGGGAACGTCGAGAATCTCGCGACCCTTAGCACCATGAAATCTTGAAACGCCCATTGCTCCGGCCCGATCTGCCTGGGAGTCACCATCAACTTGAGCTGCAGTCCCAATTGTTTCTGGGTCAGGTGCGCAACCATTATTCCCAGCCCGTAAAGGCTGATTTTGAACTGTGCAGTGAGCCCGAGCACTTCCAGGGTGTGATGAACTGTAATTTGATGGTCTTCGGCGTCAGGAGGCTGCATTACCGCCTTCTGCCAGCCATGAATAGAATCGAAATGGTTTACGTCAAAGGCATTTTCAGTGATGTTCTGGAGGTTGCCAGACACACTGTAGTGACCTCTGAGGGGAGTGGAGAATCCTGCCAATTCAAGGTCTGGCAGTTTCCATATAGCGTGAGGTAAATCGGGTCCTTGCCACACGAATATCAGTCCGTTCCATTCTTGTACCTGGCGGTGAGCAAGTCTTGCAATGGGTGGTTTGAGCCTGCCGGTAGCATGCAGGCAATGACCATCGGCAGTGAAAGCGAAATGATGAAAGGGGCACACGATGGTTTCGCCGACGATCTTTCCTCCTCGTCCGAGATGAGCACCAAGGTGCGGACAAAAAGGCTCGACCGCTCGGACAACGCCTGATTCCGTACGATAAAGCACCAACTCCTTGCCCATGAACGGCAGCGTTTTCACTGCTTTGGATTTGAGGTCACTGGCAAAGCACAGTGCGAACCAGCCGTCTGGATATGGCGATGATGGAGTCGTCTTTTCATGAGCAAGGTTTGACATTGTCATGCTGCGATCATCCTATGGATGAATGGGCGGGTCGGGCTCGAGATCGAGAACAATGAGTCGTGAGCGGGTCCAGTCCCAACCCTTGCCCCGGCTGTCCACGTACCGGTCGTTTTCCAGCAGCCAGCGCAGATTGCCCGCGCAGATCCGGCCCAGGCCGTCCAGGTACATGCCGATACGATCGGCATCCGGGCGATCGGCGTAGCGGTGACGCAGCACCTCGCAGAGTTCGACGCGGGTGCGGTCAGCCTCGCGGATGCGCTGACACAGGATGTCAGCAGCTTCCTGCGGGCTGTGGCCATGCGCCATGCGAAGGCTTTCCATCGCATTGAGGGTCACGCCGATGGCGTGCTCCTTGTGGTGAGAAAGGATGTCGTTGACCAGACCGACGTGTTCGTTGGTGACCCGTATGGCCAACTGAAATTCGCGGTCTTGCGCCAGTAGCTCGGTCAGATCGAGACCATACAGAAACTCGGCCACAGGAAAAGAGGGCAAAAGGCCCGTGTTCCAATGGCGCAACTCGAGGAATTCGTCGAATGGCAGCACCTTGCCGGTAGCGACCAACCGGGCTTCTTCCTCCACGCTTTCGAACCAGGCCTGCCACGCTTGGCAATAGCGGCGATACACCTGTGCGGGCATGTGCTGGCGCAGTTTGCCAAAGATGTCCTGTGCGGCAGAGGCGAAAGGATGCCCTTCCAACAACGCGACGTCGCCGTCTCGGAACATCGCATGCCGGCCCAGCGGCATATCGTCGATGGCCAGAATAAGGCTTGTCACGCATGAGGTAAGGACGAGGCGATCGGCCGGTCCAATAGGGAATATCAGACTGTCCCACATCGGAAGATGAAGCCGCAGGAAACGCAGCCGCGCGGCGTCGGTGAACGGAAGAAACTCGCGGACCCAGGCGGCATTGAGTTCGTCGATGATGGGATAGTCCGGGTGAATCCTCGGGAGCACGCTGCAATGCATCTCAGAGATGTAGAAGCTCACCTCGGGCGTGCGGGCCTGCGTAGAACGGTTCATGGCTCACTCCTTTCCCTAGCGCTTGCGCGCGATGAAACTGTATGAAGACGCCTTGTTCTTTCGCAAAGCGTCCGAAAAGTTGACTGCGATATCTCGCAGCTCGGAGAAATTGCGGTTACGGCTGTCGGGGTAGTGCGCATCCAGGTTGTCCTTGACGAGCCCGTACCAGCGAATCACATCCTCGTTGGAGGGGGTGACGCGACCGTCGATAACTTCAAAACCGTTGTCCTCCAGAGCTTTTTTCAAGCTATCCGGTGTTTTGCGATGACCTGAGGCGGCGCGATCCACCTTGTCGGGGATGAACGACTGGTAGGTCGCCAAGTCCACGTTGTAGAGACTCTCGGAAATGATCACCGTGCCGTTGGTGCGCATGCGCTGCGCCAGTGACTGCATGGTTTTCTGCAGCACCTGCGGTGTGAAGTGGAAGAGACTGCCTCGGAAAATGGCGAGGTCATAGAGCAGCTTCGGGTCAGGCAGAGCGCCGATGTCCTTGGCATTGCAAAGGTACAGCCGAATCCGATCAGCCAAGCCCTCGCGGGTGATCACCTGACCGGCATACTCCAACTGAGGGCGGCTAACGTTGACACCATCGATGCGCTTGCAGAGTGGGTATCGTTTGGCCAGGAAACTCAGAACCGGCCCCCAGCCGCAGCCGATGTCGATGGCCCTTCGGATGGATTGCGAAGAGACATCAGCACCCGCTTTTTCAGCCAGTTCGAACTGGTACTCCATGTGCCGCCGCCCGGACGCGTCGAGCGGAAGACTGCTCGGGTCCATCTTGTCGTCGAACACGCCGTACTGATACCAGAACTCATTGCCGATCACCTTCCGCCAATCTTCTGGTGGATCGGCGTAGACGCTTTCGATCTTGCTCTGGTAGTGGTCGGCAGTGGCGCTGCGGATGACGTCGATAGCGATTGCTCTCTTGTGTACCTGCATAGCGGGCTCTCCGGGAAGAGGATCAGGGGTGTCTCGCAATGACGCTGTAGGTTTTCATTCACTTCGGTGAACCGGCACATTTGTGGGCCTTGTTGGATAGAACCGGGTCGCCCACCGACGAAAGGCTGCGATCCCTTTATCGCCCTTCATCAACCGTGGGTGATCGAGGTAGGCGCGTGCGTTCCAGATTGGGTTGTCGGCCTGGGTGAAGGTCACCAGCCAACGTTTCGCGAGCGGTGCCAGCACGGCATATGCCACTTTCCTGATCGGCATGGGCCAGCGTTCGAAGAGTTCGAGCTCCATCATGTCGATCCAGCTCATGGTCCACTTCATCGGCGCGGTCGGGGTGGAATACAGCATCGTGGTGAGGCGAAAACCGATCCGGGTCATCTCGCTGACGGCTTGCACATGACCCAGGCCAATCTGCCGCATGCGCATGCGCATCGGCTGCCCTTTCCAACTGGCGGTGAGGATGGTTTCGAACCAGTAGTCTCCCGCCTCGTGGGTCATTGCGGGTTCCGTGAGGCCATGCAACCAGCTGAAATGGATCAAGTCGACACTGTTTTCCCCGGTATCCTGGCAGTAGCCGCTCAGGTCCTGGCTGGTGTGTTGGGGAGGGGCCGCGAACGTGCTCATGTCCCAAATCGGCACTTCCCAGCTTGGAGGTCGATTCTGGTGATCGGCCCACACCATCACTGCGCCGTTGATTTCTCTCATATGGCGCCCAGTGAGCCATGCACTGGGGGGGCTTGCGCCATCTCCGCTGTGCAGGCAACGGCCATCCGTGCCGAAGGCCAGGCCATGGAACCGACAAACCAGCTCTTCGCCCTGTACTTTGCCCCCTCCGAGGTGAGCGCCCATGTGGGGACAATAGGGGTCAATGGCACAGGCGCGGCCTGAGATTGTGCGGTACAGCACCAGTTCCTGCCCCATGAATGGAACGGTGAGTACTGCGCCTGGTTTGAGATCGCGGCTGAAGCAGGCGCGAAACCAGCCGTCGGGATAAGGTAGCGGGACGCGCGTGTCCCCGGTGGCGCTGCGCTTGTTCGATGCGCAGGTGTCAATATGATGGGAGTTGTCAGAGCAGATGACCTCGGACTGTGAAGGCTCATGGAGGAGTTCCTCCCTATCCATCTTTGTGACGTCGGACAGCTCTTGGACTGGGATGTCAGACATTTCAACACCTGTAATGATGTCTCGTGATTTACGCGGCGAGCTCCTGCAATGCGGAGCATTCGTTATTTGGCGCGGCGTGCGATCACGCTGTAAGTCGAGAACTGGTTCTTGATCAACGCCACCGAGACATTCACCGCCATCACGCGCAGCTCCTCGAGCGGCGGCGGAATCGTGTCCACCGTGAAATTCGCTTCGATGTTCTCCTTGACGTCCATGAACCAGCGCACGACATCAATGTTCCTGGGCAGGACGCACATATCCTCCACGCTGAGGCCACTCTTTTCGATGACCCGGCGGAAATACTCGGGTGTCTTGCGGTGCTTGCAGGCGAGGCGATCGACGTCGTCTACGGTGTCCGACCGATATTTTTCGAGCGGCAGGTTGTAGAGATTGTCGGAGATGATCACGGTTGCACCTGGCCTGAGCCGGGAAGCGAGTTTCGCCATCGACCGTTCGTAGAGATCATTCGGGAAGTGCGATATGACACCCCGGACCGTGACCAGATCGTAGGGTTCGTCGGCGTCGGGCAAAAGATCGATGTCCTGAGCATTGCAGAGATACAGATTGATCCGTTCGCTCAGCCCATGCTCAGCATGATATTTGGCGCAATGCTCTAGTTGCCTGCGGCTGACGTTGATACCGTCCAGCCTGGTGCAGTCGGGAAAACGCTCGGCCAGATACCTGAGACCGAAGCCCCAGCCGCAGCCGACATCGAGGATCCGCTTGACCGATCCAAAGTCGCCGCAATCGTACCCCGCCAGCTTCATCTGCCGGTCGAAATAGCGCAGTCCCGACTCGTCGGGTGAGATCGGTGGCCGCGAGCGCGGGTCGTCGTAGACGCCAAACTGAAACATCAGACGATCGCCGATCGCCTTGCGCCAATCCTCGGGGTCGTCCTGGTAGGTGTAGATGACCTTGTCTTCGTAGCCACTGACCTCAGGCCCTCGGATGACTCTGTAGGGCTCGGCGCGGTCATGAGGGGCAAGTGTGGTCTGGAGTGGATGGACGGGATCGATGGCGGACTGGTTCATTGTAATCCTCCGCGGCGAAGTGCCGAATTGCTGCTCGATGCAAATTGTGAAGGGGCCGCCGTTGCTGGCAGTACCACTGTGGCGGGCGCGATATCGTTCAGCACGACCGTGCCGAGGTGTTCTGCAAAGCGCCTGATAGACGCCTCGATGCCGGCGGCATCAAGCCCGCAAGCCGAGAGAAGCTCGGCGGTTTCGCCATGCGGGACGAATTCGTCGGCCAAACCAAGCTGCAGGAGCGGTATCTGGATGCGTTTGGCCGCGAGCGTTTCGAGACAGGCCGAACCTGCACCACCGGCGACGCAGCCTTCCTCTACGGTGACGAGTGCGTCATGCGTCAGGGCTAGTTCCTGAACGAGTCGCTCATCAAGTGGCTTGATGAACCGCATGTTCGCGACGGTCGCATTTAGCTGCTCTGCGGCAACCAATGCCGGCGTAACCATCGAACCGAAGGCCAGTACGGCAATCCGTGACCCGTGTTGTGCCGAGGTGCTCCGTCGCAGTTCGCCGACACCGAGGGGCAATACGTAAAGTGCTTCGGACGGGTGCGTCCCCGGACCGGGGCCACGCGGGTAGCGGACGGCAGCTGGACCGTCATGCAGAAGTGCCGTGTGCAACATCTGGCGGCATTCGTTCTCGTCGGCCGGTGCCATCACAATGAGATTTGGCACGCAGCGCAAAAAAGCCAGATCGAATGCGCCCATATGAGTTGAGCCGTCGGCCCCGACGATGCCGGCACGGTCGATCGCGAACGTAACCGGTAGATGCTGGAGCGCGATATCGTGGATCAGTTGATCGTAGCCGCGCTGCAGGAAAGTCGAATAAATCGCCACAACTGGCCGGTAACCCTCAGCGGCAAGACCTCCACCAAAAGTCATCGCATGCTGCTCTGCAATTCCGACATCAAAATAGCGGTCGGGATAGCGGCGCTGGAATTCCACCAGCCCCGACCCTTCCTGCATGGCGGGCGTAATCGCCACCACGTGGCTGTCGCGCTCTGCCTCATCGCAGATCCATTGGCCGAAGATCTGGGTATAGGTCGGTGGCGAAGTGCGAGACGGACCGGCTGGCTTGATGCCGGTCGCCAAGTTGAATTTACCCGGCCCGTGATAGGCGACCGGATCACGTTCGGCGGGCAGGTAGCCGTAACCTTTGCGGGTGATCACGTGCAGCAGCTGCGGGCCTCGGCGGTTTTGCAGCTGCCTGAGCGCTGGCAATAGTGCGTCGAGATCATGACCATCCACCGGGCCTGTGTAGGCAAGACCCAGTGTTTCGAACAAACTTGTTGGCGGCGCTTTATCGGATGCACCTGCAGTGTCCCCTCGCTGAGCTTCGGGTTGCAGCACAGCTTGCGAGCCGGCGTCGGTCCGGCGCTTGCCACGGCTTCGAAGTACATCGCCGAGATGTCGGCGCAGTCCGCCGACGGCCGGGGAAATCGACATCTCGTTGTCGTTGAGGATCACCAGCAGCCGCTGGTTCTGATCCAGCGCGACGTTGTTCAGCGCTTCAAAGGCAAGACCGGCGCTGAGCGCACTGTCTCCAACAATTGCAACACAATGACGTTCCTCCCCGTTCAATCGGATGGCCTGTGCCATCCCGAGCGCGGACGAAATCGCCGTGCTTGAATGTGCGGTACCGAATGCGTCGTATTCGGACTCGCTGCGGGATGGAAAGCCGGAGATTCCGCCAATCTGCCGTAGTGTCTTCATCGCGCGGCGCCGTCCGGTCAGAATCTTGTGCGGATACGACTGGTGGCCGACATCCCAGACAATCCGGTCATTGGGAGTGTTGAATACATAGTGCAAGGCAATACTCAGCTCGACGGTACCCAGGTTCGCCGAGAGGTGGCCGCCGGTGTTTGAAACGCTGCGCAGGATGAACGCCCGCAATTCGTTTGCCAGTCGACTCAACTCACTGACGTGCAAGGCTCGCAGATCAATGGGACTGTCGATAGTGTTGAGCAACTCGAACATGCTGGACTCCTTCCTTGATCGTTGTCCTGCTGCACTCGCAGAACAGGCATTCAGTGCAAGCGATGAATGATGAAATCGGCCAGACCCTGCAGTCGGTCGGTTCTGCCAGACAACGTTTGCAGTGCTTCCTGGGCTCGCCCGATCAATTGTTTCGCCAGGGCTCTGGACTGCTTCAACCCAAGCAGCGAAACATAGGTCGGCTTATGGTCCCTGGCGTCCTTGCCGGCGGTTTTTCCGAGTGTTGCGCTGTCGGTGGTTACGTCGAGGATGTCGTCCACGACCTGGAATGCCAGCCCGATCGCTTTTGCATAGCAATTCAGATTGTCGAGATTCAGCCGCGAGGGTTCGCCACACAGGGCTCCCATGCGAACGCTGGCTTGTATCAGTGCCCCGGTTTTCATTCGGTGCATTTGTTCGAGTTCCGGGAGGCTCAGTTCGGTATTGACGCTCGTCAGGTCGATCATTTGCCCACCCACCATGCCAGTGGAACCCACCGCCAGTGCCAGCTCTCCCATCAGCAATGCGCGACAAGCAGCCGATATCGGTGCCCGGCTCAAGATGATGAAGGCCTGCGCTTGCAAAGCATCACCGACCAGAATTGCGGTGGCCTCGTCGTACTGCACGTGCACCGTCGCTTTGCCATGGCGCAGATCGTCATCGTCCATGGCGGGAAGATCGTCGTGCACCAGTGAGTACCGGTGCATCAATTCCAGTGCGGAGCCCACCACATTCAGTGCTTCAGGGCTCGCTGCGCAAGCTTCGCCGGCGGCGTGACACAACAAGGGGCGCATGCACTTTCCACCCCCCAACACGGCATACCGCATCGCATGATGCAGGCGTGTCGGTGGTTCACTACTGGCCGGCAACGATTGCTCCAGCGTCAGCTGTGTGCATTGCACCACCTGCTGTTTCCAGCGTTCGAATGATGTCTGGTCAGTTTTCGGCAATGGCGTTGCCGGAGCCATCCGGGGGTTGTTGGTCATGGAGAGTTTCTCGTGATAGGGAGGAAAACGGCCTAGTGGCAGGTTTCTGCGAGTTCTTTCCAAGCGCTTAAACCGGCAAGCCCGGTGGTCTCGACTATTCGACGGAACCAGATTGTGAAGGTCTCGGGAGCGGAGGCGATGCTTACGGGGATTTGCGAAAGCTTCAGCCATTGCCAGGCATGTGCTTCTTCGGGATTGGCGATAGGGTCACCGTGGCTGATACCGACGAAGACGTGGTCGAACTCGTGCTCGATCAACCGGTTCGAGACCTCTTCGCGGTAGAGCAGGGTGGAGACTTTACGCAGGGAACAGGTCATTCCCATCTCTTCCTGCAAGCGGCGTTTTGCCGCTGATGCCGTCCGCTCGCCGGGCCGGGGATGGCCGCAGCACGTGTTGGTCCACAAGCCTTGAGAATGGTATTTGCCGAAGGCGCGTTGTTGCAGTAATAGACGGCCAGCGTTATCGAAAATGAAGATCGAGAACGCTCGATGTAAAAGGCCTTGTTGATGGGCCTGCAGTTTGGGGGCGACGCCCTTTTTGCGATCGTGCCCGTCGACCAAAACCAGTAACTCTTCCATAGCAAGACTCCATTATGTCTTCGCTACTGGACGTTACTGCTGACCAGACTACGTAGGGAAATTCAGACGTGTGTATGTATTGGCAAAACTAGTTATTGATTTTGTGAATTGCAAGTTTTCAGTTAGGACTTTTTTGTTTTGATAAACGCTGTTTTTTTGGATGTACAGATCTATCGAATTTGTATAGGTTTTGTAGATGAATGTATGTTTTTTGGTGTTTATAGTTAATAAACCGATTTTTATAAATTTTCTGTTGTAGACGCTAAGTGCGCATCGCAATAAAAACTTTTCCAGTAAAGCCTTGAGTTCAAATCGGCATTTGCAATTGTCAACGAGCTTCATCACGTCATTGAGCTTCAAGCTCACCTTCAACGCATTGATACAACGTTGCAGCGCATTGTGTCTGCCTCGGCAGACTCGCTTGTGGATATTTTTGATAGGGATTAACCGGCACGCTCGGTAAGTCGCGAGCCAATTGCATACTTGTAGTCTTAACATTCAACCAACAATTCTAACCTTTCCCCTCATCCAGCCTTATGGCAACTTGCAGGCCCTTGTTGAGGCCTGCCACCCATGGCAAACCCCTATCGCGAGTTATTCAAAGCCCCTGGCAGCGGCGCATTCGTGCTGGCCGGCATGGTCGCGCGCATGCCGATTTCCATGACCGGCATCGGCCTGATCACCATGCTCTCGCAATTGCAGGGTGGCTACGGTCTGGCAGGCGCGGTGGCGGCGACGTTTGCCCTAGCCACGGCCTTTTGCGCACCGCAGGTCTCGCGGCTGGTGGATCGGTATGGCCAGGGACGGATTCTGCCGGTGGCGGCGTTGCTCGGCGGTGGGGCGCTGTTGCTGCTGTTGCTGTGCACGCGGTTGCAGGCGCCGCACTGGACGCTGTTTGTCTTCGCTGCGCTGGCCGGTTGCATGCCTAGCATGTCGGCGATGGTGCGGGCCCGCTGGACCGAGGTGTATCGCGGCCGCCCCGAGTTGCAGACTGCCTACGCCCTGGAATCGGTACTGGATGAAGTCTGCTTCATCGTCGGGCCGCCGCTTTCCGTCGGCCTGTGTGTAGTGGCGTTTCCCGAAGCCGGGCCATTGGCGGCCTTGCTGGCGCTGGCTGTCGGCGTCACCGCGTTCGTGTTGCAGCGCAGCACGGAGCCGCCGGTACATCCCCATGAAGACCACCATCAAGGCTCGATCATCCGTTCCCGCGATATTCAATTGCTGATGCTGTTGATGGTCGCCATGGGCACCATAGTCGGCGTGGTGGACGTGGTCAGCGTCGCCTTCGCCCAGCAGCAGGGTCAACCGGCGGCGGCGAGCATCGTGCTGTCGGTGTACGCCATCGGCTCGTGCCTGGCCGGGCTGGCCTTCGGCGCACTGCGTTCGAAAGTACCGCTGGCGCGCCTGTTCCTGTACGGCGGCGTGGCGACGGCGGTGACCACCTTGCCGTTGTTGCTGGCGGAGAACATTCTCGGCTTGTCGCTGGCGGTGTTTGTCGCGGGGCTGTTTTTTGCCCCGACGCTGATCGTCGCCATGGCCCTGGTGGAACAGATCGTGCCGCCGGCCAAACTCACCGAAGGCCTGACCTGGCTGGTCACCGGGCTGAGCATCGGCGTAGCGATCGGCGCCGCCGGCTCCGGCTGGCTGGTGGACGCCTTCGGCGCGCGCAGCGGGTTCTGGCTGGCGATAGCGGCGGGGGCGCTGGTGCTCGGCTCGGCGATCCCGAGCTATCGCCATCTGAAGTAAGGCCAACACAGTACCTGTGGCGAGGGAGCTTGCTCCCGCTCGGCTGCGAAGCAGTCGTAAAACCGGCGAATGCGGTGTAACTGGACGAATGTTTTGGGTCGCTGCGCAACCCGACGGGAGCAAGCTCGCTCGCCACAGGTCTGAGTGCAGATCGACTCCGATGGGCGACTAATTCCCCGCGTGCCTCATCCGTTCTCCATACAGACAACCTTCGAGGAAATCCCGGTGACCCCGCTGACATTGCTGTGCCTGCCCTATTCGGGCGCGAGTGCCATGGTCTATAGCCGCTGGCGGCGCAAACTGCCGGAATGGCTCAAGCTGCAGCCGGTGGAATTGCCGGGGCGGGGCGCGCGCTATGGCGAGCCCCTGCACACCGACATGCGCCGCCTGGCGCTGCAGCTGGCCCACGAACAGAAGGCCACGCTCAAGGCCCCGTATGCGTTGTTCGGCCATAGCATGGGGGCGTTGCTGGCCTGCGAGATGGCCCACGCGCTCCGCTCGCTGGGTTGCCCGGAACCGGTCGCGCTGTTCGCCTCGGGCACCGCCGCGCCGACCCTGCGCGCCGACTACGACCGCGGTTTTGCCCAGCCGAAAACCGATGCCGAACTGATCGAGCAATTGCGCACCCTCAACGGCACCCGCGAAGAGATCCTGGCCAATCAAGAGTTGATGAGCCTGACCCTGCCGGTGCTGCGTGCGGACTTCTTGTTGTGCGGGCGTTTCGCGCCGATCCAGCGCCCGCCGCTCAAGTGCCCGGTGCACGTGCTCGGCGGCAAGACCGACCGCGCCACCACCGAGCAATTGATCGGCTGGAGCCAGGAAACACGCGGCAGTTTCTCGGTGGACATGCTGGCCGGCGGGCACTTCTTCATCCATGAGCAGGAGGCCAAGGTGCTGCGGGTGATCAAGGACCAGCTTGAGGGGCATCATCGGCGGCATTCCATGGCTGCCGTGGGCTAACACCCTCCTCAAACTTCACTGGACCCCTGTGGGAGCGGGCTTGCTCGCGAAGAGGGAGTGTCAGCAACATACCCCTTGCCTGACACACCGCCTTCGCGAGCAAGCCCGCTCCCACAGTAGTATTCATCAGCCTGTTTTTTCGCGTTTCTCTCCCTCCTGATACTTGTTCCCCTACGCTAATTTTTCCCGCCTGCATTCGTTTTACAGGGACGACGCGCCTTTGCGCCTGCTGCCTACTGATGCGGATGCCGATAGATGAATGCTGAAGACTCCTTGAAACTTGCTCGCCGGTTTATCGGGTTGCCCCTGGAAAAGCGCCAGATGTTCCTGGCGGCCTTGCAAAAGGAGGGCGTGGATTTCGCCCGTTTCCCGATCCCGGCCGGCATCGAGGCCGAGGATCGCCAGGCGTTGTCGTACGCCCAGCAACGCATGTGGTTCCTCTGGCAGCTGGACCCGCACAGCGGCGCCTACAACCTGCCGGGCGCGGTGCGGTTGACCGGGCACTTGAACCTGTCGGCGCTGGAGCAGGCGTTCGCCAGCCTGGTGGCGCGGCATGAAACCCTGCGCACGGTGTTCCAGCGTCAGGTCGACGACAGCTTGCAGCAAGTGCCGGCCACGGCGCCGTTGCTGATCGAACAGCTGGATTTCAGCGCACTGCCCGCCGAGGAACGCGAACGGGCCGTGGCGCACACCGCCGAGCAGCAATCGATGCTGCCGTTCGATCTGGCGACCGGTCCGCTGCTGCGGGTCACCTTGCTCAAGCTCGCAGAACTTGAGCATGTGCTGTTGCTGACCCTGCACCACATCGTCTCCGACGGCTGGTCGATGAACGTGCTGATCGACGAATTCATCCGCTGCTACGACGCCTTCGATGCGAGCACCCAACCGCAGCTGGCAGCGTTGCCGATCCAGTACAGCGACTACGCCCTGTGGCAGCGCCGCTGGCTGGAGGCGGGCGAGCAGGCGCGGCAACTGGCGTACTGGCAGGCGCAACTGGGCGATGAACATCCGGTGCTGGAATTGCCCCTGGATCATTCGCGCCCGGCCATGCCGAGCTATCGCGGCACCCGCTATGAATTCGCGGTCGAAGCGCAACTGGCCGAACAACTGCGCAGCACCGCGCAGAAGCACAACATCACCCTGTTCATGCTGTTGCTCGGCGCCTTCAACGCGTTGTTGCATCGCTACACCGGGCAGACCGACATCCGCGTCGGCGTGCCCATCGCCAACCGCAACCGTGCGGAAATCGAAGGCCTGATCGGTTTCTTCGTCAACACCCAGGTGCTGCGTACACAGCTGGACGGCCAGACCCGGGTCGACGACCTGCTGCGCACCGTCAAGGAAACCGCCCTCGGCGCCCAGGCCCATCAGGACCTGCCGTTCGAGCGCCTGGTTGAAGCGTTGAAACTGGAGCGCAGCCTCAGTCACACGCCGTTGTTCCAGGTGATGTACAACCACCAGCCGCACGTGGCCGACATGGCCTCGGTCAGCACCGCCTCCGGCCTAGTGCTGGGCAGCCTCGACTGGCAAAGCCGCACCACCCAGTTCGACCTCACCCTCGACACCTGGGAGAAGGGCGGCAAGCTGCACGCCGCGCTGACCTATGCCAACGACCTGTTCGAAGCCGACACCATCGCACGCATGGCCCGGCACTGGACGCGCCTGCTGCAGGCGTTAGTCGACGATTCGACGCAAAAAATCGGTGAGTTGCCGATGCTGAGCGCCGATGAGCAACAGGTGCTGGTGCAGGACTGGAACCGCACCGCCGAGGTCTATCCCGTCGAGCAGTGCATGCATCAGCTGATCCAGGCCCAGGCCCGACGCACGCCCGAGGCACCGGCGCTGGTGTTTGGCGAGCGCCAGCTGAGCTACGCGCAACTCGATGCCCGCACCAACCAACTGGCCAATTACCTGCGCGAGCAGGGCGTTGGCCCGGATGTACTGGTGGGGATCTGCGTCGAGCGTTCGCTGGACATGGTCATTGGCCTGTTGGCCATTCACAAGGCCGGGGGGGCCTACGTACCGCTGGACCCGGAGTACCCGGCCGAACGTCTGGCCTACATGATCGACGACAGCGCGATTGGACTGCTGCTCACGCAAGGCAATCTGCTCGGCGCGCTGCCCACCGACGGCGTCAAGATCATCGCCCTGGACCAGCCGCACGACTGGCTCGACGGCTACAGCGACACCTGCCCGCAGGTCGAGGTGCATCCGTTGAACCTGGCCTATGTGATCTACACCTCCGGTTCCACCGGTAAGCCCAAAGGCGCCGGCAACAGTCACGCGGCGCTGGTCAACCGCTTGTGCTGGATGCAGCAGGCCTACGGGTTGGATGGCAGCGATTCGGTATTGCAGAAAACCCCCTTCAGTTTCGACGTGTCGGTCTGGGAGTTCTTCTGGCCGCTGATGACCGGCGCGCGTCTGGTGGTGGCGCCACCGGGCGCACATCGGGAACCGGCGCAGTTGATCCGCCTCATCGCTGACCACGGCATCAGCACGCTGCACTTTGTGCCGTCGATGCTCCAGGCGTTCATCCACGAGCCGGGTGTCGAGGTGTGCACCGGCCTCAAACGCATTGCTTGCAGTGGCGAAGCCTTGCCGCTGGATGCGCAATTGCAGGTGTTCAAAAAACTGCCGGGCGCCGGGTTGTACAACCTCTACGGCCCGACCGAGGCGGCCATCGACGTGACCCACTGGACCTGCGTCGACGAAGGCGCCGACAGCGTGCCCATCGGCCGGCCTATCGCCAACCTGCGCACCCATGTGCTGGATGCACAATTGCTCCCGGTCCCGGCTGGTGTGGCGGGGGAGTTGTACCTCGGCGGCGCCGGGCTGGCGCGCAGTTATCACCGGCGTCCGGCGCTCACCGCCGAGCGCTTCGTGCCGTGTCCGTTCCACGACGGCGCGCGCTTGTACCGTACCGGTGACCGTGTGCGTCAGCGCGCCGATGGCGTGATCGAGTACCTCGGGCGCCTCGACCATCAAGTCAAACTGCGTGGCCTGCGCATCGAACTGGGGGAGATCGAAACCCGCCTGATGCAGCACGACCTGGTGCGCGAGGCCGTGGTGCTGGTGCAGGGCGGCAAGCATCTGGTGGCGTATCTGGTGCTGGAAAACGCCGACGCCGATGCGCAGTGGCCGCAAACCCTCAAGGCCTGGCTGCTCGGCAGCCTGCCGGAATACATGGTGCCCACGTACCTGATGCCGCTGGATGCCTTGCCGGTGACCGCCAACGGCAAGCTCGACCGCAAGGCCTTGCCACCACCGGACGCCGCGCCGCAACAGGCGTTCGTCGCACCACAAGATGCCATGCAGACCATGCTGGCGCAGATCTGGCAGGACGTATTGGGCACGCACCCTGTGGGTCTCGAAGACAATTTCTTCGAACTCGGCGGCGACTCGATCATTTCCATCCAGGTGGTCAGCCGCGCCCGTCAGGCCGGCATTCGCCTCAGTCCGCGGGATCTATTCCAGTACCAGACCGTGCGCAGCCTGGCATTGGTCGCGACGTTCGACAGCCGCAGCAGCATCGATCAAGGCCCGGTCAGTGGCGAGGTGATCCTGACCCCGGCGCAGCATTACTTCTTCGAACAGGCCATTGCCCAGCGTCAGCACTGGAACCAGTCGCTGCTGCTGACGCCCCGGGAAGCGCTGGATCCGCAAGCGTTGGAGCGGGGCTTGGTGGCCGTGATCAACCACCACGACGCCTTGCGCCTGCGCTTCATCGACGGTGTCCAAGGCTGGCAGCAACACCATGGGCCGCAGGTCGAGTCCGCCGGGTTGTGGCTGCGTCGGGCCTCTTCGGCCGAAGCCCTGACTGCGCTGTGCGATGAAGCGCAACGCAGTCTCGATCTGGCCAACGGGCCGCTGCTGCGCGCCTTGCTGGTCAGCCTCGACGATGGCAGCCAGCGCCTGCTGCTGGTGGTCCATCACCTGGCGGTGGACGGCGTGTCGTGGCGGGTGTTGCTCGAAGACTTGCAACAGGCTTACCGGCAAGTGGCGCTGCCCGAGAAAACCAGCGCCTATCAAGCCTGGGCCGCGCACCTGCAACAGCATGCCGGCAGCTTGTCTGGGCAACTGCCGTACTGGCAGGCGCAACTGGCGGATGCCCGGGACCTGCCGTGTGAGCAGCCGCAGGGCAGCTTGCAGCAGCGCCACGGGCACAAGATCGAATCGACACTGGACGCCGAACTGACCCGCCGGTTGCTGCAACAGGCGCCAGCGGCCTATCGCACCCAGGTCAATGACCTGTTGCTCACGGCGTTGGCGCAGGTCATCTGCCGCTGGAGCGGGCAGGGCTCGACGCTGATCCAGCTTGAAGGCCACGGCCGCGAAGACCTGTCCGACGACCTCGACCTGAGCCGCACCGTCGGCTGGTTCACCAGCCTGTTTCCCGTGCGCCTGCAACCCGAAGCCGGGGCGGCGCATTCGATCAAGTCGATCAAGGAACAACTGCGGGCCATTCCCGGCAAAGGCCTGGGTTATGGGCTGCTGCGCTATCTCGGCGAACCGGCGCAGCGCCAGCTTCTGCAAGACCTGCCGGCGCCTCGCATCACCTTCAACTACCTGGGGCAGTTCGACCGTCAGTTCGATGAGGCTGCGCTGTTCGTCCCGGCCGCGGAAAGCGCTGGCCAGGCCCAGGGCGATGATGCGCCGCTGGCCAACTGGCTGACCGTGGAAGGCCAGGTGTATGGCGGGCAGCTCTCGCTGCAATGGGGTTTCAGCCGTGACATGTTCGCCGAATCCACGGTGCAGCAGCTGGCCGATACGTACACCGAAGAACTCAAGGCACTGATCGAACATTGCTGCGCGACAACGCCAGGCCAGGTCACGCCGTCGGACTTCCCGCTGGCGCGCATCACCCGGGCGCAACTCGATGCCTTGCCTGTCCCGGCACCGGCCATCGAGGACGTTTACCCGCTGACGCCGATGCAGCAGGGCATGCTGTTCCACACTCTGTACGAGCCTCAGACCGAGGCTTACATCAATCAATTGCGTCTGGACATCCAGGGGCTGGAACTGGCGGCATTCGGCCGGGCCTGGCAGGCGGCGATCAACCGACACGACATCCTGCGCAGCAGCTTCCACTGGTTGGGACTGGAATCTGCGCACCAGGTGATTCATCGCCAGATCGACCTGCAACTGCAAGTGATCGAAGTGGCTGACCTTGACCTCGATGCACTGGCCGCCGAAGAGCGCAGTCGCGGCTTCGAACTCGACGCCGCGCCGTTGTTCCGCCTGGTGCTGGTGCGCCGAAGCCCTGAAGACTGGGACCTGATCTACACCAGCCATCACATCCTCATGGACGGCTGGAGCAACGCGCAGTTGCTCGGCGAGGTGATCCAGCAGTATGCCGGGCAGACGCTGGCCAGGCCGTTGGGGCAATACCGTGACTATCTGGGCTGGATTCAACAGCAGCCGCTGCTGGCCGCCGAGCAGTTCTGGAAGCAAGCGCTGGCGCCACTGGAAACGCCGACGCTGCTGGCGCAAGCCTTGCCGACACCGGGCGAAGGGCGCGGCATGGGCGAACATCAATTGACCCTTGAGAGCGCCGCGCTACAGCGCCTGGGCGATTTCGCCCGCCAGCAAAAAATCACCCTCAACACCTCGCTGCAAGGC